>WNGI01015954.1_pt1 | contig 12145 bp, 13 predicted proteins | sample 5400621 | NCBI WGS metagenome assembly WNGI01 (sample SAMN13153374, study PRJNA577476) | soil metagenome | isolation source: 20 cm soil or saprolite under Garry oak tree replicate 1 | place: USA:California | collected 2016-06-15 | reverse complement strand
AGCGCCACAAACGACTTCGTCTTCAGCTCTGGCACGACAAATTTATCGATCGTTAAAACGGCGCCTTCATTGATGCGCTCACTCAGCGCCTTTCGAAAAGCAAGACGCCGCACGGACTTGGAAATCTTTTTGGAATAATCACGCGGCTTTGGCCCGAAAACGACGCCACCACCACGCCAGATGGGAGACGATTTGTAACCTGCCCGTGCGCGGCCGGTCCCCTTCTGTCGCCAGGGTTTTGCGCCGGAGAGATCCACTTCTGCTTTGGTTTTGGTGTTGGCCGAACCAGAACGACGGGCCGCACGCATAGCAACGACTGTGTCATGGACGGCCTGCGTACCGTGTCCGTCTTCAATCATCTCAATCCTGGCTTCCTTGGCAGCGGTTTTGGTTAAAACTTTTGCGCTCATGTCTTGTCCTGGCTTGCCGCTGGTTTCTTGATTGCAGGGCGAACGACAACATAACTTCCATTCGCTCCCGGAACGGCGCCGCTGATTAAAATGATTTTTTCAGTGTCGCGCACCTGCATGACTTGAAGATTCTGCACGGTGACACGTTCATCGCCGAGATGGCCCGGCATGCCTTGGTTTTTCCAAATGCGTCCCGGAGTGGAACGATTGCCAACTGCGCCGATGCGCCGGTGGGTTTTCGAACCGTGCGCCGCGCCTTGTCCATGAAAATTGTGCTTCTTCATCACGCCCTGAAACCCTTTTCCTTTCGATCGGCCAATTACATCGACATAATCGCCGGCTTGAAACTGCGTAACGCTTAAGTTGATCTCGCCTTCGGGAAGATCGCTGGTCAGGCGAAACTCGCGCACAAATTTTTGCGGCTCGACGCCGGCTTTCTTGAATTCGCCAAGCAGCGGTTTGGTCACACGCGATTCTTTCTGAGCGCCGAACCCAACCTGCACCGCGGAATAGCCCTCGTTTTCTTCGGTCAAGCGACGCAGCAAAAGGTTATCGCCAGCCGCGATCACGGTCACGGGACACAATCGGCCCTTGGCGTCGTAAACGCTGGTCATACCGATTTTTTGTCCAAGAAGTCCGATGCTCATAACCGCGCGATTGCAAATGTTTCAGAGGCGCCTCCGCTTAAATCTTAATCGTAATGTCAACGCCCGCAGGCAAATTCAGTTTCTTTAATTCGTCCACCGTCTTCGCAGTCGGTTCAATGATGTCGAGCAGCCGTTTGTGGGTGCGAATTTCAAATTGTTCCATCGACTTTTTATCGACGTGCGGAGAGCGATTCACCGTGAATTTCTCGATCAATGTTGGCAGCGGAATCGGCCCGGCCACGCGCGCCCCAGTGCGTTTGGCAGTCTCCACAATATCCACGGCCGATTGATCGAGCATGCGATGATCGAACGCTTTCAACCGAATCCGGATGCGCTGGCCATTACTCATTTGGCCTCTTTCTGGTCGAGAATGGCCGGCACCAGGTTCGGCGGCACCGGTTGGAAATGCGATGGTTCCATCGAATAACTGGAGCGACCTTTCGAAAGCGAACGAATGGCAGTCGCGTAGCCGAACAGCTCCGCAAGTGGGACCTCGGCGTGAATGATGGCGAGATTGCCGCGTGTCTCGATATTGTTAATGCTGCCGCGACGCCGGCTCAAGTCACCGCAAATGTCTCCCTGAAACTCGTCCGGGGTGATGTTTTCTACCTTCATGATCGGCTCCAGCAGAATCGGTTTGCCCTGTCTAAATCCGTCTTTCATGGCGAATATCGCCGCCATTTTAAATGCGAGCTCGCTGGAATCGACTTCGTGGAACGAGCCGTAAACAATATCGACCTCAACATCGACAACAGGATAGCCGCCCAGCACGCCATTGAGCACCGCTTCTTCAATGCCTTTTTTGACGGCAGGAATGTATTCCCGCGGAATGATGCCGCCGACAATTTTGTTCTCGACGACCAAACCTTTGCTGCGTTCGGCTGGACGCACGTCCACTTCCACGTGCCCATACTGGCCACGACCGCCTGATTGTTTAATCAACTTGCCGACGCCGTGTGCGCTGGCGGTGATCGTTTCGCGATACGCGATCTGAGGCTTGCCCGCGTTTGCGTCCACCTTGAACTCGCGGAACATCCGGTCGCGAATGATTTCCAGGTGCAACTCGCCCATCCCGGCGATGATCGTTTGGCCGGTGTCTTCGTGCGTATAAACGCGGAAGGTCGGGTCTTCTTCGGCGAGTCGCTGCAGCGCAGTCGCCATTTTTTCCTGATCCAATTTTGTCTTTGGCTCAATCGCCATCGAAATCACGGGATCAGGAAAAGACGGTGGCTCGAGAAGGACCTGGTGGTCCTCATCGCACAATGTGTCGCCGGTGGTAATATTTTTAATGCCGACGATCGCCGCAATATCGCCGGAGTAACACGTCTGGATGTCTTCGCGCTTGTCCGCCTGGATCTGGATCAAACGCGAAATGCGCTCGCGCTTGTTCGTCCGTGGGTTGTAAACCGTGTCCCCTTTGCTCAGCGTGCCGGAATAAACACGGAAGAAAACCAGCTTTCCGACAAACGGATCGCTCCAAAGCTTGAAAGCCAACGAGCAAAAGTTGCCGTTGTCATCAGTCGGCGCTTCTATCGGCTCACCGGTATCGGGGTCCTGACCTCTCGCCGGCGGAATGTCGAGCGGACTGGGCAAATAATCGACCACCGCATCGACCAGGTACTGCACGCCAATATTCTTTAATGCTGAGCCGCCGATGACCGGCACAAATTTATTCGCGATTGTTTGCCGGCGAATTCCAGCTTTCAACAGCTCCGGCGTGACCGGTCTTTCATGGATGACAGCCTCGGCGACCTCGTCATCGATGTTGGAAACTTGTTCGACCAGATCGCTGTAAGCCTTATCAACGAGATCGGCATATTCCTTCGGCACATCGGTAACTTCGTACGTCGATCCCAGCTGATCGTTATCGGAGTAAATGATCGCCTTCTTATTGATAACATCGAGCTGGCCACGCAGCTGATCTTCCCTGCCCAGAGGCAACAAAATCGGCCACGCGTTCGCGCCAAGTTTATTGTGGATGCTCTTCACCGACATCTCGAAATCCGCGCCGACGCGGTCCATTTTGTTGATGAACGCTAGGCGCGGAACATTGTATTTCGTTGCTTGACGCCAGACTGTTTCCGATTGCGGCTGCACGCCGGCTACACCGTCGAAAACTGCAATCGCGCCATCGAGTACGCGCAACGAACGCTCCACTTCCGCCGTGAAATCGACGTGTCCAGGCGTATCAATAATGTTGATCCGCTCCTTGATGCCTTCAAACATCTTGTAAACGCCTTCTTCTTTGCGTTGGGCCCAACTGCACGTCGTTGTTGCCGACGTAATCGTGATGCCGCGCTCCCGCTCCTGCTCCATCCAATCCGTAACAGTGGTGCCTTCGTGCACCTCGCCCATCTTATGGATCATGCCGGTGTAAAACAGCACGCGCTCGGTAATCGTCGTCTTGCCGGCGTCGATGTGTGCGGCGATGCCGATGTTGCGCGTTCGTTCCAGTGGGAACTTGCGGTCCGGCGAATTCGGATTTTTCGCGCCTGCAGCGGGGGCTTTTTTCTGTTCGAGTGTAGCAGGCATGGTTTTTTACCAGCGGAAATGCGCAAACGCGCGGTTCGCTTGCGCCATTTTATGTGTGTCTTCGCGCTTCTTGATCGCGTTCCCCTGGCCGGCCGCCGCGTCTTTAATTTCCTGGGCCAAAGCGTCGGCCATTGGCGTTCCTTTACGATTATCGGCGTATTGGACGATCCAGCGCGTTGCGAGAGAAATTTGTCGCGCGGCCGTAACTTCCATCGGCACCTGATAGGTTGCCCCGCCGACCCTGCGCGATTTAACTTCCAGCCGTGGACGAACATTTTCGATCGCTTTATTCACGACTTCAAGCGGATCGACGGAATCAGAACCTTCGCGGGATTTATCGATCGCTTTGTAAACGATCCGCTCGGCCAGCGACTTCTTGCCGCGTTTCATCACCGTGGTAATGAGGCGCTCCACCGCCGGACTCCCATAGCGGGAATCGACGTGCTCTTCCTTTTTGTAAACTCTCCTCCGTCGCGACATTGTCGATCTTCCTGTCCAACATTATTTCTTCTCGGCTGCGCTTTCCTTCGCTCCCGCTTTGGGCGCCGCCTCCCTGGGTGCGCCACCTCCGCCGCCACCAGCTTTCGGGCGCTTCGCCCCGTATTTGGAGCGACCGCGCCGGCGTCCATCCACACCTAACGCGTCAAGCGTTCCGCGCACAATGTGATAGCGGACACCTGGCAAATCCTTCACCCGCCCACCGCGCACGAGCACGATGGAGTGCTCTTGTAAATTATGCCCCTCGCCCGGTATGTAGGCAATCACTTCCTGGCCATTCGTCAACCGCACCTTCGCCACCTTGCGCAAGGCAGAATTCGGCTTCTTGGGCGTGCGCGTCATCACCTGCACGCACACTCCGCGCCGTTGAGGACAGTCGGCTAGTGCCGGCGATTTCGATTTCATCGACACTTTCCGGCGTCCTTTGCGAATCAATTGATTAATTGTAGGCATTTTCCAAATCTTAAAAATACAGCGCCGCCGAAAACTTCATCCCCGGGCGACAAAAAACCCGCCCCAGGCCGCGCAACAAACTCTCTCACGCGCCTGATGCGGTAAGCCGCGAATATAGAGGGAAGATTGCGATCTGCAAAGAATATTTTGCGCGCTTCATGGGATCATCCCGAGCGGAGCGAGGGACCTCACGCTTCAGCGCGCGCGTAAATAATTTGCGGGATCCTTCGGTTTCGCTCAGGATGAGGCGCAATGTTCGCGCTTTTAGCACAAGACAAGGAGTCGAAAGCGCGGCGCGGACGTCTAATGACTGCGCACGGCACGATCGATACGCCGGCGTTCATGGCGGTGGGAACGCAAGGGTCGGTGAAGGGCGTCAGCCCGCGGGAGCTGCGCGATTTAAATGCGCAAATCGTTCTCGGAAATACGTACCATTTGTTCGTTAGGCCGGGACTCGACGTGATTAAACATTTTGGGAGCCTGCACAACTTCGTGAATTGGGACGGGCCGATTCTGACCGACAGCGGCGGTTTTCAGATTTTTTCGCTCGCGAAGCTGCGCAAGATCACGGAGGAAGGCGTTCAGGCGGCACTCGGAAGCGATATCGCGATGGCGCTCGATGAATGCGTTCCATATCCGTGCGAATACGATTACGCAGCGCAAAGCGCGGAGATGACGACGCGCTGGGCGAAGCGTTGCAAACAATCGAAAGAAGAAAACCCCGAACGCCCGACGCCGAACATCCACCGTCAAACGACAGAGTCTATCAACTATCAGCCATCAACTACAAACTCTTTGCTTTTCGGCATCGTGCAAGGCGCAACGTTTGATGATCTGCGCAAAGCGAGTGCGCAGGCAATTGTGGATCTTGATTTCGATGGTTACGCGATTGGCGGAGTGAGCGTGGGCGAGCCAGAAGAGGAAATGATGCGAGCCGTAGAATCGGCTGAGCCATTTCTGCCCGAGGACAAACCACGTTACGCGATGGGGCTGGGCACGCCGCCGCAACTGCTGGAGATGATTGCGCGCGGGATGGACATGTTCGATTGCGTGCTACCCACACGACTGGCGCGCAACGGAACGGCGTTTACAGCAACAGGCACGCTCAATTTAAAAAACGCGGAATTCGCGCGGGACAAGCGACCAATTGAAAAAAACTGCGTCTGCCATGCCTGCAGCGAATTTTCGCGCGGTTACGTTCGTCACCTCATCAAGGCGGAAGAAATTCTCGGGCTTCGTTTGATCACGCTCCACAATTTGCATTTTTATTTGAATTTAATGAATCGTGCGCGCACTGAAATAGAGCGCGGAACGTTCGATCGTTTTCGTAAGGCGTTCGTGGCAGAATACAAAGCGCGCGACGCAATGGGGGTCGAGTGATGAAGGCGACGTATGCTCGTTTTATTCTTCGCCAGCTGCGCGTAATGCAGCGCGAAGATCGGTGACGAAGTGTTTGTATTCGCGCTCGCGCGATGCTTCGTCCGTCTGCCTAAGCAGAGACGATGGATGAACAGTAGCGAGCACCCTCGGCGCAAGTTTGGACGACAACACTTTGCCGCGCTCGCGCGTAACCCGGAATGATGGGCCGAAGATCGTCTGGGCTGCCGTAGCGCCCATGGCGACCACCAGCTTTGGCTTAACGATTCGTAACTCCGCTTCCAGCCACGGGCGGCAGGCTGCGATCTCGCGCGAATTTGGTTTCTGATGAATGCGGCGTTTCCCGCGAGGCTCCCACTTAAAATGCTTCACCGCGTTCGTGACATAAACTTGGGATCGATCAATTCCTGCTTCCTCGAGCGCGCGGTCCATGATTTTCCCAGCCGGCCCAACGAACGGTTTACCGGCGACGTCTTCGTAATCTCCCGGCTGTTCGCCGACGAGCATCATCGTCGCACGCTTGGGACCTTCGCCAAACACGGTTTGCGTGGCACGCTTATAAAGGGGACATGCCTCGCAATCCTTCGCTGCCTCGCGCACGGCCGACCAACTCGTCGTGTCGGGCGGCTGTGCCGGGCGGGCAAACTCCTCGTCGACCGTTCGCATGTTCCAATTATGAATCGCAACTCGCGCGCGATTCGTCTTCATTACTTCCGGTGCCAACTCTCGAAACCGAGCGACTGATTCTGCGATTGTTCCGTGAGGAAGATGTCGACGATATGGCGCACCTGTTTGCGAATCCGGATTTCATGCGCTTCTCGTTAGGCGTTTTCACCGAACGCAAACAGACCGTCGCTTTCATCGAGAAAGTCATGGGCTGGGATCGCGCCGGCATCCCGTCGCAGTTTGCCGTCGTCCCGCGTGGCGAGGACGTGATCATTGGTTACTGCGGTTTCTTTTATCATCCGGAGCACGGGATCGAAGACATCGAGATCGGCTACCGATTGCATCCAGGTTACTGGAACCGCGGCCTCATTACTGAGGCCGCGCGCGCCGTGCGTGATCACGGCTTTCGCCATTGGAAACTGTTGCGCGTCATCTCACTCATTCATCCCGAAAACATTCCGTCACGTCGCGTGGCGGAGAAAAATGGAATGAAGCTCGAGAAGGAAATTACGTTTCGAGGTTTTCCGACGCTGGTGTATGCGATGAGTCGGGCAGAGTGGCTGGCGGAGCATGACGCTGCATGAACTCGCGCGCGAGAGCGCGATAAGCGTTGGCGGCAGCTCCATTTGGAGCGTACTCCAGGATCGATTTTCCGAAGCTCGGCGCTTCGCTCAAGCGAACGCTTCGCGGAATCACAGTTTCATAAACGCGTTCGCCGAAATGCTCGCGTACTTCCGCCACAACCTGCTCACTGAGGTTTGTCCGGCCATCGAACATGGTCATGACAATACCAGCGAGCTCAAGGCGCTTATTCGCGCCTGAATCGCGCACCTGCTCGACCAGCCGGACAATTTTTACCAATCCCTCCAGCGCGAAATACTCGCATTGGATCGGCGTCAAGAGTTCATCGGCGGCGGCGAGCGCATTGGTCATCAGGATTCCAAGCGACGGGGGACAATCCAGCAAAACGAAATCAAATGTCTCATCTGACTGCAACGGTTTGAGCGTTTCCGCCAGGCGCGTGAGATGATTTGGCATCCGGGCGATCTCGACCTCGACGCCAGCTAGGTCGAGGTCAGCAGGTATGATAAAGAGGTGATCACGTCGCGTGGGGAAAATCTTTTCAGTAACAGACGCACCGCCGATCAAGGGTTCATAAAGACTCGTTTCCTCCACTCCTTGCAGGCCGAATGAACTGGTGGCGTTGGCTTGTGGATCAAGATCGATAAGCAGGATGCGATGGCCCAGTTCCGCCAGCGCGGAACCGAGATTGACGGCCGTGGTCGTTTTGCCGACGCCGCCTTTTTGGTTAGCGATCGCGACGATTTTCATAATGCTGAAAACAATCAGGCAGTGCCGCGCATTCTCCCAGGGATGAGGGGCTGGCCAGATGATGTTGCCGCTCGCGCCGAAACGGAAACGAAATTTTTCGGATTTCAGATTTGGAATTTCCGCAGTAGATAATGTGAGAGCGTTCCAGCTATGAAAGTTGCTTCAATATCCGCTGAGCCTGCATCGGCCCCGAAAGCCCTTGATGCTAAAGAACCAGTCGTCCTGCGCAGCCAGGACGCGCGCGGCGTAATCACGCTAACATTAAATCGGCCGCAGGCGTTCAACGCTCTTTCGGAGGCGATGCTTGCAGCATTGCAGCGTGAGTTCGACGCGATCGCCCAGGACGAATCGGTGCGCGTGGTCGTTCTCGCCGCCGAGGGCAAAGCTTTCTGCGCTGGCCATGACTTAAAGGAAATGCGCGCTGCGCCGTCGCTCGAGTACTACCAGCGACTTTTCGCGCAGTGCGCTGAGATGATGCTTGGCATCCAACGATTGCCGGTACCTGTGATCGCGCGCGTCCAAGGGATCGCCACTGCGGCAGGTTGTCAGTTGGTGGCGATGTGCGATCTGGCTGTCGCGTCGAGTACGGCGAAATTCGCCGTTAGCGGTGTAAACCTGGGTCTCTTTTGCTCCGCACCGGGTGTGGCGCTTTCCCGGAACATTTTGCGAAAGGCGGCGTTCGAGATGCTCGTAACCGGAGAATTCATCAGTGCTCAGGAGGCACAAGCGCGCGGTTTGGTCAACCGCGTTGCCGAACCCAAACAACTCGACGCCGAGGTCGAAAAACTTGTGGCTACCATTGTCGCCAAACCACGCATCGCTGTGGGAATGGGGAAGCAACTTTTTTACCGACAAGCTGAATTAGATATCGCAGCGGCCTACAAGACCGCAGCGCAAAGCATGGCTTGCAACATGATGGATGAGGTCGCGCTCGAAGGTGTGCAGGCGTTTATCGACAAGCGCAAGCCGCGCTGGAACGAAAGCGCTGAGTCGAGCTGATATTGGTTCAACTCTTCAACGATTTAACGCTTCAACACTTTAACGTGCCTTTCACTCTTCAAGAACTGGCAACAATGTGCGGCGGTGAATTGGTCGGCGAACCGGCGCTAAAGATTACCGGTGCCGCCTCGCTCGCGGAAGCAGTTCCGGGCGAAATCAGCTTTTTTGCAGATCGAAAATATGTTGGTCTCCTGCGTAAAACGCGGGCTTCGGCCGTTTTCGTCCCGCCTGATTTCGCCGAAGCGACAAGCGATGCCGCTCAAATTCGCGTCTCAAATCCGGCCAAGGCCTTCGAGCAACTTGTGCTCAAGCTGGCGCCCAAGCCGATTACATTTGCACCTGGTATTCATCCAAGCGCGATAGTCGATCCAAGCGCCCAACTCGGAGAGCGCGTGTCAATCCAGCCGCATGTGGTCATCGAAGCCGACGCAAAAATCGGTGATAACACGATCGTTGGCGCAGGAAGCTACGTTGGGCACGAGACGGTAATCGGATCCTCGTCTTTGATTTATCCGCGAGTAACCATTCGCGAACGAAGCCGCGTTGGCTCACGGGTTATCATTCACAGTGGAACAGTGATTGGTGCGGACGGATTTGGGTTTGAAATAGTCGATGGCCGGCAGCAAAAAATTCAGCAACTCGGGATCGTTCAGATCGATGATGATGTGGAGATCGGCGCAAACACGACTGTTGACCGCGCACGGTTTGGACGGACGTGGATTCAGCAGGGCGCGAAGATCGACAATCTCGTGCAAATCGCACACAACGTTGTGATCGGCAAGAATACCGTCATCGCCGCGCAGACCGGAATTGCCGGCAGTGTGCGGATCGGTCAGCGTGTCCTGATTGGCGGTCAGGCTGGTATCATTGGGCATATCGAGATTGGCGATAACACCGCCATCGGTGCGCAAAGTGGCATTTCCAAGAACATTAGCGGCGGAGCATGGTGGGCTAGCCCTGCCGTCCCTTTGGCCGAAGCCAAGCAACAGATTGCCTGGATCCACCGGCTCGGAAAACTTTTTGCGCGAGTGAAAGAGATTGAGAAGAAACTAGGACTCTAGGCTCGTCGCGTAATGAATCACGAGCACGCTTCTCCCAGGACCGCTCCTTTTAACGCTTCAACATTTTTAACGATTTAACGATTCCTGAAAAGAAGCCCACGTAGTGCTTCGGGAGAAATCCATTCTGCGCCACACGCCCGGACGGTTTCTCCTTCCATGGAATCGGCGGTGGCCACCATTAGGTCGAAGCGTTTCGCGTATTTGCTTGCAAGCCGCTCGATGATTGCGTCGGCTGTTTGCCCGCTGCGAGAATAAAAAATTTGCACGTCACCCGGATCAGAAGTCGCCTCGATTTTTCTGCCTTTGCCGTCAAACATGATTACGACGCGCACACCGGTCCAGTCCTGATAATGGCGTAACTGCTTGATTAACCCGTCGCGAGCAAACGAGGAACGGCGCACGTGAAGCTTGCGCAACTCGGGCCAGGCAAAGATAACGCTGTGCCCATCAACGATCAGATAACGAGCGCGCCGCGGCATTCCTGCACTCTACGCATCAATCAGTAAGGGCCGGGGCTTCGCACAACGACCGAACCAAAAATTACTCCGCGGGGCTGGGTTCCTTCTTCGTCCGCTGCTTGCTTGGCGTCGGCCGGGTCGCACTGGCTCGCGCCGCTGTCTTCTTGCGCCGCAGATAAGTTCTTCGTCGCTTGCGTTTGGCTCGGACGCGATGCTGTTGTCCCACGGAATGTCTATCGGTTGAAACATCGAGAAACGCAACCTGGAGTGAGACTCGATCATTTCCCGCTCCAGCTACCAAACGAAATCGTGATTGCGTTTGCACATGATTCCTTGTTAGAAAAGCACACTCTATGATAGATAAGGAATCGGCGGTTTTCACCGCGACGCCGAAAAGCGTGGCCGGACTTGCCATTCTGTTCCTGCTGCTGGCGGCATTTTTCGGCTTTTTGAACAGCCAAAAAGTGAAAGCGCTTCGCACAAATCTGGCGCAGGCGCAGGCCGCACGCGATGCGGCCGAGCGCCGCCGAGTACATGAGAAACCAAATGCCCCGACTGGTGGAACGGTCACACCAGAGAAACAAGGCAAAGCGGCTGAAGCAGAAAACAAGGCAGCACAAGCCGAAGCGGAACTCGCGCAAATACAGAAAGAGAAGGCCGATCTGCAAACCAAATTAGATGCTAACCAGCAAGAGATCGCTTCCTTGCAGAAGCGCGTGGAAGAAGCCGAGAAAACCCCGAACGCTCTCGGGGCCGGTAATCCCACCGCGACTGCTCCAACTGCTGATTTGCAGGCGCAACTTGATGACGCCCACCGTCAACTAGACAGCGCCGAAAAAGAAAAAGCCTTCCTCTCCGAGAAACTCCAGGACACCCAGGAGCGCTCGGGCCAGCCTAAAGAAGGAAAAAAACACAGGGAACCCAGCGCTCGCCGAACAGGCGTCCAAGGTGCAGTCCTTGCAGCAAATCAAGCGTACAATTTCGTGGTGTTGAATCTCGGTGCTCGCCAGGGGGTCGAACCGAACTCTCAAATGCTCGTTCTGCGGGAGGGAACACTGATTGGAAAAATTCGCATTTCTTCAGTTGAACCGGCGACTGCTATCGGCGATATCATCACCAGCAGTTTGGCGCGTGGCGTCCAAGTGCAATCTGGAGATATTGTAATTTATGCTGGCACAAGTCCGTAAGCTTCGGCGAAACATCATCTCTGCTCTGCTATGCGCATTAGCGATACTTGTTGCCTCGTGCGCGACACAGAAAGAAACTCCCCGCTTGGTCGATGATCCGGATGATCATCACGAGTCAACGATTCCGTGGAATAAGCAGGAGCCATGGGAGACGGCCGGGCAATTCGCAGGGATGACCGATCGGCGATAACTAGCAGGTCTAAATCCAGGACCCGGCTGGAATCACGGCGTTTTTTGGTATTACCACAATTCCGTCGCGGATAAAGTAATTGTCTGTATCCAAGTTTTCCGGTTTGCCTTCCGGCGTAATGACAACGCCATCACTGATACGCGCGTTCTTATCGATAATCGCGCGGTCGATCACGCAATTGCGCCCGATCCCGATTGGTACTTGGCCGGAAGTCTCATTTCTATCCTGCTCAAAATAATCCGCGCCCATGACGATGCTGTTCCGGATGGTCGCGCCGCTTTGAATAATGCTGCGTATCCCCACAACGCATCGCTCCAGATGCGCATCCGAGATGA
>WNGI01004767.1_pt1 | contig 12147 bp, 12 predicted proteins | sample 5400621 | NCBI WGS metagenome assembly WNGI01 (sample SAMN13153374, study PRJNA577476) | soil metagenome | isolation source: 20 cm soil or saprolite under Garry oak tree replicate 1 | place: USA:California | collected 2016-06-15 | reverse complement strand
CGTCGTCGATGTCGTCGACGGCGAACATGATGCGGCGTATGCCCAGCGTGTTCGCCGGCGCGCTTTCCGGCTCGGCTCTGACCGCCGGCGGCGTGTGGAACTTCGTCAGCTCAACCCGGCCGTGCCCGTCCGGGATTCGCATCATGGCGATGTCGGCACGGACGTCGTTGAGCCCGACGACGCGGTCCGCCCAACGCCCCTCGACCGTCGTCTCGCCTTCCAGCTCCATACCGAGTTCGGCGAAGAACGCTTTGGCAGCCTCGAGGTCGTCGACAACGATGAGAACGTTGTCCATCCGCTGAACCGTCATATCCCCGGAGCATAGGGCTAACAGGAACTTCCAAAATAGCTGGGGGGAGACTCGAACTCCCGACCCCGGCATTATGAGTGCCGTGCTCTAACCAGCTGAGCTACCCAGCCCCCTGCTGCGAACTTCACATGGAAATACCCACTTTATTCCGCAGTTCGTGCTAACCCAATGCGAACTAGTGCGAACTCTTGCGAACTATTTGGGAACTATTGCGAACCGCGAAAGAGTGGGTATTTGCACTTCTGGATAATAGCAGGCCGGCCCTTTCAGGCCGGCCTGCTTTCCAAAATGGCGGGGGCGGGATTTGAACCCGCGACCTTCGGGTTATGAGCCCGACGAGCTACCAGGCTGCTCCACCCCGCGATGAGACCTACAAGCTAATCACCGCGATTTCCCCCCGGTAGTGCCGGGATCCTCACCGAACCGATAAAGAATCTCCTTGTCGCCGCGCACCATTCCGAATTCCTCGCGCGCGATCCGCTCCTGCGTCGCACTGTCGCTTTTCACCAACTTCAGGAATCGACCGAGCGAGTCGACCTGGCGCTGGAGCGAATCAACTTCGTGAGTGAGCTTGCGCGTCTTCGACTGCAGAACGAACAAATCGCGCGTACTGTATTCCCCGCCCTGCACCGCGAAAAAAAGCGCCCCGAGGATCAACACCCACCAGACGAACCGCTTCATGGCCTACGACAATCCGTAAATCGATCCGCCCGGGTACTCGGCGACTGGACCGAGCTGCTCCTCGATGCGAAGAAGCTGATTGTATTTCGCCACACGATCGGTTCGGCTCGCCGACCCGGTCTTGATTTGGCCGGCGCCGGTGGCAACAGCGAGGTCGGCAATGAAGGTGTCTTCTGTCTCGCCCGAGCGGTGCGAGATGATCGACTGATATCCGTTGGCGCGCGCCATCTCGATCGATTCGAGCGTCTCGGTCAGCGTGCCGATCTGATTCAGCTTGATCAGAATTGCGTTCGCGACGTCGGATTCGATTCCGCGCGCCAGGCGCTCGGTGTTGGTGACGAACAGGTCGTCGCCGACGAGCTGGACCCTGTCGCCGAGGGCGGCGGTGATCTTTGCCCAGCCATCCCAGTCGTCTTCAGCGAGGCCGTCCTCGATCGATACGATCGGATACTCGTCGAGCCATTTTCCGTACAGCTCGATCATACCCGCGGCATCGCGGCTGCCCTGGCCGCTCTTCTTAAAAGTGTAGGTGCCGTTCTTGTAAAGTTCCGAAGCGGCGACGTCCAGCGCGAGCGCGATCTCTTTGCCGGGCGCGTAACCCGCCGCCTCGATCGCTTCGATGACGACCTTCAGCGCCTCCTCGTCGCTCTTGAGATCCGGAGCGAAGCCGCCCTCATCACCGACGCCGGTCGAGAGCTTTCTCTTGACTAGAACCTTCTTCAACGCGTGAAAGACTTCGGTGCCCATGCGCAACGCTTCGCGAAAACTGGTCGCGCCGACCGGGACGATCATGTATTCCTGGAAATCGACAGTGTTGGTCGCGTGCGCGCCGCCGTTCAGGATGTTCATCATCGGCACGGGCATCGTGCGCGCCATCGGACCACCGAGGTAGCGATACAACGGCAGTCCAACGTCCATCGCCGCTGCGCGCGCGGTCGCCATCGAGACAGCGAGTATCGCGTTCGCGCCGAGCTTGCCCTTGTTGTCCGTGCCATCAAGCTCGATCATCGTCCGATCGATTGTTATTTGATCGGCGGCAGAAAGACCGTTTAGCGCGGGGGCAATCCTCTCTTCGACGCTCTGCACTGCCTGCTCGACGCCCTTCCCCAGATACCTCTCGGCGTCTCCGTCGCGAAGCTCGAGAGCTTCGTGCTCTCCGGTGGATGCACCGCTCGGCACTGCCGCGCGCCCGAAAGCGCCGCTGTCGAGAGTGACATCTGCTTCGACGGTCGGATTGCCGCGGCTGTCCAGAATCTCGCGCGCTTTGATCTCGATTATGCCTGACATTTGTGGTTTGAAGTTCCCGTTATCGTGTTTCGGTAGTCTGTGGGGTCGTCGAGGGGATTTCGACCGATGAAGGAAGTCGGGATACAGGAGTGGGAAGAGGCTCGACGCCGTAAATCTCGCGCATGGCGTCGGCCATTCTCGTTCTCACTGTCTGCATCAGCGCCTCGCGGTGATCGTAATCGACACCGGTGGTGCTGACCGGCTCGAGCAAATGTACATCAATCGTCCCCGAATGAACCCAAAGTGAGCCCTTCGCCATGATCTCGATCGTTCCGTGAACGATGATCGGGACAATCGGTACTCCGGCGGCTATGGCAAGTACGAACGGACCTTTCTTGAACGGGCGCAGCGGATAAGCGCGGCCGCGCGTGCCCTCGGGGAAGACGACGACCGAGCTGCCGCTGCGGATTCTTTCAGCGGCCACATCGTAGGCTCCGAATGCCGCCTTCCTGTTCTCCCGCTGGATTTCGATCATGCCCACGGCGCGCATTCCGTTGCCGAAAATCGGGACTTTGAAGAGCTCTGCTTTCGCCACGAACTTGTACCGAGGGAGAATCTTGGCCAGCGCGGGAACGTCGAACCAGCTGACGTGATTCGACGCGAAAATGTGGGGCTCGTCCTTAAGCCTTTCCAGCCCGTGGACTCTCACTTTGACGCCCGCCGCCCACAGCATCAGCGTGGACCACAGGCGCGGCACCTTGTCAAACAACCCATCCGGCTTGTCCTTAACGCCGAGCAGCGCGGCGATGATAACGGTCAGGCCAAGGATCGTCGTGGCGAAAAACGCCGTCGTGTAAAGCAGAATCGTTCGAAAAAAAGACTTCATTTCTATCGAAAGTGGTCGTAGCCAGCAGGGGCGGCGATGCGCTCGCCCCGATTGCGTAGCTCTACTCCTGCAGCACCGGCAACAACCCGGCCGATCTCGGTAAGCTCGAGCCCGAATTCCTCCACGAAACTGCGGACATCGATATTCGGAGCCGTGACGACTATCTCGTATTCCTCGCCGCCGCTTGCAGCCTCAACCGCAGAGACATCCTCGAAACGAGGAATCCGATCGGCATCAATTTCGATTCGGACCTTGCTCGCGGCGGCGATGTGGGCGACGTCCGCCGCGAGCCCATCAGAGATATCGATCGCCGACGACGCCCCGCGCGCGGCCAGCCCGATCGCCGCTTCGATGCGCGGAATCGGGTGCGCGAAACGCGCGCGGTCCCTCTCCGTTGGCTGCTTCCCCGCTTTCCAGTCACGAACGGCCGCGGCCGGTCCGCCAAGGACACCCGTGACGTACACGCGGTCTCCGACCTTTGCTCCAGCGCGACTTATCGGTCGCGTGACGCTGCCGAGCGCCGTGATCGTCAGCGACAGCACCTTTCCGGCGGAAAGGTCGCCACCAACGATCGGGCACATCGAGGCAAACGCACCCTCGCGTATCCCCGTGGCCAGCTCCCGCGCCTCGGCGCGGTCGCCGTCGGGCAACGTCAGAGCGATCACGACACCGATCGGTCGCGCGCCCATTGCGGCCAGGTCGCTGAGCGAAGTCGCCGTCGCGCGGTAGCCGATTTCGAAGTGGTTGAGCCATTCGCGCTTGAAGTGAACGTCCTCCACCGAAGTGTCGGTGGTGACGACTAGTCGCTCTCCGGCCGGAACCTCGAGAACCGCCGCGTCGTCACCGATTCGCTGCGCCGTCTTCCCCCACTCGGAGAGAAGGGTGCGAACGAGATCGAATTCCTTGCCGGGTCCGAGGTCGATATTGTGACCGTTGGTTGGTTTTTCTGTCACCTTGAAACCGCGGGTAAAACGGTAAGGACAGGAAGTTCGGGCGACGGCTCCGGCTCATTCCAGGCGCGCGGGAGCGCGTAGATAACGTCCTCGAGCGTCGTGCCTCGAATGTAAGCACAGAACTCAGCGGCGCGACCATGCACCCACGCCCCGCAACACGCCGCGGTGACGGCGTCTCCGACCTGCGCGAGGAGGGTGCCGGCGATGCCTGAAAGCAAGTCGCCACTGCCACCGGTCCCCAATGCGGCCGTTCCTCGTGCGACCACGAATCTCTCGCCTCCAGGGGTGAAGACCACCGTCGGCGCGCCTTTGAGCAATACGGACGCGCCAAGCTCTCGGGCGGTATCGACACCGATGTCAAAACGGTTGGCGATGACCTTCTTGGCATCGACGCCAGTCAACCTGGCAAACTCCGCCACGTGCGGCGTGATGAGCGCTTCTCGCCCCTCGAGCAATTTTCCAAGCGAGCTGGCGTCTCCCTCAAACACATTCAGAGCATCGGCATCGAGGAGGACAGGAATCTTTGAATCGCGGAGGACGTTCTCGACGAGCTTCCGGGTGCCGGCTGATTTGCCGAGTCCGGGTCCGAGCACGGCAGCATGAGCCCACGTTGAGATCTCCGTGTTGACCTGTTTGGCCGCCTCCGGCCACTCGGAGTTGAGGACGGATGGCACCGCGGCGAGCACGGCACTCACGTTTTCCGGATCGACCAGCGTTCGCACGAGACCAATGCCGCTGCGCAGCGCCGCCTTCGCGGCGAGCACGACAGCTCCAGGCATTCCCTTCCCGCCTCCCACGATCGCGAGATGCTTTCTCGTGCCCTTGTGGGCATCGAACCGAATCGGTGGAATTCGCGACTGAACCCATTCGGCATCGACGATCTGCGGGAGCCGTAGCTCCGTCCGCGCTTTCCCAGAGGCGGGAGGCGTCGACTGGTCGAGCCCGATGTCGATCGCCAGGATTTCGCCGCAGCAGTCTCGCGCCACGAGCGTGCCGCGCTTGATGCCTCCGAAGCTGAGGGTCAGATCCGCGACGACGCACAACGAATGCTCGCCGGTTGTCGCGTTGAGACCGCTCGGAACATCAAGTGCCGCGACCGCCGCGCCGGCTGAATGCAGCTCGTTGATCATCGAGATTGAGTCGGCAATCTTGCCGCGAGGCTCGCCCTCGAAACCGGTGCCGAGCAGCGCGTCGACGATCACTCCCGAAGACTCTTGCACGGAGTCGACGATCTTCACGGACTTCAGCGCCGCCTCTCGCTCGGCGACCGCGTCCGGCGACTTCTCCTGTGTTCTGACGGCCTCGATCACGCGCACTTGTACACCCGAGCGCGCGAGGTTGCCGGCAACGACCCAGCCGTCACCGCCGTTGTTCCCGGGACCGGTGAAGACGACGACACCGTCTCTTAGTCGCTCGACGTAGCGGCGCTCTATCTCCTTCGCCGCAGCGGTGCCGGCGCGCTCCATGAGCACACGCGAGCGAGTGCCTTTTTCAATTGCTGCCCGATCGCGCTCCGCTGATTCGCTGGCGCTGACCACCCAAACGGGCATTGGTCGGAGTTGTTTGATCTACGCCTGTGCCGCGCAGTTCCAGGGGTAGTCGCGCTCGAACGCCAGGTCGAAATCGAATACGTCGACGAACTCGTCGCGGGTATCCTGTGGCTGGCTGAGCAGAAAGCCGAGGTCGACGAGGCAGAAGACGATGTCGCCGATGTCGGCGGTGGAGGAGATTCCCCAGTACTCGAGGACGACTCGCGACATCACTCCATATCGCTCGAGCGCCAGCGCGCGGCATGAATGAGCCAGCTCGATTCCCGTGATGTGGCGGCGAACGTTCAGCTGCGCCTGGCACATCTCGAGCGCGGATAGCACGAACAGGTACGCCTGCTCGTGAAAACGCGGCTCGCGGACGCGAATCCGGTCCATTATGCCTTCGCGAAATGCCAACTCAGCCATGCTTACTTTTTTTCCGCCATTGACGGGAAGGATTTGTAGAGGGGAAAGCGATTCGTCAAGTCGAGCACTTCCTCTTTGACTGACGACGCGACCGTTGCGTCACCATCGCTACTGATGACCCGGTTGATGAGCGAAGCGATTTGCTCCATCTCGGGCTCCCTCATTCCTCGCGTGGTAAGGGCCGGTGTGCCAATGCGAATGCCGCTGGTTACGAATGGCGACTGGGTCTCCTTCGGCACTGTGTTCTTGTTCACCGTGATGCCAGCGGCGTCGAGCGCCTTCTCGGCGACTTTGCCGGTGACGTTCTTGTTGCGAAGGTCGACGAGCATCAGATGGTTATCGGTTCCCCCGGATACGAGGTTGAATCCGTGTTCGATGAGGCCGTTGGCGAGCGCCTGAGCGTTGCGGATGATCTGAGCGCAATAGTCCTTGAACGAGGGCTCGAGCGCCTCCTTGAACGCGACCGCTTTGGCGGCGATGATGTGCTCGAGCGGACCACCCTGGGTGCCTGGGAACATCGCCTTGTCGACTGTTCTGGCGTGCTCCTCCTTGCACAGAACGAGGCCGCCGCGCGGACCGCGCAGAGTCTTGTGCGTGGTGCTCGTCACAGCATCCGCGTGTGGAACCGGCGACGGGTGGTAACCCGTGGCAACCAGACCGGCGAAGTGCGCCATGTCGACCACGAACCTCGCGCCAATCTCCTTCGCCACCTCGGCAAACGGCTCGAACTCGATGATGCGCGCATAGGCGCTGGCGCCGGCGATGATCATCTTCGGCTTCTGCTCGCGCGCGATCTGCTGCATGCGCGCGTAGTCGATCCGACCGTCCTCACCGACACCATAGTGAATCGCGTGATAGAGAAGTCCGGAGAAGTTGACCGGGGAGCCGTGGGTGAGGTGCCCACCCTGCGACAAATCCAGTCCGAGCACGACGTCGCCGGGTTTGAGGAAAGCGAGATAGACAGCGGCGTTCGCCTGCGCTCCCGAGTGCGCCTGGACGTTGGCATGATCGGCGCTGAACAATTTTTTCACCCGATCGATTGCCAGCTGCTCGACCATGTCGACGAACTCGCAGCCGCCGTAATAGCGCTTGCCGGGCAGCCCCTCGGCGTACTTGTTGGTGAGTGGGGTGCCCATCGCCTCCATCACCGCGGGCGAGACGAAATTCTCACTGGCGATCAGCTCGAGCCCGTGCCGTTGCCTGTCGACCTCGAGATCGATAAAGCGGGCGATCTCGGGATCAGACGTCGCGAGTCTGCCTTCCGGCATCACGACCTTCGAGACGGTTTTCCTGGGAGCTTCGGTTGTCTGCGGCATCAGTGTCCTGTAGTCATAGCTGGTTTCGGGTTCACGCCGTTCCGCTTAGAGTGTCGGGTGGATCGATCTTCTCGACCCGTCGTTCGTGGCGCCCACCTTCAAATTTAGCGTTAAGCCAGGCTTTCATCGTTTCGATGCCTTCCTCATCGCTCATGAAGCGCGCTGGAAGTACGAGGATGTTGGAATCGTTGTGCCGGCGCGAGAGCGCCCCGATCTCCGGCTCCCACGCCAATGCCGCGCGAACCCCTGGATAGCGATTGGCAACGATGTCCATTCCGACGCCACTGCCGCAGAGCAGAATTCCTCTCTTTGCTTCGCCGTTGGAGACCTCCTTCGCCAGCGGATGCGCATAATCGGGGTAATCGTCCGCTACATTGGGATCCTTTCCACCGATGTCGACAGGGTTGTAGCCCATCTTCTTCAGCTCCGACACCAGCCGATCCTTCATCTCGATTCCCGCGTGATCCGAAGCTATCGGAATCGTCTCACCCGTCTCGCTCATTTCGCCTCCGCCAGTCTCTGCTCGGCCAGTCGATCAGCCGCCTCGTATGTTGGAATGTGCTTCGCCTCGGCGATGTCGAACACCTTGAGCACTGTGTCGTAGATATCGTCGGCCTTGTTGAGAGCGCGCTGTGCATCCCAACCCGCTACCTCACCATACACGTTAATCACGCCGCCCGCATTCGCGACATAATCAGGCGCGTAAAGGATGCCTCTTTTCTCGAGCTCATCTCCGTCGCGCTCCAGAAGCAGCTGATTGTTCGCACCACCTGCTACAATCTCCACCTTGAGTTTCGGAATCGTTGTTTCATTGAGAATTCCGCCGAGCGCGCAAGGGGAAAATATGTCCGCATCGGCAGTAAAGATCGCGTCGCCCTCGACGATGGTTGCGCCCGTCAGCTGTTTCACCCGCGCTGCTTTGGCCGAGTCTATATCCGAGACGATCAGCTTCGCGCCAGCTGCATGGAGCTCTTTGGCCAAATACGTCCCGACGCTGCCGCAGCCCTGGATCGCGACAGTTTTGCCTTCGAGGCTATCCGACCCCCATTTTCGGTTGGCAGACGCCTGGACGGCGCGGAAGACTCCGTGCGCCGTGACCGGCGACGGATCGCCCGACTTCCCCGCGAGACCAGCGACATGGCTCGTCTCCATGTTGACGTAATCCATGTCTTTCGTGCTCGTGCCGACGTCCTCCGCCGTGATGTAGCGTCCGCCGAGGCTCTCAACAAAACGACCGTGAGCGCGGAAGATCCTCTCACGGTCCCCGGTTTTGTTGTCGCCGATGATGATCGACTTGCCGCCGCCGAGATGGAGACCAGCGACGGCATTCTTGTAGGTCATCCCGCGCGAAAGTCGCAGGGCATCGGTGATGGCGTCCTCATCTGTCGCGTATTGCCAGAACCGCGTCCCGCCCAGCGCCGGGCCGAGCTTCGTGCTATGGACGGCGAGAATTCCCTTGTATCCAATGGAGGGGTCGCTGCACATCACGACTTCCTCGTGTCCCATTTCGGCCAGCGTATCGAACAACTTCATTGATCTCGAGGTGCGAGTTTATGATTGACTGTATAGAGCACGTGCGATCACGATCCTCTGGATCTCTGAAGTGCCCTCGTAAATCTCGGTGACTTTCGCATCGCGCATAAGGCGCTCCACCGGATAGTCCTTGACGTAACCGTAGCCGCCAAAGATCTGCACCGCCTGCGTCGTCACCCACATTGCTGTCTCGCTCGCCATCAGCTTCGCCATCGAGCTGAATTGGCCGATTTTCTGGCCGCGATCCTTTGCTGCAGCGGCGGCGTGCAGCAGCGCGCGCGAACCGGCGACGCGCATAGCCATGTCAGCGAGCTTGAACTGAATTGCCTCGAACTCCTTGAGCGGCTTGCCGAACTGCTTCCGCTCCGCCGCGTACGCGACTGAATGCTCGAGCGCGGCCCGCGCGATTCCGATCGCCTGCGCCGCAATGCCCAGGCGGCCATTGTCGAGCGATTGCATCGCGTAGACAAAACCCTGCGTCTCGTCGCCGAGGAGATTTTCCGCCGGCACTCGCATGTTGTCGAAGTTGAGCGAGACCGTTGGCGATGCGCGCAAGCCGAGCTTGTCCTCCTTCTTGCCGGCTTCGAATCCTGGCAAATCGGGCGTGATGATGAACGCGCCGATTCCCCGACCGCCGCGCCGCGCATCACGCGCGTCGGTACGCGCCATGGTGAGAATCGCGCCGGCGGTGTTGCCGTTGGTCACCCAGCTCTTGGTTCCGTTGAGAATCCAGGAGTCACCATCTTTTACTGCCTGCGTCGCTAGCGCCGAGGCGTCGGATCCTGCTTCGGGCTCGGACAAAGCAAAGGCGCCCAGTATCTCACCGCGCGCCATTTTCTTCAGAAATCGATCTTTTTGTGCCTGACTTCCGTATCGAAGGATCATCTGCGTCGGAAGCGAGTTGTGCACGCTCATCATGACGGCAACTGAAGCGTCGGCAGCCGCGATTTCCTCGAGGGCGATCAGATAAGTCCCGGTGTCAGTGCCCAGTCCGTCATATTCCTCCGGCAGCATCATGCCGAGGAATCCAAGCTCCCCGAGTTTTTTCACCAGCGACGGCTCGAAGAACGCCCGCTGGTCCCAGTCCGCGGCATGGGGTCTGATTTCCGCGTCGGCAAAATCTCGCGCGAGCTTCTGGACTTCAGTTTGTTCTTCGGTGAGCGGGTGAAGAGCCCAGGACACTTGAGGTTCTACTTACTATAGGAGTAAAAGCCGCGGCCGGTCTTCCGACCGAGCCAGCCGGCAGCGACGTATTTCTTGAGTAGCGGACAGGGGCGGTACTTCGGATCGCCCAGTCCGTCGCGCAACACTTCCAGAATCGCTACACACGTATCGAGCCCGATGAGATCAGCCAACGCCAGCGGACCCATCGGGTGGTTCATGCCCAGCGTCATCACCTGATCGATCGCTTCCGGCCGTCCGACTCCTTCCATCAGACAGTAAACCGCTTCGTTGATCATAGGCATCAGCACGCGGTTCGACACGAAGCCCGGGTAGTCATTCACTTCGACAGGCGTCTTCTCCAGTTGCAGCGCCAGGTCCATCACGCGCTTCGTCGTCTCGTCGGACGTCGCCAGTCCGCGAATTATCTCGACCAGCTTCATCACCGGCACCGGGTTCATGAAGTGCATGCCGATGACTTTGTCGGGGCGGGACGTGCGGCGAGCGATCTCGGTGATTGAGATCGAGCTCGTGTTCGTAGCCAGAATCGTCTCCGGCTTCGCGACGCGATCGAGGTCGGTAAAGATGCGATACTTGAGACCGCTGTCTTCGCTCGCGGCTTCGATGACCAGAGATGCGTCCGCGGCGGCGGCGAGGTCCATGCTCAAGTCGATTCTCGAAAGAATCGATACCTGATCCTGAGGCGGAATCGTCCCCTTCTTAACTTGTCGCTCGACATTCTTCGCAATCGTCGCCCTGCCCTTGTCGAGCGCGTCCTGCGACACGTCGATCATCGTCACTGGAAAACCGTGCTGCGCGAAAACGTGCGCGATGCCGTTCCCCATCTGTCCGGCGCCAACAACCGCGATGCGGTCGGTCATGCTTTCCACTCCATCCGGCGCAGATAGCGCCCGTACAGGTAAAAGATCACGACGAACATGAGCGCCACCGCCGCGAGTCCGCCTTCCGGCCCCCATGGTCCGCCGGTGAGCCAATCGGGTCCCGTCTCCACGGTGCGATAGTCAACGTCCGCGGACGGCACACCGCTCACCGCGATGTGAAAGCCCGCCGCCATCACCCAGTTCCAGGCGAAATGTGCAGCGCCGGCTGCGTAAAGGCTCCGTGTGGCGAGCAGGATTCCGCCGAGAAAGAAGCCGGCGACGGTTACAGCGAGTATGGACTCGGCGTCCGCACCCGGGTTCCACATGTGGAGCAGGCCAAACACGACGCTCGTGACGATGAGCGCCAGCCGCCAACCACCCATGCGTCTGAGCACAAAAAAGAGGTAACCACGGATGAACAGCTCCTCGAAGAACGCTGCCGGCAGCAGGAGCATCACCGAGTGGCCTGCCTCACCCCACCAGCTCCCAGGCACAGTGCGATCTATGCGCAACATGTGGGTCGCGAGGAGCAGCAGGCTCGTGATTCCGATGGTGAGGCCACCCAACAAGGCCCCGCCCACAATCGCCGGCGGGTTGAGCGCTTCACGGCCGAGTCCGACTGAGCTCCACGGGAGATGCTCGATCTTGAGCAGCACTATCCAGGTTGCCAACACCACACTGCCGAGCGCTTCCCACTGAAACAGAGCTTCGCGCGTATTTGCCACAACCTGACCGCCAATGCGCACGGTCGCGATCTCGAATACGCCGAGCAACACGGAGCAAATGAGATAAAACGCGCCCACGAGCCAGAGCGGTCGCATTGACCGGCTGACCCTCGATTGTGGCCGTGACGCTGTCGTCAATCGCTGCTAATTCGCGCGCTCGACGCTGAGCGCGACGGCGTCGCCGCCGCCAAGGCAAAGCGTGGCGAGGCCCTTCTTCGCGCCGCGATCTTTCATCGCATAAAGGAGCGTCGTCAGAACTCGGGCGCCGCTCGCGCCGATCGGATGGCCGAGTGCGATCGCGCCGCCGTTGACGTTCACGCGATTCCAATCCCAGCCGAGCTCTTCGCCGTCGGCGATCGACTGCGACGCAAACGCCTCGTTTGCTTCGATCAGATCGTAGTCACTGATCTGAGAGCCGGTCTTTTTCATCAGATTGCGCACCGCCTTGATCGGCGCGAAGAACAGGTCTTCTGGATTGGTGGCGCCGGTTGCGTATCCGGTGATGCGTCCAAGGATCTC
>WNGI01017211.1_pt1 | contig 12149 bp, 14 predicted proteins | sample 5400621 | NCBI WGS metagenome assembly WNGI01 (sample SAMN13153374, study PRJNA577476) | soil metagenome | isolation source: 20 cm soil or saprolite under Garry oak tree replicate 1 | place: USA:California | collected 2016-06-15 | reverse complement strand
TCTGATGAGCTCAGTTGATTGGGGTGCTCGACCTGATCAGATAGAAGGGCTTGCCTTGCGAGAAGTCGGGGTGAGCATATGATTCTCGTCATATCTGTATTTCCTTGACACATTACTACAGAAACATGCACCCATCCTTGAACCATTTTGTCTGGGGCCAAAGACGCAAGTTACTCTTATTAATGTCGTTCAGCTGTACTGTTACGAGGATACACGGATCATCAAGGCTTTCCCACAAATTCTCAAGGTAAATACAACCGCATTCGTTTAGTTCGTCCTTCATGTATACCAGGTTTTGTATAACAAAGACTGCGTATCAGACAAGGCCATCGTTTATTGGCATCAGAAGGGTTCCAAACCCCAGGGTCGTCAACACTTCCTTAAAAGCACAGAAACACTGGTCAAGGTATGATCAATGTCACCCCTTGAATACGGTTGACCTCATTGCACACAGTTTCTACAGGAGCAGGAAGACAGTGAAGGTTCTGGTGAAGAATGAGCTGATGATTAGCTTGATAGTACAACTATATCCCTATATTGCATTGGACATTGTATGGCACAAATATAGCGCTGCATTCACGGGCTGAGATCGGACTATAAGACATACATACAGGAAGAAAAACATAGTCACATTAATGATATTCAACATTACCATGCTTCCGGCATTGCAGGAAAATCAGCTGACCAACCATTTGTGCCATTCAGCTGCAAAAATACCCCATCCGAGCCGTTGACAGGTAAACCAAGGTCATTCAGACTCTGTTCGCAGCATCAACTTAGGAAAAAGAGATTAAAAACATTCGGACGAACTTGTTCTTGTAACCAGACGGGAATGGCTGATGGACTGAAGATAGCCCTATTATCACCAGGCCACGCAAATCCGAGCTCCTCCATTGTGAATGGGGCTGGCGTGGCTGGATCGGCGTATGTTGGAGACACAATCATACTTTCCGCGAATGATGTTGGCGGTATAGCAGGGATTGGAGGATTAACTGTATTCGCTATGCCGATTTTGCGGCGAAGGTTTGCTAGCATTATCCGCAAAGTTAACGCGTAACTTCATGGTATGTTGGGTGGGAAGATGCAATAATTACATGGGTGCACTTACCGTTCTGCCGCGACCTCAGATAGAAGCTGTGCCAGCTGCTCCACTTGAGATGTGATTGCACCAAGGTCAAGCTCTGTCGGAAAGAGACTCGCCATCTTTAAAAGGAAGAGGCCAGAAAAGGCTGCAGTGACAAGGCTGTCGTGCACCGCGTAACGCAGGGCCGCTCTACGGTTCGTTAGCTATCGATCCGTATATGAGGGCTTCAAACACACCGATATTCAGGTGAGTTCAGAAAAATATCAAGACAGTTTGACGCGGATTCTTTGGCTTGAAATGCAAGTTCCCTCTGTTCAAATGGCATCTTGTCCCACGCCACTCCACGGAGAGCTACGCAAACCACCCAAAGCTTGGCATAGTGCAGTTCCCCAGCGAGTATTTTCCGCAATAAAGATTCTTGATCGATTGTTTTTTCTGTGGAGTGCCAAGTGTGTATTAGGTCTATTGACAAGAGTATGCTTACGATGAAGCTCATCACAGTCGGCCCACCATTTCTCCAAAGCAAGATTGGCTCGCCGAATGAACGCCACTGTGTCGTGATTGACTTGACCCTTCATAGGCGCTAGGGTTTCGTATATCTGTGCTACGGAATCGGTCACATGTGAGCAGTCATTTTCCGTCTTAAATTGGTTCCATACTTTTTCGAGCTACGAGCTCAATGAGAGCAATTAATCGTACGTCAGTAGGCGATGACATCGGGTGGCTAAGCAACAAGCGACAGTGTCGTATCGAATTTTCGTCGCGCAAAATGAGTGGGCGGCCTGTTCCAAGACTCATCCTGTAAGATGTAATTAGGGATCTAAATGATTGTTGTTTTGTAAATGCCTACTGATGATCGAACCAATAGAGGCAAAGCCAAATGCAAGCCGAAACAACTGCAATCGTCACAGTCTGTCTTAGCAATTTTAGAAGTTAGGCATACCCAAATCACGTTCCTCTTCTTCAGGTCGCTGCTTCCCATTATTGTCGGCAAGTTTTTCCAAGGCACGATGTAATCCAAGGTCTAGTGCCATGCGCATGGCATGACCGCTTGGAAGCCACCCATGTGCACTCCACGCGGCCAACAACAACATTCCTGTTAACCTTGTAGCAACTAGTAGAGGCGAGGAGAAAAGGGTTATACCCTGAACAGCTTCCTTACGGACGACGGGACCAAACAAGGTAGATCGCGCAATTCCTTGAGCCTCTTCCAGGCACTTATAGAACGTTGGACTCAAAGGACCATTCCCACTGCGAATTTTACCCGCAACGGCGAGTATAGCGTCAAAAGTCCAGGGACTCCTTTCCATCACACTCTCGTACGTGTCATAGGCAGGGTCAAACAGAGGGATAAACAAGTGACATCCAGAAAAGAAACTATGCAAGGAGCCTGAATACCGGAGAAGTGGCATGCTAAACTCGTATCTTACATGTTGAACAATTCACTGGCTTCGCTGTCAGAAACAAGACCCTGCATGCCATGTGAACAAGTAATCGGAACACGACAAATTATACACCACCTTTTCGACAACATGAGGAAATGCATTGCGTGGTATAGGTTCAGCTTTCTTGCGTTTTTTGACTCTAAATCCAATGTGTTACTGAATACATAACAACAAGGCATTGATGATACCTCGGTGGTTCGTTTGAAGGTGCAGCTGCGGCTTCTGCAGCTGCATTAGCCAGCCCTTGAAGAGCTTCAATGGGTGCGTTTAGCGTCGACCGGGGAAGCGTGTCATCGGATTCATCCTCGGACGAGGGGGCAGTGCTTGTTACTATGCCATACGTCGCATACTTATGTGGCTAATAGGATAGTCAGCATATCTAACTGAACAATTCCCGGTGCCGGTTACTCACGGGCGGCGGAAAGCCTGGAAGCGGGGGAAATGATCTGCCTGTGTTGTTGCCCATCCCGATGCCATTCCGGATGGTTGCTGGGTATGGGGAAGTGTCACGATAGTTACCCTGGCCGGCGCCCGTAGCATAAGGAACTGGCTGCTGAGGTAGCGCTGCGTTTGTTTGCTGTGCCTGTAGGGCAGCGAGTATGCGGTCCAACGATGATTGCATTCCAATCATCTGGCTTTGCATGACCTATTGCATGTTTAATGCACGATAGAGACGTTAAGAGAGGAAGTACCAGGTATTGACCCTCCAGTCGTGAAAGACGCCTGAATAGGCAGTTAGGGTGCGACGACGATCGGATCATGGACTCGATGCTCACTCGACGCTTGCGTTCGACATGACCTGGACATTTTTTTTCTCGGGTTTCTCGAAAATGCACGGCGTGCCACTCAGCTGACACCTACGACAAGGGGGCTAGCAAAGCAGGACCGGGCCGGGCGGCAAAACGGGCCAATCAATAGCACGATATGGTGGAAGCGGAAAGGAACATACGTCTCCCTCACATCGGTTTTTCCCTTTTCGACAAGCGGTGCAGGCCCGCGCTCCCCTCTTGGGTATATGAACGGGTGACTGCGGCTGAGGTTCGACCAGTGCATCTGCGGGTGTATTGGGAGCCAAGCCGGCGCTGCTGGTTCGTCGCCTTTTGGCAGGGATTTCTGAGACGTTTGGGATGGCAGTTGCAGAGCCGAGTGACATGGGGGCAGCTGTGGCGACGAGGGTCGAATCTGTCTATGAAGAGTAATTGCAACTATGTCGACGCCGGCTCGCTGGCACGTGGCATCCCATCAACAAATTTCCTCATAACCCTCCTCAATCCCAAGGTACCCCCGCACCTCTGACGCATCTACTCCCTTCTCCCTCGTGAAATATCCTACAAGTGCTGCATAGTTATCTGCTTGACCGTCGGAATCCAGTCCTATTTTATGGCAATGCCCTTACCGGTCCATCGCACTGTTGCCTCCTTTGCTAAGAGCCCTGCTCGCTTTGTCTGCATAAACATCGCTGGATCACAATCACCGTATGCCGCGAGTTCCTTCTCCAGCTCTTCCAATTCTTTTTTGAGGCTTGTCAATTTTTCGAGCGAAGCCGCACGTTCAACCTGTCATCATGATCAGCAAGCATCAAAATTTTCCACGTTCTGTGCTATGAACCGTAACAATCCTTGCGGACATCTCTGCTTCTATCGTTGCCTGTAACTCGGTGAGCTGTGTTCGATATATCTTCCGGGCATCGTTCACAGCCACCAGCTCTGCTTTCATCTAGGAAGCAATGTTTCAGACTTTCAGTACAACAAGTGGGGTAAACCAACCAATGTTCCTTGTCGGGACGGAAAGCTCCAAAAGACTGGAACCCTCGAATCTCATGCATAATTACGTCTGTAATCAAGAACAACGCACAATTTGATGATCCAATCTTGTCTGTTTGCACATGGCCGTCGTCGACCAATGTTTGGAGAACCTCTTTGATGGATTGTGCCACTGGAAGTTTTAAATTAGCAAGTAACAAGTAGAACATGCATACATAGTACCTATGCCCTTCATCTTCGGACCCAGTTTCTCGAGTTCTTTGAGCTAAGATAGGGTTAAACATTGCACCGCTTGGCCCGGCCAAAGATTACCTGAAAGAAATCTTTCTACAGCCTAGAGAAAAATGCTAGGCTTCTGAAATCGAGTGCGTACTTACAGTCTCATGGAATATTTCCAGTAACCTCACCCTTTTCTCCTCGGCAGATAGTCCTCTGGGAGCCTGGTTGATTATTAGCTCTGCACGAAATCGCACGGCACAGGCTAGCTTGCCATTTTACGAAGTGGAAGTTATGACTTGAACTGCCAATCACATGATACCTCATAGTCGGACTCTGCATGCCTCGCTGAACATTTTAAGTACTTGAAAATATAATACACATCTGCGTGATACCAGAAAATATCGTAAGAGGTCAGAAGGAGCGTGATGCGATATTTGTCCGCGATATGTTACTGAGGAGTGAAACCAGGAAGTGCATGATGGCAACCGCATATACATAGAAACGCGGTTGATTGGGTGACGATAAATAGGTATTGGTAAGACCAAATGAGCGCGTACAAAGTAATGCTAGTGTAGGAGATCCAGATGTTGGTCGTTTGATGGGTACCTATAAGCTACGAATTCAGGATCTTGAGACACTAGCTCTTCAAAAGCTTTTCGAGATGTAAGAGAGATACGGGGAGGGGGATAAGCTCCACCCATACTGAGTGCGCTATGCCGCGAGTTTGACGTGGCGTATCCGTTCAGGCCGGGTTCTTCCTGACCACCGGAACCAGAACGACGCATTGGCGGAAATTGTTGGAAAAGGTCTACATTGCTATCCTGCAAGGAGTGTGAGTGTAGCTGTAAATCCCGCTGTTTTTTCCCAAAAAGAGTTGAAAGAAACTTGTTCCTCCTCCTCGCTGGCGTTGGTAAAGGCGTAGTTTGCAGCGGAAATTTCTCCACATATTCTAGAGGTCCTAATGACCTGTGTGATAGCCCGAATTCATCATAGCGAAGTCCGAAAAATCCGGAATCTTGTGACCTCATGGGTATAGAATGTAAATTCGGTCGCGAAGACATGCCACCGAATGACTGGCGACGGGTATCAATGCTTCGAATTGGCGCATTGAGGGACGGGAAACCAAAGCCGGCAGAACGAGGACCATCAGAGTGCATGGTTCGAGGCCGAGCTTCAGTCACCGCAATAAGGTTACGTGTCATAATTGCTTCACCTGGAAGGGGTGGAAGTGATTTCTCCCGCAATAATAAAGGCGGCGCTATGCTTGGCGGCAATTGGGGCACAGGAGGAACAGAATCGTTGGCTACTTGTGCATGTATATCAGGCTCTGATGCAGTCGGATGTACTTTTCTAATCCCGAAAGGCTTGTCTCTTGATGGAGTCTCGTCGTGGCGTTGCACATCTTGATCGTCAAAATTTCCACCGTGGTTGACTCTTACTTCAACTTGGTCTACATCAACTCCGTAAGGACGCGATGAGATGGGCGATGGTAATGTGCTGGATGGAGGTGTGGGAGGAGACATACCCGGTAAAGGTCCGGCTATTTTGTTTGATGTAGTTGAGGGTAATGTTGGTGTAGATGAATGGCGCCCATTTGACATGAACGGGTCGCCATTGCGTCGATCAACTAAGTATGAGAGCGGTGGCGGGGGAGCAAGAGGGAGGTCATCCTCAAGCCTGTCAGCCGAGCGTGTTACATCACGACTTTCTGGTAAGTTACTCCTGGCTGAGCCCGTTACAAGTCGCCATATCCGACTAAGCCCATTTCTCTTCTTTTCCTGCTTTTCGGGAGCATTCATCAAGTCTGCATGTTTGGGTTCGGTGGATTGCCAAATCTGGCTCCGGCGTGACGTACTCGATTCAACGGCTTGTGTTGAGTATGCATTAGATTCGTGTTGGAGGGCTAGACTATGGAGGATGTTACGGAGGTTCGATAACGACATATAAAACAATCTTACTGCATATCAATCATGCTTCCAGAAACTCCGGATGGTGCCAGGCTGTCGCGACTTTTCCATCCAGCGTTTAGACTTCTAAACCCAAAGAACTTGGGGCGTCCTGGGGAATTGGAACCTACGCTGTGTACATCGGAGAAAGAGATCTGAAGTTACATCCAACGCAGAACTGCGTGATAATTTCCTAGCACGTTTTTCTTCTTTCTTCCTACGTTCACGTTCTTCGCGTTCCTCTTTGCGAACGTCGACATGCTCAACGATCATGCCGTTTTCTAACAACGTTACTTCACGCGAATGGGAGCGAGCATGACGAGGACTCAACATCCCAGATATAGGTGATAAAGGTGGTCTTATTCGAAGTCCACCCATATCATCGCCTCCAGAGTTGCCATTGCTTAGGTCATAAACCGATCGGCGGAGCTGGGAGTAGGTATCCCGCATCTTGCTGTCTAGTTGTTTGGCCTCTTGCACGGCTTGAGAGTGCGCAAGTGCCTCCGCTTCAAGCAAAGTCCGCTGAGATTTGATGTATGCTTTCAAAGTCTGTTGCTTTGATGTTGGTTCCCGGGGAGTCTTTTGATACATGTCAAACGATCACCATAAAGCAACGCACGAGACAAGTACATACAAGACTTAACCACAATTTGAGATTTTGCTCCGAGAGGCGCGCACCTCTTGCTCTGGGCCTAGAGTGATCAGCATTCGGATTCCCACTTGCTTCCTCCTCCTCTTCTCGTCGTTTGAGTTCTTCGTACAACACGTCACTCTCCCGATCCCAAACGCCGGATGATGTGACGTCCACCTCTGCCATATCCTGGTCACGCATAGCGCATTCCATGCAAACCTCCTCTTGTTGAGGTGGCACAGGGGAGAAGACTGTGTTCATAGGGTTGGGAGTCGCCGGTGGTATGATAAATGTTGGCTGTTGGGGTTGGGCTCGATGTTTTGGTGCTATAGGAGGAGAATACGTGGGCGATGCTGACAAAGGTATCATGGGTGGAAAGTTATCGAGGCGTAATGGTTCAGCTATGACCGCAGAAATTGCAGCAGGTCGACGTGGAGAGGAAGGTCTGATAGCGGAAGTGATGTCCTGTGATGCGGTATCTTGTGAGCGGGGACCTTGGTTTACAATGCGAGAACGACCGTTCAGGTCAAGTGGTGACTTTATTTCTTGAGAAGAAATAGACAGAGCGCGCTGCGTATTATTTTCGTTTATATTCCCGTCATCCAGGCTGTAGTGTTCGACGACAAGTCGATGGGGAGGTGCTTGCGGCAGCGCGTATGGCAGACCACTTCGTTGCTGCTCTTGAAACCTTTGTCTTGATTGGTCTGTCAAGCTGAAGCCTGGTGTCTGTTGGCGGAGAGGTTCACTGTACCATACCGTTGAATGGTGGAATTTTGGAGAAGGGTATCTGTTCTCCTCGAGATCTACTCTGGGCGCGACCGCTCGTGGGTATAGACTCTGGTTGGCATTCACACCTCCATCGTTCACCAAAGGATGGAGAGTGGTGGCCATGGGAAGTGTAAGAAATGGTGTTTGGTGGAGGAATGATGTTGTGCACAGCAAAGCGAATATCATATTACTAGCTACGCATCTACAGTCTCTACTTATACTCGCCTCATTTGCGGTACCTTATACCAATCATGAGCTGGCATGCACAACGATGAAAATCCATAAGCTTACCATAGTACTCCTTTCCGTGCCCTCCGCATTTTACGTTGTAACTGTAACATTCCATATAACAATGCTTCTGCAGTCGGAGGGCAGCCGGGCACGTATATATCAACGGGGACGATTCCTGTACCGAATAAGCCGAGTTGACAACTATTACAATACGACTCACTGTCGCAACCCCGCACCACAGAATATGAGTAATGATAATAACCCCCTCCATTCGCACACGAACCCATAGAGATTACCCAGCCTGTAATGTCATTAACATGTGAGCCCAAACTTGCATTCGTTAACCCACGGGGCTCAGGCATCTGATCATACACTTTTCTCAGTGCCGGTGCCATTTTATTAGTCAAGGTCCCAGCTACAATCATTATATCACTCTGCCGAGGACTTGCACGGAAGACGACGCCCAGGCGGTCTTGATCGTACCGGGACGCCGCCATGTGCATCATCTCTACAGCGCAACATGCGAGCCCTTCCAGAATATCGGGTCATATAAATCACCTATCATCACATAGGCCGTTCGGCTCACCGAAAGTCATGGGCCACATTGAACCTTGCTTTGCCCAGTTCGCTATTTTGTCCATCGTGGAGAGCACGTATTCTAGCTATGTTGACATAAGGACTTGGAAAGCCGGTGTTAGAACATACCAGCCTTGTTTCTCGGATGTTCAAGACTATACTGATTCGATTCGCGTTGAGCAATCGAAGTAACTGGTTCATGTATTTGTTGATTCACTGCACTTTGTGCCAGCCGACTTGATGCATGAAAATGACGAAATGCAGCTCTAAACTGGCGAGCAACTAAAGGCTTCGTCATTAAAAAATTGGGACGACATGAGTGAGAAACGGAGATGCAGCCTCACCTGCGGATCTTACTGTAGCTGCCATGGAGTCTAGTACTTGTATTGTTCGCAACTGGGGCGTTTACGGGATTTATGATTTGTACTTATTTGCCGCAGCGAAGGTTCACTTTGTCAACTTTTTGCTACAAATCTACTCGTGGAACAATTTGAAGTAGGAAGGAATTCCATCCAGACTATAATACCTAACGTAAAAGCCAATCATGATCTTTTATTTCCCTTATCGTTGCCCTTGTCTGAGGATTCGGGTCTAAGCACCTCTGCATAAGGCTTATAGCACTTTCGGGCAGTTCTTCAGTGGCATCGAGGGAGAATTTTCCTTTTGTAGCGTCTTCAACCGTAGGAAATGGATGCGTGCCAGTCAATAAATAGGAAAGGAGTATACCTAGCGTCCAAACTTCCGCAGGTGGCGCCTGATAACTTTTCTCAAGTAATATTTCAGGAGCGGCGTAGGCGGTTGTGCCATAGAATCGCTTGTAGAACGGACGAGGGAGGTCAGGGTCGGCGATGACGGCGCTGCCAAAATCTATAATCTTAACCTAGGAGAATGAGAGTGCCATCTTCAAAGCCATCTTCTATCATCTTACCTTCATATTTTTGTCTACGACGAGGTTTTCATCCTTGATATCCCGATGGCTAATACCTCGGCTGTCGAGATAGTGAACTGCCTCAACAACTTGGGAGAAGATGTATCGAGCTTGATCCACAGTTAGACGTTTGAATTCGGATTGTTCGATGCACTCAAATAAATCGTAGGATGGACGACGATGAACGCCGGGACGAGCCACAAGACTTGCGGGCCAGTAATTCGCTTCATGGGATAAATCTGGATTTTCACTTTGCATCGTGAATACTTTCCTTCGTAGGTTTTGTGCATCGAAAGAATGAAGATCAAATGTATCCGAGGTCGCCAGTGAATCCTCCGAGGTCGAAGGTGAAAGAGAGGGTGTGCATGAAGTTGTAGATTTTCTTGAAATGGGATCAATATGATCGCCATGGCACCAAGGAGACCCATGCAATTCCTGTACCTGCATATCGCTAACTGTCAGCAAGGTGTATGCTTCATTCATTCATCCTACCCACTAAGTAGAAATATAGTCCGTCTTCAAAAAAGTCGATGCATTTGACGATATTTACATGATCGACTGAACAAAGCAGGACCACTTCCATTGGCAAGCGGCCCAGATCTTCATCCTCCACCCATGCGTGATCTGGTATATTGGTCTTGGTAATGAATTTGACTGCAACTTCGTGGTCCACTTCTCGATGGCATGCAGTCATGACAAAGCCATAGCTCCCTGATCCGAGCTCATCCAGCAATTGATATAGTTGGATGAAATGGGGATTCAGCGTGTGGCCCGCGGGGAATTGGGAGGAATACGATTGAGCGTCAAGATTGTAAGTGGTGAAGGGAATTGAGGTGACATCAATGGGCGAGACAAATGCTTCATCCGGAGTTGCACGAAATGACGGGTGGCGCCCAATTTGTGGTGTATCATAATAAAAAATGTTGATTTCCTGCTCGCTCTGCAATGCAGGCTCCTTTTTCTTGTCTGGAATGATAGCGCGTACAGGTGATCTACCATCCAAAGGGTCCGTGACGGCCCGGCTATGGTTGTATGGGACATATTGTGAAATGTTCGCCTTTCCGACGTGGCGGTTAAAGATGGTGTCCGAGAGAGGGATGGTGGCGCTGTTGGCGGGCGAATCTATAAGGGTGGGAGGCATACGGCTCAGACCCAATATAATAAATTAGAGGTGACGATGATAAAGAGTACTAAGGATGTATATCATCCAACGCCGAAACGCTGAAGGAGAGCAAGAGCATAAATGAGAGAGGACTGAATGTGATCTCAAGTCGCTGCTCGCTCAAATTGGTCATCGAATTTCCCTATCTGGTATTCACGTGGAATAGGTGACATGGTATAACCTAATCGTCATTTTTTCCTTCTGAAAGGGTCCACATGTAATAAACTCCTGTGCGCACTCTGTCAGTCTTTATATGACAGTCCCATGAGTGGACCCTACCTAGACTTCTGTACGGCTTCCAGTCCTTCGTTAATTCCTCCATTTCTTGAGGCGTTAGGAACGCGCCTCTGTCGGATCCAAATTATTTGTCAATGTAAAGGCAATAGTTTTTACTTACTTGACCTTTTTACCCTCTAACCGACTCTTCAAAACAGACACGCTTAGCCCTGATGGTTGTCTTTCCAGTCCGTCGGTTTGTTTAAGACTGCGTTTAGTAGACGGCGTCAAAGGGGAAGGAATACCACTTGGAGCTTCTGGGTTGTCATTGCGAAAAACAAGGATCGGCTCCACATTGCTGTTTTCTGCATCTTCGCCTGTACGATTAGAAGAGACATCGCTGTTTTCGAAAAGGGTCCCAAGAGAGTGATCGGAGGAATGTTGTGATAGACACCATTTCAGCAATCCTCGCTGAACCCCTAGGTCCCCTGTGGAAAAAATGTCAAAGGAGAACAGCCAAATACGCGTCATATACATACCTACGGGAAGAATATCGGGACGCCGCATAGAAAAGATTGAAAACATGTTGACTGATTGCTGTAATAAGCGATTGTTCCGAACCAAGGGGCTCATCTTACCTGTCCACTGCGGCATTTCTGTTCAGTTTAGACATGATAAACAGTACGAAAAGGTGCACCTTGCCAATGCCCCTAACTTCTAGCAACATCCGTGCCAAGTCTTCATCAGAAGCATCTGTCAGTTTCAGAACGGAAAGCCTGCCATCGACGAATCTGGACGCCAGATCTTTCACTACAGTTCAATCCACGCTCAATTTGAATTTCATGTTGCATGCTCATCGCACTAACCATACTCTGCCTTGCGTGCACTCAAGCCAGCAGATCTTAGCGCCTCTATGCTTGCACAAGCAACTTGTTCCGGGCCAGGAAAGAACGACGAAGGCGATTTGGCATCACTAGCGGATGGTAGTCATAATGGATAAGTATAAATAGGGAATATGACACACTCAGTTGGCTGTTCAGGCAGTGACGGATCAAACAACCTTCTGAAGCGGTGATTTATGGAGCGTGCTGCCATCCACGAAATTTGTTGACCCCTACCATGTGATCAGCTTCATTTCGGGAACGATATCAGAGTTTTGTACAGTATGGAAGTAGTTAGT
>WNGI01006895.1_pt1 | contig 12151 bp, 8 predicted proteins | sample 5400621 | NCBI WGS metagenome assembly WNGI01 (sample SAMN13153374, study PRJNA577476) | soil metagenome | isolation source: 20 cm soil or saprolite under Garry oak tree replicate 1 | place: USA:California | collected 2016-06-15 | reverse complement strand
CGCGGGGATTTTTCCAGGTCTCGCAAACATGTCCGCGTTGCCGTGGGGCTGGGCAGATTCTGGAAAAGCCGTGCCGCCAGTGCGATGGCGAAGGACGCGTCGAAAAATCGAGCCGAATAAAGTTAAAAATCCCGGCTGGTATTGGCAACGGTTCGCGGTTGCGCTCGCCACGAAATGGCGAGGCTGGGATTCGAGGCGGACCGCCGGGAGATCTCTATGTGGTGCTTCACATCAAAGAGCATCCGCTGTTTCAGCGCGATGAAGATGACCTGTATTGTGAAGTGCCGATTTCGTTTTCTTTGGCTGCACTGGGCGGCGAAATGCCGGTGCCGACTCTCGACGGCAGAGCCAACGTGAGAGTCCCGGCCGGCACGCAAAGCGGTCAGATATTCAAACTACGGGGGAAAGGAATAGCCAATATCGACGGGCGGGGCCGCGGTGATTTGCTCGCGCGAGTGATCGTGGAGGTGCCAACGCAATTAAGCGCGGAGCAGCGCAAGAAGCTGGAAGAGTTTTCGGCGCTCTGCGATGAAAGGAATACGCCGTTGCACCGAAGCTTCTTTAATCGGGCGAAAGAGTTTTTCCGATAGGTCGGCGGCCAATCTCGTCTTCTCGGTAAGAGACGTGCTTGCCGCACTCGCCGATAATTTATCGTGCAACGTTTCTATATCGCGCCGGAAAACTGGAACAGGGATGCGCTTTCGCTCGCCGGGGCGGAAGCGCACCACGCTTGTCACGTGCTGCGGCTTCAAGAAGGTCATCGTATTGCAGTCTTCAACGGACGGGGCCACGAAATTACGGTCGAGATTGTGTCGGTGGAGCGCGGTCGAATTCAATTACGCAAACTGACCGAAGCGCGAACGCCTCCTTTGCGTTGTCGCATCACCCTGGCCCAAGCCATTCCAAAAGGGAAAAATATGGACCTGATCGTCCAAAAAGCAGTCGAGATTGGGGCCAGCGAAATCGCGCCGCTCCTTTCTGATCGCACAGTTGTCACCCTTAGCGATGAAACAGCCGCGCAAAAGCAACAGAAATGGCAACAGATTGCGATCGAAGCAGCCAAGCAATCCGGACAAAATTGGTTGCCCCATGTGTTTCCACCTAAGAAGGCGCGTGATTTTTTTGCGGGCGCTGCACCGCACGATCTTCAACTGATCGGTTCGCTACAATCGGATGCGGTCCACCTGAAAAAGGTGCTGGCCGAGTACCGGGGCGAGCACGGTGGACGTCCCGGGAGCGTCCTGATGTGTATCGGCCCTGAAGGGGACTTTACGCCGGCTGAGTTGAATCTGGCGCGGAGCCATGGGTGCCGTCCCATCACATTAGGACCGATTATTCTTCGAGCCGAAACGGCGGCGATTTATTGCCTCAGTATTCTTTCGTATGAGCTGCTGACTTGACGCTAATAAATGTAGGGTGCGGGAAGCCTGAAGGCGTCGCGCAGTAATTCGACACGCGGCTTCCCCTCGGCAACGAGCACAATCTCCACCACATCGAACCGAAACAGAATATCCGGGTTGTCGAGCAATTGCAGCCACGCCAGAGCGCCACGAGAGATCAGCCTGCGTTTTGCAATATTAATTGCTTCGAACGGCCGGCCGAAATCGGTGCTGCTTCGGGTTTTCACCTCAACAAAAACAAGCGTATCGTCCTCGCGACAAACCAGATCGACTTCCCCACCGCGCCGCGCGCGAAAGTTTCGATAGAGGATTTTGTAGCCGCTGCGCTTGAGAAATTGGGCGGCCAGTTTTTCGCCGCGTGCGCCCAGCTGGAGGTGCTCAGATAATTGAAGTTTGAGGAGATGCAGTTCTGTGCCATAACCCTTGTGCTGGCTAAAGCAATATTCGGGAAAGCGGGCGCAAAAATCACGCATCATCGCATCGCGCGTCACCTTCGCGATCACGCTCGCTGCCGCAATGCTCAGGCTAATGCAGTCCCCGTCAATAATCGCCGTTTGCGGCCGCGGAAACGGCGATACAGGAAGACCATCAATGAGCACGTGATCCGGTAACGCGCTTAAAGCCGCGACCGCAAGTCGCATTGCTTTGTGGGTTGCCCGCAGAATATTAATCGCGTCAATCTCAACTGAATTGACGATCCCGATTGCCCATGTTGTATCGTCGCGTGTCACCAGCTCGTAATAAATTTCCAAGCGTAATTCGGGCAGCAGTTGCTTCGAGTCCTTCAGTTTTTTGTGTCGAAATTTCTCGGGTAGAACCACCGCCGCGGCTACGACCGGTCCGGCCAGAGCACCGCGGCCAGCTTCGTCAATACCGGCGATACGAGCGACACCGAGGGCGCGAAGTTTTTTCTCGTAGCGAAATCCGCAGCGCAGCGCCACAGACGGATTTTATCCACAGATCTCGCTGATTTCCGCAAAAAAATTAACCACGCAGGCGCTTTTTGTCATTCCGAGTCTCGATCATGACGGTCAGAGACCGCCGCTACAGCTTACACGTCGGTCATCCCGAACCGCGCAGACCTTTCTGTCTATTTCGGCTTTTGTAGCGGCGCTCTCCGAGCGTCGATGAACAGCTCTGCGCATTATCATCCCGAAACGCAGAAACGGTGAGGGATCTCACCTGTTTGTCCGGAGCTGCGACTATCTATTCCCGGACCGCGGTTGCTTCTTTGCCTTTGCGGGTGCGGAGATAATTTAACTTCGCGCGACGCGCTTTGCCCTGTTTCTCTACTTCAATTCGAGCGATCCGAGGGGAATGCAACGGAAAAACACGCTCCACTCCTTCCCCGTAGGAAATACGCCGCACCGTAAAGGTCTCGTTTAAACCGCGACCTTTTCGCCCAATGACGATCCCGGCAAAAATTTGGATCCGCTCTTTATCTCCCTCGACCACACGCGTATGGACGCGGACGCCGTCGCCAACACGGAACTCAGTGATTTCAGGCTTGAATTGGTCTTTTTCGATAGCGTCGATGATGCGGTTCATGCGGTTTCCTTGGCGGGCGTTCAATCTCCGCAGATGGCCCCCAAACGCAACCGAGAAAGCGCATCGGTTGTCATCGAAAAGACAACCAGTATAATGCGCGTTCAGCCGCGCCCGTAGTTCAATTGGATAGAGCGACGGCCTCCGGAGCCGTAGGTTGCGCGTTCGAGCCGCGCCGGGCGCATTTTTTAGGTTAGCGCGTCGATTCGCCCGAGCAGATCTTTTTTGCTCGTCATGCCAGTGACTTGGTCACGGACCTGCCCGTTTTTGAAGATGAGCAGCGTCGGGATCGCACGAATGTTGAACTTGAACGAGAGATTTTGGTTCTCGTCGATGTTCACCTTGCCGACTGTAAGGCTACCGTTTTTCTCTCGCGCGATCTCATCGATCAGCGGAGCGATCAACTTGCAAGGGCCGCACCATTCCGCCCAAAAATCGACCAGCACCGGCTTATCATTCTGGTTGATTTCGCGGTCGAAATTCGACTCGGTGAGCGTGATGGCAACTGAATTTTCCATCAACTAATATAGTTCCAAATCTCCACGAGCAAAACCCCGGCGGAGACTCCAACCAGAGTCCAGCAAAGGGGCTTGGGAACGCCATCGATCACGGCGCGGTTACCAACCGTGTTCCTGACTAGTGCGGGGATCCTGGCTGACGCTTTCGCCGGCGTCGGCAAAACGCTGATGCGCGATGTTTCGGTGTCAGGGCGAGCGCCGTCAGCCCTGATCGACAGCGGCTCTGCGACCGAGCGCGCCACTACCGGGGATGCGACGATATCATTGACTGGCCGAATCGAAGAATTGATCCGCCCGCTGTCGCCGTTTCCCGAGGTAGTCTCAGTGGGCCGACGAGGAGGAAGCGTAATCCGAATGGTTTCTTTTCCGGGTGTCGCTGGTTCAATCATGGGAGCACAGATTTGGACGAGATTTTGCAAAAGATCATTTTGATTGTCACTGCCCAAATAAGTGCCGGGCTGTGAAATCGACAGTTTTAAGCGAGGAGGTCGTACCCGCGTGCCTTGTGAATCCGTCGGCTGACGAATTCTCCAACCGGTGCCTGTTCCAAAAGGATGACTCTGGCGTCAACATCGGGCGCATCGGCTTCTGTGCGCGCGATCAACGGCTCGTCCACGAGTAATTTCAATTCGGAACCAACCTTGGTCACGGCAATCTCCTGCGCGATTCTCTGTTGCAGAATCATGGCTCGACGATAGCGATCGTTTTTCACTTTTGTCGGGATTTGCTCCGCCATTCGAGCCGCCCGCGAACCTTCCTCTTGTGAGTATTTGAAGATTCCAAGCCGTTCGAATCGCGTCTGTTTGATGAAATCGAGCAGCGTTTCGAATTGGACCTCGGTTTCGCCAGGAAAACCGACAATAAAGGTAGTGCGCAAGGCCACTCCGGGAATTCCGGCACGCAGTTTCGCAATCAATTTTTCAATGTGCGTGCGACTGGTCTCGCGCCGCATTCGTCCAAGCATCGTTTCATCGATGTGTTGCAACGGGATGTCGATATAGCGGGCGACATGTTTGCATTCGGCGATCGTCGTGATGAGCTCATCACTCCAATGGGCCGGATGGGTATAGAGAAGCCGCACCCAAAATTCCGCCTCGATTTTTTCAATCTCGCGCAACAATCCGGCGAGGGTTGGTCCGCGTGCGGAATCAACCGGCTGGCGCGGTCCCGCCTTTTCCGCCCACAAATCCATCCCATAGTAAGTCGTATCCTGGCTAATCAGATTGATCTCCCGTACGCCTTCAGCCACCAGCGCCCGGATTTCTTGGAGGATTGATTCCAGCGTGCGGCTGCGATGGCGCCCGCGCATCTGCGGGATGACACAAAACGTGCACGGGTGATTGCAGCCCTCCGCGATCTTCAAGTAGGCGGTATGTGCTGGCGTTAAGCGAAAACGTGGCGTGTCATAATCGGGAATGTAACTTGGCCGTGCCGTAACAAAATCACGCGGCGCTTCTTCGGGGTTGGTGATGATGCGGTCCACGATCGCTCCCAAATCACGTACTTGGTCGAGCCCGATAAACGCATCGACTTCGGGCAGTTGTTCGTGCAGTTCGCGGGAAAATCGCTGAGACATGCAACCGCTAACGATAAGTCGCTGGCCTTCATGCTTAGTCAGGCCGCGCGTTTGATGGGCCTCGAGAATTGCGTCAATCGATTCTTCCTTCGCCGAATCAATGAACGCGCAAGTGTTCACGACCAGGACATCGGCATCTTCCGCGATCGAGGTAACTTCCATGCCACGCTCGAGTACGCTGCCGAGCATGATCTCGGCATCGACGAGATTCTTGGCGCAGCCAAGACTGATCATCCCCACCTTGATCGCCATCTGGAACGGATGTTACTGGATTCTCAGTTCGGCATCGCCATTCGAGACGATTTTGCCGTTCTTTCGGATCTGGACCGCTTCCCGATCCAGCACACGAACGCTGATGCGACGACCGCGAAATTCGACCACGCCGTCAGATGGGGAAACCCAACGTTCGAAGGCTGGTTGCGTGGGATCGTCGTCAATCGTCACCTGCACATAAGTTTTTCTAAGCGGCTTGATATCGACACGATTCTGACCATTGGCAGGTTCAGCGGCATTGCTGTTTGCTAACGCAGCCGCCAGTTCTTCGGGGCGAACCGGCTGAGCCCGGCGGACTTCTGGCTCACTCGGAGTCGGCGACGGCGCGTTCGGAGTTGCCGCAGCAATCGCCGTCGGAGCAGTCGTTGGCGCAATCACACCAGTCCTTGTCGGCGCCGAAGTCGCGGCAACTTGGGGCGGCGTTTCAACAGGCTGGGCCCGCGGCGCGGTGATGGTTGCAACTGTTGCACCGGGTGTGGGAGTTGTGGCGGTTTCTGTTTGCGCCTGTGTGGATCGCGGAGTGATCCTTTGGACATTTAGAAGCAAACGAACCAACCAAAAGCCGACGAACAAAACGGCCAGGCCGACAAGGAGCGGCATGATCGAAGTGCGCGTGCCTTCGCGGCGCGCGACCGGCACGCGGACGGACTTTGGCGCTGGCGAACTGTCTTGTAAGTAGGAATAGCCATCCATCGTGATCTGTCCTGATGTCTCGAACGTGTCGAGATAGGGCGAGACGTCCACCTCGAGAAACTTGCCGTAAATCTGAAGAAACCCTTTGGCGTAGGCTAAGCTCGGAAAATTAGAAAAATCATCTGCCTCGATTTCGGCAAGACGCGATTGTCGTATTTTGGTCAGCCGGGCTGCTTCATCGAGGCTCAGGCCACGCGCTTTGCGTGCTTCCTGAAATTTTCTGCCAAGTCCTTCGATGGACATTTTGCTTTGCCAGTCACACGGCGGCGTCGAGATCGACGAGAATCTCACGCGGCTTGGCGCCTTCGCCGGGGCCTAAGATACCTCTTTGCTCCAGAATATCAACGATACGTGCGGCCCGTGTGTACCCGAGCCGCAATCGTCGCTGGAGTAACGAAGTAGATGCGCGCTTCTCTTGGCGAATAATTTCTAGGCACTTTTCCACTAGTTCCTCATCCTCGTCGCTTACGTCCTCAGCAGGCGCCGAGCCCGATTGCAGTTTTTCCTGCACAGCCGCGTCGAAGGTCGGTGCGCTTTGAGCGGATACAAACTCCACGAGGCGGCGAATTTCGTCATCAGTTACAAGGACGCCTTGAGCACGAATCAACCGCGAGGTGCTCGGTGGCAGGTAAAGCATATCGCCCTGCCCGAGCAAACGGTCGGCTCCGTTCTCGTCTAGAATGACCCGGCTATCGATTTTGCTGGCGACTTGAAATGCGATCCGGCTGGGAATATTGGCCTTGATTACGCCAGTAATTACGTCGGCCCGTGGTGTTTGGGTCGCGACAACGAGATGGATTCCAGCCGCCCGCGCCATCTGCGTAATTCGCGCAATCGCACTCTCCACATCGGCCGGCGCGGTCTGCATCAAATCCGCTAACTCGTCAATGATAACCACGATATACGGCATGCGATCAGGGATGCTCAGCTCGTCCTCGCGCGGCACCTGCACTAGTTCCTTGCTGGCTCCTTTTGTTTTTGCAGGCGATAAGTCTGCCTCGGCACCAGCCTCGTCCAATTCCTTCTGCGTCTTCTTCGCCGGACGGGCGTTAAAACTCGTGATGTTGCGGACGCCAACCCGGGCGAAAATCTTGTAGCGCCGTTCCATTTCGTCGATCAACCAGCGCAAAGCCAACAGGACCTTTTTGGGATCGGTTACAACTGGAATAAAAAGATGGGGCAAAGAGTTATAAACCTGCATCTCCACCACTTTGGGGTCAATCATGAGGAAGCGCAGTTCTTCCGGTGTAAAACGAAACAGCATACTGGCAACCAGGGCGTTGATGCAGACGCTCTTGCCACTCCCGGTTGTCCCGGCGACGAGGAGATGGGGCATTTGCGCAAGATCGGCCACGATCACCTTGCCATAAACGTCCTTCCCGAGCGCGAGCGGAAGTTTGCAGCGTCCTTTCGCCTCTTCCCAGTCAGCGGACTGCATGAGTTCACGCAGCGTAACTTTAATCTTGCGAGTATTTGCGATTTCGATTCCGACCGTGTCCTTCCCTGGGATTGGAGCCAGGATATTGATCCGCTCCGCACGAGTGGCGCGCGCCAGGTCTCGCTCAAGCGAGACGATCTTGTCCACTCGCACACCCTTGGCAGGATAAACTTCGTACCGGGTGATCGTGGGGCCTTTCGTTATATCGCCGGCCGCAACTGCGATACCAAAATGGGCCAGGGTTTCGATTAAAGTCTGTTGCACGCGCTCGAGCTCGCTCGGATCAGCTCCTCCGCGCCCTTCTGGATCATGTTCGTCCAGTAGATCAATACTCGGAATGAGATAATGCTCGGCGTCGAATTTCGGCACCTTGGTTGCAGGGGTTGGCGTTTTAGCCGGACGGAGCTCCGCGAGAGACGGTTTTCTGCGTGACCCAATCGCGTCGCGCGGCAGCGCTGTCGTATCGACTACTCTCGGTTTCGGCCGATTTATGAGTTCGTCCAGGTCTATCCCCTGAGATTCCGAAGCGGGAGCGCCTTTTCTCTTGAGCTGTTTTTCAAGCGAGCGCTGCTGTTTGGCGAGTTCGCGCTGGCTGATCTCGAGCTGCCCTTTAATATCGGCCTTCCGCATTTCGCGGTGCAAACGCCATTCGCGAAATCGCTGGCCCGCCCCATGCATGCCGCTGACCGTCTGGCGCACGAGGTGAATGGGCCGCAATCCAGTCATCAAAATCAAGGCACTCAGGTAAATGCCGGCCAGAAGAATCATCGAGCCGACATCGCCCATCGCGCCGAGTAAGAATTTCTTGCCGAAGAGATATCCGATTGCCCCGCCCGGACCCTGAATGTTGAATGCTCTTTTCCAGCCTTGAAGGTGCTGGGTCTGCAACTGAAGCAGACATGCTCCGGATAAAATAAACAAAGTAATCCAGAGCACGCGGGAGCTGACGCGCAAGCGCCCGTAAAAGAGTTTGGCCGCCCCAAAACCGAGCAGAATGGCCGCCAATAGATAGGATGCGGCGCCGATGAGCAGATAAAATACGCTTGCCAGAATCGCGCCAAACGGGCCGATGAAATTCTGCGCCGGCCGGTTCGGCGGCGATAAGTAACTCAGAGGCCACCAGGCCGGCAAATCACGCGGATTGTAAGAAATCAGAGCCAGAAAAAGCAGTGTGCCGACACTGAGTAAGATGAGCGCAAAAACTTCATTCCACGCGCTGTTTCTTGCTGAGCGGCCCACGTTGCCGATAGTAATCTCCCGGGCGCGCCTTTCAATTGAATACCCACATCAGCCGGAAATACGCGCACTTTTAGTTGCACGGCCGAAACCTTCCCCACTACAGTCGCATCCGAATGAGGTCTGTTCTTTTCCGCGCCGGGTTCGTCGGGTGCGGCATCGCTCTATTCCTCGCCTGTTCCTGTGAGAAACATCATGTCGGCGAGTACCCGGAGGTGCAACGTGATCGTCTTTACGAAGCGCAACACCAGGCCGAGCCAGTCACAGGCACATCGCCGTCGGTCACGCCAGTCAAGTTCTTCCCGCAGACGAAATCTCCCTAAGGAGTGCTCTATGGGCAAACACCAATACGCGACGTCGCCCCCCAACATCATGACGATGCCGCCGGGCGTGCCCTACATCATCGGCAACGAAGGCGCCGAGCGGTTCAGCTTCTACGGGATGCGCGCGATCCTGGTCGGGTTCATGACTCAGTTCATGGTCAACCAATCCGGCGTCTTGCAGGGAATGCCGGAGCACATCGCGCAGGGTTGGTTCCATCAATTCGTCTCAGCCGTCTATTGGATGCCGTTTTTCGGCGCGATCATCGCGGACGGGTGGCTCGGCAAATACCGGACGATTCTTTATCTCTCGATCGTTTACTGCCTCGGGCATTTCACCCTCGCGTTCATGGATACCGCTGTCGGTATTCGGATTGGGCAGCAGTACGTTCTCGCGCTCGGATTGATTCTCATCGCCGCTGGCGCGGGCGGCATCAAGCCGTGCGTCTCGGCGAATGTTGGTGACCAATTTGGCGAATCCAACCAGCACCTGCTCTCACGCGTGTTCGGCTGGTTTTATCTCTCCATTAATCTCGGCTCTTCCTTCTCGATCTGGCTTTGTCCCGGTCTGATGCGCGATCCGAATTGGGGACCGCGTTACGCATTTGGTCTGCCCGGCCTGCTGATGTTCGTGGCCACGGTCATCTTCTGGTTAGGCCGAAAGAGAATGGTCCATATCCCGCCAGCCGGTCTCGGGTTTTTGCGCGACTTGAAAAGCAAGGAAGGCCTGAGCGTGCTCGGGCGCGTCTGGACGATCTACGTCTTCACCATGATTTTTTGGGCGCTCTGGGACCAGAGCAGCGGCGGCGAATGGACGATCCAGTGCCAGAAACTCGACCTGCAATTTCTCGGCATCACGTTCCTGCCGGAGCGAGTGCAGGTGGTGAACGGCATTTTCATTCTCGCGATGATTCCGCTGTTTAACTACTGGCTCTATCCCGCGATCAGCCGTGTCTTCCCGCTCACGCCGCTGCGCAAAATCGGCATCGGATTGTTTCTGACCGCGCTCTCGTTCGTTGTCATTTGGGCCATCCAACTCAACATCGATCACGGCGGCCGCCCAAATGTCGGCTGGCAATTTCTGGCCTACATCATCTTGTCCGCCGGCGAAGTGATGGTCTCGATCACCGGCCTGGAGTTTTCCTACACCCAGGCGCCGAACCGCATGAAGAGTCTGCTCATGGCGATGTGGCTGCTCTCCGTCGCTTTGGGCAATCAACTGCCGTCCGTCATCAGCTTCCTCATTCCCAGGCTCAAGTCGATTGGGATGAATCTCGAAGGCGCGAATTACTTCCGCTTCTTCACCCTCCTCATGCTCGGCGCCTCAGTGATCTACGTCTTCGTGTCGCGCCATTACCACGAAAAGACGTACCTCCAGTCGCAGGAGGTGACCCCGGACGAGCGCGTCACCGAGCCGGTGTTGGCCGGCGGAACGCCGACCTAGAAAACTGTAGCCCACGTCCAAATGACGGCATCGCGCGGTTTTCATCGCAACGCAACACCTCCGGCCCCTCACCTGGCGCTGACGCCTCCTCCTCTCCCGCATGGGAGGCTTGAGGTGAGGGCACGCTGACATCAGATGATCTCCACAAAATATCTTACATCCGCGATCGCGCTCGCTTTCGCACTGCCGTGCGTTGCCGCGTCCGCCACACCACAGGACCAGCAGTTCGAAAAGACCGCGCATGATTACATCGAGGGAATGCTCCAATCGCATCCGGAAAATGCCACTGAGCTTGGCGATCATCGCTTTGACGACAGGCTGACCGATTACTCGGCTGAGTCGCGTGCGAAGGAACTTGCCCGTGCCAAGGAAGCCCGGCAGCAACTCGAAGCGTTCAATGATCTATCGCAACTGACCGGGGCTAACCAGGTTGATGTCCGGCTGCTCAAGGAGAGCATCGATAACGAGATTTTCGGCATCGAAGAGCTGAAGGAATGGCAGTGGGACCCGCTCGTTTATAATCAGAGCCTTGCCAATAGCCTCTATCTTCTGGTCGCGCGCGATTTTGCACCCGCCCAGCAGCGCATCCCAAATCTGCGCAAACGCATGGAGGGAATTCCAGCGGTCATCGCGCAGGCCAAGGCGAACCTGCAACACAGCCCGCGCATTTACACCGAAACCGCGATCGAACAGGCCCAAGGCGCGATTTCACTGGTCCGCGAAGGACTGGCGCCCTTGATGAATCAAGCGCCGCAGCTGGCAAAGGATTTGGAGCCGCTCCAGGGACAAACCGCAAAAGCACTCGAGGATTACAAAAAGTGGCTCCAGACTGATCTGCTTCCGCGTTCCGATGGTGATTTTCGCCTCGGCGCTGACAAGTTTCGCAAGAAACTGCGCTTCGCCCTCGCCTCCGATCTCTCGATGGAAGAGATCATGAAACGCGCCCAAGCCGATCTCGCCCAGACCCAAAAAGCGATCTACGACACTGCCCTGCCGCTCTACAAAAAGTACTTTCCCAACGCCGACAAGGCGACGCTCGGCGACAAAAGGAAAGTCACGATCGCAGTGCTGGACAAATTAGCCGAGCAACATCCGAACGACGACACCATCGTCAGTTACGCCCAAAAGATTGTGCGGGAAGCGACCGACTTCACCAAGCAACACGATCTCGTGACCGTTCCGGACAAGCCCCTCGACGTTATCGTCATGCCGGAGTTTAAGCGCGGCCGCGGCATCGCCTATTGCGACGCGCCCGGTCCGCTCGAGCAAAACGGCAAAACCTTTTTCGCGGTCGAGCCAACCCCGAAAGATTGGCCGCCGCGGCGGAAAGAATCCTTCTTTAGGGAATATAACAACTTCATGTGCCGCGATCTGACTGTGCACGAAGCCATGCCGGGGCATTTCCTGCAGCTCGCCCATGCGAACGAGTTTCGCGCCCCTACGCTCGTTCGCGCGATCTTCCAGAGCGGCACGTTTGTCGAAGGCTGGGCCGTTTACTGCGAGCAGATGACGGCCGAACAAGGCTACGGCGGCCCGGAAGTGAAAATGCAGCAGTTGAAAATGCGGCTGCGCGTGATCTGCAACGCCATCATCGATCAGGGCATTCACGCCAAAAACATGAGCGAGCAGGAAGCGATGACGCTGATGATGAAGGAAGGTTTCCAGCAAGAGGGGGAAGCAGTCGCAAAATGGAAGCGGGCGCGCCTGA
>WNGI01004764.1_pt1 | contig 12151 bp, 10 predicted proteins | sample 5400621 | NCBI WGS metagenome assembly WNGI01 (sample SAMN13153374, study PRJNA577476) | soil metagenome | isolation source: 20 cm soil or saprolite under Garry oak tree replicate 1 | place: USA:California | collected 2016-06-15 | reverse complement strand
AACAGTACCTGTGAGAGATCCAGTTCGACGTCGAGATAGTGATCGCGGAACGCATGGTTCTGCGCCGGGTCCAGCACTTCCAGGAGTGCCGACGACGGATCCCCACGCCAGTCCGCACCAAGCTTGTCGACCTCGTCCAGCATGATGACGGGATTCATCGTCCCCGCGTCGCGCAAGGCACGCACAAGCCGCCCCGGTAGAGCTCCGATGTACGTGCGCCGGTGCCCGCGGATTTCCGCTTCGTCGCGAACACCGCCGAGCGACATGCGCACGAACTGCCGCCCGGTCGCCCGGGCAATCGATTCGCCGATCGAGGTCTTGCCAGTTCCCGGAGGACCAATCAGCGTGAGGATGACGCCGGATCGGCGAGTCTCCGTCATGCCGCGTTCGCTGCGCAGCTTGCGGACCGCAAGGTGCTCCGTGATGCGTCGCTTCACGTCATCGAGCCCTTCGTGGTCGGCGTCGAGGACCTGTCGAGCGTGAGAGGGATCGAGACGCTCCTCGGACCGCTTGTCCCACGGTATGGCCAGGAGCCAGTCAAGATACGTGCGGATCATTCCTGATTCGGCGTTCGCATCTCCCATGCGCTCCAGGCGGCCCAGCTCGCGTTCTGCCTGCCCGCGCACCGCGTCGGGCATCCCGGCTGCGGAGATCTTCTGTCGGTATTCGTCAACGACCGAACCGTCCTGTTCGCCAAGCTCTTTGCGGATCGCCTCCATCTGACGACGGAGGAAGTACTCGCGCTGCTGTTTCTGCGTGCCGTCTTCCACGTCGTCGTGGATTCGCTTCCGCACCTGCAGCTCAGCGAGCCGCTCGCGCTGAAGCGCCAGTGCAAGCGTCAGCCGCTCGACGACGTCGAACGTCTCGAGCAGCTGAAGCTTCTGGCTGAAGTTGAGGTCAGGGGAGTAGCCGGCGGTGTCGGCCAAGGCGCCCGCATCGGTAATCGATCGAACGAACGCGCGGATGCGCCCGTCGTCACCGCGCAATTCGAGGATCTCGTCCACGACCGCACGGTATTCGCGCTCCAGCTCCTGCGTCAGGGTGCCCGCGGGCCTCTGGTCCGGGCGTACTTCGACGTCGACGCGCAACACACCATCCCCGTCGGCGCTCGCGGCGCCGGGAATCCCTCGGTGGAGCGCGGTCAGCGACACCGCCAGACCCCGTCCGGCGAGCCGCATGCGCTCTGACACGTCCGCTACAACGCCCACGCTCGCGTAGGTGTTGTCGTGTCGAGGCACGAGCAAGACTTGTTCGTCCCGTCCCACGTCGACCGACAGGGTGACGGGCATGCCGGGAAACACAACAGCATCATCCAGGGGAACGATTCGCAGCCTGTTCATAGTTATCGGTTAGGACGCCCGCGACGACGCGGACGTTTCAAGGCTCTTGGACGCGTTCCAACAAAACAGTTGCTTCGTTCTCAATCCGTTGACAAATCGTAGTGGCGCATCGCTCGCAACGATCGCGGTGATACGCTTTCGTCCGTTTGACGACCAGAGCGACGATCCTGGCAGTCGTGGCGGCAGCATCGATGGCGACGATCGCCGCCCGTGCGCGCGCCGAGACGCACACCACGCTGACCGTCCGCCTCTACAACACGTCAGGCATTCCTGCTGATGAACTGGTCGCGGCGCGCAGCGTCGCGGATGCGATTCTTCGCGACACGGGACTCACTCCGATCTTCCGGCCGTGCGGCCAGCTCGCCGGAGGGACAGATTCGTGCGATGAACCGCTGAAGGGATCCGAAGTTGTCGTGCGCGTCATCGACGCGCCGGCGTTCAACGCGACCCTTCACCCCGACGCCTTCGGCATCACCTACATCGTCAGGGAGACCAACCGCGGCTGGCTCGCGACGGTGTTCGCCGATCGCATCGGCGCGGCTGCCGAGCGCGTCGGTGTTGATCACGGCACACTGCTCGGCCGTGTGATGGCCCATGAAATCGGTCATCTTCTGCTCGGCATCGACTATCACGGCCCTGCGGGCGTGATGCGCGCGGAGTGGCCAGACGACTCGCTGCATCGCGACGCGGACGACTGGCGCTTCTCGATGCTCGAAGCCCAGCGCATGCAGCGCGTGCTCGCGTCGTTGTGATCATGCGGAAAGGTCCGCCTCTACGATTCGTATGATCGCGCGGACCTGAAGGTCCGGCTCTACGAACGGCTGTTCGACACTTTCGATCCTCTCCTCATTCGCTTCCGACGAAGACGTTGCTTCGATCGCGAAGTGCGCACGCGAAGAGAACGCGCCGACACTCGCGACATTCCTCAACAAACACGCGCGTCTCGTCGATGCGCACATCGATCTTCATGCGTGGCCCGCTGCTTGCTCTTTCGGCGAGTGCGCGAACGCTCGATGCGCGCGCGGTCCATCAGCAGGAGAGTCCACATGAACAGGAGCAAGGCGGGGCCGGCCACGATCATGCTCGGCGTGTTGTTTGCGCTCGCATCAGCGGCCGGCCTCATCGCACAGACCTACCAGGGCGCACTGCGCGGCGCGGTGCGCGATGCGCAGGGCGTGATCCCCGGCGCGGAAGTCATCCTCACCAACGAAGACACCAACGCGGAACGCTCCGCGATGACCAACGAGGTCGGCGAGTACGCCTTCGGCAGCGTGCTGCCCGGCACCTATACCGTCCGCGTGTCGCTCCCCGGCTTCAAGACGGATGAGCGCAAGGGCTTCCGCATCGGCACGCAGCAGTCGCTCGTACTCGACTTCCTGCTGGAGGTAGGCACCCTCTCCGAACAGATCACCGTCACCGGCGAAGCGCCGCTCGTCGAGCGCGCGAGCGCGACGCAGGCCGCCTCGCTCGACAAGGAAGCGCTGCAGAACCTGCCGATCTTCGGCCGCAACACCTTCTTCGCGGCGATATCGACGCCGGGCGTGATCCAGACCGGCGATCCGCAGTTCGTGCGCTATCAGGATCAGTCCGGCTCGTCGCAGCTCTCGCTAGGCGGCGGCCCGCGCCGCGGCAACGGCTACCTGATCGAAGGCGTGTCGATCACCGACTTTACGAACCGTCCGACGATCGCTCCGTCGATGGAGGCGGTCGAAGAGCTGAAGATCCAGACCAAGACCTACGAAGCGGACATGGGCCACGCCGCCGGCGGTGTGTTCAACACGACCGCGCGATCGGGCTCGAACACGTGGCACGGGAGCGCCTTGCTCGTGAGCAAGCCGGGCGCGACGACGGGAACGCTGTTCTTTGCGAAGCGTGCTGGCCTGCAGAACCCACCGCAGTACTACAACAACTGGGCTGGCTCGCTGGGCGGTCCCATCGTCAAGGACAAGACGTTCTTCTGGTTCAGCACGGACGACTACAAGCAGCGCAGCACCCGCAACAACGTGCTGACGCTGCCGACCGCTGCCCAGCGCGCCGGCGACTTCTCACAGGCACGCAATTCGGCCGGGCAGCTGATCACCATCTACGACCCGCTGACGACGCGAACCGTCAACGGCCTCATCGTCCGCGATCCGTTTCCCGGCAACGTGATTCCGCTCGAACGCATCAGTCCAGTGGCGAGAGCCATGCTCGCGGCGGTACCCGTTCCGGACACCGGCAATTCGTTCAACGGGCAGGCCACGCTCGATGACGGGCCGCAGAACCAGGAGACGCTCAAGCTCGATCAGCGCTGGACCGACCGGTGGACGACGACGGGCATGTATGCGCATCAGCGGACGAAGGAGCCGGGCTCGGCCTTCTACGGCGCGTTCGGCACGGTGCCCGGCGATCCCGGCGCCAGCCTGCTGTTTCGGACCGTCGACTTCTTCGCGTTGAACAACATCTTCGTGCCGAATGCCACCACCGCCATTGCGGTGCGCTACGGCTACAACCGCTTCAAGGACTTCGGCGGCAACTACCCATCGTTCGATGCGGCGTCGCTTGGACTTCCGTCAAGCCTCGTGAGCGCGATGACGTTCAACACGTTCCCGCAGGTCAGCATCACCGGGTACGGCGGCACGAACATCGTCGGCAACAACGGGCCGACGCGCGCGACGCATCTCACCCAGACCGGCAACGTCTCGATCTCGAGCCTGAAGGGGAGCCACACGCTCAAGTACGGCGCGGAATATCGTCGCATCGGCGCCGATGTGATGGCCTTCAGCTCGTCGGCCGGCACCTACTCCTTCACGCAGGCGTTCACCGCGCCGACGCCGACGGCATCAGGCGGCGACGCGTTCGCCAGTTTCCTTCTCGGCTACCCCTCGAGTGGCAGCATCGTCTATGCGACGCCCGCGCAGTACCTGATTGACTACTACGCGGGTTACGCGCAGGACGAGTTCCGCGCGACCTCGAAGCTCACGCTCAATTACGGTCTGCGATACGAGTTCGAACCGGGAGTACGCGAGACTGACAACCACTTCGCGGTCGGTTTCGACAAGACCGCCGACTTTCCGGTGCAGGTGGCTGGCCTCGCGCTCAAGGGCGGCCTTATGTATGCCGGTCAGAACGGCTCCCCGACACACCAGGGGAAATCGCTGAACGGGGCGGCTCCGCGCGGCGGGTTCGCGTGGTCGCTCACGAGCAAGGACGTCATCCGCGGAGGCTACGGCTTCTATTGGGCGCCGATCCAGTTCGCCGGCGTCGGCGAGACGGCGATGGCTCGCCTCGGTTATTCGGCGACGACGACATACCTCTCGAGCACGGATGGCAACCGGACACCGACGAACTCGCTGAGCAATCCATTCCCGGCGGGCCTCACGCCGCCGCAAGGCAACTCGCTGGGACTCGCGACCGGCGCGGGCGGCGTCATTGACTTCGTCGATCCGAATTCGCAAGCCGGGCAGGTGCATCAGTACTCGGTTGACTACACGCGCGAGCTGGCGGGCGGCGTCGCCGTTTCCGTCGGCTACTCGGGCAGCCGGTCCAATCACATGCCGGTTGGCGGCACGGTGGACGCCACGGTCAACATCAACCAGCTCGATCCAAAGTTTCTGTCGCTCGGCTCATCGCTGCTGGACCTCGTGCCGAACCCGTTCTTCGGCAATCCGGCATTCGGCAACCTGGCGAACTCCGCCACCACGACACGCGGTCAGCTGCTTCGACCGTTCCCGCAGTTCACCGACGTCCTGGCGCATCGCGTGACGGCCGCGCACACGCGCTACAACGCGATGACACTGCGCGTCGACAAGCGCATTCGGAACAACTGGGGGCTGAACGCGAACTACACGTTCAGCCGGCTGATGGACAACCAGTTCGGCGAATCGAACACCTACTCGAATCGCAATCAGAACGCGCTCGACAACTACAACCTCGACGGTGAGTGGGGATACTCGCTGCTCGACGTGCCCCACCGCCTGAACGCCAACGGGACGTTCGTCGTGCCGGTAGGCGCGGGGCACAAGCGCCTTGCAACGGGATTCGGCGACGCACTTCTCGGTGGCTGGTCGGTCACCATGGCGGCGCGCTTCCAGAACGGCTTTCCGGTCAGCGTCTGGCAGTCCACGAACAACTCGGGACTCCTTGGCAGCTCGCAGCGTCCGAACGTGGTTCCGGGCGAGGCGCTCGCGACGACCGGCTCGCTCGACGACCGATTGAACAACTGGATCAACGCGGCCGCGTTCACGGCGGCGCCGGCATTCACCTTCGGCAACGCGCCGCGAACGTTCCCGAACCTCCGCACGCCGGGCCAGCGCAACGTGGACCTGAGTGTCCAGAAGGTGCAGACGATCGGCGGTCGATCCATCTCGGTGCGGGCGGACGTGCTGAACCTGTTCGACAACCCGCTCTTCACCACGCTGCAATCGCAGTTCGGCACGCCGACGTTTGGACAGCTCACGGCCGTCGGCGGGTATGCGCGCTCGGTGCAATTCCAGGTTCGGTTTGGATGGTAGTGGGAGGGCTCATGACACTGAAGCAATCAGGAAGCGAGGGCGCTGGCGCTCTCACCCGTCGCACGTTCCTGGAACAGTTCGGCCTGGTCGGCGGGTCGGCGCTCGTCATGAGCGCGATGCGGTCGTGGGAGCTGATGGCGGCGCAGGCCGGACCGCGTCCCGTGCTCGCGGGCAGACCGAACGGGACGAAAGTGATCATCCTCGGCGCGGGCGTTTCGGGAATGACGGTGGGTTACGAGCTCGGCAAGCTGGGATACAACGTCCGCATTCTCGAGGCGCGTGATCGCGTAGGCGGCGTGAACTGGTCGCTGCGCCGCGGAGCGACGCACACCGAGGTCGGACCCGGCGGCGAAACGCAGGTCTGCAACTTCGACGAAGGTCTCTATCACAACGGCGGTCCGTGGCGCCTCGCGCACTGGCACACCGGCGTTCTCGGCTACTGCAAGGAGCTCGGCGTGCCCGTCGAGATCTTCATCAACGAGAACGAGTCGTCGTACTTCTACTACGAGGGCGACAACCTCGGACCATTGGCCGCAAAAAAGGTCCGGCTGCGTGAGGTGAAGACCGACATGATGGGCTACACCTGCGAGCTGATGGCGAAAGCCATCAACCAGGACACGCTCGACATGCCGCTGACGGCTGCGGACAAGGAGCGCTTCGTCACCTTCCTCGTCAGCGAGGGCTACCTCGACTCCGCGGATCACGCATACAAGAAGAACACGGGACGCGGACCCGGCGACCCGCACGACCTCAACTCTCTCCTGCAGGCTGGCTTCGCCAACCGGATTCGATCGGTGATGGATGGCACCGGCATGGCGCCGATGTTCCAGCCGGTCGGCGGCATGGATCAGTTCCCGAAAGGGTTCGCGCGCAAGCTCGGGGACAAGATCACGCACGGCGTCGAGGTTGTCTCGATCCACCAGACGACCGACGGCGTGAAGGTCGCCTACAAGAATCTGAAGACTCGTGCGATGACGGAAGTCACGGCCGATTACTGCGTGTCGTGCCTGCCGCTGACCATCCTGACCACACTCGACGTCAACCTGTCGCCGGAGACGATGGCGGCGGCGAAGGCGACGCCGTACAGCCCGAGCGCGAAGATCGGGCTGCAGATGAAGCGGCGGTTCTGGGAGGAGGACGACAAGATCTTCGGCGGCCATCTCTATTCGAACCTGCCCGTCGGCGACGTCGCGTATCCGTCGTGGGGCTACTGGGGCAACAAGGGCGTGATGCTCGGCTTCTACGGCAACGGCCAGATGTCAGGTCTCGTCAACAAGCCCGTGAAAGATCGCATCGAGCACGTGGTCACGCACGTCAGCAAGGTGCATCCGCAGATTCGCACCGAGTTCGAGACGGCCTACTGCACCTTCTGGGAGAAGACGCCGTACAGCCTCGGCGCATTCGCGGGCGGCGGTGGCAACGGCAACAACGAGCGGCTCGCCGCGCTTGGCAAGCCGGACGGACGCATCTTCCTCGGATGCGCGGCGGTCAGCGGCAACGGCGGCTGGCAGGAGGGCGCCGTCGCTGCGGCGTGGAAGCAGGTGAAGCAACTTCACGAAATGGCCATGACAAGGACACAGACCGCATGAAGATCTTTTTCTTTGCACTGTCGATCGCCGTCGGCTGCTGGACGCCCGCGCGCGCGCAGTCGGTGACGCACATCCAGACGCAGAGTGCCGGCATCGCGACCGGCGTCTGGGTGGGCAACACGTTCTATCTGAGCGGCCAGCTGCCGTCCCCAGTGACGCCGGCCGATCGCGCGAAAGGCACGCCTGCGATCTACGGCAACACGCAGTCGCAGGCGGAAAACGCGTTCGCGAAAATCCAGACGCTGCTGAAGGAGCAAGGTCTCGGCGTGGGTGACATCGTCATGATGCGCGTCTACATGGCGGCGGATCCCGCGCTGGACAACAAACTGGATTTCGCGGGCATGAACGCGGCGTACGCGAAGTTCTTCGGGACGCCCGAGCAGCCGAACAAGCCGGCACGATCGACGGTGCAGGTGGCGGCGCTGGTCGCCGCAGGCGCGTTGCTCGAAGTCGAAGTGCAGGCGGCGCGGAGTTCACCATCGGTTCCTACAAAATGAGAATCGCGACGCTCATCTGCCTCGTCTTGTTTGGCTCGGCGGCGATTGCCGAAGAGGCGTCACCGCCGCCGGTCTTCACGAAGGAGCAGGCGGACGCCGGCCGCACGGCATACGCGAAGAACTGCGCGTCGTGCCATATGCCAGACCTGACCGGCAACGCGGAAATTCCTCCGCTTGCCGGCGCGAGCTTCATCGGGACCTGGGAGCACAAGACGACGAAGGACCTACGCGATTACATGTCGGCGGCGATGCCCTACGGCCAGCCGTCGCTGGAGGGGGACACCTACACCGTCATCGCGGCGTATGTGCTGTCTGTTAATGGAGCGGTGGCGGGGATGGAGAAGCTGACCCCGTCAACGAATGTGTCGATTCGCGACGTGGTGCCGCAGCGCGCTCAGCATTAGGGGCGCGCGTGGGGTCCGGATGGGCTCTTATATGTGCTCACAGCCGAAGAGGACGGGGCCCTGCTGCGAATCGAGCCGCATTGACTTAGTCCGGCACCGCGAATACCCGAATCTCAGCGGCTATCGTGCTCCCCAGGTTACGACACGTTGGTAAGCAGGAAACCTACCGCGGCGGTCACCACCGAGATCCATAAGACGAACTCGATCACGCCGGCCCACTTGCCGATCGCCGACGTGTGCTCGGCTTCGGTCCACGCCCCGGCTCTCTTCTGAACCACGAGGTGCCACATCAGCGCGAGCGGAATCAGTACCGCCACTTTCAGGAAAAACGCGGCGTTTGATACGTACATCGTGGCGTAGGCCGGAAACAGCAGGAATCCCCCAACGAAGGCGACTCCAAACCCGATCCACTTCCACGCAAACAGACCGTTCGAGAGTTCGGCGGCAGTCTGTCGCCGTGGGCCGACGCCAATAAGACGCAAATCCACAGTAAGGCAGGCCCCCAGCCACAGGGACAGGCCAACAAAATGGATCCACTGCATGACCGGGTACGCCAGGGCCGACTCGCGAACCGTGACGGCCCACGATGTGTTCTCCAGCCACCTGCAGGCGGCCAGCACTACGTCATACATGCCTAGTCGCCTCGTGATTGATGATTCGCGAATCTATCCGAGACCAGTAAGCTCGGAAATTTCCACCGCCGCGAGGAGCGCGCCCAGCCACAACACAATGGAAATCAGGGCAAGGAGTTTTGCATTGCTCCGTTCCGCCGCGAGGGCGGCAATGACGGCCAGCACAATGATGAGCATCTTGACGCGAAAAGGTGTCGCCGCGACATAAGCCGCGGCTTGGCTGGCGAAGAGTAAGAAACCGGAGATGACGGCGGACCCAAACCCAATCCAGGACCAGGGCCGAAGTTGTTCGGCAAGCGCAGACACGTCCTGGTTCTGATTGGCGACGCCGAGAATACGCAAATCCAGCAGCACGATCGTTCCGATGCTGAAGAGCACCGCGGAATAATGGATCACCGATACGAGGCCGTAGATCCATCGGCTGGTTGCAATCGTGGATACCCATCCGGCGTGCTGGAGTGCTTCCCACATCCCCGCGTATGCGGACCGGCTACTGTGCCGGCCGGGCGAATCGAGCCGGTGGGATGGTGAGGTTCGGCTGCACGTCCGTCAGTTGAAACACGGAACGCCCATCCAGCCACGTCCGCGTCCACTTGAACGGGATCCGGACCCCGCCAACCGGACGATAGTCCTCGTAGTCGTACTGCGTGACGATGCGCCCGACCGGTGAATCCGTGTAGCGCATCAACCGGGTCAGCAGCCCGGTCTCCATATCGAAGTACAGGGTCACCAGCGTCCCGCCGACCGTCGTCCCCTGAACAACCTGCACGTCGCGATCGTTGATGGACACCCGAAGGCCGACACGCACTGCCGTCAGCGCCTGCGTGATCCGCGTCGGAAACGTCAGCTCCGCCTCGAGACGCCTGCCGTCCAACTCCTGGCCCATCAGAAATTCCACTGGGACGGGCCGCTCGGCCTGCGAGGCCGCGATCCAACCTTCGCGGCCGTTGTAGCCCATCGCGTAATCGCCAAAGGACGTGTGCCATACCAACAGGCGCTGGTTTGGCGCCCGCGCGTATACCTCCAGCGGAACCGCGTCCTCGTCGTAGGCTTGGTAGGTGCCTCGTCCCGTATAGCTCGTGAGCGCGGCGATGCGGACCGCACCGCCGATCGCCGCCAGGTACATATTGAAAATCTGATCGGCCGGCGGCGCGCCCGGCGCCGGATCGACGATGTCGTCGGGCTCGTCCGGCGGAGCGGCGTGCAACGCCACGAGGCTCGGCGTCACTTTCGGGCGGTGCATCCCCCGATGGCAGGAGTAACAGGTGATCACCTGACGACCGCCGAAGTGGATGCGGTTGATTTCCTGCGTCATCAGCAACATCTGACGCGTGACCTGCTTCATCGGCGTGTCGTCCGCATACCGTGTCCAGTCGGCCGGTCCGTCCTGCCGGTGGCACTCGCTGCAGCCTCTTGCGGTCGCCGCGGCGATGATGCCCATCGCGCCCAGGAATTGATCCACGGGGATGCCCTTGAGCACCTGGATGTTCTTGAAGACGTCCTCGGCCATGGGCGGGGCCGGCGGCTGCACCGCCACCGACGGAGCCTGACCACGGACGGCCGCGACCGAGGTCAGGCTGAGGACGATCGCAGCCGCTGCCGCGATCGTCACGCTGCGGCAGTTCATAGGGATTGTCGCGTCCGTTATTTCCGAGACGGTTCGCGGAGGACAGGGTCCGCGACTTGTTTGTTGTATTCGTTGAACTCGCTCGGAGAGCAGAGCAGCTCCGGAACGTCGAAGTCATCAGGCAACAAGTGCATATCAGCCTTGTTAAGGGCCAGCCACGGTTCGGTGTACATCACCGGGTCGGTGATCTTCACCGTCAGTTCGAGGGTGTCACGAGAGATGCGATGGTACGTCTCCTCCACCACCAACGTATCGCTGTGGGGGCGGCCAGCGTGATCAACCCACGTCTTGGGAAGCATCCCCGTGGTCGTCACTACGAAGGTATAGTCATCCACCCATTTGCCGACCGAGTACCCGTTATAGCGCGGATCGGCATCGGTGGGTGGTTGCCGGCCATCGGTCCAGATGACGCGGTAATTGCCGTAAAAGAAACTCAATATGACGACGTGCTTGGGCGTCTGGGTGATGTCGATGGTTCGAAGCTCCCAAGTGTACATATAGGGGAATCCGAGCGGATCACAGAGGCCTGCCGGGTCATTGGTCAGCAGCGAGTCCACCTGCCGCACGCCCGGACCGGATGGCAAATTCTTCTTCAGCGCTTCCAGTCCCGCCGCCGTGTACGGCAGCGGATGCTCGATACCTTTCTCGTCCAGTCGCCCTCCTTCCGTGCCGTTTCCTCCGGGAGTACCCGGAGGATAGAGGGCCTGGTGCTCCATGGCACCACTGAACCCCCCGAGGCGGTTTTGGATCGCGTCCCAGACTCCGGTCAGGTCACGACGCGGGGCGACACCGCTGGGCTTTTTGCCCCTGTACGCGGCCTGCCCCGGCGGGATTTGATTCCATTTGCTGTCTTGTGCGAGCAGCAACGGAGAGAACATCGCCGCTGCCATGACCACCGCCATCGTAATGACCAGACGCTTGGACATGTCTACCTGCTCTCCTGCAGCACTTTGCCGTTGACCTCAATGCGCCCTCTGAACTCGCCGACGTTCCGGCTGTTCTTCGCGGGGGTGACGTCCGCGAACACTTCGTCCCCAGGCTTGAAGCTGTTCTTGGTCCAGCCTTTGGCAGTCTGCGTGACCGGATTCCATGCTTCGACCACCCACGGCGTGAGGTTGCCACTGTCGTCCTTGACATCCATCTTCACCAGCACGTGCGGGTTCGACCATACGTATTCCGTCACGACGCCCTTCAGCTTCAGCGTTTTGTCGGTATCAAAGGAGGCGGTCCCATGATGGGCGAACAGGGGAACAGCGAAAGCGAGCACACCTGCCGTGACAGCGACGATCCCAAGCTTCTTTGCCATGAAGTCCTCCAACGCTTTCGTTAAAACGCGTATTTCAGACCGAACTGCAGAATCCGCGGATCGGTCGCCTGCGTCTGAATCCTCCCGAACGTCGCCTGTGCGAAGTTCGTGACGGGCGTGCCCCAGTTGAAGTGGTTCAGGAGATTGAACGCCTCCAGTCGCACCTCGAGATTCTGAGAACTCGTGAACGCAACCAGCCTTGACAGCGCGAGGTTGATCGTCCACTGACCCGGTCCCGCGATACTGGCGCGAACATGGTTGCC
>WNGI01004763.1_pt1 | contig 12151 bp, 14 predicted proteins | sample 5400621 | NCBI WGS metagenome assembly WNGI01 (sample SAMN13153374, study PRJNA577476) | soil metagenome | isolation source: 20 cm soil or saprolite under Garry oak tree replicate 1 | place: USA:California | collected 2016-06-15 | reverse complement strand
GACATCCGTCGACGGGCCGGGTGGCCGGCTCGAGAGCCGGCGTCATCGGCTAGCACTGCCGGCCTCCCGTCGTATCGGGCACCCTGGGCCCGGCCCGCGCGCGACGCTCTCACTTCGACCGTTATCGAAGCATCCGTGCGCAGGGCGGCGCAATGATTGAGGGCAATCTGCAAGGAGCAAGCACCATGGACCGATATGCAATCAACGAGAGAACCATCAGCGAGGCCGTCAACGACGGCGGCCTGCTGGTCGTCGCGCAATGGGAAGCCAAGGAAGGACAGGCCGACCGAATCGCCGATATTCTGTCTCGCTTCCTGCCGGAGGCACAAAGCGAGCCCGGCGCAAAGCTGTTTTCCCGGGCGAAGGAAAATCCCGCACAGTTCCTGTTCTACGAGCTGTTTCGCGACGAAGCCGCTTTCAAGGCCCATCAGGACAGCGCGCATTTCAAGACCTATATCGCAGGCGAAGCGTTGCCGCTGCTCGCCAAGCGCGAACGCGCGCAATACGCGTTACTATAAGGAGCGCAATGGCAAAAGGGCCCGCACGATTCGGGCCCTTTGCCTCACCTGTGGCGGCCGTGGACCGCGCCGCTCAGAACCGTGGCAGCTCGGGGAAAGCGAGCTTGCCGCCGTGGACGTGCACGCGGCCAAGCTCGGCGCAGCGGTGCAGGGTCGGAAATACCTTGCCGGGGTTAAGCAAACCCTGGGCGTCGAACGCGCATTTAAGCCGCTGCTGCGCCTTGAGATCGATCTCGCTGAACATTTCGCCCATCAGGTCGCGCTTCTCGATGCCGACGCCATGTTCGCCGGTCAGCACGCCGCCGAGTTCGACGCAGACCCGCAAGATATCGGCGCCGAAGGCTTCCGCCCGCTCGATCTCGCCGGGCCTGTTGGCATCGTACAGGATCAGCGGGTGCAGGTTACCGTCGCCGGCATGAAACACATTGGCGACGCGGAGGTCGTATTTTGCCGATAGCTCGCGGATTCGCGCCAAGGCCTCCGGCAATTTGCCGCGCGGGATGGTGCCGTCCATGCAGAGATAATCCGGCGAAATCCGCCCCACTGCGGGAAACGCCGCCTTGCGGCCGGCCCAGAACAGATTGCGCTCCGCTTCAGAATTGGAAATCCGGACGGTCGTCGAACCGCAGCCTTGCGCGATCGCCTCGACGCGGCTGATCAGCTCATCGACCTCGACGCCGGGACCATCGAGTTCAATAATCAACAGCGCCTCGACGTCGAGCGGATAGCCGGCATGGACGAAGGCTTCGGCGGCGTGGATCGCAGGTCTGTCCATCATTTCCATGCCGCCGGGAATGATGCCGGCGCCGATGATCCGGGCCACGCATTCGCCGGCCGCCTCGACCTCGGCGAAGCCGACCATCAGGGCGCGCGCGGTCTCCGGCTTCTGCAGAATCCGCACCGTGACCTCGGTGATGACGCCGAGCAGGCCTTCGGAGCCGGTGATGATCCCCATCAGGTCGTAGCCGCTACTCTCCGCGGACTTGCCGCCGATCCTGATGATTTCGCCGGACATCAGCACGATCTCGCATCCCAGCACGTTATTGGTGGTCATGCCGTATTTCAGGCAATGCACACCGCCGGAATTCTCCGCGACATTGCCGCCGATCGAGCAGGCGATCTGCGACGACGGGTCGGGCGCGTAGTAGAATCCGGCGTCCGCCACCGCGTGGCTGATGGCGAGATTGGTCACCCCCGGCTCGGTCACCACCGCGCGGTTGTCGAAATCGATCTCGCGGATGTGGTTGAATTTGCCGAGGCCCAGCAACACGCCATCGGCGAGCGGCAAGGCCCCGCCGGACAACGAAGTGCCGGCGCCGCGCGGGACCACCTTGATGCCCTGCTCGAAGCAGTATTTCAGGATCTGCGACACCTGTTCAGTCGTGTCCGGGAGCACAACCACCATTGGCGGTTGACGATAGGCGGTCAGGCCATCGGACTCGTAGGGCAGCATTTCGGCCGCACTCTCGATCACGCCTTCGCCCGGCACGATCGCACGCAGCGCCGCCACGATGCTCGCGCGGCGCTCAAGCACCGCCTGATCCGATGCCGGCATCATGATGGCCATGTGTGCTTCCTTCCCATTGCCGCCTGGCGCATAAATCGAACTGGGCCTGCCGATTTCCAACGGCAAATCAAGCACGTCTGAATCATTTTGGGTAGCTCACCGAAGAGTGAGCTACAAGCAATGTCGACCTTCCCCAATGCATATGGGAAAGATCGATACAATTCGGAACCTGTTTCGCGGCCGTCCGTCGCGCCCTCACCTCCCGAACCCACGAAGAGCACACAATGTACATACTGACACTTAGCGCGCTGGTTGCCATCGCATCCTCGCTCGCCGCCCCCGCTGCGCTCGCGCAGGACGTCGCGGCCGGCAAGACCTCGTTCAATAAGTGCATGGCCTGTCACGCGATCGGCGAAGGTGCCAAGAACAAGGTCGGCCCCGAGCTCAACGGACTCGACGGCCGGCACTCCGGCACGGCTGAGGGTTATTCCTACTCGGATGCCAACAAGAATTCCGGCATCACCTGGAACGAGGCTCAATTCAAGGACTACATCAAGGACCCCAAGGCGAAGATTCCGGGTACCAAGATGGTATTCGCCGGCATCAAGAACGAGAAAGAAGCCAGCGACCTCTGGGCGTTTCTCGCGCGATACGACAAGGACGGAAAGACCAAGTGATGCGGGGGTCTGCCGGATACGCTCGGAGTGCAGGGGGGCCGTTTCCGATCGCGCTAATCAACTGTAGGTGAAACCGCCCTTCACCACGTCGGTGAAGGCTCTAGTTGCGACCGGCGTGACTATCGAACAACGCAGTCACGCGCTGGGCGCTGACGAGTATGCGGTGGCGGCACCGGGACGGGCGCGATCGCGCAAGGTCGAAATCAATAAAGCGCTCTGCGGCTCGTTGCTCACCGATGCGGGACATTGCATCGATCTGAGCGGAGGCTTGTAAGTAATGAAGCGTCGATAGGGCGGCGGCCATGGTAATCTCCCGTAAGAGAATTGGTGCGGTCACCGATTAGTCGCAACAGCAGCGCGATGGTTCGTGACGCCGGTCACATTCACTGCGCCTTTTCTGTCCCTTCTCACCGTCAATGGCCCTTTTAGGGACCTGGCTCTTGTGGATCCGCTGGCGTGTACTGGCGAGCGTGCCAGGGTCGGGCCGCAACTCAGCGGAGAAACAATGCAACCGTAATGGTCCACCCTCCGGTGCATGTCTGAGGCCGGCTTCCGCTAATGGAGCGGTCCGGCCGCAGTCGGCGCCACGCGCTGCATAGTCTCGCAGATCATCGCCTCGATTTCGGAGATCACAAGCTCGGGCGCGGCGTTCTGCACCATGTGGCCGACATCCGGCAGCACGATCAGTTTCGCATTCGGCACCGCTTTCGCGAACGCTCGCGAATGGATGTTCGTGGTGACGGTCTTGTCGAGTTCGCCTGAAATCACGACCGCCGGCACCCTGATGTCGGCGTAGCGCGGCGCCTGCTGCTCAACCGCGGCCCTCAGCGTCACGATATCGCGGGCATTGGCGAGGAATTCGCGCGGCCGCAGCACCAACGCCGTCGCGGTCTTGCCGACAAAACCATCCGGCATGACCTGCGGCAAGAACACGCCGCGCGCGCCGGGCCCGGCCAGGAAATAGCCGAGCGGCAGCGTGATCGTATAGGCCAGCAGCGGACCGATCACCGGGATGGCGACGAGCTTGGTGTACCATCCGACTCCGCCGCGCCACGGATAGGCCACCGGCGCCAGCATCACCAGACCGGCGACGCGCCCGGGATAATCCAGCGCCATGCGCGCGCCGAGCGCTCCGCTCCAGGAATGAACCACCAGGATTACCGGGCCGGCGCCAAGCTTTTCCAGCGCCTCCTCGATCATTCTACCCTGGATTGCCGGGGTCGAATTCTCCAGACGCGCGCGCGTACTCCAGCCATGGCCGGGACGGTCGATCAGGATCACGCGATGATTGCCGGCGAGCATTTCGCCGAGCGGTTGGCGCATGACTTCCAGGTTTGAGCTGGCGCCATGGATCATCACAACGGGCGGACCGGCGGCATCGCGCGGCCCGATGTCGACGACGTTGAGGGTCGCGCCGGCGACCTCGATCATCCTGCCTCGTGCGGGATAGGCGCGCTGCAGGGCAAAAACACCGGCTTGCGTGACCACGGCCAGGATTGCCAGCGCCGCCACGACAAGGACTAAAATCATTCGGCAAGTCCGGAAGAGTTCGGGCACCGGCGAGCTACGGCTCGACGATGGCGGCGTTTCGCGGGGGTGGATATTGGTTTTGCGATCAGAATACCCGCAAACTGGAAGGCAGAGTATTTTTCCTGGGGACAAACCGGTTGCGGTTTTGGTCACAAGCGCGCGGGTTTTCTCGCTATATCGCTCGCGCCTTCATATCGCCGTCATCGGTAACTTTATATTTATCGACATCCGCAACTGCTGCGACCGGGCGGGCGCGTTCCATCCAGGCTGTTTTTGCCTGACCTTTTCCACGCAATCCACAGGAACGCGGAGCGGGCGCCGAATATTTATCCAGGGACAATTGGAGGATTCTTCGATGACTTTTAGACCAAATGAAGCCGCCATCGACGAAATCGTGGCCAGCTGCAATGGCGACGTCCAGGGCGCGCTGAAAGCGCTGCTGCTGGTCAATGAGCACCTGGAAGCCGAACTGCGGCAGCTCTACGCCGCGGTCGCCTCGGGAGCGCCCTTGGGACGCGGCAGCAACGCCTTGCACTAACCCCGCCTCATTCGGAAGTGGGATCTTTTTCCGGACAGGCGCCAATGGTCGAGCGGGCGAGCTTGGCATCTTCGAGGGATTTGTAGGGACCGTCCTCGAACCAGATATCGCCAGTCACAATCGGATTACTGGTCACGATATCGCATTTGCTGGTCGCGCCATTGCCAACCACCCAATAGAGCCCGTCGGCGAAGCAAACCGTTGCGATCACTGCCGTCATCGCGCCGGCGAATATCAAAACTCTCATCGCTTTACTCCACCACGCGTTGCAAACCCGGTAAGTGCGGGCCGACGAAAACCGTTCCGGCTCACGTTGGATTGTCTGTGATCGTGGTTAATGCGCGCGATCGCATCAATCGGGCCGATGGGTCAGATATCGCGGCCTTCGACCTTTTCGCTCAAGCTCTTGACCAGCTCCGGCACCTTTTCAAGGTGCGGGTTGATCGCGAGCGCCTTGCGGAAGGCATCGAGCGCGCGCTTTTCGTCGCCGAGATCCTGCATGATCATGCCAAGCCCCGCCAGCGCGCCGAAATGGCGCGGCTCGCGGACCAATACCTGCTCGATATCCTCGAGCGAGTGGGCGTAATCGTTCTTCAGATAATACAGCGTCGCGCGCCTGTTCCATCCCTCGATATAGTCGGGACGCAGCTTGACCACGGCGTCGAGCAGCTTCAGCGCGACGTCCATCTGTTGCGCATCCATTGCCGTCTTGGCGCGCATCATCAACAGTGCCGCGGTGTCGCTCGGGGTCTGCAGCCACAGCGCCCAGATTCGCGCCTCGACGTGCTTGGCGCTGGCCTCATCCGGCGCCGCCTTCAGCGCGCCGAACAAAAAGTCCAATCCGCGGTTACGGTCGGCGCCGACCTTCGGCAGCTTGCCTGGCGCTTCCGGCAGCTTCTTCTGCTGCTTCGGCATGACCCGGGGATCCTGGGCAAATGCAAACGTCGGCACCGCCGTAACGACAGCGGTAACCAAAATTGCGGTCAGGCAGTTGCGCGCGACGGAGAATCTCAATGCCATCCCCGAAGTCTAGACGCGGGAAAAGCCCCTTGCAAAGCGGCAAGACGTCAAAGACCCGTGAAGGCGAGGATTTTCGCGCCCTGCCAGAAGAACGACCGGGCTCAACCCGGATTCAACCTTGGCGCGCCTTGAAGCGGCGTTGGACCTTGTTGATCACGTAGACCCGGCCCTTGCGGCGGACCAGACGGTTGTTGCGGTGGCGAGCGCGCAGCGATTTCAGCGAGTTACGGACTTTCATGGGACAATCCTGGTGCTTTGAAAGGCCGTGTTCGACGGGCCGAAGTGTTGGGCAAAATGAGCTTTACCCCGCCGACGGCGCTGCCGCCCGGGTCGCGCGGTTTCTAGGCTATCGGGCGGTCGAATGTCAATCGAAACAGGCCTTTTAGGGACCCTTTGGCCTGCTCCGGCAAAGCCCGGAACCGGCTCCAGATTCAGGATTTGACCGCTAGCTCTGCGGGAACTCGACCATAGCCTCGCCGGCCGCAACGTTGTCATCGTTCTGGTTGCGCACCGCGACGTCGATCAGAACCCAGCGTGAGTTCACGGTAGCCTGTTTCGATTTGACGATGCCGCTCGGCTGGATGGTGTCGCCGGGCCTGACCGGCTTGAGCCAGCGGGTTTCGAGGCGGCGGTGGATGGCGCCTGCCGGATAGGCCCAGTCGGTGATCATCCGCGAGATCAGCCCGAAATTGTTCATGCCGTGCATGATGACGCCGCCGAAATTGGTCTTGCCGAAATTGCCTTTCATGTAGTCGTCATCGAGATGCAGCGGATTGTAGTCGAGCGAGGCGTCGCAGAACAGGCGGATGGATTCGCGGCTCACCGCGAATTTCGGACCCTCGATGGTGTCACCGGCGGCAAGATTTTCGAACGTCGCTGTCATGATTTCAATTCCTTCGCATCACTGCGGCCGGATGGTCCAGCCGCGGCCTGAACAGATCACCTCGCCGTTCTGGTTGAAGAAGACGTTGTCGTGCACCACGAACAGCCGCTCGCGCTTGATGAACTTGTCGAGCGCGCGGGCCTGCAGCGTGATGACGTCGCCCGGACGTGCCGGAATATTGTAGCTCCATGATTGGCCGGCATTGACCGTGCCCGGGCTGCGCATCCAGTCGTCGGCGGGCGTGCAGGCAAACATCAGCAGGATGTGGATCGACGGCGGCGCGATCAGCCCGCCGTAACCGGTGGTCCTGGCGTAGGCTTCATCGAAATAGATCGGGTGATCCTCGCCAACCGCCCTGCAGTACAGCGCAATCGCTTCCCGCGTCAGCGTGTAGGGAAGGGTCTTGCGCGGCTCGCCGGGAACGATGTCGTCCCAGACCTTTCGCAGACTGGCATGCTTCCAGAAGTCGGTCTCAAAGGCGCCCGCCTGCCCCATCTGTTCCCTCCTCGCCGGTCGTGTTCCTGTCCCTTCATCGTAGAAGCGAACTTCCGAGCGCTGGAAGGGCTAATATGATCGGGGGGTTTGCAGCCGAGCTTGCCAAATTCGTTATATAGTATAATCAATTTGCGGAAGCTTGCCCCGCGATCGATGGATGCCAGAATGACAAAACCAAAACTGCCCAACATTGACGAGGTCGTTGCGATCGACATCCATACACATGCCGAAGAGCCCTGCGGCATGCATGGCGACGACGGCTACGACGACTTCCAGGCGCGGATGGCGGAATACTTCAAGTCGCCGAACAAGCATCCGCCGACGGTTCCGGCAACCGCGGCCTACTATCGCGCCAAGAAAATCGCTGCGGTGATTTTTCCGGTCGACGCCGAGCGTGAGACCGGATTCCGCCGCTACAACAATTACGAGATGCTGGAAGTCGCCGCCGAAAATTCCGACGTGTTGATACCCTTTGTCAGCATCGATCCGCACAAGGGCAAGCTTGGGGTGCGCGAAGCGCGCAAGCTGATCGAGGAATACGGCGTCAAGGGGTTCAAATTCCATCCGACCATGCAGGGCTTTTTCCCCAACGACCGCATGGCCTATCCGCTGTACGAGGTCATCAATGACGCCGGCGCGATCGCGCTGTTCCATACCGGCCAGACCGGGGTCGGCTCCGGCATGCCCGGCGGCATGGGGATGCGCTTGAAATATTCCAACCCGATGTACCTGGACGACGTCGCGGCGGATTTTCCCGACCTCAAGATCATCCTCGCGCATCCGTCCTTCCCCTGGCAGGAGGAGGCACTGTCGGTCGCGACCCACAAGCCGAACGTCTATATCGACCTCTCCGGCTGGTCGCCGAAATATTTCCCGCCGATCCTGGTGCGCTACATCAACAGCATTTTGCAGGACAAGATGCTGTTCGGCTCCGACTGGCCGGTGATTACGCCCGACCGCTGGATGGCGGACTTCGCCAAGCTCGAGATCCGCGACGAGATCAGGCCGAAAGTATTGAAGGCCAACGCGCGAAAGCTTTTGGGTATCTGACGCGCAAGGAGTCAGCGGCGCGCTACGGCTCGAGCTTCGTTCTCAGTTCGCTTCGAACCGCACCTGCAATTTACCGGAGCGGGAAGTAGTGTACAGGCCAATAACCGCATTGGGCAGGTTTTCGAAGCCATCGACAACATGGTTGATCGGCTTTAGCGCACCGCTTCGCAGGTGCCGGGAGAGATCGTCTTCGGCTTTCAGCCGCTCGTGGTAAAATGCATCGACGATCCAGCATTCGGACTTGATGTTTCGCTTCTTCAAGGTGTCCTCGACGTTCTCCGAAATGCCGAACGCCCGCCGCAACGAGGGACACTGCTGTGGCGCGTCGATCTTGTCGGCGTAGTACGCCGCGGCACCTCCGTAAGAGAACAGGCGGCCGTGTTGGTTCATGAGTTGTGTGACCGTCTCCGTCAGAGCACCGCCGATACCATCGGAGTAAACATCGATGCCCGCGGGGAACGCAGCCTTAAGCTGCTGCTCGAAGTCCTTGGCTCGATAATCAATGCATTCATTGATGCCGAGTGTGTCGAGTACCCATTGGCATCGATCCGGGCCACCGCCGAAGCCGACCACGTAACACCCGGCAATCCTGGCAAGTTGCGCGGCAATCGATCCGACCGATCCGGTGGTGCCGGCGACCGCAACGCAATCCCTTGGCATCAACGGGCCGCATTCCCGCATCCCGAAATATGCGGTCATTCCCGAAGTGCCGAACATCTCCATCAGCACTTCCGGCGGCCACATCTTCACCATGGCCGGTCTGAAAACATAGCTCCATTGCGAGTTGGTGCGATTCAAGGCCTTCACCAGTTCGCTCGCCGGGCCGTATCCCACCGATCCGTCTTCGCTGCTGACGATCTGGTAATCCTGCCAGCCTGCCTGGCAGGCAATGACATCCCCTTCCCTGAAAGTTTGATCGCGCGATTGAACGACCTCTGCACACGCATAATTGCTGCGGTCGGTATCGCCGAGCTTGGTCATCCCGTTCGCCATGCGCGCGCGGGTGCCGGAATGAATGTTCACTAGCTTCACGCGCACCAGAGCTTGGCCCTGCTTCAGCTCCGGAATCGGCACTTCCCGCAACTGAAATTGCTCCGGTCCAAGAACATCGTTGACCATCGGCTTGGCGAAAATCCACTGTCGGAGTTTTGGTGGCATTTCGAAACCTCCCTTCAACGAGCAGCGACGACGTTCACAAGCGCGCTACGGCTGCATCACGATACATTCGAGGTTGCCGGCGCTGCTTGCTGCTTCCATGGCTTCCGGCAAGGCCGCGAGCGGATACAGGCGCGGGCGGATCGCGCTGATGTCGAGCAGCCCGCTGCGCAGCAAGTCAAGCAGCCGCCGGTAGGCACTGGCCGGGTACATGAACTGGCCGATGATTTCCCAGTTGTTCTGCATCAGCGTGGTGTAGGGAACAGGCAGATCGGTTGTCATGCTTCCCATCAGCACCAACCGGGCGCCGCGGCGAAGGCTGTGCAGCGCTGCCAGCGTCGCTTTCGGATCGCGCGCCTGCCCGACCATGTCGAACGCCATGTGGGCACCACCGCCAGCCGCTTCGCGCAGTGCGCGTGCGTCTTTCTGTACGTCGCCGGTCAGGGTCACCGTTGAAACGCGGGGGCCCGCGGCGCGGGCGACGGCTTCCAGCGCCTCTGGTTTGCGGCCCGCCGCAATTACCTGGGCGGCACCCATGGCGCACCCGAGCAATACCGCCGCCGTGCCATAGGCGCCCGTCGCGCCGTTCACCACCAGTGTCTCGCCGGCCGCCAGCCGGCCTCGGAGCAGACCGCCGAATGGAATGATAAAGCGGCCAATGGTGACGAGCTGTGCGGCATCGAACTCATCCAGCCCTTCCGCAGGCGTGATCGCCTCCACCGGCATTAGCGCGTATTCGGCCAGCGTTCCGTCCGGCCAGTCCGCCAGCACCTGCGCCGCGTCCGGGCTTGACGTCAGGCCGATCAGGATTTGCGCCGGATCTTCGACATTCTCCGGCGCGACGAAATGCGACGAGAGCACCACGCGCTGGCCCGGCTTCAAATGCCAGACGTCCCGGCCGACCGCTTCCACGACGCCCACCCCATTGGTCCCGATCGTGAAGGGTCCGGGAGGTGGATGGTAGACGGGCAATTTTCCTTCCACATAGGCTTTCAGGTAGGACATCAGCGCCGAGGCTTCGATCCGCACCAACGCGCTGCCCGGACGCGGTTCCGGGGTGCGCACATCACTAAAGCGGAGTTCTCCGCCGAGCCGTTGCAGCCGCCACGCCTTCATGCGTGCCTCCTTTGCCCGGTTCGCGTCTGCATCACGCTTGCGCTATGGACGGGCATGACTTCGCCAACCCATAATGCGTATCCAAGCGTCCGAAGGCTAGATGGAACGGCTTTCCGACATGCCCACCATGAGTTCCCCATGACCATCAAAGCCGTTGTGTTCGATGCCTATGGCACGCTGTACGACATTCAGTCGGTGGCCGCCGTTACCGAGGAAGCGTTTCCCGGCTACGGCGACATCGTCACGCAGATCTGGCGGATCAAGCAGCTCGAATACACCTGGCTGCGCTCGCTGATGCGGCGCTACCAGGATTTCTCTGTGGTCACACGGGATTCGCTCGCCTATACGCTGCGATGCCTCGGGCTGGAAAGCGATCCCGGCGCGTTCGAACGCATCATCGACAAATATCTGCATCTCGACCTTTACCCGGACGCGATGGCCGCGCTGGCGGCGATGCCAGATCGAAAGCTTGCGATCCTTTCCAACGGCAGCAGCGGCATGCTCAACACGTTGGTACGCAACAGCGGTCTCGACCGGGTGCTGGATGCCACTATCAGCGTCGATACCCAAAAAATCTTCAAGCCTGCTCCGGATGCCTACCGCCTGATCGAATCGACGCTTCGCGTACCGCCCGCCGAGGTGCTGTTCGTGTCCTCGAACCCTTGGGATGCCTGCGGCGCCAAGGCGTTCGGGCTGAACGTCGCCTGGATCGAGCGGGTGACGCCGGAAGCGATGGCGCTTGTCTGCGTCAAAAGCGACGTCGTTGCCCCGCTCACGATGTTCAAGGCGATCCGCACCCAGATGGATGAACTTGGCCTTGAGCCCGACTATCGCATCCACGCGCTGTCGGAACTGCCCGATCTGGTCGCCTCGCATGAGCCTTGAATCGGTCCGCGCGTTTTTCGCCGAGAAGGCCCCCGATATCGTGGTTATCGAATCGCCAATCAGTTCGGCGACGGTGGCGCTGGCGGCCGAAGCCTATGGCGTTGAGCCCGGGCGGATTGCGAAAACGCTCTCGCTTCGGATCGGCGAACGCGTGGTGCTGATCGTCGCCAGCGGCACGGCTCGGATGGACAACAAGAAGGCCAAGGCGTACTTCGGCGGCAAGCCGAAGATGCTGGGCGTCCACGAGGTCGCCGAGATTACCGGTCACGACGTTGGCGGCGTATGTCCGTTCGGCCTGAAAGCGCCGCTGCCGGTTTATTGCGATGTTTCCCTTAAGGCGTTCGACGAGGTTGTGCCGGCCGCGGGCTCGACCCACAGCGCGGTCCGCATCGCGCCTTCGCGGATGGCTGAACTCACAGCCGCCGAATGGGTCGACGTCTGCGAAGTCAGTGGGTGACGATATCGCCCCCCGGAGCCCGTCGGCGGTTTCGGGAACCTCGCTCCGCACCGGCTATGCCGAGGCTGAAATGTAATTTCGGTCCCGGCCGTGAAACGAAATATTGGACGGCGCGTTCCCCAAGGCGTAATTTACCAGACTTGATTTATCAGACTTGCCGATGGTCCGCGCTTGAGCGTGACCGAGCGCGGATCACGCATAGGCGGAGGTCCGAGATGAAATCGCACCGGCTTCCTTTCGAAAACCGATGGACGGGCGGCGAGCGCGCCTGGCAATGGCATTGCGAGCTCGAACGGATGGGCGTCGCCAACGTGCGGGCG
>WNGI01006132.1_pt1 | contig 12152 bp, 10 predicted proteins | sample 5400621 | NCBI WGS metagenome assembly WNGI01 (sample SAMN13153374, study PRJNA577476) | soil metagenome | isolation source: 20 cm soil or saprolite under Garry oak tree replicate 1 | place: USA:California | collected 2016-06-15 | reverse complement strand
TGATTGCCACGACATTAGTCGCTCCCTTCGTCGCGGAGGACACAACGATACAGGGGAGTGCCGTGTTCTGAGAATCGCTTTCTGGCTGGGGAAACGCTACAATTCACATCGCGGCCTGCTTCGGTTTGAGCGCTGCGAGCTCGATCACGCTTTATTCAGGCCGTTGCCAAGGGGAAGGTCGTTCGGGCGACCATAAGTGCTGATGGACCCGCGCTTCCTGTTGAGCTGGCGGGGGGAGACCATGAAAGGACGTGTTGTGTTCTTGCTCCGGCTGAAGCCCGGTTTGGAAGAAGCATTTCTTCAGGCCTACAACAACATTCGGCAGGATGTGGCCAAGGGAGTGAAAGGCCATTTGGTCGATCAAGTGTGCCAATCACCCAATGATCCCTTGGACTGGCTAATCACCAGCGAGTGGGAGACTCTGGATCACTTTCTTGAATGGGAGAAGACACCGGAACATCGCGACCTTGCCAGACCCTTGCGTGAGTGCTTCGCCGAGGCAAAATCGCTGAAATACATAGTGCGCGAAGAAACGGCCCAGGGATTACCTTTGCCGAGAGGCGCCTCTCCAAAAGGTAGAGGAGCCGCTGGCGCGAAGCGCTGAACCACTTCACGATCCTATGGTCGGAATGGATGCCGCCCCGAGAGAGAGTTGCAAAATGAAGCGCCGAATACCTCTAAATCGCTGGGAACGGGACGGGGAACTGTCCTCTTCCCCCGCATCCCATCCCTAAAGCCACATACCAATACGCCGCGGGGCACCTACGCGTCGATCACGGGTGTGTAAATCTCTTTCTATGTTCGTTGTCGGTGTTCTCGCAGTCACTTTCCTTCTTGTCGCCACAGGGCTGCGGGCCCAAGGGGATGACCGTTCACGTGGTCAACGTGAGGACTGTCTGCTGGGTTCGTTTTTCGAAGAGGTCGAAACAAACGGCATGACCCTCAAAGCTTTGGTTACTTTCAGCCCAGGGGGATGCGTGATCCGGGAATAACCCGTCAAACGGCTAAATAGATCGCAAAGAGCACTGTCTTTGCTGAGATATTCGGAGATGTGGTGTCGGAAGCGCTCAAAGCGGATCTACCAGAATCACTGAACCGAACCATCTTGATGGCCATGTCAAAAGAACCTGCGGGAGGGTTCCGGTCAGCGGATGCGTTCCGGAGCGCTGAAGAATGTCGAGGCGCAAGGCACCCGGCTGACCGCGACCGATCTGGAGGTCAGCGTTCGCTCTTCGCGCCAAGCCCACCGGCGGAGAGAAAAGATGAAATCACCGCACTTTTTCGCAGAAATTTGCGCGCAAAGATAAGCGAACCAGCAGATCTGCCACGTCGTTTCGTCAGCTACCCGCGTCAATCAAGGTGTTGGGCTCTGTGTTTTGCAACAGCCTTTAGCTAACTCACCGTTGCGTGAAATTAAACTACGGCCGCTTTCGTCTTGCCCGCGGTTTTCCCATATTTCTCGAGCAACTCACGTTCCGCTTGCATCCAATCCTCCATGTCCTGCCCGTGAGCGCCGCCCCGGTCGACGTAGATTTGGAAAGCCCGCACCTCGATTTCCTCGCGCCTGGGACGGCCCTCGGCGGTCTTTGAATCGCTAACCGCTGGAGAGGATTCCTTTATCGGTTTGGTCATGTCCTTTCCTCCTTGTAGCCGGAGCTACTGATTCCAATTTTTTGTTTGTTCGGACTGCTCAATGCATGGTCGTCGCGACGCTCTCTCTTCCGTGAAGGCGTGCCTCACGCGCGTAGCCTTGTGCGCTATGGCTGGCAGCCCGGTCGAAAATCCACCGATGAGCCGATCGAAATCTTACTGCCGGTAAAATTCCATCGTCGAATCCGCTAGCATGCATTCGTCAAGATAGTCTGTCAACTGGTACTTTGTTAAAGCCAGAGCCCAGAGTGTCCATCTCAGGTTTTTGCGCCAGTTTCTCTGAGAGAGTCTACACCACAGCCATAGCCCGTAAAATTGGATTTGGCGGCGCCAAGGGGCTGCGGTCCTCCGGATGAATTGCCGGTCTATCCCGCGAACCAGCCACAGGTACTCATGCTCTTTTGCTAGAACGGTCCTTAGCGAGTCTTTGGAAGACTTCCCTGAAGGTAGGTATGCTGCTTTTCAGTGCTTCGAAGTCTTTCTTCGAGACCATGAGCACATCCATGGCCGTGCGCGCCCGAACAGGCGCGTTCCCCGTCACGTCGTTAAGCAAAGCCATTTCCCCAAAATAATCGCCGGGACCGAGCGTCGCGATGTGTCGCTGATAGCCGTTGGTTTCCCGCAAGACATCGCATTCTCCGCCCTCGATCACGTACAAGTTATCTCCCAAATCGCCCTGGAAGAAGATGACCTCTCCCGCTTCAAGATGCTGTCTGGCGATACCGGCGTCGCGCACAACCCTCATCTGCACGAAATCGGGCGGAAACAACAGAACAAAAAACCAATCCAGAGCAATCCGTACCTTCTGGCGCAAGCATGGAAGCTTCGCCAGATAGATGGCCCGCCACAGGAGCCAAGCAAGAAAGCCCGAAATGCGGATTCCCAGAATTTCCGCCACCCCCGAATAGTGGCCCAGCGACCCAAGTTTCCCGAGCCCTTCGAAGGCAAACGGCGAGCTCGGTCCTCCGCGAATCGCCGCAGCGATGTTCTTGGTTATCGTATTCGCCTCGCGAGTTGCATGTTGAGCGGTGGCCGACGTCCGCTGGCCGGAGATCGTGGTGATCGAGGCACAATCACCCAGCGCCCAGACACACTCTCATAGCCCACAAGCTCAAGGTTTGCATTGACCTTCAGGCGCCCGCACTCTTTCTCACAATCGAGTTTGTGCAGCACAAAAGGAATCGAGGACGGAGCGCTGGAAACAATCGTCTTAAGTGGGGATCTCGAGGCCCGACTTCAGAAGCGCTTTTTCGGGTGTCGCGCCGACCAGGCGGTCGTTCAGTTGGATTTCGATGCCTCGTTTGGCAAGCAGTTTGTGAGCAAAAAGGGCGAGGCTCTCGGACATCTCCGGCAGAATTCGGTCGCCGGCATGGACCAGCACGAAACGTCCTTTTTCGTTTCGAAGCCCCGGGAAGTTCTGCTGGACCTTGTCCACAAAGTCGCGCAGTTCAGCCACCACTTCGACGCCTGAGAATCCTCCGCTAGCAACCACGAACGTCAATAACTTGCGACCCAGATCAGCGTCGGTCTCAATCTCCGCTTCGTCCAGCGCGTGAATCAGGTGATTGCGCAGATTCACGGCGTCGGCGAGGATGCGGAATGGTTTCCCGTGCTCCACCATTCCCGGTGTCCCGGAAAAGTTGCTGATACTTCCCAGCGCGATCACGAGGTAGTCAAAATGAGCTCAAGCAGCCGAGGCCGGAAGCCGGGACTGACGGTAACAACTTTGTTTGCGAGGTCGATTTTCTCAACCTCGCGCATGACGAGTTGGGTCCGAGGACACAACTGGCGGATCGGACACACCACATCGCTTAGACCGATCAGACCTGAGATCTCTTCTGGCAGCAGCGGCTGGTAACCCAATACTTTTCCTGGTTGATCAGAAAGATCGAAGCTTCATCCGGCCGGAAAAGCCCTTCCAGGTTCCTCGCCGTGCAGACCCCGTCAAATCCTCCACCCAAAACAAGAATCCTCTTTTTCGTTCCCATGTTTTTCTGCAGTTGGGAGGACTCAAGAGGGTGATCGGCTGCTTATCCCGCCTTCGAAGTCAGTCCAGTGGGCTCTGCACCTGCGTACTGCAGCCCACTTCGAGCAGGGACAGTACCGACGCGCCGACCGTTGCGCTAAGTACCCGGAGAAGCATTCCCGTTTACCCGTTTACCCTTCGTAAAAAAAAGACCAACAGCCTATATCACACACCCGATTCATTTCAAGAAGTATTCGCAAGTGCAAGTATTCGCAAGCTGGCTCGTGACTGCTGGTTTTTGCACCATCTTGCGAGATACAGCCATCCGCGAGAAGAAAGTTTTTCCCTCACGTGGGGAGTTCATCGCGCACCATCTTGAACCTTGGGCAAAAGCGACGTCCGAGAAATCCTCCCCAAAAACCTGGCTCGACTGGAGCCAACATGCTCGTGAGGCGTGAGAAGGAAAGAGCCGGCTTGGACTGGCCCGATTCACACTTTTGGAATTTCGTTGTCCTTAAGTCAAAGAGATTTCATCACCAGCAGGATGCGGTCGTCCTCGTGAGTTCCACCGCATGAGTGCTTGTCCACTTCCGCGAGCACCGCGCGCACGATCTCTTCCGGCGTGCCCGCGCGCAGATTGCTCACCAAATCCGCGAGGCGCGTACGGCTGAATTCAACGTCGACAGCGTCCATGGCTTCCGTAATTCCGTCGGTGCAGGCCACCAGGAGATCACCAGCCTCCAGCCCCACGGTGGCGCATTCGAATTCCACATCCGGCAGAAGACCGACGATCATTCCGCCCGTCTCGAGCCATTCCGTCCGCCCGTCCGCGCGGATCACCGCAGGCGGCACGTGGCCGGCATTCACGTAGCGAAACCTCCGCCCCCCGTTTTCGACCAGCGCGAGAAACATGCTGAGGTATTTTGTCGTGCGCCCTTGGGCCCTGGAAGCGCGGGCGCCTCGCAGGATTTTTTGATTGATCGTGGCGGGGAGTTTTTCGAGTGGGAGAACGTGATCGGCAAGCGCGTGCACTGTGGCCTGTACATTGGCCATCACTAGCGCCGACGCTGCGCCTTTCCCTTCCACGTCCGCAACTACGAGGAGCAGCGCTTCTTGGCCATCCGCGTTCACGCACAGGAAATCATAATAGTCGCCGCCCACCTTCTGCGAAGCGCAATGCGAAACGGCAATCTGGATTCCCGGCAGAACCGGCGGTGCCTCCGGAAGAAATCCGGCCTGGATCTCTCGCGCCAGCTCCAGGTCGCGCTCCATCTTTTCTTTCTCGATATGCTCGCAGTGTAATTGGGCCTTTTCCAGCGCCAGAGCCACGTGTAAGGAGAGCGCATCCAGAAACGCCTCATCTTCCTTGTTGAACGATTCCGGCTTATTCAGAAGCTCCAAGACGCCGATGATGGCGTCGGCTTCGTTCCGGATTGGCAAGCAAAGGATTTGTTGCGTCTTGAAACCCAGCTTCCGATCGATGTCAGGTTCGAAATGCGGATCTTCGTAGGCGTTATCGAGTCGCACGGCGCAACCTTCGCGCGCCACCCAGCCGGCGATGCCTCGGTCCGCGGGAAAGCGGATCACATGCTGCTCTAGACCTAAGCCGACCAAGGACCATATTTCGTTGTGCTCACGGTCCACGATAAAAACAGTGCCGCGAGCCGCGCCGGTCTGACGTGTGGCCAGGTTCAAAATGATATGGATCAACTCACCGAGATCCAGTGTCGAATTCAGCCTTTTGGTGGCCTCGATGATGCTGGAAAGTTCCTCCATTGCGCCGCGGTGTTCGGCTAAAGCCAGCGCGAGAGCAGCGAAGCGGGCGAGCAGATCGAGCTGGCTACGCACGGTGTCCGGCAGCGGTTCCGTTGCGCGAACTTCTAGAACGCGCACGCGAAACTCGTCGCTGCCGAGCACACCCGTCCAGAGCGCTGGGTCTTCGGCGCATTCGCTAACCACTCCGGTCTTCGTTCTTTCCGGATCCCACACTGGCAGAATACCTGATTCCACCCAGACCTCAGAGGTGCCGCGGTCGGCGCGCCAGAGCCGAGCTCCAGCGACGCCAGGCTGGGCCATGGCCGAGCGCACGACGCGCTCAGCAACCACGTTGACGGGAAAGCGGCCTTCGAGCAGGCGCAGCCCCTCGAGCAACTCAGGAAACCCTTCGCTGAGTGTCTGACGAACCGTAGATTGGCTCATACCATGCGGCACATGGGTGGAACGGCCGCTCTGGTGGGTTAGCCTAGCAGGATTGGAATCCGTTGGGAAGAGCTTCGATTTGCCTCCAGAAACTTCTTCCCGTGTGCGCCAGTATGATCTGGAGGCCTAGTTTGGCTGCTTTCTTACTGAGGAACTCGATCTGTTGTCGGCGATATCTGTGCTCGTAGTACTCGGTGCCTTTGTCAACGTAGTGCTGACCGTACTTCAGCATGCGATAGACCAGTCGGGCGAGCCGGTGGGCTATGGCCGTAATGGCTTTCGGAGCCCCGAGCTTGGTGCGTAACCGTCGGTACTGCGCTCCGAGGTAGGTGCGACTGCGCATCAAGGTGACGGCAGCCATCCGCAACGCGGTAGCCGCGCGATTGACCACCCGCCGGGTGCCTCGAGCCAGCACCTTGTCTCCACTGGTGCGATTGTCCGGGCATAATCCCAGCCATGAGGAGAAGTGTGCTTCGGTTTTCCATCGGCTCATGTCCAGCCCCACTTCACTGATCAAAGTCTGGGCTACCATCACGTCGATACCGTCGATCCGCGTCAGATCTACTCCCGTGATGCGCTGCAGTTCGCTGCGGAGCTCGAATCGCGAGGCATTCTCGGCTGGTCTTGTCCTCTTTCTCTTGGGTGCCTCTTCTGTCGGTTGGAGAGGAATAATATTCGCGAAACTCGCCAAGTGCTCCTGCAATTGCTGATCGCACTCGGCGATCCGTTGTTGGAGGGTGTCGTACATCGCTACTTCCTGCTGCAATACAAACAGCAGTTCCGGACGCCAGTTGCCCTCCAGATTTTTGGCCACCTCCTCACGACTGGCATGAATCCGCGGATCACTGAGTTCAGCCAACTTTCGCGGATCATGCTCTCCAGCCATGATCGACCGTATGATCGTCTGTCCGGTCAGCCCGCTGACGTCGCTGATTACATTCGCTAATTGCACGTTCATCTGGAATGTTGCGCATAACATTCCAGATGAAGATCCACTAAGCAATGAAGATCTGCTAAGCGCTCCCTGTCTGAGCCCCATGCTGCTGGGCCTCGTGGCGCGCACGGCGGATGTCGTTCACATCACCAATCGCAATTACCACCACCCCTTCTTGCATCTTGAGCGAGTCGGGTGGATTTACTTGAAATTGCGCGTCTTTGAATCCGGTTGTGCCTTTCACAGCCACGGGCAGCAGATTAAAGGTGCTGCGCAAGTCTAACTCACCCAATGATTTTCCAATCCAGTGAGACGCCCCGCCGATTTCAATTTCTTCGATGCGCAGCGTACGTGATTGCTCCTTCAGCATCAGATCGAGAAAGCCAACTACATGCGGACGCAATACCTCGCTGGCCAGGCGGAGACCGCCGATGATGTTAGGGGAGACCGTGGAGTTCGCGCCGGCTTTCATCATCTTGTCGGAAAATTTGAGGTCTGTGCAGCGACCCACGATGCGGATGTTGGGAGTTTTTTGCCGCACCATCACGGTAATCACCAAATTGTCTTTGTCTACAGCGAGCGCCGCGATCAAGCCCTTGGCGCGTGTAATACCAGCGTCTTCTAAGACCTGATCATCCGTAGCATCACCAACAACGTAGAGTAGGTCTTTGTAAACAGCACTCTCCTGTTCGCGCAGGCGCTTGATGTTGTCCTCGTGCAATTCGACGACAACATACGGCGTGCCCGTCTTCTGGAGCTCCTCCACGGCGTGCCGTCCTGTATCGCCTAACCCGCACACGATGTAATGCTGTTTCAGTTCATGGATTCGTTTTTGCATCCTGCGTCTCCAGAAAATGTTCGTGATCTCGCCTTCCACCAGGAATGTGGTAACCGATGCCAAGACATAAGCTGCAATCGCCCAGCCAAACAGAATGACGAAAATGTTGAAGATCCGCAGCGCTGGGTTGTGGCTAGTGTCCACAATCTCGTTATACCCGATGCCGGCCAGCGTAATGACTGCCATGTATAGCGCCTGCAGGAACGTTACGTGGCCGTCGCCCAGCAGTATGTATCCGCTGATACTCACTGTCGTGACTACCAGCAGCATGATGACGGCGTACAAGAGCCTTCGGCGGATTTCCATGGCGTGGGATTAAGGTTACTTGATCCTGGGAGGAAAGTGGCGTGATTTTAGCATGAAAGCTGGGCCGTTCTGGCGTGTCTGGATTCGTCGGCCTCCGGCTCCGGCTGCATCTCCTGCCACACCTCGACCGACGAACCCACCATGCACCCCACGAAAACCGTCCACCTCGGATGCACGGATTGCCATGGAGGCAACTCCTCCATTTCGATTGCACCAAGCGCCGCGCCGAACTCTCCCGAATACAATTCCGCCAAGGAAAAAGCTCACGCCCAGCCGCGCGATCCGTCGTTCAAAAACCGCTCAGCGCTTCCCGAACGCACCTACACGAAGTGGCTTGCGGAACCCGCTGAATACATCAAGTTCGTGAATCCCGGCGATCTTCGCGTCGCACCCGAAACCTGCGGCGCGTCAGGTTGCCACGCCGCCGAAACCCGCGCTGTTTCCACCAGCCTGATGACCCACGCTGGAATGCTCTGGGGCGCAGCGCTGTACAACAACGGCGGCTATCCTGGAAAAAACACGCGCTTCGGCGAGAGCTACGATCGCGACGGCAAACCGCAATCGATCAAGACCTCTCCCAAGCCCACACCTGAAGAAATCCGCTCCAAGGGCGTGATTCCCGAACTCGATCCGCTCTTCCGCTGGGAAACTTCCCAGCCCGGCAATGTGCTCCGCGTTTTCGAACGCGGCGGCCGCAAGAAAGCAGAGATCGGGAATCCCAATCGCGAAGAAGATCCCGGCAAGCCTGATGACAAACTCAGTGAACGCGGTTTCGGCACCGAACTTCGCACCGATCCCGTTTTTCTGGGCCTCCAGAAAACGCGCTTGCTCGATCCCGTCATGTCGCCAGGCACCAACGATCATCCCGGCGACTATCGCGCCAGCGGATGCACGGCGTGTCACGTCATCTATGCCAACGACCGCGACCCGTTACACTCGGGCGCGTACGCACAATTCGGCCACTCCGGTTTCAGCTCTTCTTCCGACCCGACCATTCCAAAGAACGAGTCCGGCCATCCCATCAAACACGTCTTCACGCGCTCCATCCCTTCGAGCCAGTGCATGATCTGCCGCATCCATTCGGGCACGAACATGGTCACTACGTATTTCGGCCTCACCTGGTGGGACAACGAAATGGATGGCGACAAGATGTATCAGAAAGAGCAGCGCAATCCGACGGAGGTGCAACGCTTTCAGTCATTCGAACACAGTCCGGAGGGCGCCGCGGTTCGCGGCCTCTGGAACGACGAAAAATTTCTGGAAAAAGTCGGCAGCCCTGAATTCAACAAGCAGCTGAACACCACACAGTTCGCCGATTTTCACGGCCACGGCTGGATTTTCCGCGTGTTCAATCACGACCGCAAAGGGAATGGGCTGGACAAGGACGGCAAGCAGATCGCGTTCGACGATCCCGACGTTTCGGCAAAGCCGTCCATCTCGCCGACATTCATCTAGAAAAAGGCATGCAGTGCAACGATTGCCACTTCGCTCAGGACAATCACGGCAATGGAAAAATTTACGGCGAGCCTCGCGCCGCCGTCGAAATCGACTGCATCGATTGCCACGGGACAATCCGCAAGAAAGCGACGCTCATTACCTCGGGTCCCGCTGCACCCAAGGGCGGCCGCCACCTCGATGCGCTCCGCACGCCAGGGGGCCTGCGTCGATTCGAATGGCGCGATGGAAAATTACTTCAGCGATCCATGTCCGAAGAAAACAAGGAGTGGGAGATCGTTCAGACCATCGACACCATCACCCCGGGGCTGGTCAGCTCGCAGAACGCCAACCGCGATTGGCTCTATTACACGCAGCAAACCGTTTCAGCTCCTGGCTTCTCCGGCCAGGCCTTCTCCACCTTCGTCCCGCACACCGTGCGTGCCAAAGAAACCAAGCAGTGCAGCGATTGCCACGTCTCCGCAAACAACGACAACAACGCCTGGATGGCCCAGCTTCTATTGCAAGGCACCAACTTCATGAATTTCATGGGCCGCTATGTCTACGTCGCCACCGGCAAGAAAGGCTTCGAAGCCATCGCCGTTGCTGAGCATGACGAACCTGAAGCCATCTATGGAAGCGATCTCCAGCGCATCACCTACCCCGGCAATTACAAAAACTTTTTAGACCACCATCGCGAACTCAGCGCAGCCGCAGAACATCCCGGCAATGTCCTCGACATCCAGGCGCGCGGCGAATACGCCTATGCCGCACTCGGCCCTGGCGGCTTGCGCGTCTACGACATCGCCAACATCGACAACAAGAGTTTTTCCGAGAAAGTCGTTGCCGCACCCGTATCGCCAATCGGACAGCGCTTCTATGTCCCCACGAAAAACGCCATTGCCGTCGTCTCACCGACCACGCTTGCCGTCGATCCGTTGCGCCAGCAATTGCCCGAAAACGAAGAGCAGCCCATTCACCTGCTCTACGGCTACCTCTACGTCGCTGACCAGGAAGAAGGCCTCGTCATCATCGGCGATCCCAATCTGAAGTCGAAAAGCCCCGGCGTTGGCACGCTCCTCGACGGCAATCCCGCCAATAATTTCCGGAAGCGCGCCGTCACCTTCAATCCCAACGGCGTCCTGACGGGCGCACGCCGCATGGCCATCGCTGGCACCTTCGCTTACGTCCTCACGGACAATGCTCTCGTCGTGGTCGACCTCGACACCGCTCGCCCCGCGCGTCACTGCCAACGTCGGCGCACCCGCTCTCAACGATCCTCGCGGGATCGCCGTGCAATTCCGCTACGCCTTCGTCGCCGATCGTGACGGCCTGAAGGTTCTTGACGTTACCGATCTCGCGCAACCAAAACCAATCAGCGCGCTCTCGTCCCCATCGAAGATGCCCGCAACGTTTACGTTGCGCGCACTTACGCTTACGTCTCGGCAGGAAAGCAAGGTCTCGCGATCGTCGACGTTGAAAAACCGGATGCGCCCAAACTCGATCAAATTTTCACCGCGGAAGGCCAGCTCAACGACGTCAACGATGTAAAAATTGGCATGGTCGCCGCCAGCGCCTTCGTCGCCGACGGCAAGAACGGCCTCCGAGTTCTTCAGATCCTGTCTCCTTGGGACGACCCTACTCATTTTTCCGGCTTCAGCCCGCGCCCCCCTCCTAAACTCATCGCCACCGCCCACACCCACGGTCCCGCGCTAGCCATTTCGAAGGGCATCGATCGCGATCGCGCCGTCGATGAATCCGGCAACCAACTTGCAGTCTTCGGTCGCCGTGGCGCTCGCCCGCTCAACCGTGCTGAGTCCCAATGCCTCTATCTGCGTGGCGGCCGACTCTACTCGGTTGCGGATTCCCCTCCGACACACCCATAGGCCTGCGTCCGGGCGTCTTCTCTCTTTCTTCGCCTCCGGTATCTCTTTCAGCGCACTGAATTTGCTGGATTTTGTTCCTATCTGGAACACTCATCTCCTTTCCTTTTAACCTCTTATCGCAACTTTGCATCTAACCAAGGTATAATGAATCGTTCACATTTTTAACGCATAGCACCCATTAAAATAATTCGTGGGGCAGTATTCGGGGAACGCAGTTAAGGTGTATCAAGCGAGGGTGCGGAAGGCTTCCCAGGGCGGGCCCACCAAGAAAGGCAGCAAAGGAGTACTAGTACATGACTAAACAATTTCTACTGGCCAGCGATTTCGACCAGACGCTCAGCTTTAACGACTCGGGCGTCGTTCTTAGCGAGCTCATCAGCTTTCACGGCTTCGACGACAAGGTCAAGGGCCTGTCGGAGATGAACCTCGTGCAGCAAGGCGCGGAGCTCAGCTATCTCATTCTCCACGATCCGGATTTCCGCAAGGTCCGCCGCGAGCACCTCGTCGAAACCGGCAAGCGCATCCGCCTGAAGCACGACGTCGCGCTCTTTGCGCGCGCGCTCGATAATCTCGCCGAAGGCTACAAATTTCATTTCAACGTGATCTCCGCCGCGCCGCAGGAGATCATCCAGTCAGCGCTCGAAGGCATCGTTCCGCCGGATCACATCTTCGGCACGCGCTTCCGTTACAACGAAGCGACGGGCGAGGTGGATTCCATCATTCGCGCCGCCGCCGGCTGGGGCAAAATCACGGTGCTTGAGGAGCTTCGCGCGAGCCTCGGCATCAGCCACGACCACATTATCTACATGGGCGACGGCAGCTCCGATCTGCCGGTTATGATGCACGTCAATCAGTACGACGGCCTAACCATCGCCGTGTCCGAAGCCAAGTTCATCACGCGCGTTGCCAAGCGCACCGTTCTCAGCGACAACGCCATGA
>WNGI01004762.1_pt1 | contig 12153 bp, 10 predicted proteins | sample 5400621 | NCBI WGS metagenome assembly WNGI01 (sample SAMN13153374, study PRJNA577476) | soil metagenome | isolation source: 20 cm soil or saprolite under Garry oak tree replicate 1 | place: USA:California | collected 2016-06-15 | reverse complement strand
GTTACTACGCGGCGTACATCGTCATCCTGATTCGCGCCGTCAAGGGCGACATCACGATTGGAACTCTGACCTTCCTGGCCGCGTCATTCGGTCGCGGGCGCGACGTCATCCAGAACATCCTGCTTTCCGCGAGCAACGTGGCCGAGCAGGCACTGTATCTGCGGGATCTCTTCGTGTTTCTCGAAATGCGCCCTACAATCGAATCGCCCCCGAACGCGAGACCGGTTCCCGCGAAGATTCAATCCGGATTCGTCTTCGAGAATGTTGGATTCCGCTACCCTGAAAGCGAACGGTGGGCTGTCCGAAACGTAGATCTGGTTCTCAGGCCGGGTGAGCGCGTGGCACTTGTCGGCGAGAACGGCGCCGGCAAGACGACGATCACCAAGCTTCTGGCGCGCCTCTACGATCCGACCGAAGGCAGGATCAAGCTCGATGGAGTCGATCTCAAGGAGTACGACCTCGTGAGTCTCAGGCACACGATCGGCGTCATCTTCCAGGATTTCGTGCGCTACGACATGCGGTTCGACGAGAACATTGGCGTGGGCGAGATAGACTCCGTGCGCGCCGACCTCGACAGAAACAACGGAACCCCGCCAGCGATTTCCGCGGCCGCGGAGAATTCTCTCGCCGCCTCCCTGCTTCCGCGTTTCTCGAAGGGCTATCAGCAAATGCTGGGCAGGAGGTTCGACGAAGGCGTCGACCTGTCCGGGGGCGAGTGGCAGAAGATTGCGCTGGCGCGTGCCTACATTCGCGATGCGCAGGTGCTGATACTCGACGAGCCCACGGCGGCGCTGGACGCACGCGCCGAGTACGAGGTGTTTCTCCGCTTCTCCGAGTTGGTTGCCGGCCGGATGGCGATCCTCATCTCGCATCGCTTTTCGACTGTGCGAATGGCCGACCGGATCATTGTGCTGCGGCACGGGAAGGTGGAGGAGCAGGGATCGCACGAGGAGCTTCTCGATAACGGCGGATTGTACGAGGAACTATTTACGATGCAGGCGCAGGGCTACAGGTGATTAAGGGGTTGGTGCAACTGAACAGGCGGGAGGTCCCAGTAGGTAAGTTGCGAGTGATCTAGTTCACTACGCCCCGACTTATCTCGGTGGGAACACGACACAATCAACTGCCTTTGCCCAGAAGGCCACAGAAGCAAGTCCGGGCGTTGTGAACTAATCAACTGACATCTATGCCTCTGAGACCTCCCGCCTATTCAGTTGCATTTGCAGACGTGTCCAGAGATGCCAGCTACGGGCTCAGATATTTTCTAAACCAACCAAGCGCCTCCGCCCACCAGAGTCGTTGATTCTGCGGCTTTCCGATCCAGTGCCCCTCGTCCGGGAAGTCGATCAGTCGGCTCGGTACCCCCTGACGCTGAAGCGCAGTGAAAAGCGAGAGACCTTCGGTGTAAGGCACGCGGTAATCGAGCTCGCCCACCACGACCAGATGTGGAGTGTGGAAGTTTCCGGCGAACAGATGCGGTGACCAGCGGCGGTACACCGAATCCATCGCACGCTTGTCCCAGTACGGACCGGCGAATTCCCAGTCGCTGAACCAGATTTCCTCGGTCGCCCCGTACATGTTCTCGAGATTGTAAACGCCGGCATGAGTGAACAACGCCTTGAACCGGTTCGAGTGGCCGGCGATCCAGTTGGTCATGTACCCGCCATAGGATCCGCCTGCCGCACCCATGCGGGTCGAATCGAGCCAGCTGTTGCGCGCGAGCGCCGCATCCAGGCCGTTCATGAGGTCCGTGTAGGCCTTTCCACCCCAGTCTCGCGAAATCTGGTCGGTGAACTTCTGGCCGTAACCGAACGAACCGCGCGGATTGATCGCAATGATTCCAAATCCCGGTGAAGCGAAAAGCTCGAAATTCCAGCGGCCATGCCATTGATCCAGCCACTCCCCCTGTGGTCCCCCGTGAATAAGGAAGAGAACGGGAAACTTCTTGCCCGCCTGGTACTGCGGGGGTCTTATGATCAATCCCTGCACGCTGTCGCCGTCGGCACCCTTGAACCAGAAGTCTTCGACAGGATTCAGCTTGAGCTGCGCGAGAAGCGCGTCGTTCTCGTGAGTGAGACGCCGAACACCGCTGAGGCCAGATGGTCCGACTGTCGCGAAGTACACTTCGGCGGGACGCTCGGTCGCGTCCTGCAGCCATGCAATCGTTCTCCCGTCGCTCGACACCGACGGCGAGAAGTTGTTGCCGCCGGAGGTGAGCAGTTGCGGCGCCGTCGTCCACCCTGATGCCGTGCGCGTGATGCGATAAATCTTCGTGCGACTGGCGTCGACCGTGCTCAGGTAAATCGCGTCGCCACTCGGCGAGAAGGCATAGGCGTCGGCGTTTCTGTCCCAGTTCGGGAGCAGCTCGCGTGATGTCCTGGTCGATCGGTCGTACGCCATTAGCCGCTGCCGATCGGATTCGAAACCGGGACGCGCCTGCGAGGCATAAAGAATCGTGCGGCCATCCGGCGCGTAAACCGGATTCTGGTCGGCGCCGCGATTGCCGGCAGTAATGACAGTGGGTGCGCCTCCGCTCACGGTCACTGTGTAGACATTCAGGTCCGTGGACCAGGCGTCCGCGCGCCCCTGATCCTTCGCGGTGTAGGCGAGTTCTTTCCCATCTGGCGAGAAGGCGTACGCCTCACTTCCGGCAAACGGGCCGGGAGGAACGTCGTACTTCACGCCGTTTGTCACGTCGCGCAAGCCTGTTCCATCGGGTGCCACGACGAATACGTGTGAACGCGTGGCCGGTGTCCACTGTGTCCAGTGTCGGTAGAGCAGATTGTCGGCGATATGCGCTTTGACTTTGCCGGTATCGGCAGCTTTCGCGCGCTCGACGTTGCAGGCATCGCTGTCGCAATCGGGATAGACACCTGTGACGAAGGCGATGCGATCTCCCGTCGGCGCCCAGACAGGACCGCTGGCGCCGCCGCTCACGTTCGAAATCTTGCGGGCATTGGCTCCGCTTTCGTCTGCGATCCACAGTTGCCCACTCGCGATGTACGCGATCCGCTTCCCGTCGGGCGACCAGCGCGCCTCACTCGCCCGGGTTTTCGCATCGGGCCACTGCTGCACCTCTGCGCGGAACGATTCGCCGAGTGATCCCGAGCTCTCAGGTCCGACGCTGATGAGCTTGGTCACGGTGGTCCGGCTGTTCGCGTTGACGTCCGTCGTCCGCACCGAGTACAACACCCGGCGCCCATCGGGAGAGACTTGAGGATCGCCGACATTTCTGACCGCCGCAAAATCCTCGAACGTCATGGGGCGCTGAACTCGTCCCTGCGCCGAAACGTCGACGGCAAGGAGTCCCGCTGCCGCCAGCAGTAGTCCCGTTCTCATGTGTCTCGCTCGCTCATAGGAGTTCTTACCGCGTTTGTGGCTGCGATAGTCGCCATGTCGATCTCGATCTTGACCTCGTTACCGACAATCAGGGTCCCTTCAACGACATCTGGTGTCTGACCGTCTTACTTGGGAATCGGGATCTCGTTCCAGGTGGCCTGATCGAACGTGCCCGGCGGGAAATTCTCGTTGATGCGAACGTCGGCGTATTGCTCGCGCCAGAACGGCCGCCCGTTCCTGAGCACAAGAAACTCCGTCGGAACGTCGAACCCCCCGATTTCCTTGTAGCCCAGGACGCGGATATCGCTGAGCATGGTGCGGTCGCCGATCTTTGACTTCTGGATGAAGCGGACGAGCCGCAGGTTATCGCGATCCACCCACATTTGGTTCGAGGTGGTGTCACCCGCCTTCGCTCCCACGACGTACACCGGCTGCCCTTCCCACACAGCGTCGCGGATCATCTCCTGGTCGACGTGAAGCGTGTCGAGGCCACGCATGATCGTGGCAACGGGTGCTACGTACACATCCGCGGTCAGAAGCAGGAGCGGATTGACCGACGGACGGAAGTCGACGCGAATGCCGTTGTCGAACGACGCGACACGGTCATCGATCTGAACGAGTCCACTCTTCTGGGAGGCTGGAAGAAATGCGATGCGAAGCTTTCCCGGAATCTCGATGTGCTCGTACCACTGGGACTTCTGTTCCTGCCCCGTCATGGTGTACGCCGTGTTGTTCTGCAGAAAGCTCATCGTCTTGAGATACTTCCCGTCGTAGCGGTCGTGCATGGCCTTGATGAGCCCCAAGCTGCTGGTCGCGTGCACCGTGGATATTGAAACCCTGGACGCGGCCGGCTTCGTCGTCGGTGAAGAGGTGGGTTCAGTGGTGGCCCCCGACTGGAAATACGAGCAGCCTGAAACCGCGAGTGCCGTGAGCAGATAGCGTGAGCGCATCATTTAATCTCCGAGTTCATTGCGATACAGGAGTCCGTTGAACAGGAGCTTGAAGGTGCCGTGCGGTTGTGAGCGGAAATATGGATCGGGCCCGTACAGGACGAGCATTCCCTTGCCGACTGGAGCCTGCAGGACCTCTGTTACCCCGCTCAGATATTTTTGGCCCCACGCCCAACCGCTTCGAAGCGGTGTCGGCCCATCGACCCAGACAACCCTCTTGATTCCCCGCGCATTGGCGCCGGGCAGGAGGCGAAAGGCCGGCGCATTGTCGTAGTAGAAGTCCGTGACGGGGCGAAGCCCCTCGCCAAGCGCCAGCGTCGTGTCCACGCGCATGCTGAGTATCGAACCCGGCACATAGAATCTGCTGCGAGGCAGCGATCGACCGGAGCTGTCCACGAGTGCGTTCGCAATCGGAAGCTGCAGCTGAATGCCAAGGTCAGTGGCCGACCCGATCGCGAGAATCGTCCCGCCGGCATTGAGGAATTCCTGGAGCTGCGGAATCGTCCTGGTTGCGGTCAGGCTGCCGATACGATCGCGATATTCCGGGGGAACGTCTTCGGGGTTAATACGCGGAGCAGAGCGTGCGCCGGGACGCCCAAACGTTGCGCCGTCCGGGAGAATGAGGACATCGAATTTGCTGATGAGATTCCCGGCATCGAGCGTCGCCGCATATACGACCTGGTACGGAAACTCGAACTGTTCGAGAATGAATCGCGCCCAGCCCGAGGTTATCGCTCCTCCGTACTGATCCCATAGTGCGATGCGCGCAGGTCGAATCCGCTTGAGGGAGGCCGACGACACCTCGGTGTCAAACGGATCGAACTCGAGCCCTTTTTCCGCTACCAGCCGGCTGAGGATCGCCAGGGTTCCTGGTTTTGCCGGGATGTAAAACGTGCCGGCATCGTAAGTCCGGCCGTTGATGCTGAGCGGCGTGACGAGCGTATAAACTTCCTGGCCGCGAGCGAGCAGACGATTCACCGCCGCGAACGCGTCATTCACGGAGTGACTGAGCGCATACCCTTCCGCGGCGGGCCCGACGCGCGCCCTCGGCGGTTTCGCGAAGCCCAATACCGGCGAGAGCGGTGCACTGAACGGCTCCAGGATGCGATCGAACTGTACGCCCATTTGATAGGCGAGCGTCCATCCAGCGTTGTCGTATGGCGGAGTGGGAGGGCCGCCCGGATACGGAATATCGTTCGGGTGGTCCTGCGGCTCGAACATGTCCAGGACATGCGGCCGGAACGCCTGCGCCGAGTTCACGACCCAGGAGTTTGCCGGATAGTTTTTCCCGTTCACGATGAACGGCGCCGTGGCGCGTTCGACAGTGATTCCCGTCTTTATCAACGCGTTGACAAACTTCGTTGCGGTGAGAAAATCCGGCTGATCAGCGGGTATGATGTACGCGCGTGGGTCCCGATCGGCCGGATTGCGCATAACACTGACGTACGTTGCCATTTCTGCCGGGCTGGTCGTCTGCGGGCGACCACCGCCACCTCCAGCATCTCCACCTTGCGGACGGGAGCTGTCTTCGGGCATCGCCGCCTGGAGCGCCGCGACCTTCCGCGGTGTGATAGTCCACGTGTCGGTGTTCCCGCGTCGAATCGAGTTGCGCCCCATCTGGTAGATGTTGTAGAGGAACATCTCTCGATACCGCGATGCCACATCCAGCACCGCCCGGTTCGCGGTCAGCTCGTAGGCGATGGATTGAGAGAAATGCCATTTCTGCGGCTGAATCGGCATCGGAAGGTCTCCCTTGGGCAGGAGCTTCTCTGGTACGAGGGGAATCTCCACAGGAGTGGGGTTGCCGATGGCTTCCGTCAGCAGGCCGATCATGTTGTGGAAATAGACGGTCGTCCTCAGCCCGCCGTTCCACCAGGTGGAATAGCCCGACCCACTTCTCATCGTCGCACCCGGTTTCCCTTCCGCGACGAACCTCGAGTGCATGGCCGCTCCGACGAGATCCAGTTCCATCGGGACGAGTGGATCGAAGTTGTAATTGAATGGGTCTCTGAACGGCGGCGCGAAGATCACCGTCCCGATCGGGCCCGTCTGATGATGGTTGTACATGATCTGCGGATACCAAGCCCGGAACAGAATGCTGTCCATCGCCTGCGTCTCGGGCAGCGACGCCATGTAGGAGTCACGGTTGTTGTCGTGGCCCGCGTACTTCTCGTAAAGACGCGGCAGGCGCGCGGTTGTCCGCTTGAGCGTATCCGCCTCGCGCATATACCAGTCAGACACCAGCTCCTGTCCATCCGGATTCGCCGGCACCAGCAGTATAATGTCGTCGCGGAGAAACCTGAGAGTTTCCGGATCGTTGCGACTCACCAGATCGTACAGCATCTGAATCAGCTGCTGCGCACCGAGTACTTCGCTGGCGTGAAGACCTCCGTCGATCCACACGACGGACTTCCCCTCCGAAGCCAACGCCCGCGCCTGGGCATCGGTGAGATGCTCGGCCAGCGCGAGTCGTCTCGATATCTCCTGATAACGCGCCAGCTTCCTGTGATTCTCCGGCGATGTGACGATCGCCATCCACATCTGCCGCCCCTCGGCCGTCGTTCCGATGCGCACCATCTTCATGCGGTCGGATTCCCGGTCGAGTTTCCGCCAGTAGTCGATCATCTGGCTGTAGTTGGCGAGAAAGTAATCGTCGCCGATGTCGTGGCCGAACTGCGCGCGAGGTGACGTGATTCCGGCTTGTGTTCGAGCTGTTCTCGCCTGCTGGGCGCCGGCGGCTGGTATCACCAGCAGGCAAAGCAGGAGGGCAATCGTGGCTTTCAGGCTTCGCATCGATTCCACGGGTAAGCGACGGTGTCGGTCGAATGCGCTCTCGACTCGAAAGCGGACCGCGATAGAATTTAACGGTCAGGCGTTTACGGTGCTGCCGCGGCTCGTGCGGGCCGCCGCTATGATGACACCGCCAAGCATGATCGCACCGCCGATGAGGGTCGACACGGTTGGAATCTGCCGGATCGAAGGAATGATCGCCCCGAGGAAAGTCGCTCCAATGGGCTCGCCCAGCACGGTCAGATTGACGATATAGGCGGGCAGAAACTTGAGGGCCCAGTTCATTCCGGTGTGCCCGAGCAACATCGGCCCGAGAGCCAGGCCGGCAAAAATCGCGATTTCCCGGTGCGGCTGTGGCGCGAGGGGGATTCCGCGCGACAGCGCAATGAGTGACAACGTCACGAACGCCGCCGAGTAAACGATTCCCACGTAGGCCCATATACCAAGTGACCTGCGAAGAGTACGACCGATGGTGTAGTAGATGGCTGCCGTCACCGCCGCCGACACTGCCAGCAGGTTTCCAAGCAGCGGGTCATTTCCACTTGGCGCTATGCCTCCCTTCAGGTCTGGCGCGCCAATTACCAGGGCACCCAGGATTGCGATGGCGATGCCGACGACCTGGCGGCGCGAGGGAGATTCTCTAAGAGCTACGGCCGAGATCGCCGCGACGGCGGCGGGCTGAAGATTTACCAGCGTGACCGACGCGGCGATCGTCGTCAGGTGAATTGAGGCGTTCCAGGCCCAGAAATGGAGCGCCAGCGAGACGCCTCCCGCGCCGGCAAGGGCGAGCTCGCGCGACGAGATGCGCTTCCAGTCGCGCCATTCCCCGGTCCCGATCAGAAAAGCGGCAACGATGAGAAGCGAAAAGCCGAGCCGCCAAACGGCGATCGCCACCGGATCCGCGCTCGAAAGCCGCACGAGCGGACCCGCGAAAGAGATGCCGAGCAGCGCGAGCGCGAGTACCCAGTACGGTTTCGTCGACATGCCAAAAAAAAAGAGCCGGTGCGCGAGGCACCGGCTCTTTTTTTCAGGACAACTTTACTCGGTTTTCGGGGTTTTGACCAGTCGCATCTCTGCAGCGGCGCGGCCGGCGTGTCTCAGAACCTTGTCGTCGTACAGGTGGCAGTTCGGAGTGTTGCGTCCGCGAACACAGCCGTTGTACCGGAGCAGCGCCACACGCGTGTTGGGCGCGCTGCGTATCGCTTCCTTCAGGATCTGAACGCCGTGGCAGATGTTGCTCTCGATGTTGAACAGATCCGACGATCCACAGCCCCACTTGCCGCTGTGGAGCGGCATGACCTGCATCAGGCCGCGCGCGCCGACAGAGCTGCGGGCGTGCGGATCGAGCGTCGCATCTTCGGTGAGGAGAACACCAACAAGCAGCGCCGGGTCGATATGCTCCTTGTCGGCCTGGTCAACGAGAGCGTCGGCGATACGGAACGCCAGGGCGCGATCGTGCGTGTACTGATTCAGAACCTCACCGATGCGGAACGCCTGCTCGGTGGGCTGTGCAGCGTCAACAACAGCCGCGGGCAGTCTCAGCAACTTGCCCGGGTTCGCATACAGCGGGTGCTGCTGCGAAATCGTCCACACAGCTCCGCTCACGAGCAGCACACCCAATGCAAGAGCATGGGATGCCGCGCGCATAGCAGTCTTCATGGGCGAAGACAGCTTCGGCGGACGTGCGCTTAACGGCTTGAGTGACTTCTTCACAGTTTCTCCTGGATTAAGTACAGCCCGGGCATGCTTAGATGAGCGGAACAAGAACCCTCCCCTTCTCATCGCGGTACGCCCGGCCCAACCGATCCGCAAAACCGTGCAGAACTTCCATGTCCCGCTCACGAACCCGGTACTGCGCTGCCGTCGTCGGGAGCCTGTATGTAGCTATGCTCTCATTGGCCGGCATCTTCTTCACTTGCATCCTGCCCTTCACCAGCTCCGCTCCTCTGGGCTTGGCGAAGTCCCACATCCTTCTTCCTATCTGCGAGTTCGTCAGCGGACAGTCCGGATAACGCGCCCGGATGTACCGGATGAAGTACTCGTTGTCGATCAACCTCTCTTGTCCTTCTGCCGGTGCATCACCCAGCTGTATTGCTGGGCGTTGACCCGGCGGCGTCTGCCAGCGTCTCAGATCCTCAGCCTCTAGGGAGACCTGGATCTTTGCGCCCAGAACGGCCGCTATCTGTTGCAAAAGATCGAGCGAGACATTGTAGTCCTCGTCATGCTCGATATTGCGTATTGTCGACGCCGACACTGGTTTAGCCATGCGTGCCGCAACGTCTTCGCGACGAAGACCCCTGAGCTTTCTGATTCGCTCAAGTTCCCGTCCGATCCATTCTGCCATTTCGATTCTATTGTGGTAATGCCACTGCTGAGATACGTATTACGGTACCTCTATTGACGAATGCCGTCAAGGAAAAGTTTTAATTGATTGGGGAGCGCAGGGCGTCAAGAATGTCTTAAATGTGACATAAAAAATGCAACCCAATGAATTACAGGGAGTTGCATAGCCAGTTGCTCACTCTTGATGGTAGCCAGGTGTTTACACCCGACGAACGCCGGTTCAATCCGACAGTGAAAAGCTCAGCATCTGGGTCGCCGCCTGTTCGGCGAACTTGAGCACCTTGCCGGAGTAGGTATGGCAATTGGGCGTATTGGTGCCGCGCACGCAACCGTTGTAGCGCTGAAGTGCGCTCGCCACGCTTGGCGATCGCTTGATCAGGTCAGCCAGAATACTGACGCCGTGGCAAATGTTGGAATCGATCGCGAACAGATCCGCCGAAGTGCACCCCTTCCACTTGCCGGCGTGGAAAGGCATGACCTGCATCAGGCCCCGGGCGCCGACGAAGCTCTTGGCCATCGGATCGAGCTTCGCGTCTTCCGTCAGAACTACGCCGACCAGCAGGGCCGGGTTGATGTTTTTCTTCCCGCCTTCCACTATGATTGCTTCCGCGATCCTTTGCGCGAGGACCGTATCGTTGGTGTATTTGTGCAACGAATAGGCAACGCGCCTGATCTCGAGTACCGCCGCTGAATCGGTCGGAGGCTTGTAGCCTTCGGTACCAGGTGCCTGCGCTGTAACAACCGCGGCGGGAAGATGCAGCAGCTCGCCGGGCTTCAAGTACTGGGGATGCTGTTGCCGGATTGTCCAAACGGTTCCCGCGGCCAGGAGAACCGCGGCACTGATGCCATGGAGGGCTGCCTTTAGAGCTTTTTTCCAGCGCGGAGCCGCAGGTTGAGGCGGTCGACGGACCGTCACGTTAGTGAAGGGATCCCCGGCTGATGACTGTCGCTGGTCGAGCTCAGGATCGGCCATGCCGCCTTCGGTTGCACCTCACATGCCAAACCCGGTATGGAGATTGCCCTCCCGCCGATGCCTTTCTCCCACTACACTGATCGGAAATGAAAGAGTCTGAGGGACTTTACCGCTCCTTTCGCTTTCTGAAGAAAGCGCTCCTCGGACTCGCCCTTGTCCTCGTGGCGCTCCTTCTCTTCGGATATTTCTTCTTCATGCGTCACGTCGACGCTCCGAGGGCGTGGAATGCTGCCGATCGGGAGCTGCAGGGCGGAATGCTTCACTACGGTGAGAAGCTCGAACGTCAGGCGAAGGTCTTCATGCGTCGTCCGAGTGATTATTACCGGGGCGCGAACGGAAAGCTGTACGCGACCAACGACCGTCTGATCTTCATCGGCATCGCGCCGGGGAGCAAGTTCGAGAGCGCGGATGCTCCACCGGTAATCCTGTCGCAGGAATTCCCCAATGACACGCTGCTGGAGATGGACCCGCGAAGACTCTACTTCATGACTGCGCACGGCGTGCGTGTATCTCATCCCGGAGCGCCCCGCGGCCAGTTCGCCGCGGTTAGCGGTCAGGAGGCCAACCTGGATTCACTGGTCGACTATGTGAATGGAATCCACGCGAAGCAGCGCCAGGATGCTGCCAGCGAACGACGGCTGCGCAATGCGGTCGCGGCGCTGATCAAGCAGCCCATCTACTATACGGTGAAGCGAGGCGACGCACTTTTCAGCATTGCGAGGAAATTCGAAACGACTCCGGAGCAGATCCAGCAGTGGAATCAACTCGAAGGCGATCGGGTGAAGATCGGCCAGCGACTCCTTGTCAAAGCGCCGAAGAAATAGCTGGCGGAAACCTTCGCGTCACCCCGACGTAAGTAGCATCTCGTGCGCCTTCGGCGTATGCTACGGGTGGCCCGCCGGATGCGCGCCAAAATACTCAGGAGCAGGCCCATGGATGACATCAAGCAGACTCTCGACAAGCTGCGTGAAGAGCTGACGAATGCCGGCAAGCGACTGGCCGAGCTGGCGGAAAAGGCGGAAGCCGAGCTTCCCGCCGCCGGCAAGAGGATCAACGAGGAATACTTGCGGCTGCAGGCGCTGCTGGACTCCGCGATCGACAAACTGCGCAACAAATAATTGTCTTGAGCCCGACGGATCGGGCTCGTCGCAATTGCGCCCGTTAGACCGGGCGCCTTCTTCCGCTACACCAGGTGCGGGCGCGCTTCGTGTCCTGCTCTGTACGCCGACAGAATCTGTATGTCTCCGACAGTCGGCGGTGACACCGAGTACACGATGCCCAGTCGCCAGCTCTCGTGCGCAAGGTGATAGCGTCTGTAAATGATGTACGGCGCGTCCTGAATAGCCCGCTGCGTCGCGTTATCCTCGATCTCGGACAGGGGCTTGTCGGGTAGACATATCTCCGGCGGTGGCTCCTCGCCGAACTCGAGGCGCATAACCTCGGCGCGCGACGTGATTAGCCAGGATTCCATTGGCAGTCCGGAGACAGGGAGAGTGCGAGGAAAACAAATCTGGCCGCAAAAAGCCGCCGCGGCTAGCATTGCTGCTCCCTACTAATTTCACCGGTACCCCTCACTATTTCACGGGCAGTCGATTTCCCAAATGTGTGGGCCGGTAGTGATAATCGAGCACGTTTTGCTGGTCTTAGCGTGAGTGGCGATGGCATTCCAACTGGTAGGAGGTCCGGGAACCGCGGTAGCGTTGACCGTGACGCCCACGGTTGGCAGGAATCCCTGCGCTACCCCGTTGCCGGCGAAGT
>WNGI01004761.1_pt1 | contig 12153 bp, 10 predicted proteins | sample 5400621 | NCBI WGS metagenome assembly WNGI01 (sample SAMN13153374, study PRJNA577476) | soil metagenome | isolation source: 20 cm soil or saprolite under Garry oak tree replicate 1 | place: USA:California | collected 2016-06-15 | reverse complement strand
TGCCGGCGGCCCCGACTACCAGCAGCGCGCCCAGCGTCTCATCGCACCGCTGGGCCGCCTGCTCGCCGCGGCGCGGCGTGCCGGCGTCACGGTGGTGTATGCGACCGACGCCCACACGCCGGGCGACAGCGAGCTCCGGAAGTGGCCGCCGCACGCCATGGCAGGCAGCCGGAACGCCGAGATCGTGCCGGGCCTCGCGCCCCAGCCCGGCGATGTGGTGCTCGGGAAACAGACGTACAGCCCGTTCTTGAACCCGGAGTTCGAGCGCACCCTGGAGGAGCGGGGCCTGTCCCGGCTCTACATCACGGGTCTGCACACCGACTGCTGCGCGCGGCACGCGTCGGGCGATGCGTTCCAGCGTGGGTACGATCTCGTGTGGGTGACGGATGCGCTCCAGGCGTTCAGCGACGAGGCGCATCAGGCGGGCCTCGAGTACTTCAAGGCCTGGTACGCGACCGACCCGGCGCGCCAGCTCAGGACTGTCGACGAGCTGGTGGCTGAGTGGACGGCTGTGCCGGAGCCGGCGGTCGCGTAGGCCGCGCCAGTCGTTGGGCGGCGCGCACCCACACCCGCACTTCCGGGAGCGTGGGCCGCGCGCCGCCCCGTACGATTCTCCACACCGAGTCGGGGTCGGAGCCGGCCAGCGCCTCGACACTCCCCACCCCGCCGCCGATGAGCGCAGCCGCGTGCACGCTGCCGATACCGCGCAGCGTCACGAGGCGCGCCGCCTCGTGCGCCGCGCGCGCGTCGTGCGGGCTGAGGTTGGCGCGGTAGGCGAGCTCCGCTACGGGGCTTCCCGCGACCCGGAACACGCTCTTCCACCCGGCCTCCTGTAATCGGGAAACCACCGCGTTCGTCACACCCGGCAGATCGCGCAGCACCGGCGTCGTGGAGCTCACGGTCCAGTGGTCGATCCCGATCAGCGCGAGCACGACGAATCCCACGGAGCCGAGCAGGGTGCGGCGGGCGGTGAGCGGTGCGAGCAGGTGATAGAGCGACCACACCTCGAGCGCGAAAAACGGGAAGCCGAGGAAGCCCACCAGAGGCATCTCGAAGATCTTCAACTGCTCGAGGAACGGTACCGTGTAGATCCAGCGGCCACGCGCCATCGCATTGAACGATTCCCACAGCACCCCGGCGAACAGCCCTGCGGCCATGAGCCGTGCGATGCGCCCCCAGCTACCACGGGCGATATCCGCGAACAGCGAGCGCTCGGGATCGCGCCGGTACAACAGCGGCTCGGCGATGAGCCAGACCGCTCCCCACGTGAGCGGATACAGGTAGCGAGGGAAAACCAGCACGGCGGCGAGCACTCCCCACCCGACCCAGCCGGCGATCTCCAGGTGCCGCGGCTCGAGGGGGAAGGTGCGGAACCGCAGATCGCGCCCCACGCCCAGTCTGTCGAGGATGCGCTCGGGGAGCAGCACGGCGGGGATCACCGTCGCGAGCGATACGGTGATTCCGAGCCAGCGCTCCAGGCGGCTCGGCGGGAGAAAGACGTAGTACCAGTCCCGCAACCGAAAATTGAGCACTTCAAACAAGAGCCAGATCACCACCGACCACCACAGCATCACCGCCACCGCGCGTGGTCGCGCGAGCAGCGGCTCGCCGCCGAGCAGCACCACGACCTCGTCGAGGATGACGAGGGTGGGGTACCAGGCCAGGACATAGAACCAGGTGGGGGCAGGGGGGATCTCGTAGGCGCGCAGCAGGACGGCGGCGATCAGCACGACCGCCGCCGTCGCGAGTCTCCCCCGGGTCAGTGCGGCGAGCTCTGTCATCGTGTCGGCTCCCGCTCGAGCTGCTCGCCCAGCCCGACGATGGTATCGATACAGACTCGTGCGTCGGCCAGGGTAGACCGGAAGTTCGTGACGCAGCCCCGGAGCGCAAACTTGCCGTCGAGGGTCGTCCCGGAAATGAACATCCGCCCGTCACGATGGGTGCGGTCGAGCAGGCTGCGGTTGAACGCGTTGGCGTCCCCCCGCCCCGGCACATACCGCAGGCAGAAACAGCTCAGGTCCGAGGGGGCGAGCACCTCGAGCCGCGCCTGCTGGCGGGCCAGGCGCTCGATCTCTCGCGCCACGGCGATGTCGCTCCGCCACAGCTCGCGGTAGCGCTCGACGCCCACCGCCTGCATCACGGCCCACACCTTGAGCGCCCGGAACTCCCGTGTGAGCTGCGGGCCGAGATCGGAGATCCAAACCGAGCCTTCGAGATAGGAGTCCTGCTCGAGCGCCAGGTACTCGGCGCGGTGCGCGAACATGGCGCGCAGGGTCGCCGGGTCGCGGACCAGGGTCGCCCCGGCCTCGTACGGGACGTACAGCCACTTGTGGGGATCGAGCGCGACCGAATCGGCCCGCTCGATGCCGCGGTATTGGGGCGCGAGCTCGGGAAGCGCGGCACCGACAGCGCCATAGGCCCCGTCCACGTGAAACCAGCACCCGTGCTCTCGCGCGACATCGGCGAGCTCGGCCAGAGGATCCACGACCCCGGTGTTCACCGTCCCGGCGCTGGCCACCACGCAGATCGGCTCGAGGCCGGCGGCGCGATCAGCCGCGATCGTCTCGCGCAAGGCCGCCACATCCATCCGGTACTCGCGATCGACGGGCACGAGCCGCAGTGCGTCGGTGCCGAGTCCGAGCAGCTCGACCGCGCGGCGGATGCAGGAGTGAGCTTCGGTCGACGCGTAGATCGTGGGCTGGCGGGCGGCGGCGCGCACGCCGCGACGACGGGTACCCGGGAGCTTCGCTTCGCGGCACCCGGCGAGTGCGACCAGGTTGGCCATGGAGCCACCGCTCACCAACAGCCCATTGGCGCCCCGCGGCAGGCCCACCAGCTGTGCGAGCCAGTCCATGACCGTCAGCTCCACCTGGATCGCCATCTGGCTCGTCCCGGCGCAGTTGTTCTTGAGCGTGGTGGCGATCAGGTCGGCGGCGATGCCTACGGGATGCGGCGGCGAGTTGATGAATCCCCACCAGCGACGCTGGCCGACGCCGAGGGGATAGCTGACCACGTCGCGCTCGATCCGATCGAGGATCTCGCGAACCGGGGCAGGCTGCTGCGGCAGCGGTTGACTGCGGAACGCCGCCACGACCGCGTCCGGCGGGCGGGTGTAGGCCGGCATGTCCGGGACGCGCTCCCAGTGGCGTGTCGCAATGTCGGCAGCGTGCCCCAGCAGCTCCCGGAAATCCGACGCGTCCAAGTCCGGTGCGCGGCGTTCCCGCTCGGCCTTCATGGTCTGCTCCCGCCGGGCGCCGCGACCGGTCGGAACAGGAGATCCTGGTAGTCGAAGCTGAAGTCAGCCAGCGGCGACACCGCCGTCATCTGGAACCGATCGATGGCCCCGTCCGGCGTAAGCGCGAAGGTCACATACGCGTCCTCGAGATGCTTGGTGCGCCAGCGCGCGATAAACGTGTCGTACTGCCAGTGCTCGAGGTCGCCCACGAATGCGGGAGAGCGGCCGAACCGGAGGACGAGCCCGCCATTCTCGAGCGCCACCGCCGCGTCACCGTACAACTCGTCGCGGTACGAGCCCGCGTACCGGGCGAGCGGCAGGGAGGGCTGCGAAGCCGAATCCCGCTCCACGCGCGTGGCCGTGAGCGTCGAGTCGGCGCGGGCCCGGGCGATCTGTCCGGCCTGCGCGAACGCCGCGACCCAATCGCCCCGCGGCCGCGGAGCGTCGAGCAGATCGTCCAGCAGCCGGTAGGTGAGCGCAGCCATCAGGTCGGACTCCGAGTTGGTGAGGATCACGATACCGAGCTTCTCGGCCGGCACGAGCGTGATCTGCGACGACATTCCGGCGAGGCCGCCGGTGTGCGACACGACCTTCCGACCCTGGTAATCCCGCAGCCGCCAGCCCAGGGCGTATTCCGCGAAGTTCGGCCGTAGCGCGGCGAGCGGCGCTAGGGGGTCCGCAATGGGCAGGATGGTCTGGCCCGACCACATCTCGCGCGCCTGCCGCTCGCTGAACAGGTGCCCCCCGCCCGCGTAGCGGCCCGAGTCGAGTCGACAGATGACCCACCGAGCCAGATCCGTCACGTTGGACGCGATCCCGCCGGCCGGGGAGATGTTGTCGACTGAATCGAGCGGGACCACCCGCAGCTTGCCGTCCTCGACCGCGTGCGGCGTGGCGGCGTTGCGGCTCGACGCGAAGAACGTGGTGGTCGTCCCGGACTCGGTCATACCGAGCGGCGTGAAGATGCGGTCCTTCACGAAATCGTCCCAGCTCTGAGCGGCGACGGCGGGGAAGATCTCGCCGGCCACGATGTACAGCACGTTGTCGTATGCGTAGGCGCTGCGGAAGCTCGACACGGGCCGCGCATAGCGGATCCGATTGGCAATCTCGGCGCGGCTGTAGGTCGAGTGGAACCACAGCAGGTCCCCCGCACCCAGACCCAGGCCGCTACGGTGCGTCACGAGATCCCGCAGCGTGAACTCGCGGGTCACGTATGGGTCGTACAGCTGGAATCCCGGCAGGAGCTTCGTCACGGCATCGTCCCACGAGAGTTTTCCCTCGTCGGCGAGGATCGCGAGCGCGGCGGTGGTGAACGCCTTGGTGTTCGACGCGATCTGGAACAGCGTGTGGGCGTTCACGCGGGCCGAGTCCCCCAGGGTGCGCACCCCGTAGCCCTTGGCGAACAAGACCCGGCCGTCCTTGACCACCGCGATACTGGCGCCCGGGGTCCGTAGCAGCTGGAGCCCTCGGGCGACGTACCCGTCGAAGTCCTTCTGCCGGAACGTCTGGGCCGGGAGCGCCGGCGTGGCGGCGGCGAGCGCCAGGGCGGCGGTGACGCTGATTCTCACGGGAATCCTATTCTCCGAGCGAGATTCTGAGCACCACGTTCCGGCCGGGGTCGAGCGCGAACTCCTTGTAGCGGCTCAGGAAACTCCGGTAGCTCACGTTGGTCGCGTTGCGCACCGCGAGATCGACGTGGCAGGCCCGGCCGGCCAGCGGGCGCTCGAAGCCGGCCGAGAGATTGAGCAGCGTGTAGCCGCCCGTCGGGATGTCGAGCGGGTTGAGGCGGGTCTGCCGCGTGGCGACCTCGATCTCGGCGCCCGCGTAGGCACGGTTGACCCAGCTGTCACCCCCGCTGTGGTGCAGCTCGGCGCCGAACGCCGCGCGCGCCGGGGGCACGAGGGGCAGCGGGTCGCCGGTCGCCCGATTGGTGCCACGAACGGCATCCGCACGGGCGTGCAGGGTGAGGGGGCTCGCGACTTCCAGCTCGACGGCGGCCTCGGCACCCACGAGCCGGGCATTCGCCTGCTGGTAGCGGTACACGCGCAGGGAGTCCGCAGGCGTGACGTGCACGAACGAATCCGTGGGCGTGATGTAGATGAACCGCCCGATCGCGTTGCGATAGCCCGCGAGCTCGGCGCGGACGTGCGGGCCGCGCCAACGCACGCCCACGTCCAGGTCGGTACCCGCCTCCGGCTTGAGGCCGGCGTCTCCGATCTCGTAGCGCGCCTCACCCAGGTGCGGTCCGTTGGAGAACAGCTCGAACAGCGTCGGCGCCCGCCAGGCGCGGCCGACGTTCGCCGTCAGCGCCACCGCCGCCCGAGGCCGGTAGACGACGCCCAGGGTGCCCGAAAGCGCCGTGTAGTCGCGTGTCTCCCCCGACAGCCCGAGGGTCGGGTTCGCATCGGCCGTGAGCCGCCGCAGGTCGACGCGCCCACCCGCCAGCACGCTGACGCGGCCCAGCCCGGCCTCTTCGAAGGCGAACACGGCGGCCGAGCGGGTCCGTGCATCGGGGACGAGCGGGATCCGCCCGCGTGTGTCGTTCGTCTGGTAGACGCCCGACGCCCCGAGCGTGCCGCGGATTCGCGCGCCCACCGCATGATGAGCCAACATGTCGAAGGAGAGTGTGTTGAGCAGCAGGTCGAACGCCGTCCCCTCGAGCGGCGCGCCGCCGGGACTCGTGCCCGTGTCCGACACCTCGATGAGGGAGTGACGCTGCCATTGCGCCTTCGTCTCGAGCCGCACGCTGCCGAGGAGGTAGGCGCCCGCGAGCTGCACGCGGTCGTCGGACAGCTTCCGCTCCGGACCGCCTGTCTCTCCCGTTGCGGGTCCCTCGGCCTCGAGCAGCTTGAACTCGCCGCCGTAGCGCGTGTAGCGCAGCGTCGTGCTCCCCCGCGCACTGCGCGTACCGACGGCGGCCTCCCCCGAGATCGCACTGAATCCCGTGTTATCGAGCTCGCCCAGCGGCGTGTGCAGGCTGCTCGCGAACCGGCCGATCCCAAACAGTCGCCAGCCCCAGCTGCCGCTCGCCCCCTCGAGTCGCGCGGCGCCTTCGAGCTCGGCGTTGTTCGATGCCCCCGATATCTCGAAGCCGGTGTGCGTCGCACTCGGTCCACCGTTCGCGTCGGGTAGCTCTGCGGGAATCACGTTGACCACGCCGCCCAGGGCGTCGGAGCCGTACAGCACGCTCACCGGCCCCCGGATCACCTCCACTCGCTGCGCGAGCCGCGCGTCCACCGAGGGACCGTCTTCGTCGCTCCAGGAGTAGTCCTCCAGGCGGCTTCCGTCCTCGAGTACCAGCACCCGCGGCCCGGCCAGCCCGCGGATGACGGGCTTGCCGATCTGTTGCCCCGTGGTGAGGGCGTTGATCCCCGGGAGCTCGGTGAGCGCATGGGCGAGCGACACACTCTGCGCGCGGCGCAGCCGATCCTCGGAGAGCGCCGCGGTCGGCAGGGGTGACGAGAGGATGTCGAGCGGAGCGCGGGTGGCCGTCACCGTGACCGGCTCGACCCACACCGACGTCCGGTTCATCGTGAGGTCGAGCGTGGTCGACCCGCTCACCGTCACCTGGCGCGCCAGGGGCGCGAATCCGAGCCCGCGCACGGTCAGCGTGTAGCGGCCCGCGGGAATGTCGGCGAACCGGAACCGACCGTCGGTCCGGCTGATCGCCACGCGATGCAGCTCGACCACCACCAGCGTCGCGCCCTCGACGGCGTGACCGTCTCGGTCCATGACCCGGCCCGAAAGCGTGTCGCCACCCGCGACGAGCGACGTGAGAAGGACCAGCGCACTCAGTGTCACGGTTCTCCCCTTACAGGTGGCGAACGGATACGGTGGGGCGGCAGAGCGCTGACCATACCCCGGGGGTGGGTAGGTTCGCAAGGCAGGAGCAAACAGAGAGGCCCGGCCGTCGCGTGGACTGGCCGGGCCTCCGTGCGCAGGGGCGCGCTGCTACGCCGTTACTCTTCGGACGCGCGCTTGTACATCCAGTACTCGGGCCCGGCCTGCGCCTCCGGCCAGTCGGCGAGGTGCTCCTTGCCGCGCCAGCAGTCGTCGGTCGGATCCGCGCGCCACAGCTCGGCGTCGCGATGCAGATCGCCGCGCCATGTCGCTTCGTCGTCCGCCCAATCGTCCGGTCGCCATGACTGTGTCATACATCACTCCTCGTCGGCCGCCCGTTCAGAGTCGCAAGGCGTGTGCCCGGCGGGGGGCGTGCGGGACAAGTCGGCCTGCGCTATAAGGATAGGGGGCCCATCAGGTGGAGCCGGCGGCGTCCGGGCTGTCGCGCAGTCCGCCGCCGTGCCGCGCTCCGACACTAACATCCAGCGTGACCGCGATCACCATGCGTCTCCGCGTGACGTACCACCTCGCCTGCTCGAGCCGGCTCGCCGGCGAGCAGGCGCGCGACATCGCGTTCGAGCAGACGGTGGAGCTCCCGGCGGACGCCGTGCCCTCGGAGGTCGCGGCGCGCGTCGCCGGACGCGTCGAATCGGTCGAAGCGATCGGCCGCGGTCGCTCCCGCGCCGTGATCTCGTTCGATCCCGGCGCCGTGTGCGGCGACCTGCCCCAGCTCCTGAACCTGCTGTTCGGCAACATCTCGCTCAAAACCGGGATCCTGATCACCGGCGTGGAGTGGCCAGACGAGCTGCTCGCCGCGTTCTCCGGCCCGCGGCTCGGCATCGCAGGGCTCCGCGCCCTCACGGGCGCCCGCGGGCGACCCTTGCTCTGCACGGCGCTCAAGCCGCTCGGCATCTCGGCCCCCCAGCTCGCACAGCTGGCCTATGGATTCGCACGAGCGGGGATCGATCTCATCAAAGACGATCACAGCCTGGCGGATCAGACGACGGCGCCGTTTCGCGAGCGGGTGGAGCGCTGCCAGGAAGCGGTCGCGCGGGCCAACGGCGAGACGGGCGGGAACGCGCTGTATTTCCCGAATGTCACGAGCATTCCGTCGGTAATGTCTGAACGCGCGGGCGCAGCGCGACGCGCCGGCTGCCGCGGCGTCGTGGTCAACGCGCTTCCGGCGGGCCTCGGCGCCGTGGGCGCGATCGCCGCCACGGGGCTGGCGATCATGTCGCACCCGTCGCTCGCGGGCGCGTTTTTCCATCCGGACCACGGCATCGCGCCGGAGGTGTTGCTGGGCGACCTGTTTCGCGTCGCGGGGAGCGATGCGGTGATCTATCCCAACGTCGGGGGGCGATTTACGTTCTCGGAAGCGACCTGCGCCGCGATCAATGCGCGGCTGCGCGCGCCGCTCGGGTCCGTGCTCCCGTCGTTTCCCGTGCCGGCGGGGGGAATCGACTCGGCGCGCGTGCCGCATTGGATCGAGCGATACGGCGCGGACACCATCTTCTTGATCGGCGGGAGCCTGTACGCGCAACCCGATCCCGCCGCGGCGGCGGCGCGGCTGGTCGCGGCGGTGAGACGACATGCCCATGGATGATCGATCGAAGGTCCTCAAGTTCGACGGGTTTCGCTGGGACGGGGTCCCCGTGCGCGAGTACAAGACGGGGGACGTGCCGTACCGGGACGTGACCCGTCAGACGCTCCTCGGCGAGGGCGCCGGCCAGGAGCCGTTCAACTTCGTGACCCGCTACTTCGAGATTCAACCCGGCGGCTATTCGACGCTCGAGCGGCACCAGCATCCGCACGCGGTGCTGATCATTCGCGGTCGCGGGCGGGTGATGCTGGGCGACAGCAGCTACGACATCGCCCCGTTCGACTGCGTCTACGTGTCGCCCGGTGTGGCCCACCAGTTCCGGGCGACGGGTGCGGAGCCCCTGGGATTTCTCTGCACGGTGGATCGGGTGCGCGATCGGCCGGAGGTGGTGACCTGAGCGTCCAGTCGATCAACCCCGCGACCGGCGAGGTGCTCGAGACGTTCGAGGAGACGGCGCCGGACGCGCTTGCCGGGATGCTCGAGAGCGCCGACGCCGCGTCGCGCGAGTGGCGCCGCCGGCCCGTGGCGGAGCGCGCGGCGCGGCTGCGCGCCGCCGCGCGCGTCCTGCGCGAACGCAAGGGCGCGTACGCCCGCACGATGGCCCTCGAGATGGGGAAGCCGCTGGCACAGGGCGTGGGGGAAGCCGAGAAATGCGCCTGGGTGTGCGACTACTACGCGGACCATGGGGCCACCTTCCTCGCCGATCAGTCCCACCCGAGCGACGCAGCGCGCAGCTACGTCCGGTTCGAGGCGCTCGGTCCCGTGCTCGCGATCATGCCGTGGAATTTCCCGTTCTGGCAGGTGTTCCGCTTCGCTGCGCCGGCGCTGATCGCCGGGAACGCCGGCATCCTGAAGCACGCTCCCAACGTGCCGCGCTGTGCGGTCGAGATCGAAGAGGTCTTCGAAGAAGCGGGCTTCCCCAATGGTCTGTTCCGCGCGGTGTTCCTGTCGAACGAGGCCGCCGGCGGCGTGATCGCCGACCGACGCGTCCGTGCGGTGACGCTCACCGGCTCGGACCGCGCCGGGAGCCAGGTGGCGGAGCAGGCGGGTCGACACCTGAAGAAGACGGTGCTCGAGCTGGGCGGCAGCGATCCGTTCATCGTGCTCGACGATGCCGATGTGGAGCGAGCCGCCCACACCGCGGCCGAGGCGCGTTTGATCAACAGCGGCCAAAGTTGCATCGCGGCGAAGCGTTTCATCGTGGTGGAGCGCGTGGCGGATCGCTTCCTCGAGCGGTTCACGAGCGAAATGCGCGCACGGAAGGTAGGCGATCCGCTCGACCCGACGACCCAGGTCGGGCCGCAGGCGCGGCTCGATCTGCGCGACAACCTCCACCGGCAGGTGCAAGAGTCAGTGCAGCGCGGGGCGCGACTTGCGCTGGGCGGCGAGGTCCCCCCCGGCCGTGGCGCGTTCTACCCGCCCACCGTGCTCGTCGCCGTGGAACCTGGAATGCCGGTGTTCGACCAGGAGACCTTCGGCCCCGTGGCGGCGGTGATCCGCGCGAGCGACGAAGCCGACGCGATCCGGTTGGCGAACGCCTCGCCGTACGGACTGGCGGCGTCGGTCTGGACGGCCGACTCGAAGCGCGGCGAGCGCGTCGCGCGTGAGATCGAGGCCGGAAGTGTGTTCGTGAACGGGCTCGTCAAGTCCGATCCGCGGTTGCCGTTCGGCGGGGTGAAACGCTCGGGCTATGGACGGGAACTGTCGGAGTACGGTCTGCGGGAGTTCGTCAACGTCAAGACGGTGTGGGTGGCGTGAACGTTCGCGTGGGCACCTCGGGTTACAACTTCCCGGAGTGGAAGGGGACGTTTTATCCGGCCAAGATGCCGGAGTCGAAGATGCTCGAGTACTACGCCCAGCGGCTCAGCACGGTCGAGATCAACTACACGTTCTACCGCATGCCGAATCCGAAGACTGTGGCCGGCTGGGACGCCGCGACGCCGGCCGCGTTCACGTTCGTCCTCAAGGCGCCCCAGCGCATCACGCACATCGCCCGGCTCCGGGACGTGGACGATCCGCTGCGCTATTTCCTCGAGACGGCGCGCAAACTGGGCCCCAAGCTCGGCCCGATCCTGTTTCAGCTGCCGCCCAATTTCAAGAAGGACCTGGACCGGCTGAACGATCTGCTCACCCAGTTCCCGGCGGACCTGCGGTGCGCCTGGGAATTCCGGCACGAGTCGTGGTTCGCGGAGGACGTGTACGAGGCGTTGCGGGTCGGGAACGCCGCGCTGTGCGTTGCCGACACGGAGGTGGGCCATACCCCGCTCGTCGCGACCGCGGACTTCGGCTACATGCGGCTGCGCGACGAAGGCTACAAGAAGCAGGACCTCGAGCAGTGGGCCAAATCGGTGCAGGAGCTAGGGAAGGGGTGGGGAGACGCGTTCATCTTCTTCAAGCACGAGGAGTCGGGGATCGGGCCCAAGCTGGCGCAGGAGTTTGCGCTGCTTCTCGCGTGAAGCGGCGGGCGGCGTGGCTCCTAAAGGCGCTGCGCCACCAGCAACCCGTCTCGCACGGGGATCACCGACGCGATCCAACGCGGGTCGGCCTGAATGCGCCGCGTCAGCTCTCGCACGCCACGGGTCGCGGGGCTCGTGTCGCGGCGCTCGAAGATGCGCCCGCTCCACAGCATGTTGTCGACCAGGAGCAACCCACCCGGTCGGAGCTTCGTGACGATGACATCGAGCGCCTTCGGGTAATCCTGCTTGTCGATGTCGTTGAAGATGATGTCGAACGGACCCGGAGCGTGTTGCAGGGCCGCCACCGCCTCCCCTACGTCGAACTGGACCACATCGGCCAGGCCGAGGGCCGCGAGGTTCTCCCGCGCTTCGCGCGACAACTGCTTGTCCCAGACGACATGGTGCACGGTCCCGCCGCCGTTTTCCTTCACGGCGCGCGCGAACCACGCCGTGGAGTAGCCGAACCCGGAGCCGAGCTCGAAGACCTGTCGAGCGTTGCTGAGACGCGCCAGCAGGTAGCACAGGTGTCCCGTCGCGGGGCCGATGATGGGGAAGCCGGTGCGCCGCGCCTCCGCTTCCAGCTCGGCGAGCCGCGCGGGGCGCGGCGGTACGAGTGCGTCCAGATACGCCGCCACGCGTGGGGCCACGAGGTTCATCCTATCCCTCCCCCGTCAGTCTTCGATAAATCGACAAGTGGCGCAGCGCCGCCGCCTTCTTCCCCGCCTGCTCGTACAGCCGCGCCAGGTTGAAGTACGCGTCCGCCAGCCGCCGATCGGCGGCGATCGCCTGCTCGTAGGCCTTCACGGCGTCGTTGGGACGCCGTCGGTCCTCGAATGCGATGCCGAGGTTGTACCAAGCGGTCGCGTGCGCGGGATGGTCGGTCAATACCGCCCGGAAGTGCGTCTCCGCCTCCTCGGCGCGACCGGATTCGACCAGCAGCCGCCCCAAGTTCACCCGCGCGTCGGCATGATGCGGATCCAACTCGAGCGCCCGCCGGTAGGCATCGCGCGCGTCCTCCGGCG
>WNGI01004759.1_pt1 | contig 12154 bp, 8 predicted proteins | sample 5400621 | NCBI WGS metagenome assembly WNGI01 (sample SAMN13153374, study PRJNA577476) | soil metagenome | isolation source: 20 cm soil or saprolite under Garry oak tree replicate 1 | place: USA:California | collected 2016-06-15 | reverse complement strand
CGCATGGCGGAGCTCGTGCACGGCCTGCAGCGAGACGACTAGATCGAAGCCGGCGGGAACCGCCACGGTCCAATCGTCCTTTTTGAAATCCAGCTGAATAAAAACCGTCCGGTCTTTGAACCTCGCCAGGCGACTCCGGCTAAGCTCCAGCATCTGCGGCGAGAAGTCGATGAGCGTGTAGCGCGCGCTCTGACAGTTTTGCAGCAAGGCTTCAGCCAGAAATCCCGGTCCGCATCCCAGCTCGAAGACCGACAAAGAGGCCTTCTTGATCCGCGCGGCTTCAGCGGCAAAGACCTTGAACAATTGCTGCCGTTCCGGCCGGTATCTGATAATGCTGTCGGTCCATTGCTTCACATAGGCCGGATCGAAGAAATCATGGTCGCTCGGCACTTCTTTCAAACTCATCGATGCCACTTTAGTTCTCGTCCGCCGCGGATGCAACAAATCCGCTGGCGCGCCGCGGGATTCAGGGCAGCGAACTCTTTGCCGAGGGATTAGGTCTCCCTGGATTTCCACGGCTCAGTTTTTCCAGAATATTTCCATGTACTGTTTGTTGATCTCGTCGAAGCGCGACATCATCTTGGGATTGACAGGGTGAAGGCGATAGCCGGCGGTCTTTTTTCTCAGCTCCGACTCGACGTCGGGATTGGCCGGGTAGGTGCCGATCACGTTTGCCGTCAAGCTTTGCCCTTCGCGAGATAGCAAAAAATCGACGAAAAGCTTCGCCGCATTGGGATGGCGCGCATGCGCGTAGATGCCGAGCAGATGGGTGGAAGCGGGAATCGGATTTCTGCCCGCAACCCACTCGATGGGCGCGCCGGCTTTTTGAATTTTTGCGAAAGTTTCCAGATAAGTATTCGCGAGCACGGGAAACTCGCCGGCGGCGAGTAACTGGGTCAAGAGATTCTTGTTCTCGCGCATATAAAGATCCTTCGCCGCGAGCTTCTTCATGAACGCGATACCTTCCGCTTCGCCCATGATTTCCAGCATCACCGCCATCCATGAGCTATCGCGATAATCCATGGCGATCTGCTTGGGGCGCCAGCGCGGGTGCAGCAAGTCTTCGTAGTTCTTCGGCGCGATGTCCGGCGCAACCAATTTCGTGTTGTAGGCCATGCCCTGAACGCCAAGGTACAAAATGTTCCAATAGCCGTCGGCGTCTTTTAAGTCGGCCGGAAACCTGAAGCGTTCCGGCGAGTCGTATTTCATGATCAGTTTACCGCGCGTCAGCTCATTCCAAATCGTGAACGTCGCGCTGATGACATCGGCCTGATGCTGCTGCGTGCGTGCTTCGAGCTGAATCTTGGGCAGAAGCTTCTGGGTGTTCGCCCGGTAAAGCGAGGTGTCGATGAAAGGATATTTTTTCTTGAATTCCGCCAGCAATGCTGTGGCATTCTCCGTCAGCATGCTCACGTACGCGACCAGCTTGCCTTCCTTCTTCGCCGCTTCGACGATCTTCGGGTCAGCCGCGCCGCTAGGGCTCGCCGCCGCGAACACGGTTAGGATAACTGCGCCAACGGTTAGTCTTGATGTTCTTCGATGAATCATTTGGCTCCCTCCGCCGATTGGCGGTGACGCCTGCTACGATATCCAGCCAGGTTGGCAACGGCAAGTTGAAAATTTACGGAGCGCATCGGACCTACGCGGTCACCGCTGCGAAATAATTCCTTTGTCTACCGATCCCCCTTTGGGCTATAGAAATGAATACTTAGCCGAAGCCTCGGATGACTTCTTGGGAGGGGCACGATGAAAATCTCTATCTACAAATCGCCGCTGGTTGTCGCAACCTTGCTGTTCATCATATCGAGCGTTCCGGCGGCTCATTCGGAAAATATTCAGGTTAATTTCGGCGTCACTTTTCGCAACGCGCGATTGATACCGTTGTGGATCGCCGACGAAGAGGGTTTTTTCAAGAAACAAGGGCTGGACGTCAAGCAGGTCAATATCAGCGGCGGCACTCAAGGCGCGCAGATGATGGTCAGCGGCGGGGTCGATGTTTCCTACGACGACCCGATCACGTGCGTCGTCTCCACCGCCGGCGGCGTGCCGGTCAATGTGATCGTCGGCGGCACGCCTTCGCTGGCCTATCTGATTGTCGGCGGTCCGGGCGTCAAAACCTTCGCCGATGTGAAGGGCAAGCGAGTGGGCTCGTCCGGATTGGGCCTGTCCGCTTCGCGCCTGGCGTTGTTGGTCGGCTTGCGCCGTTTCGGCATCGATGCCGACAAGGGTCAAGCGACTATTGTCGCTGCGGGCCAGGAGCCGGAACGGATCGCCGGGCTGAGCACCGGCGCCATCGCCGCCACCGTGATCTCGCCGGAATATCGTACGAAGCTCGAGCAGCTTGGCGTCAATATGCTCGCCGATCTGCGCACGCTGAATATCCCCTGGGAAACCTCATCGGTCATTACCACGGTAAAGAACGCTCAGACCAAGCGCGACATGTTGGAACGGGTCGTGCGCGCGATCTTGCAGGCCCACGCTTTTATCTTGAACCCGGCCAACCGTGCGCGGGTTATTGAATTGACGACCACCCAATTGGCACTGAAAAGCCAACAGGACGCCGCATCGGTTTACGACGACCTGGTCAAGTTTTACGTTTTCAAAAAACCGTATCCGACCCGTGATGGATTCGCGAACGTAATTGCTGAAGTCGCGAAACAGCTGCCCAAAGCCGCGGCAATCAAGTACGAGGACGTCGTCGATACCAGCATCATCGAGAAACTGGACAAGAGCGGTTTCATCGATGCTCTGTACAAATGATCGGCTCTACGAGCGATTACGCAATCCGGCGAACGCGAAGTCACGGACGCACGTGCTCCCGACCGGCTACACGACGACCGCAAAACGAATCACAGAGGTGAGAATTATACTAGCAAGTTATCGACCGGTCAGTTTCTCGGAGCGGAATTTGCACCTTGCCGGTCGCTTTTCAGATTGTCATGCTTGGCGTTGAGATTATACCGAACCAGCATCGTTGCGCCGTCCCCGTGGCGAGCTTCCTTTAAAATTGAATCCCCGGGACGCATCATCTTGGTCATGACTTCATGAAAAATAGGCAGCCTGTGATGGGAATTCGAGTCGCCTCCCAGCTCTTTGTGGAGATTACCCGATTCCACATCCACGTAAGACTTGCCACTATGTTTCGCCGTGTTCAGAATAACCGTCAGTTTATTACGAAAATCCCATGCGGTGGGTGTCATACTACTTTCCTCCTGGTTGTTTTGGTGAATCTTGTAATCATAACACAGCCCATCTTGGAAGACCACTCAACCCGCAGTTCGAGTTCTTTGTCCGCTAGTGCTAATTGAATCTTGAGTTTTCTACATGGCGTAGATCCTTGTGCGGTCGCAAGCGGCGCTGCAGATACGTATTTTTCGGCCAATCCCAATTTCGCCGTGGAAGACCTTCACCGTTGTAAGCCGCGCCGTTTACTTTGCTCTGCAAGAATACCAACTGCCAGTAACTGGGTTTATGCAGGTTTACATCGATTGCCTTCATTTTCGCTCTCCTCTCCGTGAAAGCCACGTTCGTTATGTTCAAACGCGCTCGGAATCTCCCGGACAACACACTATTCATCGATTTTGGCGCCCTTTCGATCTCTGACGTTTTCCAGATAAGTAAGCCGGCTTATCGCTCTTGCTCTGCATTGGCAGCATGCGAGAACATTTGACGAAACTTCGATACAGGCCTGGCATTTGGAATGGGAACAAAACGGACAGGCGATGCCTAAAGCGGGTGAAGAATATTTCAATTGATCCATTTTGTTTCAATCCTTTCCAACGGCGAATTGAATTTCGAACTCCACTGGCGCTGAGTCAGCGCACTTAATTTGAAATGTCGCTAGGTGTCAAGAGCCGCGGTGCCGTTGAACGAGGCACTTTACTAAGTCCCGGCGTTTCTACAAGACTTCTGCTGAGCGATAATGAATTTTATCTGTGCAACCGTGCCAGTGTTGAAAATTGCTTTCATGATTCAAGCCCGGCTGCCGGCATTCAAATCAATGCGCAAGCCCGATGCCATCGCTTGAGTCACCGCGATGGTGACTGTAAGGCTGCGAATCGGTTGAAATTTTGAGATTAGGTGAGGGCGGGTATCTACTTGGCGACCGTGAGGAGTGCAAACTGTCGTTGCTACGGGTGTAAACAGCGTTCCCACTCCGCGGGCTTGCTGCTCCATGCTTTTAGGGCCGCTCTGATCCGCTGTTCAGGCGTGGCCCACTCGATTGGGAGGTTCTTTGCTTTAGTAATCCTGGATATGAGAAAAAAATTGAACTCGGGAAGGGATTTGAATGGGCGAAACACGCGCGAAAGACAAAAGGCGACCGAGACGGCGTTAGTTAATGGGCTCCGCCGCCGAATATTAAAAAAAGAACTTCGTAAACAAAACCTAAAATTACTGGACACTCGCTGCCGGAGGTAGTATTGCTTTTACATCCTGAAAGTAGGGAAAAACCTGTGGAAAGTAAAATGACCCCCGTAATGTTTCACAAACATATGTGTTTTCTATGCCGGCGATCCTACGAAGAGGTAGAAACCGTCGAGTGCCAGTACGTTCACGATCATCCGTGGGGAAAATGTCCTCAGTGCGAAGACAACTTCGCCGTTGGCAAGCCAATCACTTTATTGTGACCGTTTGCTTCCTTCAGTGGCGTTAATCTTCTCGATGACGGTCTTTACCATCGGAAGCACATTCTGCAAGACGAAGCATTTACATTCTTCATTGTCGAGTCCCACCCCGTAATAATCTTTGAACTTGTGGGTCGTCTCAATGACACGTGGCGTTTTCGTCGAATAGTCCAAGCCCCATGAATGTTGATGCCACGCGCCCGGCGAGAGACGTGAAGGCGCGGTATAGGCGAAACCGGTGCCTATTAAGCCTTGCTCCATGATCCAGATACAGCTGGCGTTTTGATGGCATCGTTTGCGACTACCTCGGAAACTTTTAACCTTATCCCTGGAGAAAAGCTGGCCGCGCTTTATCAATTGACCTAGCCACGGCTCGTCCGACGGAGCCCGTAAAAGCAGGACACTACCTGGATGGATTGCCCGCAACGCTTTGAATAGGCTCCTATACTGCCGGCTTTTTGCCGCCTGCTTATTATTAAGTTTGTTCCAGAAATCAATTCGTAAAGACATAGCACCCATTTCAGAAAATTGTTTTAATAGTTTATATCACCACACACGTAGCGATTCACTCATCCCCCGGCACAAGCAAAGGAATTAGGGCAACATCAGACATTGCCGCATCGAGCCTTCGGCGCACCGGTTCAGAGATCAAGAGCTGCGCTTGAAATTCCTTGGATGTCCGGGTTACTTCCAGAGCTCGCGCAAGAATCCTGTCTTCTTCATCTCATCGACAAAATTGTTGTCGTAAAACGATTCCGGCGGCGTACTCGCTGCCGCCGAGCGATCCACGAGACCTAGGTCTGCCATGAGACGAACCATCGAGACGATCGCCTCTCTCGGAATCGTCGGATCTTTGTTGAGCGTCTCCAGACCGAAGCGGTACGCGCGATCGAGGGATTCCGGGTCGGTTTGGCGGGTATACTTCGACAGAATTTTCTTCGCCAACGCCTCTTGGACCGACATCAGCTTCATCCCCTCCATGGTCGCCTTGATCAGCCCGGCCACCAGGTCGCGATTTTTTGCGATAAACGATTTCCGCGCGGAGATGCCTTGCGAAATAAACTGGATGCCAAGTCTCCTATAGTCTTGGGGCCCGATGAGCTCGCGAAAGCCCTCTTTTGCCAGCACGTAATTCAACGGCAGCGAAATCATCGCGCCGTCGATGGCGTCCCGGCGCATCCCCGCGGCGGCTTCCGGTTGACTGCCCATTTGCAAGATGGTGGCGTCTTTGATGCCGTGGCGATCCAGGATCATGCGAATCGCGAAGTGCGCCACGGCTCCCAGGCGGGGAACGCCGATCTTTTTCCCTCTTAAATCCTCCGGCTTTTCGATGGCCGGCTTCACCATGAGCGCGATGGTGAGCGGCGCAAGGTTGGCGACCGTGACGACGTCGCCGCCGCTCACGACACTGGAGATCACCGCCGGACCCGCCACGCCGGCCACCGGAACCGCGCCGGAAACCATCGACTGAACGATCAATGCCGATGAGCCCATGAAGACGAGATCCACGTCGAGGCCATGCTTGCGAAAGAGCCCGGCATCTTTGGCGATCATCCAAGGCAGGCTGCTGTAATTGACAACCGAGTAGGGAAATAAAACTTTCACCGGACCTTGAGCGTGCAGATGGGCTACGCCGATCGCCAGAAAAATAGCCAGGGCAGTAAAGAATCGCCTTCGGCTCACGTCGAACCTCGGTAACCAACCGGATCGTAGCCCCACAAAACCGCGATTAATCGCGCCAAGTCGCAAAGACGCTAAGTTCGGAATCATATTCCCTTACCTTTGCGTCTTTGCGCGAGATATTGCGAGTTTCAGTTGCAGTAAACCTCGAAGAGCCAATTTTCGTGCACCGGCGCCGATCAAGCACGCTAGATTCGCTTACGCACGCCCCCAGAGCCGGCTGGTCGCCAGGCGCGCGCCTTCTGACAATGCCTTGAGCTTGGCCCAGACGAGCTGGCGGTGCAGCCGGCCGCCGAGGCCGCAGTCGGTGCCGGCGATGACATTCTCGCGGCCGACCAGGTTGGCAAAGCGCAGAATGCGCTCTGCGACCAGCTCCGGATGTTCGACGACGTTGGTGGCATGGCTGACCACCCCCGGGATGAGAATCTTGCCTTCCGGGAGTTTTACCTGCTCCCACACGCGCCACTCGTGTTCGTGGCGCGCGTTGGCGGCCTCGATCAAGTAGGCGCCGGCGCGTATTTGCAGAAGCAGGCAGACGATATCCTTGAGCGGCAAATCCGTCGTGTGCGGTCCGTGCCACCCGCCCCAGCAGATATGGTAGCGCACGCGCTCCTGGGGAATGTTCGCGAGCGCATGGTTGAGCGCCTCGACTCGCGCTGCGGCGAGCTTTCGGTACTGCGCGGCATCGGGCGGCGGATCCTCCATATCGTAGCGAGTCACGAGCTGTGGATCGTCGATCTGCAGCAGGAATCCGGCGTCGACAATCGCCTGGTATTCAGTCTTCATCGCGTCGGCAATCGCGAACAGGAAAGCCTCTTCGGTGGGGTAGTATTGATTGATCCGCCTGGTAATAATGGAGCCGGGCGCCACGGCCGTGATGAATGCCTCCTCCGCTTCTATCCCGGCGCAGGCGGTTTGCAAGTTTTCTATGTCCATTTGGACCTGAGGCTGCCCCTTGTAGAGGATCGGCGCATTGCAAATCACGTCGGTCCACCGTGAGCCGTTTACGGTTCTGAAGGGCTGGATTCGATCGTACTCGTCGTAGAATTCTTGAAATCTTCTCTTGTCTCTGCCTTTCGCCAGGGAACCTTGTCCCCGGGAAAGACTCTCGGCAAATCCACTCAGACGTTCGTTCACGTAGCTCGACCAGCTCGACTTTGAAAGCTCTCCATCATTGACGATATCCACACCGGACTCTCGTTGCAGACGGACAATTTCCGATACCGCCGTCTTTACCCGCGCGGCCCATGCCGACTGATCGATGGACCGACCGCTGCCTTTCGCATCGTTCATCTCCAGCAGATCGCGGGGCCTGGGCAAGCTTCCGACATGGGTGGTGAAAATTCTGTTAGTGCTGCGCTTCATTAATTCTCTTCTTTTACAGGTTCCTTCGGTCAAAATTCCTTACTTGCGCACCGGGATACGATTTGGACTTAGCATCATCAGGTTTTTTTGCTTGTGACGGTCAATTGGCTACCCGTCCTGGTGGAGAAGATGCCTTTGATGTGTCGACTATAGGTTTTTAGCAGCCCTATTTCGGGAATTATTTCAGATATCAATTCTCCATTATCGAAGACTCGCACCATAGAACTTTCAGAAACAACGACAGCAATACAGTTTGTGCTTTTACTGATCGAAGCGGCAGCCATGTGTCGGCTGCCGAGCCCGAGGGGGAGTGATATTCCTGCTGCAGACGCGTTTATGTATCGCCAGGCAGACAAAACCGTTCCGTCGTCGGCAACGACAAAAGCGCCATCTAGCTGGGCGAGTTCTTTGATGGTTTCACGCATGTTCGGGTTCTTTATATGCTTTTCATCACCCGGATGATACCAAAGCGGGTCGAGAATGAGCGGCTTTGAAGATGCGAGAACGGTTTCCTCATCGGAGATCACGAATAATGTGCCAATTCTTCTCCCTTCCCTGCCTTCCCTCGCGATTTCCACAGCCAATGTGATGACGTCACTGAGTGTCTGTAAATTTATGCTGCGCTCCTGAATGAGTATGTCATCTAACAAATCAATATTTTCTTCCATAGCGGTTTTCCTTTCTGCTCTGCATTGCTCAACTCTTCAAGTGAGCTACTTTGAATTAGCTCACGTTACGGCATAGGAGGGCACATCATCGGTTACGTCGGGACATGCAGCAGACCTCTGCACGTCGTATTCGGTTTTTACTTTATTCAGCTTTGTTTTGGTACCGCTAAACTCTGTCGGCGATCGGGACCCAAAGGGGTTTTTTGCTAACCGTTGTAAGCGGTCTATGGGTTAATGACGAGACGCGTCTCGGCAACCAAATCAAGTCCGTATTCACGCGTATCGGGCCCGTTTCGACTCTTTAGCGCAGCTGCTTTATGCCGGCGAGCACTTTTTCCGCGGTCAAGGGTATGCTTTTGATGCTTACGCCGACAGCGTCATAAACCGCGTTGGCGATCGCTGGCGCGACGGTGATGATCGGCGTCTCGCCGATGCTCATGCTGTTATAGGGCCCGCGGCCCACCGAGGTTTCCAAGACAACCTTGTGTAATTGGGGAATGTCGCGAATCGTTGGGATTTTGTAATCGCCAAAATGCAGCGTCGTCACTTTGCCGTCGGCGAATAGCAATTCTTCGGTCAATGCGTAACCGACGCCCATGACGATGCCGCCGTCGATTTGGCCATTGTGCAGAAGCGGATTGAGAACCTTGCCGGCATGATGAACCGAGGCGAATCGACGGAGCTTGATTTCGCCGCTTTCGGGATCTACCTCGACCTCAGCCATCTGAGCGCACATGGACGCCTGCGGCCCGATCTCGTGATTATGATAATGGCCTTCGACGACGATCGACGCGCCGTTGGCCTTCACAATCTCGCCGTAGGAAAGCCATTTCTTCTTTGACGATACTCCACCGTTCGCGATGATGAACTCACCGTGATCGGCCGCCAGTATCTGCGTAGCCGCGCTGAATAACTCCTGCTTCGCTTTGATCACCGCTTCATAACAGGCATTCCCATAAGTTCTCGTGGCGCGGCTCGCGCCGACGCCGGTGTCCACCGGAGCACTTGCCGTATCCAGCGTTTCTAAAGCAATCGCTTGCCAGTCTATCTGCAGTTCGTCCGCGACGATCTGCCGCAGCACGGTGCCGGCCCCGGCGCCTTGATCCTGCATCGCTGTGGAAATCGTGATTCGCCCCGCGTCGTCAATACGAATGAACACCGAACATTCGCCGCCGAGTGCGAGCCACTGAATTAGCGCCAACCCGCGCCCGATATTGGGCTTCTTGCGGCTGTAATACTTGGATTCTTTGAGCAACCGATCCAAAGTCTCGCGCGCCTTGATATGCGAGATTTTTCTCCCCACCGGCGATTCGTCACCGTCTTGCATCAGATTCAATCTGCGAAACCGCGCCGGATCCATGCGCAGCTCTTTGGCGATCAAGTCCATTTGCGATTCGTTGGCAAACACGCCCTGGGGATCGCCCGGTGCGCGCATGTGGCCGCACGGCACTTTATTCGTGTAGACGATTTTTTCTTCGATCAGCACGCTTTCCATTCGATACGGCCCCGCCGCCTCATGGGCGCCAAAGAGGTAGCCGATCGGTTTGAACGCGCCGTAGGCGCCGCTGTCGAAGACGAAATCCATGTGATGGGCGAGGATACGGCCGTCTCTCGATACGCCGGACTTTACCTTGACGATCGAAGCATGTCGTGGATTCCCCGCGATAAACTCATCGCCATAATCCATCACCATTTTCACCGGCCTGCGGCTCTTCAGTGAAAGAAGATACGCCACCGGCACGTCCATAAAGTCGCCTTTGCCGCCGAAATCGCCGCCGATGTTGCACGGATGAACCAGGAATTTTTCCGCGGCGATGCCGAATGCCGTCGCCATCTGATCTCGCAAAGCGAACGGCACTTTGCTGCAAGCCCAAATCTCGGCGCCGCCCGACTCATTGGCTTTGACGACGCAAGAGTGCGGCTCGATATAGGCCTGGTGCACGACTTGGGTTTGAAAAGTATTTTCGACGATCAAATCGGCGCGGCGAAAGCCGTCTTCGACATCGCCTTTTTTCCAGGACAACTGAACGAGTGCGTTACTCGGCGCCGGGAGTTTTCCCGGCAGCCCCTTGTACTCCATGACTTGCGGATGAAGCAGCGGCGCGCCAGGGGACAGAGCTTCACGAGGATCGAGCAAGGGCGACAGTTCCTCGTACTCGACGTCGATTTTTTCCAGCGCCTGCTCGGCGATTTCCTCGGAGTCGGCGGCCACCGCCGCGATCTTTTCGCCAGCGAAACGCACCACCCCGTCGGCGAGCACGGGCATATCGTAGATCTGCCTGCCAATCTTGACGCCTTTGACATCGAGGCCTGTGACAACAGCCCTCACTCCCGGCAACGCTAGGGCGCCGTCGATATCGATGCGCTTGATGCGACCGTGGGCGATCGGACTTCGCAGCACTCTGCCGCAGAGCATATCGGGAAAGACTACATCGACAGCATACACTGCCCGGCCTGCCACTTTCTCGACGCTTTCTGCTCTTGGAATCGACCTGCCGACGATTTTTTTTCTTTTCATGGATCAATCCTTAAGCTGAAGCGGAATCATAATTGCGACCGCTGAATCTTAACGTTCAATCCCGGTCCGCAAACCCAGTAGACGCGATACCAAGGCAACGCCGGCCGTCAACGCAACCACGATGATGCCGATGACCGCGGCGCTTTCGTAGCGCGACTCCACCAAGAAGTCGAGTTGCAGCAAGGACAGCGGCCGCGTGCGACTCGTCGAAATGAGCGCCACCGTGCTCACGTTTCGCGCCGCGGCAATGAAGCTCAGAGTCCCGACGAGCAACAAGGTCGGCGTGATGAGCGGCAAAACAATATCGCGGAAGCTATTCCAACTCGACCCGCCGGCAACTCTCGCCGCCTCTTCGAGCTCCACCGCCAACTGCGTCAACGCGCCTTTGATCACTTGAACACCGAGGGTCATGCTCGAGATAACCGTTGCGACGATCAGGAGAAACATGGATCCGTACAACGGCCGTAGAAACGGCGTGCCGAGAAACACGGACAGCAGTCCCAAACCGAGAATGATTCCCGGCAGAGTAGAGGGCAACCAAGACACCAAGTCGAGAGCGGCGCGGCCGGCAAAATTGGTGCGGATAACGATGTAAGCGATCAGTGTGAACAGCACCACCGATACGAGCGCCGTCGCGCCGGCCAGCACCAAGGTATTTTTCAGGGAATCGAGAAATACCGAATCCTCGATCACCCGGCTCCAATGCACCGCAGTCCATGGCTTGGCAACGCTGAAATAACCGAAGCGCGCCATGAAAGATGCGAGGATTAAAAATAGCAGCGGAATGAGCGTGATGAGCAAAGCGATCGCGAGCAGAACAACAGAAACTGGCCAGCGCCAATTTCCCAAACTTAGCTTGTGGCCTTTGTAGCGGCCGCCCACGGTGGCGAAGCTGCGCCGCGCGACGGTCCTGCGCTGCAGAGCTATCAGCGGCACCATCAGGAACAATATGGTGCTGCCCAAGGCCGTGGCGGCGGCAAATTGCGGCGGCTGTTGAATCAACAGCCAGTGAATCTGCGTGCTGAAAACATAAAAACGAAATGGAAATCCTAAAACCAATTCCAACTCGAAAGCTTGAAGCGAATGAACGATGCCGAGCAAAAGCACCACGCCGACGATCGGCGTCATTAGCGGCACAACGATTTTTCCGATGGTTCGAACAACTCCCGCGCCCGACACCAGAGACGCCTCTTCGAGCGTCGCATCCATGTTGCGAAACGCGGGAGTTAAGAGCATCACCTCCACGGCGATCGTCGACGTGGTCAGATGCGCCCAGACAATGCCCCAAAACGAATAAA
>WNGI01004758.1_pt1 | contig 12154 bp, 14 predicted proteins | sample 5400621 | NCBI WGS metagenome assembly WNGI01 (sample SAMN13153374, study PRJNA577476) | soil metagenome | isolation source: 20 cm soil or saprolite under Garry oak tree replicate 1 | place: USA:California | collected 2016-06-15 | reverse complement strand
CGGGGCCGCCCTGGACGTGTTCGCGGCCGAGCCGCTGCCGCCGCAGCACCCGTTCTGGGCCCATCCCCGGGTGCTGGTGAGCCCCCACGTAAGCGCCGTGACCACGCGGTTTTGGGAGCGCGAAACGGGCCTCATTCTGGACAACGTTCGGCGCTATCTTGCAGGGGAGCTGTTGCGGAACGTGGTCGACCTCGAGGCCGGATACTGAATGGAAAAGATCATCAAGGCAGCGGTGGACCGCGGTGCCAGCGACCTGCACATCAAGGCGGGCGACGTGTTTCGCGCCCGTATCGACGGCAAGCTCGTGCCGCTCACCAAGCAGCGGCTGACGCCCGAGCAGACCAAAGCGATCGCCCTGCGCCTGATTCCCAGCGAGGAAGATCGCGCCAACATCGACAAGATCCGCGATTACGACTGCTCCTGGGGCATGCCCGGGATCGGACGCTTCCGCGTCAACATCCTGCGGCAGCGCTCGTCGTTCATGATCGTGATGCGCGTGATTCCGTTCGACGTGCCGTCATTCGAGAAGCTCAAGCTGCCGCCCGCCCTGGCGCAGGTCGCGTCGGCGGAGCGGGGCATGATCCTCGTGACGGGAGTGACGGGCTCGGGCAAGAGCTCGACCATGGCGGCGATCATCAACCACATCAACCAGATGCAGCACCGTCACATCCTCACGCTCGAGAATCCGATCGAGTTCCTGCACCGCGACATCAATTGCTCGGTGACGCAGCGCGAGATCGGCGTCGACACCGACGACTTCCGTATGGGCCTGCGGGCCGCGCTGCGCCAGGACCCCGACGTCGTGCTGATCGGCGAAATGCGCGACGCCGAGACCATCGACACCGCCATGAAAGCCGCCGAGACCGGGCATCTCCTGATTTCGACGCTCCACACGCCCGATGCGGTCACGACCGTGAGCCGCATCGTGTCGATGTTTCCGCCCGAGGAGCAGGAGATCTCGCGGCTGCGACTGGCCGAGTCGCTGCAGGCCGTCGTGTCGCAGCGCCTCTTGCCCCGCGCCGACGGGCACGGCCGCGCCGCGGCGCTCGAGATCATGATCGTGACGGGCACCGCCCGTGATATGATCAAGGACAAGGACCGCACGCCCGAGCTGCACGACTACATCAAGGAGTCGCGCGAGCAGTACGGCATGCAGACCTTCGACCAGCACTTGAACGATCTCGTGGCCGAGGGCGTCGTGACGTTCGAAGTGGCGCTCGCCGCCTCGTCCAACCCGGCCGACTTCGAGCTGCAGATGCGCACGCTGCGCCGCCGCTCGCGCGTGGTCACGCCCGCGGAAGTGGCACCCGCCGTCGAGCCCGACCGGCCGGCCGGCTTCTCGGACGACCTTTCGAGCATGCTGCCGCAGTGAGCCGGCGACGCCTCGCGGGCGTCTTCGTACCGGTCACGACGCCCTTCGATCCCAGCCGCGGCGACCCCGTCGCCGCCCAGTTCAAAGACAACGTCGAGCGCCTGCTCGCCGCCGGGCTCGACGGCATCCTCGTCGCCGGCTCCACCGGCGAGGCAGCCTTGCTCGATCCGGCGGAGCAGGACACGCTGGTGCGCTGGGCGCGTGCCGTCATTCCCAAGGATCGCTGGCTCCTCGTGGGCACCGGCGCCGAATCGACCCGCCAGGCGATCGCGCTCACGCGCGCCGCCGCCGCGGCTGGGGCCGACGCGGTGCTGGTGCGGCCGCCGGGCTACTTCACGCCGATGCTCGTGCCGGCGCAGCTCGGCGACTACTACCGCGCCATCGCCGACGCCAGCCCGATTCCCGTGCTGGTCTACAACATTCCCAAGTACACGCACATCGCGGTGCCGCCGGAGGTGTTGGTGGACCTCGCCCGGCACGAGCGCATCGTGGGCGTGAAGGATTCCTCGGGCGATCCCAAGAATCTCGCAGCGTACCGCGCCGCGGTGCCGCAATGGTCCGTGCTGGTGGGCTCCGCCTCGCTGCTCTACCAGGCGCTCGATCTAGACTGTGACGGCGGCGTGGTGGGCGTGGCATGTTTTGCCGCCGCCGCCTGCGTCGAGCTGTACGCCGCGTTCCGGGCGGGCGACAAGGCGCGCGCCAAGGCGCTGCAGGACCGCATCGGCCCGCTGGACAAGCAGATCGTCGGTGCGCTCGGGCCCGCCGGCATCAAAGCGGCGATGGATGCGGTCGGCCTGCACGGCGGCCCGCCGCGCGCGCCGCTCGCTCCCCTGGGACCCGCCGACCGGGAGCGCGTCGCCCGCCTCGTCGTGGCGTGAGCGACTTCCGCGCGCTGCTCGCGGAGCTCGCCGTCCCCCGTCTCAGCGGATCGCCCGGCCACGCCCGCGTGCGCGACGTCTTGCGGCGCGAGCTCGAAGCGCGCGGCTGCGTCGCGATGGAGCACCGCTTCCGCGCGCAGCCCAGCCCCTGGCTCCGGGGTGCGCGCCCCACCGACGCGATCACGCTCATCGGCGTACGGCCGCGCACGCGCATCACCACCTGGCTAGTGGCGCACTCCGACGCCAAGGGCCAACCGCTCTCGATGCTGGCGCGACTGGGCGCTGCGGCCCTGCTGGTGTTGGGTATCGCGGGCGTGTTCGTGACGCCGTGGCTCGGCCTGGCCGCCGTCGCCGGGTTCGCTCTGCTGGTCAACAACCGCGTGACCGACCGCTCGCCGGGCGCCGTGGACAACGCCACCGGCCTGCTGACGGTCCTGGCCACTATGGACCACCTGCCCGCGGATGCGCCGGTCGGCGTGATCTTCACCGATGCCGAGGAGTTGGGCCTGCTGGGCGCGCGCGCGCTGGTGCGCGAGCGGCCGCAGCTGCTCGCGGGCACGACGGTCATCAATTTCGACGGCATCGACGACCACGGACCCGCCCGCGTGTTGCGGCACAAGGCGGGACCCATAAGCGTGGCGCTGGCCCACGCTCTCGGCACGAATCCGCGGCGCTTGTTTCCGGTGATCGTGGATGGGAGGGTCCTGGCTCAGGCCGCCGGCGAGTGCGTGACAATAATGAAAGGGAATTGGCAGACAGCAGCCGTTGTTCACAGGCCCAGTGATGCCCCAGAACGCCTAACCCTTGAGGGCGTGAAGCAAGTCGCCAGTGCTGTCGCCCGCGTGCTCGGCGGTTGACTGGCTAACTTGCGTCTGTAGCTTTCCTCAGAGGATAGTCCAGCCCCGCCAGGGGCTTTTTTATTGCTGGAGGCTTCGTGTTCGGTCCAAAGACACACTGCGTCGTCGTCGTGGGCGCCCAATGGGGCGATGAAGGAAAGGGCAAAGTGGTCGACGTGCTCGCCGAGCGCGCCGACCTCGTCGTGCGCTACCAGGGCGGCGCCAACGCCGGCCACACGGTCGACACGGGCGCGGGCGAGTTCGTGCTGCACCAGATCCCCTCCGGCATCCTCCAGGGCGCGGTCTGCATCGTCGGTAACGGCGTGGTGCTCGATCCCGAGACGTTCTTCACCGAGCTGGACGGGCTGGCGGGCCGGGGCGTGAAGTACGAGGGCAAGCTCTACGTTTCGGACCGCGCCCATCTCACCCTGCCATTTCACAAGCTGCTCGATCGCGCGCGCGAGAAGCACGAGCGCATCGGCACGACGGGGCGGGGCATCGGGCCCACCTATGAAGACAAGTACGGCCGTCGCGGCATTCGCGTCGGCGACTTGAAGAACCTCGCGGGCGCCTCGACACGCGTCTGCGCCCGCGTCGCGGAGGCCAACCAGATGCTCGGCCTCCTGGGCTATGCCGAGCGCGCCGACGCCCCGGAGCACGTCGCCCTGCTCGAGCGTCTCGCGCCGCGGCTGCTGCCGCTGGCGGTGGATGCCGGGCGGGTTGTGTACGAGGCGCTGGCGCGCGGCGAGGCGGTGCTGCTCGAGGGCGCGCAGGGCGCGCTGCTCGACGTGGACCACGGCACCTATCCGTACGTGACGTCGTCCAACACCACGGCGGGCGGCGCCGCGGTGGGCGTTGGAATCGGGCCCACCGCGATCGACGCGGTGCTGGGTGTGGTGAAGGCGTATACGACCCGGGTCGGCAACGGGCCGCTGCCCACCGAAGCGGAGCCCGCGATCGCGGAGGAAATCCGCCGCCTGGGCGGGGAATTCGGCGCCACGACCGGGCGGCCGCGGCGTTGCGGCTGGTTCGACGCCGTCGTCGTGCGGTACGCCGTGCGCGTGAACGGCCTCACCGGCCTCGCCGTCACGAAGCTCGACGTCCTCGACACGTTCGCCCAGATCCCCGTGTGCGTGGGCTACACCCTCGATGGGGAAGAGTTGGACACGATGCCCGCCGACGGCGAGAGCATCGCGCGCGTCCGTGCGGTCTACGAGCAGCTTCCCGGCTGGGAAAAGCCTACCAGTGCGGTGCGCCGTCTGGCCGACCTGCCGCCCGCCGCCCGCGCATATCTCGATCGCCTGCAGGACCTCGCCCGGTGCCCGGTGCGCTACGTGTCCGTGGGCACGCGGCGCGACCAGATCATCGCAGTGCCGTGAAGCGGAGGCTTCTCTGGGGTCTGGGCGGCCTCGCCCTCGTCGTGTTCTGGGGCGTCGCCGCGGCCTGGCTGTGGCTCAAGCTGATCGTCCCGCCGTTGCAGGGCCGCGAGCAGGTTCCCGGGCTCGGTGCCGCGGTCACGGTCGTGTTCGACTCGCTGGCCGTGCCGCACGTGATGGCGAAAAACGAGGACGACCTGTTCGCGGGCGTCGGCTATCTCCACGCGCGCGAGCGGCTGTGGCAGATGGACCTGCTGCGCCACGCTGCTGCCGGTCGCTTGAGCGAGGTGTTCGGGGCGCAGACGGTCGCCACGGACCGCGCCATGCGCGAGCGCGAGATGCTGCGGAGCGCGCGCGCCCGGCTCGCCGCGGCCAGTCCCGAGTCCCGCCGCGTGCTCACCGCCTACGCGCGCGGCGTCAACGCCTGGATCGCCCGCCACAATCGCGCGCTCGAGTTCCGCATCCTGGGCCACGATCCCGAGCCCTGGCTGCCCGAGCACAGCGTGGCCATCGGCGTGCTGCAGGCGTGGGAGCTGCACTCCGACGGCGAAGAGCTGGCGCTGGCGAACGCGATTCATACCCTGGGCGCCAAGAGCGCCACGGAGCTGTTGCCGTCCTATCCCGACACGGCGCCGGTGATTCTGCCGCATTTCGGGACGGCGCGGCCCAGCGCCGTCGCGGCGGCCGACTTCGAGCCGCTGCCCGCGGCCTCCAACGCCTGGGTGGTGGGCCCGCGGTGGACCGCGTCCCGCAAGACCATTCTCGCCAACGATCCCCACCTGACGCTGCGCGCGCCGTCCATCTGGTACTTGGTCGGCGCCCACGCGCCCGGCTACGAGGTGGTGGGTGCCACGATCCCGGGCGTGCCCGTGGTCATCCTGGGCCACAACGCCCGCCTGGGCTGGGGCTTTACCAATGCGATGGTGGACGACATGGACTTCGTCGTCGAGCAGCTCAGCGCCGACTCGACGCGCGTCCGCACGTCCGCCGGCTGGGCGCCGGTCGAGACCGTCGCCGAGACGATCGCGGTGAAGGGCGGCGCGCCCGTGATCTATACGCGCCGGCGCACGGCGCACGGGCCGCTTGTGGACATGGGCTGGACCGCGGACTCGGCGGGGCGGGTGCTCGCCATGCGCTGGGTGGCGCAGGACAGCAGCAGCGATGAGGTGGGTGCACTGCTGGGGTTTGGCCGGGCGACCACGCTGGAGCAGTTTCAGGCCGCGGCGGGCGGATTCCGCTCGCCCGAGCAGAACGTCGTGTACGGCGATGCCGACGGCAACATCGCGTACTTCCTGGCGGGGCATGTGCCGGTGCGCGGCACGGGGAAGGGCATGCTGCCGACGGCGGGTTGGACCGACGCCGGCCGCTGGACCCGCTTTCTCGGGACGGCTGAGCTGCCACACGCCGTCAATCCGCCGGAGGGCATGATCGTCACCGCCAATAACCGGGTGATTCGCGGCGACGAGCCCTTCATTTCAAACCTCTATGAGCTGCCGTACCGCGCCGAGCGCATCATCGAGCTGACGCGCGGCGACAGCGCCGCGACAGCGGCTTCAGTGGCTCGTCACCAATTGGATCAGGTCGACCTGTTCGCGCGCAACATGCGCGAGATCGCAGCCCGCGCTGCAGGGGACGCGGGGCACGCCGATATCGCGCAGCGCCTGCGGTCGTGGGATGGCTCGATGGCCGTCGGGGCCCGGGAGCCGACGATTTTTTGGTGTTGGTATCGCGAGCTGCTGTATCAGGCCTATGAAGGCCGCTTGCCGAACTATCATCCGTCGGGGCCGCTGCACCGCTGGATGGCCCAGGGCCTGAGTCCGTGGCACGCGGACCTGCGGACGCTGGAACAGCAGGCGATGGACAGCGCGCTGGTGCACGGCGCCGATGCGCCGTGGGGCGGCGTCCATCGCACGGTCATGGAGCACCCGCTCGGCGCCGTTGCCGTGCTCAACAGTATTTTCGGCTTCAACGTGGGACCCTTCGCCAACGGGGGCGACACGTACACGATCGACGTCGCGGTCGCGGGAGGCCGTCGGCCGCCATTCTCGAGCGACTACGGGCCCTCGCTGCGGCACGTGGTGGATTTCGGCGACGTGGACGGTGGTGGCGGATTCATTCTGCCGACCGGACAGTCCGGCCATCCGATGTCGGGCCATTACCGCGATCAGACGCCGCGCTGGCGGCGGGGGCAGTTGTGGATCGTGCCGGTGGATGTGAGCAAGATTCGGGGGACGGACACCCTGTATTTGCTCCCATAAACGAAAACCCCCCAAGCTTTCGCTTAGGGGGCTATCACCTGCCCGACACCGTGCGCCCTAGACCCCGATGTGGAGCGAGGCGATGCTCTAAGGGCTGGGCGCAAACTTCTGGCTCCTGGCAACCGGGCGGTCTCGAACTTTGAGATCCCTGGTTTTGCGCCCCGCCGTCACCGGCGGTTTGCCCTTTTCAGTGAGCTTCCGGGTTCGTTGTAGTAGCAAAAACGGTGCCCGATCTGTAAGCTTAATCACGGCAACACTTGTCGGATTCGCATTGCAGTAATTTTGTGCCGCATAATGCACGTTTTCATGCTTAATGCGAGGTAATTGACTGAGCAAGCTCATTTTAGTCGCTCCAGCGGCGTTCAAGGGCTCATTCGGTCCGCGCGCGGTCGCGGACGCGATTGCCGTGGGGGTGCGGCGCGCCATGCCGGAGGCGACCGTGTTGGTCTGCCCCATAGCCGACGGCGGCGACGGCCTGCTGGACGCCGTGCTACCGCCGGGATCGCTGCGCGAGCGCGTGGAGGTGAGCGGGCCGCTCGGCATGCCGGTGGCCGCCGAGCTGGGCTGGATCGATCCCGAGACGGCCATCCTGGAGAGCAGCACCGCGTGTGGACTGGCGCTGCTGCCGCTCGAGATGCGCGATCCGCTCCGTACGACGACGCGCGGCGTGGGCGAGCTCTTGTGGGAGGCGGTGGATCGGGGGGCCCGCACCGTGGTGGTCGGGATGGGCGGGTCCGCGACGGTTGATGGCGGCACCGGAGCGGCCCGCGGGTTCGGCTGGACCTTTCAAGACGTCGCCGGCGCACCGTTGGCCGAGGGCGGGGGCGCCCTGGCGGACCTCGCGACCTGGGCCAGCGGCTGGGGTCTCGAAGCGCAGGTGATCGCCCTCGCGGACGTGACGACGCCGCTCGTGGGCCCGGAGGGTGCCGCGCCAGTATTCGGCCCGCAAAAGGGAGCGACGCCAGAGACCGTGGCCCGGCTGGCGACGGGGCTCGATCGCCTCGCCGGGCTGATGGCGGCCCAGGGTCATTCCGAGCTGGCGACGCTGCCCGGCGGTGGCGCGGCGGGCGGCCTGGGCGCGGGGCTCGTGTTTTTCGCCGGCGCGCAGATCGTCCCCGGAGCCACTTGGGTCCTGGACCGGGTGGGATTCGATGCCGCGCTCGCGAAAGCCGATCTCGTGCTGACGGGCGAGGGCGCGCTGGATCGCACGTCGCGTGTCGGCAAAGCGACCGGCGAAGTGATGCGTCGCGCCGAAGCGGCGCGCAAACCCGTGGCCGTCATCGCGGGGCGGGTGGATGATGGCGCGGGCGTCGCGGCGTACGGTGGTGACGGCGCGACGCTCGACGCGGCCGGCATTGCTGCGCTTGCTGAGCGAGCCACGCGCGCCGAGCTCGGGTTGCCCGCGTCTCCCGCTCCGTCTTAACTTCCGCGTCCTTATGCCAGAGAACCTGATGGACAAACTCGTGTCGCTCGCCAAGCGACGCGGGTTCGTGTTCCAGTCGTCGGAGATCTACGGCGGCCTCGGCTCGGTGTGGGACTACGGGCCGTTGGGCGTGGAGCTCAAGAAGAACATCAAGGAACGCTGGTGGCGCTCCATGGTACACGAGCGCGAGGATATCGAGGGGCTCGATGCCGCGATCCTGATGCATCCCAAGGTGTGGGAGGCATCGGGGCACGTGGCGGGGTTCACCGATCCCCTGGTCGACTGCAAGCACTGCAAGAACCGCTTCCGTGCCGACGATCCCCGCATCAAGGGCACGCCGGGCCAGCCCGACGCTCAATGCCCGGTGTGCGGCACCAAGGGCACGCTCACGGCGCCGCGGCAGTTCAATCTGATGTTCAAGACGTTCATGGGGCCGGTCGAAGAGGACGCGGCGGTGATCTTCATGCGGCCGGAGACGGCCCAGGGGATCTACGTCAATTACCTCAACGTCCTGCAGTCATCGCGCCAAAAGGTCCCGTTCGGCATCGCACAGATCGGCAAGGCGTTCCGCAACGAGATCACGCCCGGAAACTTCATCTTCCGGACGCGCGAGTTCGAACAGATGGAGATGCAGTTCTTCGTGAAGCCGGGAAGCGAAGGCGAGTGGTTCGAGTTCTGGCGCGCCGAACGCCTCAAATGGCTCCAGGGGTTGGGGATCCGGCCCGAGAAGATGCGCTGGCATCAGCACGGCAAGGACGAGTTGGCGCACTACGCCACCGACGCCTACGACATCGAGTACGAGTTCCCGTTCGGCTGGCACGAGTTCGAGGGGATTCACAATCGTACCGACTTCGACCTGAAGAACCATCAGCAGGCCTCCGGGAAAAAGCTCGATTACCTCGATACCACGACCAACGAGCGCTTCATCCCGTACGTCGTCGAGACGTCGGCGGGCGCCGACCGCACGACGCTGGTCGTGTTGTGCGACGCCTACCGGGAGGAGGAGGTGCAGGGCGAGCAGCGTGTCGTGCTGAAGCTCGCGCCCGCGCTGGCGCCGCTCAAGGCGGCCGTCTTCCCGCTCGTGAACAAAGACGGCATGCCCGAGCTCTCCCGCAAGATCTTCGACGACCTGCGGCGTCATTTCAACGTGTTCTACGATGACGGCGGCTCGATCGGCCGGCGCTATCGCCGCCAGGATGAGGCCGGCACTCCCTTCGGCATCACGATCGACGGCCAGTCGACGCAGGATCAGACGGTCACGGTCCGCGACCGCGATACGCTGCAGCAGGTGCGCATCGCCGCGGCCCAGCTCGTGGGCTACATCAAGGAAAAGATCACGGGATGAATGGATTTGCCATCGTTCCGTGCGCTCGTCGAGCGCCTCGCTAAGGACATCCCACGGGAGTTCCACGACGGTGTCGTCGCGGTGGACGTGCGGCCCGCGACCGTGCCGCACCCGGTCCACGCCGGCGTCTACACGCTCGGCGAATGCGTGCCGCTGGAGTGGAGCGGCAACGGCGCCGATCTGCACTGCCGGTTCCTCCTCTATTACGGCTCGTTCCGGGTCCTGGCGCGCGGTGACGCGGCACGAGGGCGAGCCCTTCGATCCGGTGTTTTACCGGTCGGGCGAGCGGGTGGTCGCGGGCGTGTGGAAGGCGGATGACGACGTATTCGTCGCGGGGGAAGGGTGTGACGTTGCGTGGCATGGGCGGCGGTATCGCGTGACCTTGCCCGAAGTGCGCCCGCCGGCGTTCCTCACGCTCGAGGGGCTCGCCGAGCCGCCGCCGGGCGACGCGGTGCTCGTTCTGCCGCGGCGCGTGACGCTGTTCAATTTTTGGCGGCGAGTGGCGGTGACGGAGAGGGTGGTGACGGTGGCGGCAGCTCAACAAGAACGAGGACGTCTATGAGCCCAAAGAAGGGAACGCGGAAGCCCGCCAAGCGCGCAGGATTCACGGCCGAAGAGCGCGCCGCGATGAAGGAGTACGTCCAAGAGCTGAAGGGCGGCACGACGGACGGGGAAAGTGCCGTGCTCGCGAAGATCGGCGTGATGAAGGAGCCGGATCGCGGCATGGCCAAGCGGGTTCACGCGATCGTCAAGGCAAGCGCGCCGGCGCTGTCGCCGCGGACGTGGTACGGCATGCCCGCGTATGCCAACCAGGCCGGCAAGGTCGTCTGCTTCTTCCAAAGCGCGCAGAAATTCAAGACGCGGTACGCGACCTTGGGCTTCAGCGACCAGGCGAACCTCGACGACGGGGCGGTCTGGCCGGTCGTCTTCGCGCTGCGAGAGTTGACCGCCGCCGCGGAGGCCAAAATCGGCACGCTCGTGAAGCAAGCCGTGACACAACATTCACCACGGAGTGGAGACTGATGCTGATCGGGAAATCGCTGCAAACGTCGCTCACCGTGAAGGACCTGCAGGCGAGCGTCACATGGTACGTCGACGTCGTGGGCTTCAAAGTGGACCGCAAGATCGAGCGCGACGGAACGCTGCGCGGCGTGGCTGTGTCGGCCGGCGACGTTCGCATCATCCTGAACCAGGACGACGGGAAAAAGGGCTGGGACCGCATCAAGGGCCTCGGTTTCTCGCTGCAGATCAACACCGCGCAGAGCATCGATGAGATCGCGCAACAGATCACGAGCCACGGTGGCGTGCTCGAGATGGCGCCGCAGGACATGCCCTGGGGTGCCCGCGTCTGCCGGGTTCACGACCCCGACGGGTATCGCTGGAGCATCTCGCGGCCGTCCGCTCCCTGATCGCCATTCCCAAACACGTCTTTCTGCTCACCCGCGACTTGATGTTCCGCGGCAAACTCGGCGCCGTCTGTGCCGCCGCGGGCGCCGCCGTGGTGCGCGACGATGCGGCCTGCGCCCTCGCGGTCATCGAACTGGACGCCCCCGGCGCGGCGGACTGCCTCCGGGGCCTCGTGGAACGAGGCGTGCCCGTCCTGGCTTTCGGGTCGCATGTCGACGCCGCACAGCTGCGCGCGGCGCGCGACGCCGGTGCCACAGCCGTCCCCAACTCCCAGGTCGAGGCACGACTCCGGGTCCTGCTCGTGGGGTTATCTTCCTAGGTATCATGGTCCACACCACGACGGTGGCGCTGCCGCCCCAGGAAATCCTCGCCCGCGCGAAACAGTTCTTCGCCGAGCGCGTGCCCAACTCGAGCGCCTACCCGGAGAAGGAAGGCCCGACCTTCCTGGTGCTGCGCGGCCAGGGCGGGGAAGAGGTGACGCTCAGCGCGGTCGCGGCGGACGGCGGCGCCCGCATCCGGGCATCCACGTTGTTCTTCGATCAGGCGCTGGACCGTTTTCTCTCGACGCTGCCCCTGACGGACGAGGTACGGGTCGCATGACCGCCGTGACCGAGCACTACGCCGTACGCGTGATGGTGACCGACGTGTGGGACCAGGTATTCCTGCCGGTCGAGCCCACCACGACGGTCGCCCAGCTCAAGAAGGAAGCGCTCGGCAAGGCGCTGCGCCGCCGCGTGCCGCCCGACGAGTATGTGATGAAGTTCCGTGGGGCTGAAGTGCTCGACGAAGCGGCGACGCTCGCGTCGCTCGGTGCGGGCGCGGGCGCGCCGTTCATCGTGCTGCCCCGGCGGCGCCAGCCGGTGCGATGACGGCGCCGAGCCGCACGCTCACGACGTTGGCCGTCGGGTTCCTGGCGCTCGACGCGGTGCTGCTCGGCTATCTCGGTGTCGCGCTCAAGCGGGTGCTGCTGATCGGCGGGGCCGTCGTGTGTGCGGCGAGCGCCGCAGCGGTGGTGCTGGCGTGGCGGCGCTACCGGCGGATTGTCGCCGAGGTCGCAAACGCGCGTCGCGCCATGAGAGAAGAAGCGGACGGGCTCCGCACGCTGCTGCAGCGTCATAATTCCCACAATTAGGTGAGCGTTCCGGTCGTCTGGCACCCCGCCTGCGGCCTGCATGACGCCGGCCCGGGCCATCCCGAACGTCCCGAACGTATCGCGGTGGTGCTCGCCGCCCTCCGCGCGCCGGCGGTGGCGTCGCAGA
>WNGI01004756.1_pt1 | contig 12156 bp, 12 predicted proteins | sample 5400621 | NCBI WGS metagenome assembly WNGI01 (sample SAMN13153374, study PRJNA577476) | soil metagenome | isolation source: 20 cm soil or saprolite under Garry oak tree replicate 1 | place: USA:California | collected 2016-06-15 | reverse complement strand
TGCCTCCTCCGGACTGCTTCCGTTTTGACGCGCGCTTAGATAGGGCGCGTACCAATCCCACCAATGGTGTTCGGCGTGCGTCTTTTCGTAGTGGTCGTGGTGCTCCGACGTTTCGCGGAGGAGCTCTGCAAGGGGCGCGACGTCAATGGGTCGTGCTTGCTTCTGGTCCCATTTGCGGCCAGGAAGGCGCTCCTTGATCTCTTGCAGCAGCCAGCGGTTCCCGTCTGGATCTTCAAACGAAGCAAACGAGAAGTAGGAACGACCTTCCGGATCGCGCCCAACGATCCTCGGGTTCTCCACGGCGTTGTTGAACGGGCCACCAGCGTAGTGGAAGACCTCGCTGACGTTGACGCCGCGGGCGATCAAGTCCTCGCGGGCGGCGTCGACGTTATCCACGGCGAGGACCAGGTCCGCCGAGCCAGACCTGGCCGACGTGACTCCCTTGCCAAAGATGATCGATGCCTCGGAACGAGGAGGAGTGAATTGTATACCCCGAAAGTTTTCATTCACGATGTCGATATCTAATCGGAACCCCAGTTTCTCGTAGAATGCTTTGGCGCGATCGACGTCGGAAACAGGGACGATTACCACTTCTAATTTCATGTTCATTATTGCTGCTCCTTTTCTTTCTTCGCGGTCCTGAACCTAAGTGTTGGCGCCGATCACTACAGCTTCAAGAGAAGAGGTCGCGCAAGACAGGACATACGATTTTTTCATATCGCCTAAAGCTACTACGGCGATCCGCCGGCCGCCGCAGAAAACGCGTGCTCGTCAAAATTATCGGCGACTAAATCGGAAATGCTGCTCTACGCAGCCGCTTTATCTAAGTGCGCGCCCGGTTGTACTTTCCGGGAACAGTTCGCGCTGAGATGGACAGACGGTTCCAGGCATTGATTGATGCGATTGCCAGGGTCACGTCAGCGCACCGAATCAATCAGGCTTCACGACCGAAAGAATATTGCCCGCTGGATCTTTGAACCAGGCAATCGTCGGTCCGTTCCCGCGCATGATCCCTTTCTCGTCTGTCTTCAGGTCACCTTGATTGTAATGCTCGAACCGCACCCCGCGCTTTATCAGCTCGTCGACCGCACGATCGACATCGTCCACCGGAAAATTGAGGACGGTGAACGTCGCCGGAACGTGATTCGGCTTCGGATAAATGAGAACATCATTGCCGCCCGCCAGATGCAATCTGAGCAGGCCGTGGTCCTCCGACGTCTTTAATCCCAGCGTTTGACTGTAAAACCTCTTTTCCTGCGCGATGTTCGGCGCCGCGAATCCGCTGAACGCTTTGCTGTCTTCCAACATGATAATCCCCCCAATGTCTTTCGTTTAGCGTCACGCCTTTGGTTCCCAAACATTATTTTCTGGAAGTGCAACGCTCCCGTATCATAAGCCCTTACGATGCGTGCTGACGCGCAGCGTTGTAGAGGCGCTGGCCGCGGCGAGCGGGCTGAGTGGTCGAGCCGTTAACAAGCGCAGCGCTATCGTGCGCGGTCTCTGCGAGAGCAGCCAAACGTTTAGATCTGACCCTGTTTTGAATCCCCATAACGTTCAGTCTGCGCTAATCTCTCCGGTATCCGCCATCGGGTTTCCGGTTTTGTAAAATGTCCCTTACGACTTGATTAGCTGGTAGACCTCCGGGGAAGGTAGACGCAGCAATGTTACGTCGATGATGGTCGTGCGATGTGGCTGAATCAGATTGCTCATTTGGCGACGGTTTAGCGGAATGCGCAAGGGCAGGTAGGAAACAAGCGGGTTCTGGCTCGGCGCCGCCGGTTCGATCGCCGTGATCTCGAGAGCGAAATCATAAACATTTGCCAATTGATCCACCCAGTCCTGTTCTTTGCGCTGAAATTTTTTCACCCGGAGGTAGAAAAGGATGACGTTAGGCGAAACGCCGCTGACCGACGTGTCTTGCATGAGCGACTGGATCGGTGTTGTCCCTTTCTCCTGCTGATTGGAAACGAAAAAGATATCGGAGTTCCCGATGGGGATTGGCAGCCCATCCTGGTCGCGCAATCGGATGATTACCTGCGAATGTGGATCGTATTGATTGCGCGGATCACTCAGGAAATTAAAAAGTCCGGGCTTCTGCATCCTCCGAGCGTTGTCAAAGGTTTGCGCGGTCTCGCGATCGTAGGCCGCGACCGCTCGCTGCCAGGCGGTCAGGGTGCGCTCCGGGGTTTCGAGCGCAAGCTTTAACATCCGCTCGATCTGCTCCTGTGGAACGGTTCCGGAAATAACTCCCATTGTGTCGCCCGAATGGGCGCAACGGTAAGGAATACCACAGGGAACCAGTAGGCGGTTCTTGCCTGCATAGGAGGTAGACTTCACCTCGTAATATTCTGGGAAATCGGCTTTCGCCGCAGCAGCCTGCACCGCAGTCTGGATCGCCGGCCATGGAAGAACTGCCGCATCTTTCTTCGGGCCAATTTCCAAATAATTGAAGTTCAGATTCGAAGCCGAAACCCGAACGACGCCATCGGAACCGTCTTCGTGCGCATAACGAATCGGAAATTCGAACCATGACGGGTCGGCTTGTGTGCCGACGATGATGTATTCCTGCACCTTATAATCCTCCGCCATCCGTGAATCCTGGCGCATGAAGGAAAGGTGTAGATCGATCGTCGAGGAAGATCCAAATTCGAGCGACTGCAAAAACTTCACTCCACGTTGCGCGCCACGTTCGAAAACGAACCGGCCCCACCGCGCGATCTGCCCCTGACCGATCGTTGCCCAGCCGCTGCCGAGATTCGCGCCGGCGAGATAAACCAGATTTCGGACAGGCGACGGCTTCGGACTGAAGTCCGCAATCCATTTGCGAATGACGAGCGCGCCAGTGCTATGGATAACGACGTGAAATCCACTCTCGAGCAGACCCGGATGTTGCTCTAACAGGGCTCGATTCAGTCCCCGCGCAATGTCGGCAACCGAAACCGAATCATTCAGACTGACATAGCGCGAGAGATCGACTTCAATGACATCGTAGCTGCCGCGCAAACGTTGCGGGAGTGTACCATAAATATTCGCGATCGACGTCGGGTCGGCGGACGGACTTTCTGCGCTGTAGCCGTGGATGAGAACGACGGGCTTCATTGAAATTTCGTTAAGCTAGCGGGCTATGTTTCGCTGTCCTTTGATTTGTTGTCTTCGATCTGTCTGGAGGTCCTCATCCAAGGACGTCGGCGATATCAACAAGACTCGCGACGACGCCCATCCAAGAGCCGCACGTGACGATCAACTCCGAAACCGTTCGCGAGTCAACGGTGATCTCTGATGTGCGTTTTCTGTCAACGCTCATACATCACCTATCAACGATGTCTCGATCTTCACAATTTTCGCGCTTCGTCCGTCCTCGAGTGTAATCCAGTCGCCCATGTCCGCGGCCAGCAGCGCCTTGCCGATCGGAGAAATCCAACTCACGACGTCTAGTCTGAAATCGAGTTCGTCGACGCCGACGATGGTAAACGTTTCGGTCGCGTCTTTTTTATCCTTCACCGTTACCGTTGTGCCGAACGTGACGCTGTTCACCGGCGCGTCCGGAGGATCGACAACATGGACCGATGCCAAAATGTGCTCTAATTCCATGATGCGCTCGCTGCCGGCGTTTGCCGCGCGAAGCTTCTGCAGTTCATCGCGCAAACGCTTCGCGCCGCGCGCGGTGACGTAATTGGTCGCTCCCGGCGGCAGCCCTGACGCCGATCGCTTCCGTCCGCTGCGCTCCGGAAGATCGACATCTTCTTTAACAAAGGCCCTGCTCACCGTTCGATCGTTTCCTACGTCCTAATTCTTCCTTCTTACTTTCCTTCGCGCCCTGCTCATCTAGAAAAGTATCGCGGCCGCCGAGTTGTTTTTTGAATGGTCCTCAACGCGCAGTGAATCCCCCGTCGACCATCAGACTGTGCCCCGTTACAAAAGATGCCTTCTCGGAACACAGCCACAAAACAGCTTCCGCAACTTCCTCGACGCGACCCAGGCGTCCGATGGGATGGAAGGTGGTCAGATCATCCTTTTTCATGTTCATGCCATCGGCGAGGCGATCGACCATCTCTGTATCGATCACCGCCGGGTTGACCGCATTGACGCGAATCCCTTGCGCGGAATATTCCAACGCAGCGGCTTTGGTAAGTCCGATGACCGCGTGTTTCGACGCACTGTAAATCCCGATTCCCGGAAATCCGATCACGCCGGCGACCGACGCGCAGTTCACGATCGCGCCACCGCCTTGGTCCAACATCCGAGGGATCTCGTACTTCATGGAAAGCCAGACGCCTTTGACATTGATGTCCATCACCGCGTCGTAGTTGGCTTCGGTCTGCTCAGCGAGCGGTCGCGGTTCGCCCTCGATACCGGCGTTGTTAAAAGCCAGATCGAGTCCTCCGTATTCGCTGACCGCGTGCTTGACCAGCGCCTCAATATCGGCCGCGACCAGGATGTCGGTCCGCCGAAAACTGGCCGTCCCACCCGCCGCGCGGATCATCGAGACCGTTTCCTCTCCTCGCTGAACGTTGCGATTACCGATCACGACCCGCGCACCATCGCGAGCAAATGCCAGCGCCGTCGCGCGGCCGATTCCTGAACCTCCACCGGTCACTAACGCAACCTTGCCTTCAAATTCTTTCATTAAGTAATCTCCTTGTTCAAAATTCTCGGCTCGTTTCCTGTCGCCGACGACTGACGCATGCTATGTGATTCGCGCGGTTTGCGTCTATCTCCTTTATAAGCGCATCAGGTTGTTCGAAGCTTTGAAAAACGTTGACGTAACGTTCAATTACGGGCTCGATGGATACATGAAAACAAAACTTTGCTTCGCCCTCTTTCTATTCGCATTCATCTGCTCGGTATCGGCAGCGGACTCGAAAATTGAGCAAGCCGTTCGGGATCAAGACGTGCAATGGTCCAAAGCTGCGGAGTCCAGAGATGTCGAGAAGCTGCTTTCGTTTTACGCAGATGATGCCGTCGTCTTGCCGGCACACGCCGCGATCGCGACCACAAAAGATTCAATTCGAAATATCTTTCAAAGGTTGCTATCCATTCCCGGTGTCGCTCTGAGTTGGAAAGCGACAAAGGTGGACAGTGGCTGGGTCGGGAGATCTGGCCTACTCAACCGGAGCCTATGAAATGACCGCGCCTGACGACAACGGTAAGTCCTCCATCGATCGCGGAAAATATGTGGCGGTCTGGAAAAAGCAGGCTGACGGAAACTGGAAGGTCGCAGTCGATACCTGGAATACTGATCTCCCCCTGCCCGCGCCTTCCGATAAAAAATAGCGGGCGTGCCGGGCCGTTGCGCGTTGCGTCACGTCTTTGTTGATCTTCGTTCCTCTGACTCTTTGCGCTTCATAATTCTTACTTCTTAATTCTTACCTCGTTCATGAGTCTCGATACGCAGACGAAACTGGCGATCTACCGGCACTTCACCGAGACCGGGCAAAGGCCGTCGCTGGAAATAATAGCTGAACGTGTTGGCTCCGATGTCAGCAGCGTTCGCGAAGCCTATGTCAGATTACGCGCCCAGCGAGTATTGGTGTTGGAAGCTGATGGAGCGTCCATTCGGATGGCTCCGCCATTTTCCGGCGTGCCGACCCAACATGTCGTGATCGTCGATGAGACAAAATATTTCGCTAACTGCGCCTGGGATTCATTCGGCATACCGGCGGCACTGCATCGCCCGGGGCGAATTCATTCCCGTTGCGAGCAATCCGGTGAACCGCTTAATCTAGAGATTGGCTTCGAAGGTCCGCCGCCCTGCAGCTGGCTTTTTCATTGCCTTGTTCCAGCGGCCAGGTGGTGGGACGACATTGTTTTCACCTGAAGCAACATGCTTTTCTTCCGGTCGGAAGAACGGGTTCGTGAGTGGTGCGCGGCGCATGGTTATCCCATGCGGCCGCTCGTCACGATGGACCAGCTATGGACGCTCGCGACGACTTGGTATTCGACGCGCTTACAAGAGAACTCGCGGCGTCCGCAGCCCGATGAGATGCGTTCCATTTTCGCGGGCCTCGGCTTAGCACGCGACTTTTGGGATCCGCAGTCGGATATTTTCGGTTAATGGATTCGCTTCGTTCGGAGTTCAGCAGTTCGTCGTCCCTTGAATCCTCTTCAGCTTTCGCTTCCAGCGTTTCAGTTTTTTGCCTTCGGAAATGTCAAATGTTTAGATCTGACCCCATTTTCCCCTTCCACCTCACTAAATCAATCCCAACGCGCGCACGATCGCCTCGTCCACGACCCCCGTGGCATCCAATCCGTAGTCCTGTTGGTAAGCGGTTAGGGCGCGACGAGTGTTAACTCCCAGGGAACCGTTGACGTCTCCGGTGTAGTAGCCAAGCTCTTTGAGCGCGTTCTGCACGTTAATGATGACCTGGTCCGGCAATAGATTGCCATAGGTGTAAATCGGTCCGTCGTAATCGTAGCGCTCATAGTTGGGATCGTATCCCCAAGCCGGATACCAATATCCCGAGTCCCAATAATACTATCCGCCTCCGACCAGCACGATAACGATGTAGGGTTGTTTCCACCAATCGTGGTCGTGCCGTTCATGATGGTAGCGACGCATGGCGTCCGCGTAACTGTCGCCATTGTCGTTAGTTGTTTTCCCACGGCCAGTGTTGTTATCGGTTATTTTGCCATTCCCAGGATTGTTAGCCGCTGGTTTTCTATGCCCAGGATTGTTAGCGATGCCTTTGTCGCGCCCAAGATTGTTGTTTGCTGTTGTGGCCTGCGTCGGCTGACCCCTTGGCTGCGGAAAAGCCTGGGACGCCTTGGGCTTCGAGGTCGGTTGCGTCGCCGCGTTCTGGCTGGGCGATGCCTGCTGAGCGTTTAACGTTGGCATCGCGGCGAGAGCCATCCAAATCAATGAAAGAACGATGTTTTTCATAACTTGTTAGACAGCAATAAGCAGGTGTTGCTCAGCAAGATGCAAGACTTTGTGCGTCTGCGCTGCATAGGCTACGTCTATGCAGAGAAATCATCTTCTCAATTCGGCATTCGACGTTCGACGCTGGACGTTACTGCAAGTCCGGCGTCGGACCGGTCAGCGTCCCCTCCGCCCCTGATCTGTCGCGCCGTAGCCTTGCGCGTATGCGAATCTTTTGATTTCCGTTTTCGAATGTCCTGACTTTGATCGCGGCCAGCACCGAAATATGCGACTCTGACAACGCTGGAAAATCACGATGGGATTACGCGTCGCTTCTCGAGAAGGAACGCGATTGCCGCGAAAACCGTGTAGAAGACGAGCGCCGTGATCGCGAACGCGCGATCGGACGAGGGCGGAGGGCGCAGGAAGGTGTTGCTTGTTTGAATCAAGACCAGCGCCGCAACGAAAATGATGATGCCGATTTTCCGCGCGATCGCGCCGTTGCGTTTCAAATAGAGCACCGCGCCAAAAAGAAGAATTCCGATCTCCAAACCGAACTCGATGGCTCTGTAATTCCAAAGACCGAAGCCGACTTTCAACGTGTCGTCATAGATGGGGAGATCAGGGCGATGAACAATCAAATCGAGAAGCCAATGCGAAAAAACGGCGAAACCCACAAGCAACGCCGCGCTACTCGAGGCAATGTTCCGCCAGCCGATTTTGTAAATTGCAAACGCTACCGCCGACCAGAAAAGGGCGCCGATGAGGCTGTGCGTGTAAGGCATGTAATAAAGATCGAGCGCATTAGTCGCGGTGATTCCGGGAACGAAACGCACTTTCTCGATCCCAAGCAGAACAAATGGCGCCCACAAAAAATCCAGCAACTGCACGGCCACGAACAAAACCCAGAGCGGGATTTTGTTTCGCTCCGTTTTGACCGCGAACGCGACACCGTAATGTCCGACGAACATTGGTCTTTTAGTCTAACACGGCGGGTTGATTGTCGACCTTACAGCTTTGATCTCTAACCTGTTCTTAATTGAAAGTCGTTCGCTGCCCGCACTCACTCGCTGCTGCCCTCGCAGCTTTACCTTCTATGTTGCTCATCCCGCTCGCTCCATTCTTGCTTCCTCCTTCTGCCTTTTCGTTAACAAACGAACGCCGTAGTTTTAGCGAAGGAGGAACGTCAACTCTCACCATTTTCAACCAGACTAATGGAAACGCCGTTGACGCCTCTCGAATTTGCTCGCCGCGCGCGCAAACTTTATCCCGAACGTGTCGCGGTGGTCGATGGCGACTCACGCTGGACCTATGCGCAGTTTCTTGATCGCTGTGATCGTTGGTCGGCGGTTTTGCAAAAACTTGGAATCGGCCCGAGCGACCGTGTCGCCTATCTCTCACCAAACACTCACGCGCAGCTCGAATCGTTCTACGCAGTCCCGCAAATCGGCGCTGTGCTGGTGCCGTTGAACTATCGCCTGACCGCCGGCGACTTCGTTTACCTGATCAATCATAGTGGTTCGCGCATGGTCTGCGCAGACCGCGATTACCTTGGCACGATCGATAGCATTCGGTCCCGCGTCCCATGCGTTGAACACTTCATCGCGCTGAGTTGTAGCGTCGACTGTCCTCAGCCGAATTCTGTCTGGCTCAACTATGAAGCAGTGCTCGCCGCGAGCTCGACTGAATTTGTTCGTCCGGACATTCGCGAGACTGATCTGCTCACAATCAATTATACCAGCGGTACCACCTCGCGTCCGAAGGGCGTGATGATCACTCATCGCAATGCCTGGATGAATTCCATCGGCACACTCCTCTATGCCCCTATGACCTGTGCTGATCGTTATCTGTGGACGCTGCCGATGTTTCACGCTAACGGCTGGACTTTCGTCTGGACCGTAACGGCAGCAGGAGCGACTCACATCTGTCTGCGCAAAGTCGAGCCGCGTGCTGTCTTCGAATTGATGGCGACCGAGCAGGTCACCACGCTGTGCGCAGCGCCGACGGTTTTGATTTCATTAGCAAACGCGCCGGGAAACCTCCGTCGCCTCGCACCCAAAGGAATTCACGTTGTCACCGCCGGTGCGCCGCCTGCAGCCTCCACGATTCAGCGACTTGAAGAAGATTTGGGTTGGACCATCACGCACGTTTACGGACTGACCGAGACAGCGCCGTTCATCACCGTCTGCGAATCCCGGGCGGAACACGCGCCGCTACCGATGAGCGAACGGGCCGCGATCAAAGCGCGCCAGGGTGTTGAGTTGATTACATCGGGTGAGTTGCGCGTAGTAGACACGCGAGGCAACGACGTGCCGCACGATGGCGTTACTCAGGGTGAAATCATCGCGCGCGGCAACGTGGTCATGGCCGGCTACTACAACGATCCGGAAGCGACCGAGCGGGCTTTACGCGGCGGATGGTTTCATACCGGCGACGCGGCGGTCGTGCATCCGAATGGTTACGTCGAAATTCGCGACCGTCTGAAAGACGTCATAATAAGCGGCGGCGAAAACATTTCATCGGTCGAAGTCGAAAGCGTGCTTTTGCGACACCCGGCCGTGCAGGAGGTGGCGATCGTCGGATTCGCGCACGAACGCTGGGGCGAGGCGCCGCACGCGTTTGTTGTTCTCAAGCAAGGCGCGCATGCCGATGAGCGCGAGCTGCGCGAGTTTGCGCGCGCGAACCTCGCGCACTTCAAGGCGCCGCACGGCGTGACGTTTGTCGAAGAGCTACCCAAAACTGCGACTGGCAAAATTCAGAAATATATTTTGAGAGCACAACGCCCTGCGATCGCACCGCAGTAAGTCCAATGTCTAGCCGAGTGGATGCGTATGCCAGGCCGTGTGTGCAGCCGCTTACTTCTGTCTTCGCTGCCAGCTGGTACGGAGTGAATTAATGATCAAAAATCAGTGATCAGAAATCAGCCGTTATCTTCTTGGGCCAGTTGAAGAGCGTGCGCAACAGCTTGGGCCCATCCCATCGCACGCCCTTCTGCTTCCGCGCGTTCGGCCGCAGCCGAACCAAGACGCTCGCGTGCAGGCGTGAGATAGCGGTCCCGTAGTTGCAGCCAAAAAGCGATCTCATCGATCGCAGTGGTCTGCAGTTCCTTGTTACGCGCACAGGACGCTCCATACAACCGCAGCGCCTCTTCTTCTCTCCCGGATCCAGCTAAACCCATCGCCATCCCTTGCATTTCGGTGGAAGCCTCCATCTGATTTCCGTAATCAAGCGCCGCGCGCAAGCTCTTGCCGTAAATGCCGACGGCCTTCTGCGGCTCGCCACGCCACAAGGCGCAGTCGCCCAGATAATGCAGCGAGTAGTGAATGAATTTGGGTTCGTTTTGAGCCTGACCTTCTGCGAGCGTCTCGCGCGCGAGCGGTTCTGTGCGCTCCACGTCCCCCAATGCGACAAGCATCTGGCCCATGTTTACACGGCCGCGCGTGACTAACTTCGCCGACCCGAATTTCCGATACTGCTCAAGACAATCCTCCATCGAGCGCAACGCATCCGCGTACTCACCGGCCATGAACTGCGAGTAACCAATGCTCTCGAGGGCGAGCGCCAACTCCAGTGGTTCACCATTTTCTTGCCACAGCTCGAGGCTTCGGTCCGCCAACCGACGCGCACCGACTTCGCCGCTCCAATTCAAAATCATGCTCAACGCCCACAAAGCTCGCGCCGCGTCAGGCGAGCGGTCGTCAGCATTCACGCTCAATGCTTCCTCGAGCCACGCTCGTCCCTCGCGATAGTAGGAACGCAAATGCCAGAACCAGCCAAGCGCGGACGCCAACCGCAGCAGATCGCGCGGACGTGCACGCGCCCATCGCAGCGCTGCCCGGAAATCATCGTGATCCGCATCCAGTAATGCGAGTGAAGCAGCTTCGTCTTCAATGCGTCGCGCATACGTCCGTTCAGCTACGTCGAGGTAGTAGATGAAGTGTCGTTCGCGCGCATCCTCTTCTTCGCCTGCTTCGACCAGACGCTCAGCGGCGTAATGGCGCAATGTCTCAAGGAGGCGATAGCGCAATGTCTCATCGCTCAGTTGCTCAACGATAACTAACGACTTGTCGACGAGGTGTTCGATTGTATCCAAGGAATCGCCACAGATCGCCTCCACTGCCTGCAGATCGAACCCGCCAGCAAAAACTGACAACCGCCGGAACAGCGCACGTTCGTTCTCCGGAAGTAAGTCGTAGCTCCAATCGATGGTCGAGCGCAGCGTCTGGTGTCGTCCACGTCCGCCGGTCAAGAGTCGAAATCGATCCGACAAACGCGCGCGAATGTCTTGCGGTGTTAACGTCTTCGCGCGTGCCGCTGCGAGCTCGATTGCCAGGGGCAATCCTTCCAAAATTCTGCAGATTTCAACGACCGCTTCCGTATTCGAGCTGGTGAGGGAAAATCCGGCCCGGACCGCGGTCGCACGATCGACAAAGAGCTGGACGGCTTCGCACTTCACCACCTCGTCCGGACTTCGCTCTACATCCGGTAATGACAAGGGCGGCACCCGCCACATCATTTCGCCCGCTAGCCCGAGTGGCTCACGGCTCGTTGCCAGCACACGCACGTCACCACACGCGCGCAACAATGCCGAGACAGCTTCCGCGCACTCTGCCAGGAGATGCTCGCAGTTGTCGAGGATGATCAGAGTTTGAGTTCCTTCCAACGCCTTCGCGAGTGCATCGATTGCACTCAAACCCGTCTCGATTTTTGCGCCGAGCGCCGCGGAGATTGCGTCCAGCACCAGGCCGGCCCCACTCAGCGGCGCCAGATCAACAAACCGCACGCCGTCCGGAAAATTCTCCAGTTCATCCGCGCCTACCTGGATGGCGAGCCGCGTTTTCCCGCAACCACCGGCGCCGACCAATGTGACGACGCGATGCTTTTCAATCAGCGCCCGCACAGTTTTCTGCTCCTCAACGCGTCCGATGAAGGAGGTCAGTTGGATCGGCAGATTCTGCCGGAAACTGGTAAGCGATTTGAGTGGCGGAAAGTCAATGCGCAGCTCCGGATGCGCGAGTTGAAAGACGTGCTCCAACTCAGAAAGATCGCGCAAACGATGGCGTCCCAGCTCAATGAGCGACGCACCGTCCGGTAACGCATCGCGCAGAATGCCGGCCGTAACGCCCGAGATCAGAATCTGCTCGCCGTGTGCGATTGCGCGGAGACGTGCGGCGCGATTAACGTGCGGCCCACGATAATCAGCGCCGGCTTCACCGGTGTGAATTGCCATGCGGACACGCATCGGCACGTCGGCCGGCCACGTTTGCGCGCGCAGCGCCCGCTGAATCTCGACCGCA
>WNGI01004755.1_pt1 | contig 12157 bp, 10 predicted proteins | sample 5400621 | NCBI WGS metagenome assembly WNGI01 (sample SAMN13153374, study PRJNA577476) | soil metagenome | isolation source: 20 cm soil or saprolite under Garry oak tree replicate 1 | place: USA:California | collected 2016-06-15 | reverse complement strand
GAACGGCGCGATCAGACACGGCGCGCGCGATTGAGGAAGTCGCTGACGTTCCTGACCTCCTCGAGGCGCTGCTCGGGCGTCATCCGCATGATGCCGGCGACCTCGCCCAGCATGTGCGATCCCAGCACGACCCGCGGTTCCAGCTGCGCGTGGATGTCGAGGTTCGCCGCTTCGAGGAGGCGTTCGAGCGTCTCCCAGGTGGGGCTTGTCTGGCCCTTCTCGATGCGAGCGATGACGGACTGGGCCGTGCCGGCGCGGCGCGCGAGCGCGCGCTGGCTCAGGCCGGCGCGAGTGCGAGCTTGGAGGAGGATTGCGGCAGCGTTGGTCATGACTGATGATAGCTAATTGGCTATCACCGGCAAGGGCCTTTTAACGACTTGACCCTCCGTCAGTTAGGGGGCAAGTTAGCCTGCCTCATGACGGAGCACGGAGCAGGGAGCAGGGAGCAGAATGGTGCACCGGAGCGTACTGCTCCGTGCTCCGTGCTCCTCCTTGCCATCGTCTCGACTCTCGCCGTCGCGCCGGTTCCGGCGGGGGGACAGCAGCCATCGGCCAGCCAAGTTCAGCAGGCCCTCCAACAGCAGCCGGGCCTCGCGGACCAGGTGCGCAGCCGCATCTCGCAATCCGGTCTCACGCCCGATCAGATTCGCGCGCGCCTCGCGGCGAGCGGTTATCCCGCGACGTTGCTCGATCCCTATCTCAGCGCGACGTCGGCCGCGGGGTCTCCTCTGCCGGGGGCGCAGGAGCTCGCGGCGCTGCAGGCGCTCGGATTGCCGTCCCTCACGAACCAGCTCTTGCCGTACGACACCGGTTTGGTCCGCAGCGCGCGCACGACGCCGAGTGAGGTATTCGGTGTGGATGTGTTCCAGCGGACCACGACGCAGTTCCTGCCGTTGCTCGCGGGTCCCGTGCCGGCCGATTACAAGCTTGGGCCGGGCGACAATCTCGTTCTGATTCTCACCGGCGACGTCGAGCTGACCTATTCCCTGCCCGTCACGCGCGAAGGGTTCGTGCTGATTCCGCAGGTCGGTCAGGTGCACGTCGCCAATCTGACGCTCGATCAGCTGCGCGACGTGCTGTACACTCGGCTTGGCCGCGTCTACTCCGGCGTACGGCGCACGGCGAACGCCACGACTCGCTTCGATGTAACAGTCGCAAACGTGCGCGCCAATCAGGTGTACGTCGTCGGCGAGGTGTCGCAGCCCGGTGCCTATCAGATCAGCTCGCTCGGCACCGTCTTCACGGCGCTGTATGCGGCGGGCGGGGTGACCGAGCGCGCGAAGCTCCGCGGCGTCGAGGTCCAGCGCCTCGGCAAGACGGTCGCGACGCTCGATCTGTACGATTATCTGCTGCGTGGCAACACGCGCAACGATATCCGGCTCGAGACGGGCGACGTGATCTTCGTGCCGATTCACGAGTCGCGCGTGCGGATGAGCGGCGCCGTGCTGCGGCCGGCGGTCTATGAGACGAAGACCGGTGAGACGCTGGCAGACATGCTAGCCGCAGCGGGCGGGTTCCGGCCCGACGCCGCGCTCGAGCGCGTGAAGGTGCTGCGATTTTTGCCCGCCGGCGGGCGGACGTCGCAAACGACGGCGCGGATCGCCATTGACGTGCCGCTGCGGCAGGGAGCAGGGAGCACGGAGCAGGTGCCGCCCTTTGGACTCGAGGATGGCGATGTCGTGCAGGTAGACTCGCTCGCCGGCGCGGCTGATCAGTACACCGTGGCGATCACCGGGATGGTGCAGCAACCAGGAACGTACCCGTGGCGGCCGGGAATCACGTTGCGGCAGCTGATGGTGCTCGCGCGCGGTCCCAGGATCGGCGCCGATCTGCGGGACGCCGAGATTGCGAAATTACCGGCCGATCGATCGAAGGGTCAGCTCGCCACGACAATGCGCGTGCCGCTCGACTCGACGTATCTGTTCGAGCGCGACTCGGCGGGCCGGTACATCGGTCCGCCCGGGGTGTCTTTCCCCCCGCACGGCACGGCGACGGAGGTGCCGCTCGAGCCGTACGACAATGTGCTGATCTTTCGCCAGCCCGATTTCGAGCTGCAGCGCACGGTGACGATCACGGGCGAGGTGCGGTATCCGGGCACCTACGCGCTCAAGGCCAAGGACGATCGGCTGGCGGACTTGGTGCAGCGGGGCGGCGGGCTGACCCCACGCGCGTACCCTGAGGGCATTCGCTTCGTGCGAGCGATCGACAATCGCGGCCGCATCAATATCGATCTCCCCAAGGCGCTCAAGGAGCGCGACTCGCGCGACAACATCATCCTCCAGCCTGGCGATTCGATTCACATTCCCGAGTACCAGCCGAGTGTGCGAGTGACAGGCGCGGTCAACTCGCCAGGCAGTGTGCTGTTCCGACGCGGGGCCAGTCTCGACTATTACCTCAGCGCCGCCGGCGGCTTCACGCGGGCAGCCGAGAAGGGCCAGGTAAGCGTGCGTTACGCGAATGGGGAAGTGCGCACACGGCGGCGCTCGCTGCTCTTCAGCAGCAACCCGGCCCCGGGGCCGGGTTCTGAAGTCCTGGTGCCCTTTAAGGATCCAAATGCTCCCCACACCGATACGGTGGCACTGGTGGGCGCGATCGCGCAGATCCTGGCGAGCACGGTGGCGATCATCGTCGTTGCGAGAAGGTTCTGAGTCCTACTGTGAACAATGACCGTGCCTCGCGAACAGCGAATGGGGCATTCGTACCTTGCCATTGCCGTTGTAAATGCGACTCCGCGGCCCCGGTCGCGGGTCGTTGTGCCCTTCACAAATCCTAACGCGCCCGAGACCGACATGCTCGTTCTGTTTGGTGCGATCGCTCAGATCAAGACCAGTACGGTCGTCAAAGTTGTGCTGTCGAAGAAGTGAACTCGCTCCGTAACCCCGGTTCCGTCGAGTCAGTTGAATCGCCTGGGGACAGACGAGCGGACTTGACGACGTCAGCTGAGACAGCCTCGAGCGGACAAACGATTTTGGATGCTTTCAATATCGTCCTACGGAACCGCAAACTAATTGCCGCGATATCTCTTTTGGGGGGGGCGCTCTTCCTGCTCGTCGCACTTCTGCTGCCACCGACTTACCTCGCCACTACCACCTTCGTGCCCGATGTGGGATCCTCCCAGAATCGCCTTGCGGGCTTATCGGGACTGGGTGGCTTAGCTGGCCTGGCCGGTCAATTTGGCGTGACGCTGGGGGGTGACGCGAGTAAGTCACCCCGGTTCTATGCCGATTTAGTGAAGAGCCGAGAAGTAATGGAAAATGTCTTGCTCACTCGTTTTCCTGTGCCCACCTCCTCGGGCGATTCTGCTTCATTACTGACGATTATGGGAACTCACGGTCGCGATTCGCTTGACCGCCTGCAGCGAGGCACCAAGACGTTAGCGCGTAACGTAGCCGCGCAGGTCAACAGTCAGACGGGTATAGTTGAACTCAAGGTCGAGACAAAAGATCCCGTGCTGTCTGCGCTCGTGGCCGCGCGTTTCGTAGACCTCCTAAACGAATTCAATGCACACACGAGACAAACGCACGCTAGGGAGAGGCGCCGTTTTGTTGAAGAACGCGTGGCCGATGGCGAGCGGAATCTCCGGCAAGCTGAGGATCTACTAAGACAGTTCTACGAAAAGAACAGATCTTGGCAGCAAGCGCCTCAATTGGTTTTTGAGGAAGGCAGATTGCGACGCCAGGTCGAGGTGCAGCAGGAGCTGTATCTCACGCTCCGTCGAGAGTACGAGACCGCCCGAATCGAAGAAGTTAACGACACACCGGCTATTACTGTTATTGATCGCGCCGCTCCACCGCGTCGTCGTTCCGAGCCCAACATATTCCTCCTGACCACGCTTGGGGTTTTCCTCGGGGCCCTACTGAGCATTCTTGGCGCATGGGGAACCGAATACGCCGCACGGCTGCGCGTCGCGAACTCACCTGCGTACGGCGAGTTCCGTAAGCTCATAGTTGGCGCTCGGGATGATTTGCTAGCGCTCACCGGTCGGCGCAGATAGTCCAATCGACTCAACGTGATTACGTAACGTATGCGGTTTCTAGTCTATCCGCTGATCTCGATCATCCTCGTCCTGCTGGGAATTCTTTTCACCCACGACGTCGCTGCGCTCATAGTTCTCGGTGCGCTTTCTCTGGCTTTCTCATTGTGGCTCGTTTGGCCAACAGCGACGCCGATGCTGCGAGTCACATTTGCCGCTCTCGCTTGCCACGCGGTGATCGGGTGGATGGTGGCTGAGCCATCCGCCAGTGCGATCTGGATAGGGACGGGTGGGGCACAGTTGTACGCCACCGCATTCTTTGTGGTGTCACTTGGGCTGCTAGCTGGTGCTTTCGGCTTTTCTATCGCAAATCAACGCCAGCTTTCGTTACCGACCTTCGATGAAGATCGGTTTCGAGTAATCAGCCGCCGTCTTGCACTATTAGGTGCCGGGGGAATGTTCGTTGTGTACTACAGTCTGCACGCCCTACCCTGGCAGATTGATCTCCTCACCATCGGCTCCACGCGGTATATCACCGGAATCACAGAGTGGGTAATCAATCGTTTCATGGATCTGCTTACAATCACCGTGCCAGTGCTCTTCCTATTCGGAAAGCGTGAGAAGGTCTACGGTCTAATCGGATTATTCGGACTCCTGATGCCATTTCGCAGAGCGAACATCATGGCGGTTCTTCTGTTAATTGCGATCTGTTGGAGCATTCGTCACAATCGATTCAAGCCACTCTTGGTCTGCATCGCTCTTGCGGTCTCGATTTATGCGAGCAGTCAGTTGTTGTATTTCGGAATACTTGCGAGAAAAGTCGATACCCACGAATCGATTGCCGCTCTAGGATCCGCGCTCCCCGAGGTTCGTGACTTAGGCTGGATGGTTCAATTGACGGATGGCCACCGATGGTGGGGGGCAACCTTTGTCCAACCCGTCCTGCCACTTCCGAGCTTCATCGTTCCTTGGGTGCAGGAGCACAGTTTAAGGAGTGTGAGCACGCGACTCATCGGTCTCGATAGAGAGAACACCGGAGGCCTCCGCCTCACTCTAGCAGGAGAGTCCTTTCTGAATTTTGGGTTTTTCGGTGTGTTGGTCGTTTGCTTCGCCTGGGGCCTGGCAATGCGGTGGATAGACTCGGCCATCCGCAGCGCCTTACCGAATAGACGATTGCATGTCTATCTCGTTTCGTTGATGCTGTCATGGGTCGCATTCTGGATATACCTTGGGGGAAGCCAAGCAAGTGGGATCATAAAAGCGGGAATTGGGATCTGCGCAATCTTGCTTATCATCACCCGGAGTCGCAGTCCCACTTTCTTAATCGCTCGCCAAGTGTCGACGTAGAACGTGGTGATGCCTAGCGAGCTTTGGCCAATCCAGGACACAACGGTCCGTCGACTCTCGGCCTGGGCACTCAAACTGTGCCTTCTCGCCGGCACGGGTTGCCTGGCGGATAGCAATGCTGTCGCTCCCAAAGGCGTCGTTCAGTCTTTGAGGGTTGAACCCAACCCCTACAACCAATTGGCATCTCTAGTCTCATTCTCAGCGATCGCTGTTGATTCGGCGCAGGTCGTGTATGCAGCGGAAGGGCAGCCAGCCTTGACGACGCCTTGTGTTCGCCTCGTGAGCGACCCAGCGCGCGTCTCAGTACTGGGCCTGAAGCCAAACACCAGCTACGCGTATCATGTCGCTGCTTGCGGGTCCGCCTCGGTTGTATCGTCTACCGTTATAGGACTTAGTGGAAGTCTCCCCAACGGGCTCGAAGATGTGAGCATCAAGAGCACCTCCGGCGTTGGCTCCGGGTGGACTTTCCTGTCGACCACGAGGGACTCGGTGGGGTACCTGCTGGCTTTCGATAGCACTGGAGCGATCAGATGGTACCGGACCTTTCGACTGCGTCTGGGCGAACAGGCGCTCGATGGCAAACAGCTCGCAAATGGAGACTTCAGCCTGTTTATCGGCGCCAGCCAAGGCTGGCAGCCTACGTTCGGACGGTATGTCGAAGTCGATCCCAACGGCGACGTGGTGCGCGTGTACGTTGCTGGCGCACCGTTTTACACCGATGGACATGATCTCTCAGTTTCGTTTTCAGGCGCAAACCCCGAACGCATCACTCTCATCGGTTACGACCTTAGACGTGTTGATCTGAGCCGATTTGGAGGCTACCCAGACGCCCTGGTTGCTGGACATACCATTCTGAGGCAAACCGCTTCGGGGATGGTCGAATTCCAGTTCAGCGCTTGGGATCACTTCACGTTGGATGACTGGATCGAACTGCCCGACACTCTAAAACGGGTCCCAAACACCGATTTCGACCACCCGAATTCCATCGATTTCGATTCTGATGGCAACTACATCGTATCGTGGCGACACTTTGGGGAAGTCACGAAGATCGATGCCGTCACCGGGTCGATCCTTTGGCGCCTAGGCGGTCGCAACAACCAATTCACATTTATCAATGACCCGCTCAACGGATTCAGCGGTCAACATCAAGCGCGCCTGTTGCCCAACGGCAACATCCTGCTGTACGACAATGGCTGGCGTCACCAACCTCAGGAAACCCGCGCTGTCGAGTATAGGCTCGACGTCGGGGCCAAGACAGCCACGATGGTATGGGAGTTTCGACATACTCCCCCGTTGTTCACCGGCTTCGTTGGTTCAGTCCAGCGCCTAGCACAGGGAAATACGCTGATTGGCTATGGACAATTGGGGAGAATCACGGAAGTACGATCTGACGGATCCATTGCGTGGGAAGGACAGCTGATGTTCGGGAACTCTCCCCAGACCTTCTTTTATCGCGTGGTGAAGATTGTCTCCCTTTACAAATCGTAGATCCCCCCGATTCCAGTACGGGAGTATTCTATGATGGCACCCCTTTTCCTGAATACCGACGGCGCCCTGCTGCGGTGGTAACGGATTGCGGGGTAGGACGGGCCGCGGTAGTGTGGGAGAATGCGACACAACCTTGCTAACACTGAGCGGGATTGGTCCGTGATGGCTGCGAACGATCCCATGTGGGCGATCCTCACCGAACAGGACAAACGCGGGAACCGCTGGGATGCAACGGAGTTCTTTGCGACCGGACAACGGGACGTCGAGCGAATGCTAGCCCGAGCTGATGCACTCCACCTCATGCCGATGCGCCGGGACCGGGCACTGGATTTTGGCTGCGGTCTGGGGCGCCTGACTCAGGCGCTGGCCGATACCTTTGCGCGGGTGGACGGCGTGGACATCGCCGCGCCGATGATCACGCAAGCACAACGCCTGCATGCGCGGGATCCGCGCCTGGTGTTCCATTACAACCCCGCATCCAATCTCTCGATTTTCCCGGACGCCTCGTTTGATCTCGTGTTCACATACATTACGTTGCAGCACAATCGGCGCGAAGCCGTGGCGTCATACTTGTCCGAGTTCATCCGTGTACTGCGAACGGACGGGCTTGCACTCCTGCACATTCCCTCGCGGCTTCGTGTGGATCGTCAAGTCTGGGAACGCGCGAAGCTCGCGATTCCCCGCCTCTATCGTTGGTATCGCCGTCGGCGCTTCGGTTCCGATGCTACAATGGAGACGCACACGATCCCGGTCCCCGTGGTGCGCGCCGCCGTCGAACGAGCGGGTGGCACCGTGCGGCACGTCGACGAGCCACGCCCCATTGGCGCCATGCCCAACGAGTGCTGGTACTACGCACATCGACGTTAGACGGCTTCCTTAGTTCAAGTTACCGCTGAAGTTCAAGTTACCGCTAACGCCGCGTGGCAAGGGCATCCTAGTGCCCAAACTCCTCGAGAAACACGTCTCGAAGGAGTCGAGCCGAGCTCGGCCAGTCGTAGCACGCGCTAACTTTCTTGCCCTTCGACACGAGCTCGCTTCGAGCACGTTGATCGTTACTCACCGAGCGAAGTGCCAGCGCCATGCCCGCAACGTCTAAGGGTTCGCAAAGTATTGCGCCGCCTCGAGCAACCTCAGCAAACGGGGGAATGTTCGATGCTACAACTGGAGTTCCACACGCCATTGCCTCGATCACGGGAAGACCGAAGCCCTCCCACAAGGAGGGCATGAGGAGTGCAAGGCTGCCGCCGTACAGCAACCGAAGCTCCTCATCCGACACAGACGGGAGTTCGATCAGCCCGTCCCCCAACGACGCCCGTGAACGGTCGACGTCGTCATAGTTAGCGAAGCGGCGACCCACCACGATCCATGCAACGTTGGAATCCACGCGCCGGAGCTCGCGAATAACGCGGGCCGCAGTCGCCAGATTCTTGTTCGGCTTGCGATTCCCTACAGTGAGAACGTATCGCCTTGGTAGCCCCCGAGAACTAAGCAACGACGCAACATCCGCGTCACTGGGTTGAGTGAAGACTGGATCCACGGCGTTAGGTACGATAGTGATCTTTCCTAATGCTTCAGGGAAGAACGATTCTATATCGTCTTTGGTAGCATTTGATACGGTCACAATTCTCCGCGCGCGGCTCACCACTTGCCTCATTAGCGTTCTCGCCCCCAGCGTGCGTACCCATCCGAAGAGGGCCGGATATTTTAGGTGGGTCAGGTCGTGTATTGTGGCGACATATGGCCGGCGCACGAGCACAGGAACGTTGTAATGGGGAAAGAACAAACCATCAGCCCGAAGACGCGAGAGCACGATGGCTCCTTCGACCTGCTCGCGTACCGAATAAATTGGGGCACCGAACCGTTGGAGCGCTATCCGGTCGGCGGGCAGCCGGAGCTCAGCAGCTAACGACTCACAGCCGACGAGAGTCAAGAAGAGTTCGTTGTCCTCGGTGAGAAGGTGTTGCAACAGGTTGCGAATAAAACGCCCGATTCCAGAACTGCTCGACATGCGAACATCTATGCCGACTTTCATTCGACGTGGCTTCCCTTGGCAAAGACTCTGTGTGTCAGGTGATTAGGTCCCTACAGCTTCGGAGCAGTTCAGGCTCTGCACTCAGCGGCTCCCTTACTGATTCCGAATCGGTGGAAGATTCACCAACCCGCCCTGCGCGTGAACTGCAATTACTTCAGACGCTTTTAACTGCCCGAGTTTCTTGGTCGACAAATCGTTTCATCATAATTGCGGAGGCCAACCAGCCTGCAAGCACTGCTAGAGAGACCCGCAAAAGCGGAGTCATTGGCATAAAGAGCACGCTTGCGCACGCCGCTCCGCCAAGAGTCACCATCGCCGCTAATCGGGATCCAACACGAGAGAATTCCAAATCCTTCAGCGCGGGAACGATGGTAAGCACGAACACAGTAACTTCTATGCACACCGCAACGACTGCGGCGCCGACCGCGCCGAACCGAGGAATCGCTATTAGGTCGAGAAGCAGTGTTGCGACCGCACCAACCGCAATAGCTCGGAGATAAGCCGATTCGCGACCGGTTCCAATGAGGGTGACGTAAAACGGAATGTTCAGAAGTAGAAACAATCCTTGCCACACCAGCAGTCCGAGCACGGGACCGGCTGCCACAAAACGCGGGCCGAATATCAATTCAGCAATCTGACGGGACCCGTATGACACCGCCATGGTAAACGGAAGAAGTATCGCGACCGTCGTGAGACATATGCGCATGGTCAGCTTGCCCCGTACCTGTGGACTTCCAGCACGAACAAATGCGGCGACAAGTGACTCACCCAGCAGAACTCCAAAGCCGTGGAGAAAAATGATTGGTCGCTGTGCAGCACCATACAATCCAGCCTGCTCAGTGCCTGACAGAAACGTGAGCAGCACGACCGCGCCCAGTTGATACGCGCTGGTGAGAAGCCAAGCGAACCCGATCGGTAGGGAGGTCTTGATTAGCGATTCTACCGATGACACAGACTCTCGGTGGGTGCCTGCCGCCAGGTACTGACGCGCGAGCAAGTACAGGACAATAGACGACAGGCACCAAGAGAGCCCCTCCCCAATTGCGTAGACGGCTGGTGCCGTACTTCGCTGTACGATCACCAACGTCAGAGCCAAGAACACGGCAGCCCGCAGTACCCGGACCGCCGCGACGAGCCACATCCGCTCGAGACCTTTGAACAACCACTCGAACGAGAGTCCGAATGGAATAACAAGCAGGAGATAGCCTAAGACCGTAGGACGCGCGGTTGTTGGGGCCGACAGAAGCGCAAACCCGGACATCAGCAAAGCTGCCAGACCACATGTGAGTGCTCGCGCCTTCATGAACTGCCACCACTCGGCCCCCCCTTCAGCGGGCCTCTGAGCCACCCGACGCATGCCGACCATTGATAAACCGGGATCGGCAACGATTCCGAAGTAGTTGGCCGCTACTCGGCCAAATACGACCGTTCCAAAGGCCGCTGGCCCCCATGCGCGAGCGACCACGATCTGGGCGACGAATTCAAGGGCGGCGCCGACTACCCTTGCGACGGCGAGGCTCGAGAAGTTTGCAAGGACGCGAGCACCGGACGTGCTGTGCTGTCGATCCGACTGGAGACGGGATCCTAACGGACTAGACATGACTTTGGACTACCACTGTTTGCCGCTAAGCGCGTCAATTGTCGCTGCTGCAAATTCTGCCCGGAAGCGGGCCGGGCTGAAGCGCGCAGCGTTAGCCCTCAGGAGAGCGTCGTCCCATTCGCGAGTCAAGGCACGCCCGACCGCGGTACTGAGAGCCTCCTCCGAAGCCTCCGGAAAAAGCATCGCAGTCTCCCCTTCACGCATCGTTTCCAGAGTTGCGCCAGCGGCTAGCGCAACAACCGGGGCGCCGTGCGCATTGGCTTCCAACGGGGCGATTCCAAAATCGTCCTCCGCGCAGAACACGAAGGCCCGACAACGATCCAGAAGGTGCCCAGCTTCGGATTCGGAAACTGACCCGAGAAACTCGACATTCTTGCCGGCAATCTTCTCTAGTCTGGAACGGTCGGGACCCTCGCCGGCAATGAGCGTACGTACGCCGTGCCTTTCAGCGGCCCGAACAATCACGTCGATGCGCTTGTACGGGACGAGCCGGCCGAGAGATAGCAGAAAATCCTCGCGCGCTGGTTTCCTGGGAGCCGTGTCCGTCCCCTTTCGCTCGACCGGAGGATAAATCACGCGCGCTCCGCGGCCATATACACGATGGATTCGCTGGGCGACGTACTGCGAGATTCCGCTGAAGTGAGTCACTCCACGGGCGCACGATCTGTCCAAGACTTGGAGGAAGCGACGTCCCATCGCCATCGCCGCGCGTCGTTTCCAGTTTGTGCGCGCCATGTATACGTCGTGCTGATCCCAGATGTACCTGGGCGGAGAATAACAGTAAGAAAGGTGGACACCTCGCGCACCCGGCCGGACTGCCTTCGCCAGGGCGTGGGAACTGGAGATCACAAGATCGTACGGTCGCGTGTCGATCGAGCGGAACGCAATCGCTTCCAGAGGGAGGAGCCACTGGTAGTTGGTGCGTGCTGTCGGGATTCGAGCCAACCAGCTCTCGGCGGCACGCTGCGTTACGACGTTAAGGTCTCGAAGCTCCGGGGCCAGCAAACCAACGATGAGATCGGCATCAGGAAAGAGTTCGAGAATCAGCGACAGGCACCTCTCCGACCCAGCCCACGACATGATCCAGTCGTGTACTATCAGAACGCGAAGCCCAGACAACGTACTGGCGCGATTGTTTGCAACCGTCGAATCGATCGCTATGGCCCCTCTACCGTCTCGGAGACCTAATGAGCGCCTCGACCCCCGAGAACGACGGGGATGGTCCGCAAGAGAATCCTGGCGTCCAGCAATAACGAGCACCGTCGGACATAATCGAGATCGAGTGCAATGCGCTCGTCATATGATAGGGCGCCGCGACCAGAGACTTGCCACAAGCCAGTTATTCCCGGCGGAACACCCAGGACACTGCCGAATAGCGCGCCATAGCGAGATTCCTCGCCAAAGAGTTTGGGACGCGGTCCTACCAGGCTCATGTCACCGGTCACGACATTAAAAAGCTGCGGTAGTTCGTCGAGACTCCAACGTCTGAGCCATCCACCAAGGCGAGTCAATCGGGGATCGGCTGGAAGCTTCACTTCCTTCTCGTACGCCGACCGCAGCGATGCGTCGTCCTCAAGCAGACGCGATGCACCATCAATCATTGTGCGGAATTTCCAAATCCGTATGCGCCGTCCTCGCTGTCCCCATCTCTCGGAACCGAAAAATACCGGCCCGCGGCTATCGAGCTTGACCCAAATCGCCAGGAGGGCGAAGAGCG
>WNGI01005625.1_pt1 | contig 12160 bp, 10 predicted proteins | sample 5400621 | NCBI WGS metagenome assembly WNGI01 (sample SAMN13153374, study PRJNA577476) | soil metagenome | isolation source: 20 cm soil or saprolite under Garry oak tree replicate 1 | place: USA:California | collected 2016-06-15 | reverse complement strand
CATTTTCAAGTGATCCTCGGCGGCAAATTTCACGACAACGCCGGCGAATACGGCGTGGCGATCGGCGCCGTGCCGTCCAAGCGGGTTCCCGAAGCAGTTTCGACCATCACGGAATATTACGTGCAGAAAAGACTGAAGGACGAGCGTTTCCAGGATTTCGTAACGCGTATCGGCAAAAAGCAGGTCAAGGATTTGCTCGAAGATTTAACCAAGATTCCGGCGCACGAAGTGGATCGTTCCTACTATAGCGATTGGGGCGATCCGCGCGAGTTTACCCTGTCGGACATGGGAATCGGCGAATGTGCCGGCGAAGTGGTCAGCCAAGCCGAGTTTACTTTAGCGGCCAGCGAGCGCGAGCTGTTCGAGGCGCAATTACTTTTGGACTCCGGCTACACCCAGCAAGCGGCGAAGCTGGCATACACGTCGATGGTGCGCGCTGCCCAAGGATTGGTGAAAGACCAAAATCCCAACATCTCGGAAGATGAAAATCAGATTGTCGGCGAGTTCACCACGCGTTTCTACGATACGCAGCTTTTCTGGGACAAATACGCCGGCGGAAAGTTCGCCGAGTATTTGTTCAAAGCCAAGGAGTTTATCGCGTCAGGCAAAGCTCCCGACGCCGACCGCGCGGTGCAACTGCTGCAGGAAGCGCAGCTGTTTATCGACGCGGCGCATGATTGCCATAACAAGACGCGCGGCCCGGTGCCGAGCGCAGTAACGATCGCGCCGGCGGCGCAACCGAGCGCTTAGTCTCGAGGGCGAAAATGGAATTACAGAAGCTTGGCGTGAAGTTCTTCGTGGAACAGCCCAACGCGGTGCCGCTGACGGATTTTATCGAGACGTTGCCGACTACAGTCATATGCAGTCAGGCCCGGGCGTCATTCTGGTCGCCAACGACGCCAATCTGCACATCGATGAGACCGGCGGCCGGCGCGGCTTGCTCTACAGCCGGAAAGCACCGCTCTCAGGGACCAATCAAGAAAAACTGCGGACGGTTTTCCGGCTGGCACTGGAGAATTGCCGCAAACTCGAGGAAGAGCCCGCGCTGCGCGGGAAGTTACACTTTACCACAAACGAAGCGGCGATTTCGCTCAACGATCGTCTGCTTGGTTCCAATACGGAAGAGTCCTTCCAAGAACTCAAACGCGAAGTCGGGCCGTTTGCGAAACAGCTCTTTGGCGACGCTGAAGTCAGGTTTGAACGCGACGAGGATCCGCGGCAGCGCTTGAACGTGCATCTGAAAACATCTGCGGCGGTCGATCTGCGAAAAACCTTAGACCGCTTGCAACTCAACTAGAGGCGAGACCGAACATGACATCACTGAATGCACTGGAAAGACTCGACGCTAAGCTCACTCCGGATTTCGACCAGGCCTCCGCGGAGACCGTATTGCGGTGGGCGCTGGATACATTTTCACCCAACGTGGCCTTGGCCTGCTCTTTTCAAGCCGAAGAGTCGGTGCTGATCGACATGATGAGCCGGCTGCGCGGCGCCGATTTTCGTATTTTCACTTTGGACACCGGCCGGCTCAATCAAGAAACCTATGATTGTATGGACGCCATCCGCGCGCGCTACGGTATCAGCGTCGAGGTGTATTTTCCCGACGCACTGAAGGTTCAAGATATGGTGCGCAGTCGCGGTCTCAATCTTTTTTACAACTCGGTGGAAGAGCGCAAGCTTTGCTGCGCGGTGCGCAAGGTCGAGCCGCTCAACCGGGCGTTGAAGGGGCTCGCTGCCTGGATGACCGGGCTCAGGCGTGAGCAGGCAGTGACGCGCACCGAGGTCGGCAAAGTCGAGCTGGACGCGGACCATGACAATATTCTGAAAATCAATCCGCTGGTGGACTGGAGTTACGACGACCTATGGAACTACATCCGTGAAAACAACGTCCCATTCAACCGGCTGCACAAACAAGGTTACCCGAGCATCGGCTGTGCGCCCTGCACGCGCGCAGTGCAAGCCGGCGAAGACAGCCGCGCGGGTCGGTGGTGGTGGGAAAATCCCGAGACCAAGGAGTGCGGACTGCACGTACGGAGCGCATAACCATGAGCTGTTTTCGTGAGGTTAGATTGTCATGACATCCATGAAGCGGAGCGATGGTCCATCGCTGACGAGCAAGCTTCTGGGGCTGGCGACACTGTGGCCGAGCAAGCCGGACAATAGCACGGGAGAACGAACGTCGGAGCAAGAACTTGTCGAAGGCTCGACGATCCGCCTCATGACGGCGCGGCGTCGCGATGCGGCGGGTGAAGCGGAATTATTCGTCGCCGGCTTGCTGAGCGCGAAGAACGAGAGCTCTTACGCGGACGTTATCAAAGCGCTGGCGGACTTCATTTACTTCAAGGAATTGAAGAAGGGGGCGTGGCTTTTGGACATCGGCCTTTTCGGCAGATCGCTATTTGTTTCCGAGGCGCGTCGCGAGTTAGAGTCTGGAAAGAGAATACTCTGGGAAATCGATCACGCAAGAAAGGATTCCGATGAGTTACTTTCCAATCTACCTCGACATGAGCAGACGCCGCTGCCTGGTGATCGGTGGCGGAGCAGTGGCGGAGCGCAAGATCGCGGCGCTGCTGGAAACAGGGGCGGAGGTTACGGTGCTTGCTCCGGACGTCACTGACGCCGTCGCCGGTCTGTCAAAGCAGAACGCGATCCGTTTCACGGCGCGATGCTATGAAGACGGCGATTTGGATGGATTTGAGTTGGCCTTTGTCGCCACCGATGACCCGCAAGTGAATGCCGCGGTTTATCGTGAGGGCAGGAGCCGTGGCGTATGGGTCAACTCGGCCGACGATCCGGCGCGCTGCGACTTCATCCTGCCGTCGGTGCTGCGGCGCGGCGATTTGACCGTGGCGGTATCGACCGGCGGCACCAGCCCGGCGTTGGCGCGGACGGTGCGCGAAGAGCTCGAACTTTATTTCACCCAGGAATACGAATCGCTGGCTAAACTCGCGGCGGAGGTTAGAGAAGAATTGTCAAACCGGTCGATTACCGTTCCCTTTGAAACGTGGCGGAGAGCTTTGAGCGGCGAGGTGCGCCAGTTTCTCATGCACAGCGACTTCACGCGGGCGAAAAGTCATTTGCTGAAAGAACTAGGGATCGCGCAATGACAGTCGGTAAAGTTTATCTGGTCGGCGCCGGGCCGGGCGACCCCGGGCTTTTGACCGTGCGGGGGCTCGAATTGCTGCGCGCGGCTGACGTCGTTGTTTACGATCAGCTGGTAAGCTCCGCGATCTTGGCGGAAGCCTCGGCGGCGACGATCAAGATCTACGTCGGGAAACAGGCTGGAAAACATTGCATCGCTCAGGAGGAGATTAACGGCGTTCTCATCGACTACGCTCGCATGGGTTATGACGTTGTACGGCTCAAAGGCGGCGATCCATTCGTGTTCGGACGCGGTGGCGAAGAGGCCGCAGAATTGGCCGACGCCGGTATTCCATTCGAAATCGTCCCTGGCGTGAGCTCGGCGATCGCCGTGCCGGCTTACGCCGGAATCCCCCTCACCCATCGCCACTACGCTTCATCGTTCGCCGTGGTCACTGGCCATCCGGCACGCAACGCAAAAGCATCGGTCGATTGGGCCAAGTTGGCGAGTTCAGTGGACACACTGGTCATATTGATGGGGGTTAAGAACTTGCCGCAGATCGTCGCTGACCTGGTTCGCGGCGGAGTGTCGCCGCAAACGCCGGTCGCGGTGATTCGTTGGGGTACGACTCAAGCGCAAGAGAGCGTCATCGGCACGCTCGATAATATTTCCGAAAGAGCGGCGCGTCTCGAATCGCCGGCGGTGATCGTGGTGGGCAAAGTCGTCGAATTGAGCGAGCAGCTGCAGTGGTTTGTGCCGGGAGATGCGACGAGCGGGAGTTTGTTGCCACTATCGCGAGAAGATTTTCATGACCGGATTTTCCACCCGTAAGCCGCGCGGGAAAAAACATTGGAGAAAATAGCATGCACATGCTGGCAAATGCCGAGATAAAACCGACAATGCCGCGCGCGCCCAAAGACGCCCTTCAGCATTATACTCCAGATGCGCCTGACTACACGCCGCACAGGCTGACGCATCTAGATGTTTTAGAAAGCGAGTCGATTCACATTCTGCGCGAGGTCGCGGCCGAATGCAGAAATCCCGCATTGCTGTTTTCCGGCGGCAAAGATTCGATTGTGCTTTTGCGCCTGGCCGAGAAAGCATTCCGCCCGGCGCGCTTCCCGTTTCCATTGCTGCACATCGACACGGAGCACAATTTCCCCGAAGTGATCGCCTTCCGGGACAAGCGCGCGGCGGAATTGGGTGAGCGGCTGATCGTACGCTCGGTGCAAGATTCCATCGATAAGGGCAGAGTCGTTTTGCGATCGGCGGACGAGAGCCGCAACGTGCATCAGTCCGTTACTTTGCTCGACGCGATTGGCGAATTCGGTTTCGACGCCTGCATCGGCGGCGCGCGGCGCGACGAAGAAAAGGCCAGGGCTAAAGAGCGGATATTTTCTTTTCGCGACGAGTTCGGCCAGTGGGACCCGAAAAACCAGCGGCCAGAGCTTTGGGATATCTACAATACCCGGATCCATCCGGGCGAGAACATGCGCGTATTTCCGATCAGCAACTGGACCGAGTTGGATATCTGGCGATACATCGCCAAAGAAAAGCTCGCCGTGCCCTTTATCTATTACGCGCACGAGCGCGAGATTATCCGCCGCGGACGAAACCTCGTGCCAGTTTCGCCGCTCTTGCAGCCGAAGGACCGCGAGAACGTCGAAGTCGTGTCCGTTCGATTCAGAACGGTCGGCGACATGACTTGCACGTGTCCGGTTGCCTCGACCGCCTCAACAGCGGAGGAAATCATTACCGAGACCGCGATCACGCGCATTACTGAGCGCGGCGCGACGCGCATGGACGATCAGACCTCCGAAGCATCGATGGAGCTGCGCAAGAAGGAAGGATACTTCTAACGCGGCGCGGCAACCATCTTTTCACCTTGAACCTGGAACATGGAACTTTGAACCGGCGCACCATCTCACGTTCAAAGTTCAAGGTTCAAAGTTCAACGACATCAAATCAATGAACGATACGTAATATGAGCCGTACCGAGTACAACCAGAGCGAGCTTTTGCGCTTCATTACCTGCGGTAGCGTCGACGATGGCAAAAGCACCCTGATCGGCCGATTGCTGCACGACTCCAAGTCGATCTTCGAAGATCAGCTGGACGCAGTGGAAAGGTCGACACGGCGTCGCGGTGACGACGGGGTGGATTTGTCATTGCTCACCGATGGACTGCAAGCCGAGCGGGAGCAGGGTATTACCATCGATGTCGCTTATCGATTTTTTACCACGCCGAAACGCAAATATATCATCGCGGATACGCCCGGGCACGAGCAGTACACACGCAATATGGCCACGGGCGCGTCGACCGCGAATCTCGCGGTGATTCTCATGGACGCGCGCAAAGGTGTGCTGGACCAGTCACGGCGCCACGCGTATATCGCTAACTTGCTGCGCATTCCGCATCTGGTGGTCGCGGTCAATAAGATGGATCTCGTGAATTATAGCGATAAAGTGTTTGCAACGATTCGCGAGACTTTTGCTGAGTACGCTGCTCGCCTGCGCTTTCGCGACGTGATTTATATTCCGATCTCGGCTCTGAATGGCGATATGGTCGTCGAGCGGGGTGATCACATGCGGTGGTACGCCGGGCCGACCTTATTGGACTTGCTCGAAAACATCGAGATCGATCACGACGTTAATCTCGAAGACTTTCGCTTTCCGGTGCAGTGGGTCTGCCGGCCGAGCAGCACCGAGTATCATGACTTCCGGGGCTACACGGGACGCATCGAGTCGGGAATGGTAAAAGCAGGAGATCCGATCACGATTCTACCATCGGGCCGCTCGTCGCGTATCAAGCAGATCTTTACCTATGATGGCCCGCTAGGCCGCGCGTTCGCGCCGCAGTCGGTCACACTGCTATTGGAGGACGACCTCGACGTTTCACGCGGCGATATGTTTGTTAAAAACCGGGATGACGTACAGGTTGCAAACGAATTTAATGCGGATATTTGTTGGCTGAGCGAACAGCCGCTCGATATGCGGCGCAAGTATGTGGTCAAACACACGGCCAAGACGGTTAAAGTATGGCTCACACGGCTCGAATATCGTGTCGACGTGAACGCCTCCCAGCTCGTCGGCGGACTCCAAAGCTTGCAGATGAACGACATCGCTCGCGTCGGCATCAAATCGCAGCAGCCGCTGGTCATCGACAGCTATGCGCGCAACCGGGCCACGGGCTCGTTTATTTTGATTGATGAGGCGAACAACAACACCGTGGGCGCCGGCATGATCGTCTGAGGATTTTTCAAGTATTCTGGGCCATCTCCTGCGGAATTCCGCAGGCGTTCCCGACCCATACCCTGCGTTCGATAACCTACCCGCGCCGCGCTGAACAGGCTGAACTCCGTTCGGACCTCGACAGCAATAATTTTCATGAAAGCGTTGTCTGCGGCCCGCACACGGGTTAGATTCAGCAGTGTGGATTCCGTGATGGATCTAGTTGTCGAGGGATTTCGCCGGCTGAGCTCGCGTGGGTAGCCACCGACGGCGGATGACGCTTCACGACCGAAGACGAGGATTCTATGGATCCAAATATAAAAACCAACCTCAACGGCCTAAAAGTGGTTAGCTTCGAGAGCCGCCGCGCCAAAGAGATGGCTGAGCTCATCCGCCGTTACGGCGGCGAGCCGATCGTTGCTCCTTCCATGCGAGAAATCCCGATCGGTGAAAATCACGCTGCGCTCGAACTCCTGCCGCAACTAGAAGCGCGCGGTTTCGATCTGCTCATTCTCATGACCGGCGTGGGCACGAGGACGCTCAACCAGGCGCTGCTCACGCAGTATCCTCAAGAGAGGATTGTCTCCGCGCTGCGTAAAACCCAGTTGGCTGCGCGCGGCCCGAAGCCGATCGCCGCGCTCAAGGAACTGGGATTGGTTCCGGATGTCACAGTGCCCGAACCCAACACGTGGCGCGAGGTGCTCGTTGCTCTCGATGCCGCAGTCGACCTTCGCGGCAAACGCGTTGCCGTGCAAGAATATGGCATTCCCAATCCGGAGCTTGTTTCTGGACTGGAACAACGCGGCGCTACCGTCAAAACGATTCCGATTTATAAGTGGGCTTTGCCCGTTGATATCGAGCCGCTGCGCGTCGCCATTCAGAAGATCTTAAACGGCGAGGCGGATGTCGCGCTGTTTACCAACGGTGCCCAAGTTGATCATCTCTTCCGACTCGCAGCGGAAGACAAGGCCGACGAAAAACTGCGCCATGCATTGGGCAACGTCGTGATCGCTTCGGTGGGCCCGGTGTGTACCCAAGTGCTCGAGCAATACGGCGTTAAGCCCGATATCGAACCGCCGCATCCGAAAATGGGATCGCTGATTTCCGCCGTTGCCGCGTCGGCGCAGCACCTGCTGGAGGCGAAGAGCGCGCTGTAAAATCTGTTCTTCAACACACATCGTTGCGAGTAGTCAAGTGACTTAATGTTGTCATGCTGAACGCAGTGAAGCATCTCGTCAGACTTTGTGATTATTCAATATGACGAACATTGCCCCGTTTCTTGAGTAAGTCGAGATCCTTCGGCTCCGCCTCAGAATGACACATTCCGGCGCTCGCAAGCTCAGCCTCGATCATCATTCAGCTTGACTGCTAAATTGATTGGCAATATGTCTCAGTCAATTTACCCGAGGCAGCGAGCGGATGAAACGCCATCGCATTCAAATCATCGCCGCAATTGTTGTCGCGGCAGCAGCGCTGCTGCCGTTTCAACTTCAAGCCGGACAACTGCGAAAAGTGCGCCTCGCTTTCAGCGCGCTCGCTTACGCTAACCCACCGTTCTGGATCGCCCATGAATTAAAACTGTTCGAGAAGTATGGCTATGATACGGAGTTGGTGTACGTCAGCGGTTCGCGGCCGATTCAAGCGATGCTTGGCGGCTCCGTCGATGTTTCCCAGGTCGGCGGTGCCGCGGCCGTCGCGGCGGCGGCCCAGGGCGCGGAGATTTCGATTCTGGGAACGGTGTTCAGCAGATTGACCTTTGCGATTCACGCCGGCCCGCAAATCAAACAAATCGGCGATCTCAAAGGCAAGGTGATAGGCGCGGGCTCGGTCGGGGGAAACAGTTATTTTGCCGGCTTGGTCTTCATCCAAAGAGCGGGTTGGATAGCAAACAAGGACGTGTCGATCGTCACGGCCGGCGGTTCGCCGGAGGTTCTCGCCGGGTTGACCCAAGGGAAATTTCAGGCGGGCGTGCTCACGGCGCCCACTTCAACCATCGCGGCCAAGTTAGGCTATCGTGAGATTTTCGATCTCGCCAGTCTTGATTTTCCGTTCCCGGTTATTTCCGTAGTGAGCACGCGCCGCTATATCGATGCCAATCCGGAGGTCATCGCCAACATTTTACGGGCGACCGCGGAGGCGATCTATTTGTACAAGACCCGGCCGGAGTTGACGATCCCTATCGTCGCAAAATACATGCGAGTGCCGAAAGAGGACCCCGCGCTCGTGCAATCGCAGCAAAACCTCGGGCAACTGATGAACCAGAATTTGGCGCCGTCGATCGAAAGTATTAAATTCGTGATGGACTTCCTCGCGGAAAAACAGCCCGGGCTCAAAGGAAAGAATCCGGCGGATTTCGTCGATTCACGTTTTTTGCGCAAACTCGAGGAAGAAGGCTTTTTCAAAAAATTCTCCACGAAGTAGGACAACTTTTTATGCGAGCTGCAGACGCGATTGTCGATATTCTGAAAACCGAGGACGTGAAGTTCGTTGCCACTTTGCCAGGCGACGACATCCTGCCGATCTTTGATGCGCTTCATGAAAATGGCCAAGTGCCGCTGATCCTGACGCGCCACGAGCAGGCGACGGTGTATATCGCCGACGGTTACGCGCGCAGCACCGGCGAAGTCGGTGTGGCGATGGTGACCAAGGGACCGGGACGCTGCAACGCGTTTACCGCCATCGTGAATGCTTTCACCGATTGCGTGCCGCTGGTGGTTATTTTTGGCCATAGCTCGCGCAAGCAGCTGGCGAAGGGGATGCTTCAGGAAGTTCCGTATCTGGACACGTTTCAGACCATGGCGAAGTGGACGTTTAGCGTGCCAAGCGCGGAGCGAATTCCGGAAGTGTTTCGCCGCGCGTTCACGCTGACGCGATCGGGACGGCCGGGGCCAGTGATCATCGAAGTGCCGCAAGATATCAGCATGGCGCAGGCGGAGATCCCGCCGTATCACAAGACGCGGCGCGTGCGTTACGGTCCGGATCCCGATGACGTCGACAAGCTCATCGAGCTGCTCCAGTCGGCGAAGCGGCCGCTGATCTACGTTGGACGCGGGGCGCTTTGGTCGCGGGCGACCGACGACCTCGTGAAATTGGCGGAAACCTACGCGCTGCCGGTCATGGCGACGCTGCCGGCGAAAGGCGCGATGCCGGAAGATCATCCGTTGTGCCTCGGTCTCGGCGGTTATCCGCGCGCGGTCTACAGCACGGGCCAGTCGCGCAAATTCGCCGAGGAGGCTGATCTCGTGATCGCATTGGGTTGTGCCTTTCGCCAGCACGCGACGTCGAGCTGGTTGCCCAAGCCGGCGCATGCGAAATTGGTTCAAGTCGACATCGATCCCGCCGAACTGCACAAAAACTATCCGGCGGATCTTGTGATTCTTTCCGATATTCAACTTTTTTTGCGGGCGCTGCTGCAGCGCGGAGCAGAAAAGTTGGGAGCTTACCGGAAAGGGATGGCATCCGACCTGGCAGCGGCGATCAAAGAGCTCAAGGAAAAATGGTTGGAGTCGTGGAATCCGCGCCTGACGTCCGACGAGGTTCCGATAAATCCCTACCGCGCCTGTTGGGATATCACGCATCAGCTCGATAGTAGGAATACGATCTTGCTACACGATGCCGGCGTGACGCGCGCGTATGTTTCGCATCATTACGAGGCGTTGAACCCGCTCGGCTTCATCGGCTTCGGCGGAACCAGTGCCATGGGCTGGTCGACGCCGGCGGCGATGGGGGCAAAGTTGGGGAATCCCGACAAGACGGTCGTGAATTTCACCGGCGACGGCTCGTTCGGGATGACGGGAATGGAAATCGAGACGGCGGCGCGCAACGACATCCGCACCCTCACGGTAATTTTAAACAATGAAAGTCTCGGCGCGAGCCGCGAAACGCTGCACGAGCGCTTCAAAGGACACGAGATCGGCATCTCGCTGCGCGGCGATTACGCCGGAGTCGCGCGGGCGCTCGGCGCTTTCGGCGAGCGCGTTTCGAAACCAGCGGAACTGAAACCGGCGTTAGCTCGCGCCTTAGCGCACAAGGGGCCATCGGTGTTGGAGATCGCGGTGAAACCGCTGGAGCCGAGGCCGTGGAGGTCGGAGAGCGGAGTGTAGAAGATTGGCGTAGTGGAGTGTTGGGAGCGGCGGTTCTTAACCCATTACTCCAACACTCCATTACTCCAACTTATAATTTACGTAGGAGGATTGTTCCCATGTTGTACAACAAAGACAGACTAATCGCTCTCATGGACAAATTTGATCTCGCCGGAGTGGTAGCCGCAACTCCGGAAAATGTCTATTACTTAAGTGGCCACGCATCCTGGAGCCAGAACGGTTACCGCTACGGTGGCTCACAAGTTTACGTCGTTTATCCGCGCGACCCGGCAAAGTCCCCGGCTTTGTTGATTCCCGGCGGCGACGTCGGCTACGCGTCGCTCGACGATGTTTGGGTTCAGGAAAAATATATTTACGGCCGGCCGAGGAAACAGCATGTCGCGGACATGTCGAAGCTGCCCGCGGTCGAAAAGCGCACAGTAGAGCTCGCCGCCAGCGAGCCCAAAGGCGCGACACCGGAAAAAGCTCTGGCGCAATTAATCATAGACAAAGGAATGGGTCGAGGACGGATCGGCATGGATCACTTCGGTATTCCTATAACCAACTACAATAAGATCGGTTCCTATCTGCCGGACGCGACGCTTTCACCGGCTTCGATGTTTTTTCGCTACGTGCGCATGATCAAGACGCCGGCGGAAATTCAGCGCCTTAGAGAATCAGCCGAGGTCAACGAACAGGCGATCAACGCGATGCTGCGGGCGTGCCGGCCCAGAGTGACGGAAAACGAGCTGGCGAGCATCTACAAAGGCGAAATCGCCAAAGCCGGCGGGCAAGTATACTGGATGCATATGGCGGTCACGCGCGGCGGCAATTTCCCGGCGATCAAGGACAACGTCTTGCAAAAGGGCGATATCTTCCGTGTCGACATGGGCTGTTCGATCAACGGCTATCACGCCGACGTGTGCAAATCCGGCTGCGTCGGCGCCGAGCCAACGGCGGAGCATCGCAAACGTTACGACGCGATCCAGGCCGGTGTGCTGAAGTCAGTTGATGCGCTCAAGCCCGGCGTGCAGCCGCAAGAACTGTACGAGACCATGATCGCGGGCGTGCGCGCCAACGGCCTGCCGAATTATTCGAATTTTTTCCTCGGCCATACGATTGGTTTGGAAGCGCGTGAGTTTCCCTTTCTGATTGGGCCGGCGGAAGAAGTCGACGATCCGTTTCTGCCAAATACCACAAACATTCCCATGGAACCTGGTATGACGGTGAACCTGGAAGCGTCGAATCACGAAGCCGGTTGGGGCACGGTTCAAGTCGAATACACCTGCGCGGTAACCGAAAACGGGCACGAGCACTTGATCAGACCCGACCAGCAGTTGTTTACGTTGCCGTTGGAGTGAGCCTATTTGGAAGATCAATTCCCTTAGCCGTCCCGGAAATCGGCCCCGGCGTTTTGTCGTTAGAGTCGTAACATGAGCATCGCCTCGCTCAACCCATCCTATGGTTTGCGCGTGAATTCGACACCGATCCTGCTGGAACTGTCCGCTGCGCCGCATTTACGCGTGCCATTTATTTGCGTCAGCGATCCTTCTTGCCGTACGTAACCAAAACTCGAGCGCACTTTGTCACTCAGTGTGCGCTAAAAATCTACTGGGAGGGAATATGATGCTCATCAGATGCTTGATCGGGTTAGTATTGATGTCCGGATGTCTTGTATCTCGCGTCTCCGCGCAAGATAGACGCGACGAGTTTCACTATCTGGGAGAGCTTAACAAGGCGTCGTCGGTGATGGTGGTGGAGCAGGGC
>WNGI01008976.1_pt1 | contig 12161 bp, 10 predicted proteins | sample 5400621 | NCBI WGS metagenome assembly WNGI01 (sample SAMN13153374, study PRJNA577476) | soil metagenome | isolation source: 20 cm soil or saprolite under Garry oak tree replicate 1 | place: USA:California | collected 2016-06-15 | reverse complement strand
GTTGCCTCCGCGTTCCACGGCGCGAAGAAGCAGCTCCACGCGTGCTTGGCCCATCCCGGCGAGCTGATGTTCCAATGGCGATCGCCACGCTGGATGCCGGTCCAGTAGAGCGTCGAGAGGTGACCCACCGGATAGCTCTGATGCGTGTGCATCACGAGCTTCGGCCTGGCCGTCGTGCCCGACGTGAAGTAGAGCAGCATCGGATCGTTCGCTCTCGTTGGCGCGTCGGGGGTGAACGTGGCGCTCGCCTTGCGGCTATCCGCGTAGTTCTGCCAGCCGCGCAGCAGACCGCTGACCGCAATCTTCGTGAACGATCCGCGAACGCCATCGAACTTCGCGACGTTGGCGGCGCCAGCCACCACGTGCCGCACCCGCCCGCGATCGCTGCGGTCCTGCAGATCCGCGGTCGTCAAGAGCGTGGTCGCGGGCGTCACGACGACACCCAGCTTCATGGCGGCGAGCAGCACTTCCCAGAGCGCGACCTCGTTGCCGAGCATCAGCAGCAGGCGATCGCGTCCGTGCGGTGCTTCAGAATGAAGTCGCGCGCGGCCAGGAACGGGGTCATGAACCTATAATGCCTCGTGGCCGACGAACAGCTCTACGACAAGGGAATGAAAGTGCGCCGTGAGGTGCTTGGCGACGCGTACGTGGACAAGGCGAGCGCCAACGTCGACGACTTCAACCGCGAATTCCAGCGGCTCGTGACGCAGTACTGCTGGGGCGAAGTCTGGACGCGTTCGGTGCTCACCAACAAGCAGCGCAGCCTGAACAATCTGTGCATGATTGCGGCGCTCAATCGCGCGGCCGAATTCGAGCTGCACGTCCGCGGCGCGCTGCGCAACGGCTGCACGCCCGAGGAAATCCGCGACACGCTGCTGCAGGTGGCGATCTATGCGGGCATTCCGGCCGGCGTCGAGGCGTTCCGCATCGCGCGCAAGGTTCTGCAGGAGGAAGGGCTCCTCAAATAGTCGCTACCCATCCTGCCGGAGGACTTCCTGCAGGCGGTCGGGCGACACCTTTATCTCCACGCCCGCGCGCTCTTCCTGCAGCAGCATCGCCACGCGTGAATCGCGTTCGCTCCAGCCGCGGTTCACGGCTTCCGTTAATTCCTCCAACGCCAGATTCGCGAGGCGCATCGGCACGTTCAGCTCGCGCCCGAGGGAGGTGGCGAGCGAGACGTCCTTGTGCGCGAGGTGCAGGCGGAAGTTCGGCGGATCGAACTTGGCGGGCAGAAACTGATCCGCCAGTCGATCGAAGACGCGCGCGCGGCCGACAAATCCCTGGCGGCAGATGCGCCACAGCACGACGGGATCGACGCCGCCTTTCACGCCCATCGTGAACACTTCGGCGAGCGCCGCCTGAATCGTGTAGCCTGCGCAGTTGTGCACGAGCTTGGCGACCGAGGCGACGCCGATCGGTCCGATGTAGGACGGCTGATCGCCGATGTCGCGCAGCAGCGGCTCGTGACGCTTATAGATCTCCTCGTCGCCCCCAACCCAGATCGCCAGCGACCGTGTCTCCGCCCCTTTCGGTCCGCCGCTGACCGGCGCGTCGAGCAGATGTAATCCCTGTTTCGCGAACGTCGCATGAATGCCGCGGATCGTCGTCGGCGAATTCGTGGTCAGGTCGAAGAGCACTTTGCCGCGCGACATGCCGTGCAGCAGACCATCGCCGCCGACGGTCACATCGGTGAACTCGGCGGGACCAGGCAACGAGGTGAACACGACATCGGCTTCGGCGCCGACGTCGCGCGCCGTCTTCTTCTCGATCGCGCCCGCCGCCACGTGCGGCGCAACAGCCTCGGGACGAATGTCGTTCACGTACATCTCGTGTCCGGCGTTGCGCAGGCTCGTCGCCATGCGTCCGCCCATCGTGCCGAGACCAATGCATCCGATTTTCATTGCACACTCGTTTCGTTGGTTCCTGGATTCTTCCAAGACGCGATGGTATAAGCCAGCACGCTGATCCATCGCCACCCCGCCTTCGCGCGACGCGCTTCGGCGCGCAGGCCGCCAGGAGAACTTCGATGCGACTGATATCCCTGCGTTCGCTCGTCGTGGCCGCCGCTCTGCTGGTTCCCATTTCAGCCTTCGCGCAGGAAGCGGTCATCGGCGGCGCCGTCGCCGACGCCACGGGCGGGGTGCTGCCCGGGGTCGTGATTCGCGCGGTCAATCAGGCATCGGGCAACAGCTTCGAAGCCGTGACCGACGGCGCTGGTGCGTTCCGGATACCGCTGCGCGTGGGCGTCTACGAAGTCACAGCCGAACTGGCGGGCTTTACCACCGTCACCCGGCGGGGATTGGAGTTGCTCGTCGGCCAGCAAGTCACCATGAATCTCCAATTGTCGCCATCGACGATTCAGGAGTCCGTGACGGTGACGGCAGAAGCCCCGCTGATCGAGACGACATCCTCTTCGATGAGCGCCAACCTCGACCCGCGCCAGATGCGGGAACTGCCGGTGAACGGTCGAAACTGGCAGGACCTGATCGCCGTCGTGCCCGGCGCGCGATACAACTCGCAGCAGCGAGGCGACAGTATCGCGGCAGGAACCGGAACCATGCAATTGAATCTCGACGGGCAACAGGTCACGCAGACGATCTCCGCCGGCGATCGGTACGGGTTCGGACAGCCGCGATTCGGCCAGGACGCGATTGCCGAAGTCGAGTACGTGTCGAACCGGTTCGACGCGAGTCAGGGCAGGTCGATGGGCGTCCAGGTGAACGCGATCACGAGATCGGGCACGAACGCGCTGCTCGGCACTCTCTCCGGGTTCTTTCGGGACGACAAGCTCAACGCGGCGGATCCTGTCGCCGGCACGGTCTTGCCGTATCAAAACCAGCAGCTGGCCGTGACATTCGGGGGACCGATTCGCAAGGACCGTCTCCATTTCTTCGGGGACTACGAGTACGAGCGCGAGCCGAACACGAGCTATTACAACACCCCTGTTCCCGCGTTCAACGAGACGTTGAAACGAGTCGCTGCACGGCGCCGGAAACGCCACGCCAAACGGAAGGATTACCAATAACCAGCACTCCAGGCAGCTCCAGGGAACGCTGACCAAGGTTTTCAGCAGCTCGATCATCAACGAGACGAGGGTCGGCTACAACTCGTACAACTGGCTGCGGAATACCCAGACACCCTTCAACGCGAACTCCTTTCTGTCGAACTGGGTGCCCAACTACGAGAAGGAGTTTGGCCCGGTGATGGCACCGAAGCCGCTGACCGTCAACGCCATCGTCACGTTCCGCGGCCTGAGCAATGGTGGTTCCGGCCAGCCGCAGAACTTCAACCAGGAAGAATTCAGCCTGCGCAACGATTTCTCGGTCCTGTTCGCTGCCAGGGGGCAGCACACGCTCAAGACCGGCGGCGAGGTGATCAAGACGCACAACTGGGGCTACGTGTGCCAGGGATGTGTCGGGACGCTCGACGCCCAGGGCGGACCGCTGCCGTCCAACGTCGCGAGCATCTTTCCGAACCTGTACGACGTGACCACGTGGAAGCTTGACCTGCTCGCGCCAATCGTCCGCCGGTTCAGCGCGTCGATCGGCGACAACAACCAGGACTGGCCGCGTGCGACCATTGCCGGCTGGCTGCAGGACGACTGGGCCGTGACGCCGAAGCTGACGCTCAACCTCGGTGTGCGTTACGACCTCGCGCACAACGCGGATGCCAACGACGTGGAAATCCCGCCGTTCCTGGAAAAGAATCGCCCCGACGACACCAACAACTGGGCGCCGCGACTCGGTTTCGCCTATAACCTGACTCCGCGCACGGTCATCCGCGGTGGTGCCGGGCAGTTCTTCGCGGAGCGGGGCTCCAGCGTCGCATTCTTCACGCTGCGGGCGGCGCAACAGGTGAACGTCGTGATTAACAACGACGGCCGTCCGGATTTCCCGTCCAACCCGTACAACGGAAAAGCCCCGACGACATACGCGGACGCGTATCGATATGTCGTGCAGAACAACCAGCAGATCGGTCTGAGCGGTCTGGTCGGAACCCGGGCGATCACGCCGTTCAGCTACCAGACCTCCATCGGCTTCCAGCATCAGCTGCTGCCCACGGCGGGCATCCAGGCCGACTATGTGTTCTCCGGGATACGCGACGACGCGGTCGCGAAGAACATCAACCTGTCCTATAACCCGGCGACCGGCGTGAACTACCCGAATACCGATCGCGCGCACCTTCCGTACCCGCAATTCAGCACCGCGTCGCTGGAGTTTCCCGACGGCTACTCGAATTACCACGCGCTGCAGACCGCAATCACGAAGCGGATGAGCAACAACTGGCAGGCGTCGGCGACCTATACGCTCGCGTACTTCTACGACGGGTACAAGAATCCGGCGCCGGGCGTTCCGAACCTGGCACCGGATCTCGGGGCGCAGTACAGTCTCGCCGTCAGCGATCAGCGTCATCGCGCGGTGTTCAACGGCATCTGGCAGATGAAATACGGCTTGCAGTTGAGTGGCGTCTATTTCTTCGGGTCAGGGGAGCGCTTCTCGACCGTCTGCGGATGCGGCTTGCGGCTTGGTGCCGGCAACGATACCCTGATGCCCGACGGCAGCTTCATCGCGCGGAACAGCCTCGTCGGCAAGCCCATTCAGCGCGCCGACGTGCGCCTGCTGAAGAGTTTTGCGCTCGGCGGCCGCCGGCGGGTGGACGGCATGCTGGACCTGTTCAACGCGTTCAATCACGCGAATTACGGGACGTACATCGTCGAGAAGAGCAACGCCAATTTCGGAACGCCGACGCAGAATCCCGCGCTGAACTATCAGGCGCGGATGGTGCAGCTCGGATTCCGGATCACGTTCTAGACGCCTGGAGACACGATATGTCCTACGCTCGATTGATCGCGGCGTTGACGTTTTCCGGAGTGGTGGCCGCGGCGGCGCCAGCCGTCGCGCATCACTCCGTCAGCTCCGAGTTCGACTACGCGAAGAAGTTTTCGTTTCAGGCGACGGTGATCAAGCTCGTGGTGATTAACCCTCACTCGGTGCTGGAAGTGGAGCGCACCAATGCCGACGGCACCAAGACCGTCTGGAAGCTGCAGACGCTCGGCGCCGGCCAATTGCGTCAGCGATTCGGTCCCGAAGGCGCGGTGAAGCCGGGGCAGGTCGTGACCGTCGAAGGCCTCCAGTCTCGCAGCGGCAATCCCTTCGGCTTCCTCGAAAACCTGATCATGCCGGATGGGCGCGCCGTGAAGACGTATTTCGGCGATCCGAACGGCAACTAGGAGCGGGTCATGAGAACGATCGCGATGGCGATGGCGGTCGCCGCGGCCATCACGGCTGGCGTCGCAGCTCAGAACACGCCTCAGAACACGCCGCGCACGGCCGACGGACATCCGGACCTGAGCGGCACGTGGACGGGCCGCGCGCGCGGCGGCCGCGGCGATCGGGACAACAGCGACCCCCAGATCATCCAGCAGGTCGCGTCGCGGCGGTGTGCGCCGGGCCAGCACGTCGAGGGTTTGCCGAAAGGCGACTGCGTCAACCAGACGTTCGATCAGGAATTCATCCGCGAAGACGTCATCGAGGGCACCGTCGTCTTCTCGGGCCGGTGGGATGCAAACAAACCGATTTACAAGCCGGAGTTCTGGGATCGCATCCAGGAACTGGATCAGCACACGAATACCGAAGACCCGATCCTGAAATGCCAGCCGCAGGGCCTCACCCGCGTCGGCATGCCGGAGCGAATCGTCCAGCTGCCGAACGAGATCGTCCTGTTCTATGCGGGCAATTTCACCTCGCCGCGCGACTTCCGGATGATTCCGACCGACGGCCGCATGCACACGAAAGCGGATACCGAGGCCGTCACGTACTGGGGCCGGTCCGTCGGCCGCTGGGACGGCGACACGCTGGTGATCGACTCCGTGGGGTTCAACGACCTGACGTGGCTCGCTCGCGGCGGGTTGTTGCACTCCGAGAAGCTGCACATTGTCGAGCGGTTCCGCCGCGAGGCGAACGTGCTGCATTACGCAGTGACCGTCGAGGATCCGGAGGTGCTGCTCGAGCCGTGGGTGCTCCCCGAGCGCGCCATCAGCCTGAACGACAATCCGAATGCCCGCTTCATCGCCGAGAGCGCGCCGTGCTCCGAGTACGAAGCGGGTGAGCTCGCGGCCGGTTCACACATCCGGCACTGACCATGCGATCACTTTCTTACGTTGTTCTGACCATCGTTGTCGCTGGAATCGCGCTGACCGCTCAGGAGGCGGCCGGGCCGGCGGGGCGCCTGCCACCGGGCATCCACTCAGGCCGCGCGTTGCAGACCGTGCCCGACAAGTGGATGTGGCACATGGGCATGCTGCGCGGGCTCTATGAGGTCGATGGTGTTGCCGCCCTCGAAATCAAGAAAGCGACAGGGACGATCCGCGTCGACGGCCAGCCGTGCACCCTGGCGAACTACCGCGCCAGCATCAACTACTGGCTGCCCGGGATGCGCGCGCAGTACACGTGCACGACTGCGGATGGCCGTATGCACAAGGCCATCGAGGTCATCAACGGCCAGTTCGCGTGGGATGAGGACATCGCGGGCGCCGCGCTCGTCGCGGGCAAGGGAACCGCTACCAGAAAATCAGCGGCGCTCACGGAACGGTTAATCCGCATCTGGAGCGGACCGCAGGGCGCGGCAAAGGCTGCTGCGGCGGCCGGCGCGAACCTGAAGGTCACGATGGAGAACGGCAAGACGGTCGCGACGTACCCGATTCCGGGCGTTGCGGGCGCCATCGCCCGGGCCACGCTGACCAACGGCACCAGCGAGGACGTGCCCTGGTCGAGCTCCTGTGCCGAACGCGTCGAGGTGCGTCAGGGCAACGTGGTCACCGAGTTCCTGTACACCAACTACGCCGACCTCAACGAGCCGCTCAACAAGATCGACGCCTGGTATCCAGCCCACGTCGTGGAGAAACGCGACGGCGTCACCATTCTCGATCTGACGATCGTCGAGACCGAGACTGGAAATCCGTACGTGGTGATGCCGGTCCCGACAAGCGTGCGAAACGCTGCAGCGAGCCGCTAGCCCGTACGTTAGACTACGCGCCGTTCATTTCAGACACGCAAGGGCGCGATGCAATCATATTTCCAGTGGCTGCAGGACCTCTCTATCTCCAATTGGATCGCCACCGACGAAACCATCTGGAGCTTTCCGCTCATCCTGTTCCTGCATAGCGTCGGCATGGGATTGACCGCGGGCGTGATGTTCATCATCTGCCTGCGGCTCGTCGGCGTCGGACGGCCGCTGCCGGTGTCCTCGATGCGCATGCTGTTCAGGATTTTCTGGGGCGGCTTCATCCTCAACGCCATCACCGGCAGCCTCCTGTTTGCCGCGCACGCGACCATTACGGGCAATGAGCCGGACTACTACGCGAAGCTCGCGCTCATCGCCGTGGGTGTCGCCCTCGCGTTTCCGCTGCAGAAGTTCGTGGACGGTGAGGGGAGCGACGGCCGGATTCCCGCCAGCGTGAAGGGAATGGCCGCGGCGGGGCTCGCGGTGTGGGTCGGCGTCATCACGACGGGACGCTTCCTCGCGTACTTGCAGTAGAAGCGGACCTTAAGGTCCGCCTCTACGTGAAGGTCTCATGAATTTCGTACATCTTCATCTGCTCCTCAATCACGTTCCGACCGTCGGCACCATCGTCGCCTTCGGCGTGCTGCTGCTCGCCTTCGCCAAGAAGAGCGACGACCTGTTCCGCGGCGCGTTCGCCCTCTTCTTCGCCATTGCCCTCGCGACGCTGCCCACCTACATGACCGGCCATGCCGCCGAGGCGGTCATGAAAGGGAAGCCCGGCGTGAACGCCGACCTCATCGCCGTTCACCAGAGCGCGGCGCTGCTGGCGCTCGTCTTCATGGAGGCCACCGGTGTGGCGGCGTGGTTCGCGCTCTGGCAGGCGCGCAAGCCGGCAGGTCGCTCGACGTGGGCGACCTCATCGGTGCTGCTGCTGTCGGCGATCACGATTGCGCTGATGGCGAACGCCTCGAACATCGGCGGCGAGATCACGCATCCGGAAATCCTCGCGCCCGGGCAGCACGCAGATGTGACGACTGGCGTGCTCGCGCCGGCGGCGCTCAAGGGCGCGGCAATCAGGTATTACCAGTTCCATAACCCGAATGCCTGGCCGGAGCTCGAGACGCTGCATTTCATCGGCCTCTCGCTGCTGTTCGGCGTCGTCCTCGTCGGCAACCTCCGCATCCTCGGTTTCATGCGCAACGCGCCGTTCATCGACATTCACCGGCTGCTGCCGTGGGGCGTGCTCGGCTTCGTCATCAACTCGGTGACGGGCATCCTGTTCTTCGTCGGCCAGGCATTTCAGTACATCGACAACCCGGCCTTCCATCTGAAGGTGCTCTTCATGCTGCTGGCCGGCGCGAACGTCCTCTACCTGACGCTGTTCGACGATGTGTGGACGCTGGGGACGGGCGATACGGCGCCGCGGTCGGCAAAGATCCTTGCAGCTTCACAGATCTTTCTGTGGATCGGCGTGATCTACTTCGGACGCATGCTTCCGTATATTGGCGGAGCGTTTTGATGGTGATATAAGCAGCCCACCTACCAGGAGGTGGGCGGGCTGTGACTCACACCTCACTCCGGCGATTCGTTTTCACCTCGCTGTTTCTCATTCCAGTTCTGCTGCTGCCGGCGCGCGCCTTCGCGCAGGATGCGACCGTGACCGGCACGATCACCGACGCGACGGGCGGCGTGCTGCCCGGCGTGACGATTACCGCGGTTCACGAAGCGACGGGCAACACGTTCGTGGCCGTGACCGATGAAGCCGGCGGATTCCGTCTGCCCGTGCGCACGGGCGTGCATCGCATCAGCGCGGAGCTGCCGGGATTTGCCACCGCGACGCGCAGCATCGATCTGCTCGTGCGTCAGACCGCGGTGCTGAACCTGCAGCTGTCGCCGTCCACGGTCCAGGAATCCGTGACCGTCACGGGCGAAGCGCCGCTGATCGACACGGTCAGCTCCACCCTCGGCGCCAATGTCGATCCGCGCCAGATGCAGGACCTGCCGCTCAACGGCCGCAACTGGATCGACCTGACGATGCTCGCGCCGGGGTCGAGGCAGAACACGTCGAGCGACACGCCGATGGGCGGCGCGGGGAACTTCCAGCTGAACATCGACGGCCAGGAGGTGACCAACAACATGGTGCAGTCGTTCGGGCAGCCGAAGTTCAGCCGCGACTCGATCGCGGAGTTCGAGTTCGTCTCGAACCGCTTCGACGCCAGCCAGGGACGCTCGATGGGCGTGCAGATCAACGCCATCACGAAGTCGGGCAGCAACGTTCCGGCGGGCACCGTCTCCGGCTACTTCCGCGACGACCGCTTCATCGCCAAGGATTTCGTCCAGAACCGCGTGCTGCCGTATCAGGACCAGCAACTGAGCTTCACCTACGGCGGGCCGATCAAGAAGGACCGGATTCACTACTTCGCCAACTACGAGTACGAGCACAACCCGGTGACCTTCAGCCACTCGAGCCCGTGGCCCACGTTCAACTTCGACGAGAAGAGCAACAACACGGAGAAGAAGGGTGGCGTACGTGTCGACGTCCAGTTCACGTCGCAGACGCGGCTGTCGTTCCGCGGCAACTGGGCGCGCGTGCACCTGCCGCTCGACCCGCGCTACTCGGGCGGCGCCACGCGGCATCCGTCAACGGGCATCGAAGTCGGCCGTCAGAACGACAACATCACGGTCAACCTGACGCAGGTGCTCGGGCAGAGGACGATCAACGAGATCAAGGGCGGCTACTCCGGCTACTCGTGGTACCAGGATTCGATCCTGCGGTGGGCGAACCATCCGCAGGCGCCGGAGCTGACGCACGGCTCGCCGATCATCAACCTGCGCGGCTACACCGTCGGCCAGGCGCACAGTTTCTCGTATCAGAACATCAAGTACCAGCCGTACAACATCCGCGACGACTTCACGTATTCCCTCGACAAGGCCGGGCGTCACGACGTCAGAGTGGGCGGCGAGTACTTCCGGACCTACGATCCGGTGTGGCACTGCACGTGGTGTCAGGGTGTGTACGACGCGACGGGTGGTCCGCCGCCGGCGAACATCGAACAGATCTTCCCGGTGTGGGACAACGTGGACAGCTGGAACCTGAATGCGCTGAACGGCGTGATTCGCTCCTACACGATCGGCATCGGTGATTTCTCCGTCGAGCCGATCGAAAACCGCGTCGGCGCGTGGCTGCAGGACGACTGGGCGGCGACGCGCAAGCTGACGCTCAACCTCGGCGTGCGCTACGACATGAGCACGGGCATGTTCGCGGAGGATGTCGTCGTGCAGCCGTGGCTCAACGGCCATCGGCATGCGGACAGGAACAACATCGCGCCGCGTCTGGGCTTTACATACGCGGTCGATCAGCGGACGGTTGTCCGCGGCGGTGTCGGCCAGTACTTCGGCGACAACGGCTTCTCGCAGGCGCACTGGACGAACCTCTGGGCAGGGCAGGTGCATCCGGTGCTGCTCAACGACGGCCGGCCGGACTTCGCGACCAATCCGTTCAATGGTCCGCGGCCGACGCTCGAGCAGGCGAGGGCGCTGCAGGCGCAGGGCAAGTACTTCAGCTCGATCACGACGAGCTTTGCCTCGCCGACGTCGCAGATGCCGTACAGCTATCAGTCGTCGATCGGCGTGCAGCGGCAGATCGGCAACGTGATGGCCGTCGATGCCGACTACATCTTCGTGGGCGCGCGGCATCAGACGGTGCAGCAGGACATCAACCTCGCCTACAACCCGGCGACCGGCATCAACTATCCGTTCACGGATCGGACGAGGAAGCCGTACGCCAGCTACGGGTGGGATCAGATCTCGATGAGCCTCACCGAGGCGAAGGACAACTACCAGACGGTGCAGATGTCGTTCACCAAGCGGATGGCGAACCGCTGGCAGGCGTCGGCGACCTATTCGATCTCCGCGGACCGCGCCTGGCAGCGCGAGCCGATCGCGCCGGGCTGTCAGTACGTCTTCACCATCAATCCGGCGGGCAACTTCGCGTGTGACGTGCCGATCACGCTGCATCCCGCATTGGCGGCGCAGTGGTACGACGCAGGTGTGCAGCGAAACCGGTTCACGTTCAATGGCATCTGGGAACTGCCGTACGCGCTCCAGCTCAGTGGCCTCTACATCTTCGGCGACAACGGGTGGGGGACGCCGACCACGGGGCAGGACGTGCTGGGAACGGGCGCGACGTCTGGCCCGACGAGCCGCGTGCGTCCAACCAACTCGCCCTTCTTCAGCCAGGGCGCGTTGATTCCGTGGAGCAGCTTCGACCTCAGCTCGCTCTCGCGCGTGGACATGCGCCTGCAGCGGAAGTTCTCGATCAGCAAGCGCTACACCTTCGACGGCATCCTCGAAGTGTTCAACGTCTTCAACCGCACCAACTATGGTTCGTGGGTGACCAACGAAGGCAACGCGCGCTACGGACAACCGACCGACAACAACAACATCGCGTTCATGCCGAGGCTGATGCAGCTCGGATTCAGGACGACCTTCTAAAAGGTTTCAGGTATCGGGTATCAGGTGTCAGGCCGGATGGGTATCAGCCTGACACCTGGACCACGCCTGAAGCCCGATACCTGAAACCTGAAACCTGATATATTCCGCGCGTCTCGAGGAGGATCGATGCACGAAGTTCCGTTCCGTCGGTTCGTTGTCGCTGCACTACTGACCCTTCCACTCTTCTTACTGCCGATGACCGCCTACGCCCAGGAAGCGGCGATCAGCGGCACCGTTTCCGACCAGACTGGCGGCATCCTCCCTGGCGTCGTGGTGCGCGCTGTCAACGAAGCCAACGGCAATAGTTTCGAAGCCGTCACGGACAGCACGGGCAAGTATCTGATCCCCGTGCGCATCGGTGGGTACCGCGTCGCCGCGGAGCTCGCCGGTTTCGCGACAATTGAACGCCGCGGCGTGCAGGTGCAGGTTGGCCAGCAGGTTGCGCTCAACCTGCAGATGTCGCCGGCCGCGCTGCAGGAGTCGGTGACCGTCACCGGCGAAGCGCCGCTCGTTGACACCACGCAGTCGAGCATCGGCAGCAACATCGACGCGCGCCAGGTGTCGGACCTGCCGGTGAACGGCCGCAACTTCATGGACCTGACGCTGCTCGCCGCCGGCAGCCGCCAGAACTTCGTCGCCGAGACGCCGGCGGCCAGCTTTCAGCT
>WNGI01010069.1_pt1 | contig 12163 bp, 14 predicted proteins | sample 5400621 | NCBI WGS metagenome assembly WNGI01 (sample SAMN13153374, study PRJNA577476) | soil metagenome | isolation source: 20 cm soil or saprolite under Garry oak tree replicate 1 | place: USA:California | collected 2016-06-15 | reverse complement strand
CGTAGTGACCTAGGTAATCTGTGAGAAACGATGAATCCTAAGAAATAGCAGACTACGAACGATATGCTGTCCACTGCCAGAACTATACGCAACAATCATGTTGGCGGCGCAGGCTTCCGAGTAATAAGGATGAAGACCCTTGTAATCAATAGACGAGACGGTGACAGAGTATATACTATTTGTATACCCGTCAAAGTTGCATTGATCGTGGTATCCACCGCCGTTCCCGCTTGCGAAAACGAAAACGGAACCTTTGCCGCCCCGGCCATTGTTGATGCCGTTTAATACAGCTTTGCTAACGATATAGTTGGGCCCGTCCATGGACTGACCATTATCAGGTGGGCCCCAGCTACAGCTATAAAGTGATACATTTTGGAATCCGTGGTTCAGCGCCGCTGCCTCGTCGACATCAGATATTGGACCAGATAAGATGCGGACCCCAGCAACTTTGGATTCATATGCGATTCCAACACCACAAGCATCGTTTTTGACCGCGGCAACTTGGCCGGCACAGCGAGTGCCATGACGGTCATCGTCTAATTTGGGAGTGGGCAAATCTTCGTGGTCATTAAAGTCGTGGGAATTGATGGCATCCTAGGGTGCGAGAGAAATATGAATTATGTCCCGTGGGAGATAACAAATTACTCACAAAATTAGCCTTAAGGTCCTCGCTGTTATAGTCTAAACCATCGTCCACGAAAGAAGAAATAACACCTTTTCCAGTGTATCCCATATCCCATAACCCAGTTACATTCATCATATGTTCCGGGTGCTCGTCATTAATAAGGTGCCATTGTCGAGGAAACAAGGGGTCCTGTATTCCTAGGCGTGCTGCGATAGCTCGCTCAGACGCTACGTCCGGTGGACTTATTGATGGAGGGGCACGCTTAACTCGACGTCTAAGTGTCTGTTTTGAGAAGTATCGGATGGGGGAGACAATACGTCGAGCGTTGTGGGCCTCTGAGCGTATAGTCAGAGATGAATCCTGTTCTTGATTTGCGACAGCGCGAAGATCTTCGTAGGCGCGTAACACGCGATCAACTTGTTCCCCTCTGCGTACGTTGTATGGCGGTTTCAGCGTTCTAACAAGCCAGAAATCTTTTAATTCCCCCACTTGCTCGACGACTTCTACCCCAAGTGACTGCGCAATGACATCCAGGGAAGCGCCTGACGTGGCGCTGGGGTCGTGCTCGAGCACGTAATAGTTGTGGGTGTCGTATGACCGTTTTGCGGGAGTGCCCAGCACCAGAGCTCTGTGGGCTAGTAGACCTAGCAAGAGGGAGAGAGGAAGTAGCATAGTGATGAACACAGCCACATCGTGGAAATAATATTTATGGAAATAATTATATTAAAATTAGGCGCGATCTTCCACCATGAAGGAACACAAGGTGAGTCCTCGACTGTTCACACTGCGCCTGATCGCCATGTCGTCTCCAGTTCTGGGCAACGCAGCCAGTACCTCAGTGGGGTGACTTCAACTTCTGCAACTGCATTCATGTATCTCACTTATCACTTTCCAGGTGACCCTACGGGCGAAGACGGTTATATTGAACCTTCAAAGTCCCATGATGAGATTAGACAGGAGCCTTACTCTTTACCAAAGGAGTTTGAATGGTCAATTATCGACATCGATGACCCAAAACAGGTGACTCGTCCCGTCGTACCGCCCGACCTCTTTTCTTAACGGTACACCCAGAACAAAGAATTATACGATCTACTGTCTGCAAATTATGTGGAGGACGATGAAGCCGCATTCCGCTTCAATTATAGCTCTGACTTTCTGAAATGGTGCGCCAAAATTCCTTATGTCTAGGCATATATTTTCAGATGCTCGGACAGGGCATTGAAGCCCCCAGGATACCACAAGGAGTGGCATATCGGAGTCCGCGTAACTTCGAATAAGAAGCTCGTCGCATTTATATCTGGTGTTCCTATAACGTTACGTGTACGGGCAAAGTAAGCGATCCATGACTGGCATAGTAATACGTTACTAAAACTAAATAGCACCATATCGGCAACAGAAATCAACTACCTTTGCGTACACAAGAAGCTACGCTCGAAACGATTAGCCCCTGTCCTCATTAAAGAGGTCACACGGCAGGTGCATCTCAAGGGGATCTTTCAAGCCATCTATACTGCCGGCATCGTGATACCCACTCCTGTCTCTGTTTGTCGGTAAGTTCACCGTCCAATCCACTGGATTTGTCAGTTCACCATATTATCTGTAGCTATTACCACCGGTCTCTTAATGTACAGAAATTAGTTGAAACCAAATTCTGCTACGTTCCTCGAAACATGACTCTCGCACGAATGATTAGGATCAACAAGCTACCCGCAGCAACTTCTATGCCAGGCTTACGTGAAGCAGAGGATCGTGATATACCTGAGCTAGCCGCATTGTTCACAAAATATATGGAGCGCTATTCTATGGTCCCTATTTTCAATGAACAGGAATTACAACATCAGCTTCTAAGCGGGAAGGGTACAGGTAAGATAGGTGACGGCGGAGCTGGTAGGAGAGAAGGTCAGGTTACATGGACTTATGTGGTCGAGGTAAGTCGAATGGAGACACAGCATACTCCTGAACCAAAGCATTACACCTGAAGGACCCACAATCACATCGTATCACGGACTTCTTCTCGTTTTACTCATTACCATCCACGGTGATTAACAACGCCAAGTATCCCACACTCGAAGCAGCATACTTGTATTATTACGGCACGGAAACTGCATTTACGTCCAAGGATGATGAGAAGTCCTTACAGAAACGCCTTATGTCGCTAATTGGTGATGCCCTGGTAGTGGCAACAGAGGCCAATTTTGACGTTTTCAATGCACTAACACTGATGGATAATGTTCCTATTCTGAAGGATCTCAAGGTAAACTTTCGTGATCCTTTATTCATGCTTCACTTACTGTTTGGCAGTTCGCTGAAGGAGACGGCTTCCTCAACTTTTATCTATATAACTGGAGAACAACTCCTTTAGCAGGTATGGCACCAGTAGCCGACGTGTCAGCAGGAAATGGCGTAGGAGTTGTGATGTTATGATAAAATACGTTTTGCATTTGTCTCCGAGAAATATCTAGTGTACACTACAGTACAAGGTCCAGATTAGATCAGTCGCTGTCGATCATTATAACATCGTCATCGTCAACACCCCAGTCCGGCGTTGGGCTTCGTTCCTTTTGCTTGGACTTTGAATTTCTTGCTGGTGACGAAGGCTGGGCTGCTTTTCCGGATCTTTGGCTAACTTGTTTCTTACTAGAACTGAGCGATTGCCCCGAGGAGCCCCAGTTGTAGCTCTTGGAGCGATCTTCAGGTTTATTGTGTGTTGCTTGCGGTGCGGCACGTTCTGTGAGGGAGCGACCAGCGCCACCGAAAGTTGCCTGATAAATCACATCAATGAGTGTGTCTAAAAGGATTTGGCTAGTATACCGAAGGATCCAGGTGGGAGATTTAAGGCGGCGGGTACCTTCATGCTCTTATCGTATGTATTATTGGAGACGACTTTAGACTGGCTTTGGTGGGAGATCAACAAAACGAAGAATTTGAAGAGAGATGCCTTACTTCGACCTGATAATCTTACTGCCTTCAGGCACTTGCTCCGCAGGCCGATGACTGATCCCTTTGCCCTTCGTTTTTCTCCCAGATAGCGTTTCTCCCTTCCCTTTGAAGCTCTCCCACTGGTCTCCATCTTTAAACATCGTCGTCTGCCCGGTGCTCATTCCAGCGAAGCCACCACTGAGAGATGACCCAGGTCTGGAAGAGCTAGGAGATGATGAATTGAGATCAATTTTGAGTTTGGAAGCCATTGTCGTCGGTGGTGGCGCTTTCGGACGCTCGGGTTCTACGTATCCAAGAGGAGCTGCAAAATCAACCTCTAAATCTGTATCAAGGATACAGATCCCAGAATTCCCGGGCCGCGTCTCCATGGCCAGAAGTCCGAAAACTATTGAATTATAGCTGATTTCTATGATGTCACCTTGGGTCAACGCCGAAAAATTACGAAGAGCCTGTTCAAGTCTAGCACCTGTTCACTTGTTGTTTCAACGAGGCGTATAAATAGTACATACACTGCTTTCGGGTCGGATACTTCGAGGAAATGCACCGACTGGGGCTGTAACTTAACCAGTTTGCCTTTTGGCAATTCGGTCCCTGTGATTCGAATTATATCGCCTTCAGATAGGCGAAGAGTCCTCATCATCCAATACGGCAGATGAACACATCCCTCCTCGGCGATGAACTCCAGCACACCTGCATGCGTTGAAGCAGCAGAGTTATTCGGATTGCGCAGCTGGAACATCCAAGGCGATTCGAGGTCTAGTTCTGTTAGACTTGCCAAAGCAGAAGGCGGCATGATAACTTGAACGATCAAAGATTAGCCACAGAGACACGACAATTAATAACTTAGGGTGGTGCCTACTCTTGCCACCGTAAGACACATTCTCTCGCTCGCGTTGGAGCATTGCCATGCTATAGGCCCTCAGATATTCATCGTACCTCCCTGGAGATGAACGGCCCACGTAGCCTCCAGGAAACGCGGCTCTACGAATGTGGTCAGACTGAGACGGGAGAAAGGTGATGAACCAGTACCCTGCAAATTGGGCTAGCAAGCCACCTGGACCATTTGGATTGTTGAACTAGAGAGAGTATGAGTAGGACATACAGCTGAGTAGCGAAACGCTTACGAAGTCCATGAGCGTCGTAATTAGGGACAGTCACGCAGCGTGACTCACGATCTCAGCAGAGACGCGTCAATTTACTGATAAAGCCATGGCCTCAGCCGCTGCTCCCAGCTCCTCTAACGCGACTACCGCCTTCAAGGACAAGGTTTTACTTCTTGTTACTGGTTATGTTTTACCCGTAACTGATATCTGGCTTTAGAACAAGCCGATGGAATTGCGGCTTTCTAACATGGTTGCTGCCAAGGGTGATGCGTTCCGATCCAATCCTTGCCTGGACAATTGCCTGACTAGGATCCAGCTATAAGTGACGCAGTGCGGACGTCTTTGGGTCCGAAAGGAATGGATAAGATGGCACGTATACTCTAATCGCTGACTCCAATTGCTCATCAGGTGTGCCATCAGATTCAAACAGCGAAGGGCGAAGTTATTGTAACAAATGACGGAGCGACCATTCTCAAAAGCATACAGGCGATTCATCCTGCTGCCAAGATGGCGAGTAAACGTGAATCATAATGTTATTTGATCTCATCTTCCCATAGCTCGTCGACCTTTCTGCTGCTCAAGACGTAGAAGCCGGTGATGGCACTACCTCAGTTGTCGTACTTGCGGGCAGCTTGCTGGGCGCAGCAGAGAAAATGCTTCAAAAAGGCATCCACCCCACGACCATCGCCGAGTCATTCCTCAAAGCATCCACGAAAGCTGTCGAGTATCTGACGGACCTGTCGACACCGCTGGACCTTAGCGACAGAGCTAGCCTCCTACGGGCGGCAAGCACGTCGCTCAACTCCAAAGTACTACTGTTCATTGAAAAAGGTGTTGTTTAGCTGATTTTCCTTGCAGATCGTATCCCAATATTCTTCCATCCTTGCCCCAATCGCTGTTGACGCCGTCACACGGCTCATAACCCCAACTTCAACCAACGTAGATCTCAAGGACGTGCGCATTGTAAAACGGGTAGGGGGAACAATTGAAGATACGCAACTCGTCGAGGGCGTCGTTCTCAACCAGAATGTCATCACGTCGGCCGGTGGGCCCGCCCGGATGGAAAAAGCCAAAATTGCTATCATTCAGTTCCAACTCAGTGCTCCAAAACCTGATGTATGTTATCTTGACCACCCAAGTCCACGTCGTTTCTCTAACTCGGCCTGATAGATGGACAACACAGTCGTCATTAACGATTACCGACAAATGGACAAAGTTATCAAGGAAGGAAGACAATATCTGCTTAACATGTGCAAAAAAATTAAGAAAGCAAACTGCAATGTCTTGCTCATTCAGAAATCCATCCTTCGTGATGCCGTAGACGATACTTCCCTTAACTTCTTAAAACGTCTCAACATCCTTGTCGTCAAGGACATAGAACGTGACGAGATAGATTTTCTTTCAAAAAGTCTTGGCTGCAAGCCCATCGCAGACAGCGAAGCCTTTACAGAGGACAAGCTAGGATACGCTGACCTAGTTGAAGAAAATTCCGAGTCGGACGTTAAGGTCGTGCGCATTACTGGCATAAAAAACCGCGGAAAGACAGTCAGTGTATTGGTCATGGGCGGTAACCATCTGGTTGCGGACGAGTGTGAACGCAGTCTGCACGACGCATTGTGCGTCGTTCGCTGCCTTGTAAAAAAACGGTAAGTTCCAGCAGCGAATAGTTCTGTGTCAATGACGTTCATTTTTAGAGCGTTGATATGCGGTGGTGGAGCACCCGAAATACACATGTCTCGCCAGCTCTCCCAATATGCGCAATCACTAAAGGGGATGGAGGCGTACTGCTTCCAAGCTTATGCAGACGCATTGGAAGTTATTCCGACGACCCTTGCCGAAAATGCGGGACTAAATTCAATTTCTATCGTCACGGAACTTCGTAATCGCCATGCGCTGGGTGAGCGTAACGCTGGCATCAACGTTCGAACGGTACGTCATATTCATTACCCAAAGTCTCATCCAATTGAACATCGCCTGCGCAGGGCCTCATCTCAAATATCCAAGAAGAGGAAGTAGTGCAACCTCTTTTAGTCTCGACGAGTGCCATTGAGCTGTCAACAGAGACGGTTTGTTTGTTGCTGAAGATTGACGATTATGTCCAGGCGCGGTAGTGGATTATATGTATCGATACCGAAAAGGATTAATCGAAAAACATAACCTATATTGCAGGTGTGAATAATACATATTAAGTGCTTTCTATGATGCGTGGGGCCAAACTTGTACACAATGAGTTCAATATTTTACTGCTTCGACGGTAGTTTGTCAATATGATGCGACACAAAATCATACAGCGTCCACAGCAATCCATGGGTGGTGATGCTGCGCAATGCGCTAACACCCAAACCACGATATATACGCGCGATACCTGCAATTAGAGGTTTCGGAGCACCAGGGTCGGGTCCTGGAAACCATGTCAGGCCAGTACGGAGGAGGGCCAGTGATAGACTTGCCTCTGATGAGCCGAACCAGCGTCTCCCAGGGGGTGCGATAAAGTTCTCCTGCGAGAGCGCGCTGTTGAACTTTGGTTTTAACGCTGGAGCAATATGTGTTAAGGTCGAGAGCACAGATGGCAAGGCCATAAAGATGTTACATACACGTCAAGCGGGTATATGAGTGCCCAAGACGTGACCTGAGAGAGAGGGGTGGAAGAGGAAAGGGCCATCAGAAACACAGTGAGGATCAGTTTCAAAAGTATAATGCATTACCCCAGATATCGAGCCACAGAAAAACGGTACCAATGATGCGGGAATGGGTAGCCAGGAGGGAGTAGGACCTTGTTCTCCAAAACGATTTTTCCCCAGGAGATGCCGCATCCCATCATACTCGAGGAAGTACAGTGCAGTGCCAGAGGTATCACGTACTTAAGACAGAAGATTAATAAATACCGATTTTAAAGAAAATAATATCTCACCGAAATGCAAACGGAATCCTGTATAGAGCCCTGTAATGCCGTTAGTTCTGAGAATATCCCTCACCGCTTCAATCGTCCTCGGAGGTTTTAACAATGTGACATGCTTTCTAGCTGCGATGGTGAATTCTAACTGCCGGCGGATCTAGTATGTTGGAGGTCATTGTTAATGCGATTTTTTTGTTTGTATTGCAGTGAACGTGATTGACCTTGACAAGCTCAAAAGCTTTTTTTCCTTTCAAGTCAGCTAAGTCTGATGTGCATACGCAACACTCACGAGCACTCCCGAATGAAATCAAAGCACCGGAAATGGCGCCGCCGAGGCCACCTGTAAGAGCAGCGTCGATTGCATTCTCCCGACACAGGTAATTGTAGTCCCAGCAGTACCCTTTAGTATCGTTGTAGATTGCGAAGCTCGCGGCACCTTATATCGACCTTAATAGACAACATCTGACTTTTGAAAGGACATATACGCACGGACAAAGGATATAGTTATAAGGGGTATCCATAGTCCACGGTAAAAGCCACGAAAGCCTTCCTCCCGGTACACCAGGGCCGTAAGGCCTGAGATAGTTACTGGCCCTTTGGTCGTTTGTAGTCGTGATTTTAGCGAGTCTAGCTGGATATGTAGCTGAGGACATGGCGAGAATAGTGTTTTTTGTGCTTGGAAGTGCTTACAGGGTAGCTGGCAAACGTGGAGGCACAACTAGCGGTGAGCGCACACGCGAGTGCTTTGTTCCCTGTAAAGGGCGTCTATGGAAGAGAGAAAGGTAATGAGAACAAGCGCACGTCGTAATAACTCGCTGATCTCGGCCACACCATATAGAGGCTGAGATGGTCTTTGACGCTCCAATGTTAGCCATCAGCTGCAACGCAGAGATGTTTTAATGGACCTTGTTCCATCCATAGAGGACGATTACTGAGCCGGCCCACAGTCCAGCTTCGTGCGTTGGCACGACGAAGGCAGAAGATGTTTCGTTCTGTCCAGCAAAATTGGACGGAGGAGAAGATAAGTTGGGAAGGCCGGTGAATATCGGGCTCCTCACTCGCGGCTTCAATATAACTCAATGATATAGTTTACTTCCAATAGTATTGCTTTGTTTAAAATCCTCCCAAGCGCTTCCTTCCCGTCTTCTTTTTACCCAGCCCACTACGCCCCCCATATGGCCCCGGTACTATCTGTGTACTTGCAAAAACCTCTTGGGAATCGGCTATTGTCCATGCCACTGCTCCGGCATCCTGAGAGAACGCCTCATGTCGAGTATCTCCGGCCTTGAATAGAGTAGGGTTCCTTGACGCGGCGACAGTTGGCGGCTGGACAATCGGACTTGTTCCAGTTTTGGCCTTCGCCACTAATTGGATTGGATCACCCTCGTGAAAGGATCCGGAACAAACGTAGGCTTTCGGATCGGCTCCTACTTGCCATTCCTTCAGCAGCATGCGGACTCCGGGTGTACCCTTAACATCTCTATTAGACTCTTCGGGTCCTTCGATATCGTCCCGCTTAAGAGGATGAAGACATCCGAACTGTATTGGAGGTCCATCGCTATCAAGAGAAAGAGCTTCGGCCATGCTTTCTAAATTTTCTTGGACTTGTTTCGAACCAATAACAGAGTGGCTTGAATATATACTGCTGGCCAAAACGAGATCAAGCGCCAGTTGTTCTCTTCCTCGGACTTCTCGTTGAATAGACCTGTACGATCGATCGCCTTCCTTAAGTAAATCAAATTGGGACAGGTGATTCGTTAATTCTTGGATATTTTGAGTTGCCTCCGGGACGAAATGTCTGAGTGTTGGCGCTATGTCACAAGTCCAAGCTGCGCCTTTCCCAAGCGTCGCCGAGGACAAACGACCTTGATTCAAAGCGCGATATCCTCTAACTGAATTAATGTCAGATTCTGACAGGAAGGTGGCCTTTGAAATTTCCTGCGGTTCTTCCCCTGTGCGAAAAAGAAGGTCGTGACTTGATATGAGTAGTTTCGCAAGCTTCGACGGATCCGAATGTCTACTTACGCGGTCAATATTTGTTCTTCGGCTGTGTCCGCCTTTTGCCAGAATAACGGAGCCTGTTCGATGACTTCATACAGCCTTACTGCTTCCTCATCCTCCCGCCTCTCTCGTTGCTCCTCGTAGCGGAAGAATAGATCTAACGTAAATTGGTAGGAAAGGCGGATAGCCGATCAAGAAAATTGATACGTACGCTCGTACGCGGAAGAAAGGTTGAATTCCGTCCTGTCCCGGATGCCTAGCGCACCAATGTCTTCTTGAAGGCTCCCTACCTTGTTGTGCAATACATTTACGTCTTCAGACCACTCTACCTGAGTGTCGACCCCGTCGCGCATTGAGAGGGATAAGCCGAAGCACTTTATACCTCCTCTATCACACATATTGAAAACAGTACAGCTTGAGTCTTTATTGTGATATGGATGGCGGAAGAACAGTTGCCTCCGACTACCCTTGTCCTGGCTCGTTGACAATGGAAGGCAATACGGAGGTTTATGGAGGGATAGATGACATTTATCCAATCTAGAAGCATCGTAGACCGTTATCAAACTATTTCTCCTGGAAGTTAAGAACGTGATTGGTCCTTTAGTTTGTGTAAGTTTCTCTACAACGAAAAATCGGGACGAACAGGACTGACGGCTATCGAACTGGATTGTCTCGGTTCGAAGAGATGGATCATAATTACGACTGTGCTTGAGTCCAAGGAGAGGTCTTTTTGGGTAGCGCTTGTCGATCCATATTATCTGTTCCGTCGTACAAAATCTTATAATACCATCAGGTGCTTCATCTTCCAAAGACGTGAACCTGTCGTTCAGGACGTCTAAGGAGAAGAGAGTGAGAGATGAGGAGTTAGCCTACTATTCGTGTCAGCATTGATAACGTCGTATTCAAGCAATCTGCCTACCCTAGAATCTAGTAGACGGGCTTCAAATCCTGACATCAAGGTACATTCATATCGACTTGTCCCAAAAGCGACACGCCACAAATCGTGATGTTCAACCGTTTGGGTTACTCGAGATCCATCATATATCAAATTTCTGTGCTCTTAGCAGAATAGAGTATGGCATGGACAGCTTACTTACAAGGCGGCATTTTCTTGACCATAGGCCGCTAAAAATGCCATGCCCCGATTATTGACGACGAACATATTGAGCTCAGAATTTAACTTGACATCTTGGATGGCACTTCCACCAACATCGGACGCAGATAGTGTAGCAAGATCATTCAATACAGGCGCCGACTCCTCCAGCGGCGCTAATTTAAACAGTGTGGTGCTACCATGGGTACGCAGGGCGAAATACGGGTCCATGCCAGAAGGATTGTTCCTGTCTCGAGAATCACTATCCCGTGAGGAAACGATTTGCAATATAGGCGTATGAAAGCTCTTGACGGGATTCACGGACGGCTTGAAGATAAGTTGACCTTCAGGACAAAGAAGGGGCGACAAGTCTGAAAATCATAGCTAAGGACATGGAGCATAAAAGGAAGCAAAAACTGACTGAGATCGCTTTTGAGCTCACCCATAGGAAATGCTAGGTAGGTGTGCTTCTTGTCGTTTGCATCGCTTGCAACGACACTTTCTAGCACGTTACCAGCGTATGGGTCGAACGAGCGAAGTTCGTCGGTATATCTGGTCGCCTCCGTAAGATGCTCTCTGATCAGGTCAGCCGGGATGTCCACGTCAGGATGATATGTTCTTATAAAATTCGCCTATTTCACAATGAGAAATGTCATGGTAAAACTAGAATAAGATTAACCCCTTGCTCGGCATTTTGCTTCAGAGACAAGCGAGGTAAAGCAAGCGGTGGAGGGCATGTCGGCGGAAATGCAACGCAAGTCTTCCCAGCGTGCAACCTGTATGGCATTTCATCTTGACAAATTGAGTTGATTTAAAGTAGTGATGTCAAGTAGCGTTACCTTTGAAAAGTGTTGTCCACTGAAATCGGCCGTCTCTCTCGACCAGAGTAACAAGGTTGGGTCCACCATGGGTCACAAGCGGATACGGAAGTGTTTCCGTGGCATCTTGCCTTTTCTTTGCCAGACCTTCAGAGGCGTGTTTCTTGCCATGGCAGGGCCAAGAGTCCATTCCATTACATAGAAGTACTTGACGAGTCGGGAAATTTGTGTAAATAACAGTCACAACACTTTCCCGGTCCACTATGCTGCTCAGCCTCTGGGCACTGGCTGGACATCACCCATCTTCTCTACAACCGGTTTTAGTACGCGGAATTCGCACAACGGTCGCAGCGCGTGCATCAGCTGCAGCTGCAGAACCTAAGGATGCACCCGAACAGCCCGACACGAAAGTACAAAAGTGGACACCGCACTCAATACGGACTGGCGTCATTGCGCGTAAAAGAGGCATGACCGCGCTATGGAACGACCAGGGTGTGAGAATCCCTGTGACAGTTTTACAGGTACCACACCCAATCTTTATTATTATATTGCAGCTGACATGTCATGTTGGGCAGCTCGAGAATTGTCAAGTTACGGCGAACATTAAAACTCTCCGCAGAAATCATACGTATTATCATGCAGTCCAGGTCGCTGCGTCAGATAGGCCTTCAAAGACGTGCACACGCC
>WNGI01004924.1_pt1 | contig 12164 bp, 8 predicted proteins | sample 5400621 | NCBI WGS metagenome assembly WNGI01 (sample SAMN13153374, study PRJNA577476) | soil metagenome | isolation source: 20 cm soil or saprolite under Garry oak tree replicate 1 | place: USA:California | collected 2016-06-15 | reverse complement strand
CATCTCGGGCGACGTGGTATTCAAAGACCTCGGCCTGGTAGCGATCGATGAGGAGCAGCGCTTTGGAGTTCTGCACAAGGAGAAATTCAAAGAGCTCTTCAAGCTGGTCGATGTCCTGACGCTCTCCGCCACTCCGATTCCGCGCACACTTTACCTTTCGCTTGTCGGCGTAAAAGACATGTCCACCATTGAGACCCCGCCGCTCAACCGCTTGCCGGTAGAAACGGTGGTGTCGGCTTACGATGAGCGGATCATTCGTGCTGCAATTAATCGCGAGCTGGAGCGGCAGGGGCAGGTATTCTTTTTGCACAATCGCGTAATGACAATCGAGCGGGTGCGGGACCGGATTGTCGAGCTTTGCCCACAGGCCAGGGTTGAAATCGGGCACGGCCAGATGGGAGCGGACGAATTGGAAGCAGTCATGGCACGATTCATTGCCGGGAAGACTGACGTGCTCGTTTGCACCACAATCATCGAAAGCGGTCTCGATATTCCGAATGCAAACACCATCATTATCGACCGCGCGGATCAGTTTGGTCTCGCCGATTTGTATCAATTGCGTGGACGCGTCGGCCGAGCTGAGCACAAGGCGTATGCCTATTTGCTTCTTCCGCGCGAAATGATGACAGTCGGCGCCGCCCGCAAGCGGATCAGCGCCATCAAACAGTACAGCTCGCTAGGCGCTGGTTTTCGCATCGCCATGCGCGACTTGGAGATTCGTGGCGCCGGCAGCATTCTGGGCACAGCTCAAAGCGGTCACATCATAGCGGTTGGTTTCGATCTATACTGCCAATTGCTCAAGCAGGCGGTGGCGCAACTTCAAGGCGAAAAGCCGCAGCTTCGGCTCGAGGTGGATTTAAGGCTCGATTTCGTCGCCACGAATGAAGCGGAGTTCGTGCCGGCTAAGTCATCTAAATCTCCTGTAGGAGAAGCTGACAGCTTCCCCAACAAGATCCCGGCCTTTATCCCGATCACCTACGTCAGCGACCCTGCCCTGCGCATACGCGCGTACCGCGATATTGCGCAAATCATGACGACTGAACAATTGAAGCGTCTTCGGCGCGATTGGCGTGACCGCTTTGGGCCAATCCCGCCAGCGGTTGACAATTTGTTTGGCCTCATCGAAATCAAACTCGCCGCGGCACAATCTGGAGTGAGCCGGGTCGAAGTACGCGACCTCAAATTGATGTTGACCCGACGCGGGGATTTTATACTTGTCGCGGGCAAATTCCCTCGTTTAATTGCACCCAAAATCGAGCAGCACCTCAGGGAAATTCTGGAACTGATAAAGAAGCTATGAAAGACCTTATGCGTCTGTCTGCCGTCGTTTTGTTGGCGGCCTGTGGGCTGGCTCTATGGCCTATTTGTTGCGCCGCATTTGCCCAGGAACCCCAGGTGGTTGACGGGATCGCCGCGATTGTGAATGGCGACGTCATCACATTCTCGCAAGTGCGGATGTTATCCGCTCCACGGGAAAAGCTGTTGCGGTCGCAATTCACCGGCAAGGAGTTGGAAAACAAGCTGAAGGAAGTGCGGCAACTCGCCCTAAAAGATTTGATCGATCGACGACTGGTCATCCAGGCGTTCAAAAAGGAGAGCTATCAAATCCCCGATCATGTTGTCGATCAGCGGGTGCACGATATCATCCGGGAGTCATTCGGGGGGGACCGCAATACGTTTATCAAAACGCTCGAGGCGCAGAATTATTCGCTGGGCGAATTCAAGGAAAAAGAGATGGAACGAATAATCGTTCAGGCGATGCGCAGCCATAACGTCAAGACGAATGCGGTTATTTCACCAACGAAAGTAGAAGAGTACTACCGGAAACATCACGACGAATTTACCACCAAGGAGGAGATCAAGTTGCGGATGATCATGATTTCTGGCCAAAAAGACACTGGGAACGCCCAGGCTCAAAAGGCGCTGGCTGAAGAAGTGCTCGGCAGGCTGGCCGGCGGCGCCGAGTTCGGTCAAACAGCGCAGATTTATTCCGAGGACAGTACGCGCGACACGGGCGGCGACTGGGGCTGGATTCAACGCAACACGTTGGCCGCGCCGTTAGAGAAGTTCGCCTTCAACATGCCGGTCGGCAGAATTAGTAACATCATCGATTACGCTGGGAATTTTTACATCCTCAAAGTCGAGGATAAACGTGGCGGTACCACCCGTTCGCTTGCCGAAGCCCGAGCCGACATCGAGAAGAAGTTGATTCAGGACGAAGCACAGCAAATTCAGGAGCGCTGGATTGCCGGCCTGCGCCAGAAGGCTTATATCCGAACTTTCTAATTCGACGTCGGGCCTTGGACGTTAACGTTAGGCGTTTCTCAGGCTCAGTTGCCGCGCCGTGGCTCAGCGGGGTGCTCCTGCTCGCTTGCCTCGCCCTAGCTTGGCGAAGCCTGGTGATCATATCGAGCCTCACGCCGAAAAAATGTTCGCCTTTGAATGCGAATTTCATCTAATTCTCGTTAGGCCTAACCGTCACGTGCCATGGAGCCCAAGTCACTTCTGCAATTCTTGCGACAGCACCGCCTAGCGGTTCAGTCATCCGTTTCGGCACTCAATCACGCCCAAGCCGCGGTTGTGGGGTTCGCGGTTTCTGAAGCGTTCGAGATCATCTTCGATACGCTTGATTCAACCCGGAAAGTAGCAAACCTGCGAGCCAATCCACGCATTGCACTCGTCATCGGCGGGTTGGACGCTGGCGACGAAAGGACCGTGCAATATGAAGGTATCGCTGATGAGCCTTCTGGTGCAGAGCTGGAGCGCCTGACCGAGATTTATTATCAGGTTTATCCCGATGGTCGGACTCGCCGGAGTTGGCCCGGTTTGATTTACATCCGTGTCCAGCCGACATGGATCCGTTATAGTGATTACAACCAAGATCCGCCTCAAATTACCGAATTCGATGCGCAAGCCTTGCTCCCGGTCTAACCAATCGCTCTAGCCAACCGCTGGCCGTCGCGACGCGCAGATTTGATCTTATGAAACCGTTCTCGGTTTTAGCAAAGCTCGCTGTCGCCATCGGTGGCTGAGCTCTTTCTCCTTAGACGATTGTCGCACGATGACAATTACGACTATTCTCTTGGGCGTTTTCGGTGCAATGCTGGTCGCAGATTACGCGCTTTGGGACTCGGCGCAGATCGTTTGCTGGCGAGTTTTGGTCGTGTGGTGATTCGCACGATCACGTTTGGTCGCATCCGCATCGAATCAGATGCAGATGAGACTAGAGCAATGGCCGTCTTCTGCTGCAACGCTGCTACTGATTTTCATCTGCGTTCTCATCATCGCTTCACGCGTGCACTGATGTCGACATCAAATCATCTAACAAAGCGATGCAGCCGACGGCTGGCCGGCGTACTGCCTCGCGTCAGTTTATGAAAACGTTACGCGTGTTTTTCACTCGCACTCTCGCCAGCCGCTGATCTTGTTCTCGTTAGATCTCATGGCCGCTGCCTCATGGACACGATTCGAATCTCAAGCGGACGTCGATCATCTTCTTTACACGTTCGGTGGATTTCATGACGCGTGTATTCGAGAAGCAAACCTTTGGACGGAGCACTACGTCCATCCCGATCTCCGTATGAGTTGCACGGGCGATTTAGACACGCGCCTTCTTCCTTATTCAGCGCCAGTTTAAGGCACCGTCCGCGGTCGAGCTACTGTTCGGACAGGTCATCACGTTTCATCTGCAGCCTAGCGCAGAAAACTATGATTCAATCATTCTCAGCGCAGTGATGCTTTACGAAAGGGATGTTTTCTAATGGGCCGATGCAGGTGATTGGTCCCTCAACTCGCCTAAGCGCGACGACCACACGTGGGTCGCGGCGAGAAAACTCTCCTGGCGGGATGCGAGTGATTGGATGGGACCCGACTTGCGCTATGGTGCCCGCGATTGGACCTATCAAGTCTAACGAGGCTTCCCTCGTCCTTCTTTGACTGTTGAATTGAGCTACTAGAGCGGGGTATACGCGAGTCGCACTTGAACGTGCGGCCGGACAAAATTTTACCTGGGCGATTGGGTAAGAAAGTCCGGGTTGCTTGCCTTGGCCGTGCGCAGGTTTTCCTCGGCTTCCGGAAAGTCGGGATGGAGACGTAACGCTTCTTCGAATTGCACGACTGCGCTGGAAACGTTGCCTTCGCGCATGAAAATTTTTCCAAGATAGTTATGAGGCTGGGCGAGCTTTGGGTCGAGCTTCGACGCCTCCTGATAATGCTGCTTTGCTTCCTGCAGGTCGCCTTTTTCAAAAAGCGCGCTCGCGACATCGATACGAGCATCGACAAATCGAGGATCAACCCGCAGCGCCTGCCGATACTGCGCAATTGCCTCGTCGAGTTTCCCGTGTTTCTCCAGGAAGGCCCCATAGCTATACCATGGCTGCGCAGACTTTGGTTGTAGCCGGATCGCAGCTTCGCATTCCGCTGCCGCTTGGTCGTCGCGGCCGAGCTGTTCCAGAAGGTAGGCATATCCGGAGTGGTACTCAGCGTTGTTCGGTTCGATCTGCAACGCTTCTTCATAATGCGAATGCGCCTCGTCCAGTTTTCCTTTGCCAACGAGAAGGGAGGCCAGACTCACATGCGTCTTTGCGGAACCGGGATTAAGATGCAGCGCGTTGGAAAATTCCCCGGCCGCTTCATCGAGCCGGCCAGCATCCTGTAGAGCCGTGGCGTGATTGGAATGCGCCCGCGCACTAAGCGGAACATCGGCGACGATCATGGCCAGACGGTCAAGCTCACCCCGAACAGTGCGTACCTGTCCTAGGCAGAGCGCTCCAAGAGGGATGACAAATACGCCCACCCATTTCGCGCCGTGCAAGGCCCAACTCGGGAGAAAACCATTCGTTGAAACGTTTGCCGTGCCGCCGCCGATGCCCAGAGATTGTCGAGTGGATTTCTCGCGTACTTTCCAAATAAACCCGTCGTAATAAAAATGGAGCAACGCCGAAGCGGTTACCACGCCCGTGAGTATCGTTTTGACTGACTCGGTGCCGACACTCGACTTGAAATAACCGAGTGCTCCGTAGGCGAAGATCAGGCCCACGTAAAGGCCCACCAGCGAACCGCTGCGCCGGAACACGAAACGCATAAATCCGCCGATGGAGCTGTCTGTCTCAACCCGTTTGCGATTATAAATCCAAACCAACGAGAGGTACTGGACATCGTGAAATACTTCGAACAAGGCAACGCCGACGAGAACGCTTGCCACGATGTTATTGCAGTACCACCAAAAAGAAATGCTCGTGATTAGAAGCACCAGCTTTACCGGACTCGGTCGATTTCCGCTGAGCCACGACCGGACAAAATTTGCAAGGAACAATCCGGAAACTGCCAGCGCCAGCGCAAGCAATCCTTGCTGCGCCGCTTGGAGAAGTGCCGGTGGAATGAAAGGCGCACCGGCAGAATAATAAGTTTCCAGCGTATCAGTCATTCGCTGTGGTGAGAGAAGGACCGCGGTGGCGAACCAAATCCCGCACAATGCGAAATCGAGACGGCGCGTCAGCTCCGCGAACGAGCCCACTTTCGCATCGTAAATGCGACAGAACCCATACGTTTGCATCATCCCGTGCCAGACGCCCCAGAGAAAGGCAACTAGCACAATGCCTTTGAGGTCCCAAAAGAAAAACATCACGCAGACGAGCACCAAAAAAGCCGGTGCAAGAATGAAGCGCCACTTGAAACGCTGGAACAATGCGCGATCGCCGTAAGCGCGAATCATCCCTGGCAAGTGGTGACCCATCGCGCCGAAGGCAGCGACAAAAAGATAAATGTCTTGCGCGCTCCAACGGGACTGTGCCAGGAGAAAGATCGGCAGAATCACCAGCGGCGTGCAGACGTAGAGAATCAAGTCGCGCCAACTGTCCAGAATCCACAAGTTAGGCTTTCGCGCGACACCGGGCGCGGCCGGAACCGTTTGCGGATTTGAGAACGCGGTGACGGGCTGCATGCTTTTAGGGAACCAAGTTTTCCTTAGATCGCGGGAAAATCAATCCCGTCTTCGCGGTAAAAATCAGGCGCGCGCTCGTTGTTGATTCCAACCACGCGTTTCCATTCAGCATCTAAAGTGCGCCTGAGTAGAAGAGCCGTTGAGGGCAAGCGCATCGCTTGCCAGGTCTGATGTGAATTGGAAACCGCGCGACTAGGCAGGCGGAGCGCCCGCCCTACAATGTTTTTCACGCTATCGGGAATCGCGCGGGTATTATCGGCACGAGCGCCTCGCACATGCGAGCGCTTGCTACGCGGCGCTGTGTTGATGAAGATGCGCCATGCAACCGCGCATTGGCATCACGCTCGGCGATTGCGCCGGAATCGGGCCGGAGATCGTAGATCTTGCGCTGAAGTCCGATCGGCTTCCGAAATCCGCCGAATACAAGATCATCGGCAAATATCCTGATTGCTCGTTAGGCCATCCGACGGTCGAAACTGCGCGCGCGGCCGCGGCCGCGCTGGAAGAAGCGGTCACACTGGCGCGGCGCGGTGATCTCGATGCCATTGTAACCGGGCCAATTCATAAAGCCCGGATGTATGAGGCTGGCTTCAAGTTCCCCGGACAGACGGAATTTTTCGCGGCCCGATGCGGTGTCAAAAATTTCGCAATGTGTCTGACCGGAGGAAAAATCACGGTCGCGCTCGTCACTGCGCACATTCCATTGCGCAAAGTCCCGCGTGCTCTCAAGCAATCGGAGATTGTCCGGGTCGGTCTCTTGCTTGCTGATTTTCTTCGATGTCGATCTTATGATTTGCCGCGAATTGCCGTCGCCGGATTAAATCCGCATGCTGGCGAATCGGGAAAACTTGGCCGCGAAGAAATCGAAATCATCAGCCCCGCTATCGCGGCGCTGAAATCCGAAATCCGAAATCCAAAAAGTGCCAGTCCGGCTCGGACCGAAATGACCGGGCCACACTCTCCGGACACGGTTTTTCATCGAGCCGTCGAAGGCGAATTCGACGGGGTGCTTTGCATGTATCATGACCAGGGTTTGATCCCTCTGAAGCTGCACGCATTTCACAGCGGCGTAAACGTAACGCTCGGTCTGCCTTTCCCTCGCACGAGTCCCGACCACGGTACCGCCTTCGAAATTGCCGGCAAAGGAATCGCGCGTCCCGATAGTATGATTGGAGCAATCAACTTGGCGGTCGAGCTCGCACAGAAAGTGCAATAAGGCTGCAGCCGGCAAGCAGATTGCGCTCGCGTTTTTCTTTCTGCCCGCGCTCGGTTTGTAATCGCTGGCGCACAGCAACGCGGCAGAACCGTCAGTACCAGAATTGAGTGGTCCTGCTCGGCATTGACTGTCCTCGTCCCGGTCCGGATCGCGCTCATCTCTGAAAATTTTCGTGTCCTTTCGTGTTTTTCGTGGGCAGCTACTTTTTTGTTCCAAGCTTTGGTGTCATTTGGTGTCTTTGGCGGAGTCCATTTTTTTCGATTATGAGTATGAGCATGAGTAGGAGTCAGCTCGCCAAGTACGTTTCGGTCTTTAACGTCGGCTTGCAGAACACGTTCGTATATCGCTGGAACTATTTTCTGCGCGCGCTCTTTGGCCTGATCCCGTTGGCGGGCACAGTTTTTCTGTGGCGGGCCATCTTCCAGGAACGCGGCGGAGGCCTGCATGGCTACAATTACGGCTCGATGGTTTATTATTATTTGCTTATCATCCTGGTCAGCAATCTGGTCACACCAACTGAGGACGAATGGCAGATCGCCGCTGATATTCGAGAAGGCCAGATCAATGCGCTTCTGACCAAACCGATGAGTTATCTTGCCTACCGGTTCAGCATTTTTTTAAGCGGCCGCCTCGTTTACACGTTTGTCACCCTGCCGCCAATCGCGCTTATCTTTATTTATTTCCGCGGCTACATCGTGCTGCCAAATGACCCCTTGATCTATGTGTTCGCGACGGTGTCGATGTTGATGGCAGCGTTCATTCAATTCTTCATCACTTACAGCCTGGCCATGATGGCGTTTTGGATTCTGGAAATCTCCACCATCGTTTTCATCGTTTATTCGTTCGAGTATTTTCTCGGCGGCCAGATGTTCCCGATCGACATTATGCCATCCGCAATCCAGGCTGTGATGAAATGGCTGCCGTTTTATTACGAGTTATTTTGTCCGGTCGCGATCTTTCTCGGCCGCTTAAAAGGGCCTGATCTTATGCAAGCGCTGGCAATCCAAACCGGTTGGCTGTTGTTGGCATGGACGTGCGCAAACACCATGTGGAAACGCGGCCTCGGTCACTACCAGGCCGTCGGCGGATAGGCTCGACCGGGTAGCGCACGCGTGTCGCGTGCCGGTGTCGGCATCGCGCCGAAATGAACTTTGTTTGACTATCGTTCGCGGCACATGTGGAAGCATTAAGAAAAGTTCGCGATCGCGAGGACGCAATCGCCAGCACGCGCGACGCGTGCGCTACCCTGAAATTTCGCTACGCTCAACGTCATGGCGCGACTTCACGAATATCAGGGCAAAGCCATTCTTGCCGCCAACGGATTCAAAATTCCCCGCGGCCGCGTTGCCTCGACCACTGATGAAGCCATGGCTACGGCCAAAGAACTTGGCGGCGAAGTCGTCATCAAGATCCAAGTTTGGACTACCGGGCGCGCGGGCATTGGCGGTGTGGTCTACGCCAAAAAACCAGATGAAGTTCGCGTGCACGCGACGCGGATGCTGGCGACGGAGGTTGGACAGTTTCCAGTCGAAGCTGTGCTGGTCGAGGAGAAAATCGATATCGACCGGGAGTTTTTTCTTTCCTTCGCGATTGATGACGCCGCTCGCGCGCCGGTGATCATCTTCGCCGCTGGAGGCGGCACTGGAATCGAAGAACGCGCCACTTCGACGCGACGCATTCCTTGCGATGTGAATCGCGGACCGCTGGAATCGGCACTGAACGAAGCCGTTGGTTCGTGCGGACTTTCGCCCGCGCTAGCGGCGCAGCTCGCCGAGTCGGTCCGAAAATTATTTACCGCCGCGCGCAGCGTTGAGGCGCGATCGCTCGAAATCAATCCGCTGGTGCTGAGCAAAGGTGGAGAGTTCATCGCGGCCGATTGCCGCATCACAATTGATGATTACGCCGTGGTGCGGCATCCCGATCTCGGCATTGAAATTGCGAGAGAATTCGATCACCCGCCCACTGCTCTTGAACGCATGGCTTACGCCGTCGAACAAAACGATCACCGCGGCACATTTTATTTCGCCCAATTGGCCACGGCGGCGCCGAAAAGTTCCAAAGGTCTGGTCGGTTTTCACGGCGCTGGCGGCGGCGGATCGATGATGTCGATGGACGCCATCGTCAACGCCGGATTCACCATCGCCAATTTTACCGATACCAGTGGTAATCCGTCGGCGTCTAAAGTGTATCGCGCCGCGCGAATTATTTTGGCGCAACCTGACCTGGTCGGATATTTCGGCTCCGGCTCTGGCGTCGCGAGCCAGGAACAATATTGGTCTGCATATGGACTGGCCAAAGCATTTTGGGAACTCGATCTGGATATTCCAGCGGTGATTCGGTTAGGCGGCAACACAGAGGATCGCGCCGTGGACATTTTGCGACGAATGTCCAAACTTCTCCGCGCGCCGGTGGAAGGTTATCGCAAAAACGACGCGCCGGCCACGATCGCCGCACGCTTTGCCGAACTCGTCGCGCCTGCGGATGCCAGAAGATGGAAACCGCGCACTCCGCGTGTGCCGAAGTTCGTGAAGGACCCATCGGCCACCATGCTTTCTGTGAAAAATGGCCGCATTTGGATCGACACCGCGAAATGGCCGCAAATTCGCCGTGCGGTCGAAACCCACTCAGGCGGATTGATTGTCGATCGCGCAGGCGAACCGGCAACGATGCTGCCTAACGAGGAGTTCGCCACCAAAGATTCCGAGTTGCTCGCGTGTGATGTCGAATGTTGCCTCGCCGGGATCGAAGGCTTCTATTTGGAACTTGATATTCCAGGATTCGATGAACTCATCGCGAGCAGCTTATCGCCGGCGCGCTAAAAAACGAAGGCCACGGAGGGGTTAGCAAAGTTGCGGATGCGTCGAGTGTGACTACAGTGACTACATGATTGCAACGTTGCGAGAGACGAAGGCAAAGCTTTCACAGATGGTAAAGCTGGCGGCTAACGGAGAGGAAGTTCTCATCACGGTTCACGGCAAAGTGCAGGCGCGCTTGACTCAACCTGCCAAGAGATCGCACAGCGATAATCGCAAATGGGCGCGTGAGTTGGCGGCACTGCGGCGCAAATACAGCACGGGAAAAAGCGGACGCACAGCGGAAGAAATTATTTCAGAAGGCCGCGAAGAACGCGTTTAATGAGGTACTGGGACACTTCGGTTTTGCTGAAGCTCTTTGTAAAAGAGGACGACTCGGGATTTTTTTCCGCCTTAATCGAAGAGCCCGGTGAAGTGATCCATACATCTGAGCTTTCGCGCTTGGAGTTGCTACGCGGATTGTGGGGCAAGCGACTCGATGGGCTGATCGTGCCGGGCGCTGAGAAAGCCCTGATGCGCCGATTCGAAACTGAAATAGAAATGAAGCGCATCATTCTCGTTCCTGTCAGTGGCAATGTCTGCAGAGAGTTTGAGGCGGTTCTAAAAGTCTGCTACAACCGGGGGCGACCCATCCGCGTGCGCACGCTCGATGCGCTGCACCTCGCATCGGCGCTCGCATCTCGGGCCAGGGAAATCATTTGTACGGGCGCACGGATGAGAGAGGCAGCCAGCGCTCTTCAGTTAGTCATTCAACCTCACAAATCCGGGTGAGGTTCCCGACGACTGAGTAAACTTGAAATAAGAAGATGACGTAAATGGCAATTTTGATCGACGAGACCAAGCGCGTGCTGGTGCAAGGCATCACGGGCCGCGAAGGCCGGGCGCGCACGCGTCTGATGCGCGAGTACGGAACCAATGTGGTGGCCGGCGTGACGCCGGGGAAGGATGGGCAGACGGTGCTGGGCGTGCCGGTGTTTAACACGCCGCACGAAGCTGTTAAGGCCGTGGGTAACATCGACATCTCTGTGCTGTTTGTGCCAGCTGCCGGCGTGAAGGACGCGGCCATCTCGGCCGTCGACGCGGGAATTAAACTTACCGTGCTCGTGCCCGATCGCGTTCCGGTATGGGACGCGATGGTTATCGCGGCGGCCGCCAAAGCGAATGGCACAATCTTTCTCGGACCTAACACGCTCGGCGTCTTGAGCCCGGGCAAAGGCGTGGTCGGCATGATCGGCGGTCGCGCAGAGAGCGCGAGACAATGGTTTAAGCCTGGCATCCCAAAAGGCGTGGGCGTGATCAGTCGCTCGGGCGGCATGGCTTCGAGCACCGGCTACTATCTCGGCCAGGCAGGCGTGCGCATTTCAACCATCGTCCACATCGGCGGCGACGCGGTACTTGGAATTCGGATTCCCGATGCGGCGCTGATGTTTGAAGCCGATCCGTTTACGGAAGCGATCGTGGTCTTTGGCGAGATTGGTTCGTCACAGGAAGAAGAACTCGCGCAGCTAATTCGGGATCGAAAAGTAACTAAGCCCGTGATTGCATACATTGGCGGTAAAGCAGCGCGCGAAGGCACCCGCTTCAGTCACGCGGGAGCGATTATCGAAGGCGGGCGCGGCACGCACGCCGGCAAAGTAAAAGTGTTGCGTGAATCCGGTGCCACGGTGGTCGATGCGTTTGGCGAACTGCCGAGTGCAGTGGTTGAAATTCTCAAGAGAAAAGGACAAAGCCTGATGAGTGAAACCGATAAGAACGCGGTTTGGAATACAGCGGTAACGCGCATCGAGCCTAATCGAGTCGCAGTGCGCGGCTACGATATCGCTGAACTCATGGGGCGCGTCTCCTTTGGTGCGGCGGTGTATCTGATTTTGACGGGCGAATTACCGCCACCAACTGTCGCGCGATTGATGGACGCAATCCTGGTAGCGTCGATCGATCATGGCGCGACTCCTCCGAGCGCGTTGGCCGCGCGCACTGTGGCATCCACCGGCGCCTCCTTGAGCGCCTCGGTCGCCGCCGGTATCATGTCCATCAATCGTCATCATGGTGGCGCGATTGAAGATTGCGCTCGGCAATTGAAAAAAATCGCCGATCTCGCCTCGGGTGAGGGCAGTTCAATCGATGAAGCCGCGACGCGCACGTTGATGATGATGCGGGATGCGGGCGAGCGAATGCCAGGATTTGGTCATCGCTA
>WNGI01004751.1_pt1 | contig 12164 bp, 9 predicted proteins | sample 5400621 | NCBI WGS metagenome assembly WNGI01 (sample SAMN13153374, study PRJNA577476) | soil metagenome | isolation source: 20 cm soil or saprolite under Garry oak tree replicate 1 | place: USA:California | collected 2016-06-15 | reverse complement strand
GTTACGAGCGCCGTCCTATGCACGTGCGGCTCGCATCGCCGACTCCAGTCGATCGAGCGCCTCGTCCACTTCCGCATCGCCGTGCGCGGCCGACATGAACCCCGCCTCAAATGCCGACGGCGCGAGATAAACTCCGCGCTCCAGGGCCGCGTGAAAGAATCTGCTGAACATCGCCGTGTCACTCCTCTTTGCGTCGTCGAAGTCGAGCACCGGAAGGTCGGAGAAAAACATTCCCCACATCGACCCCGCGTGCCCTGTTACCAATGGCACATCGAGGGCCGCGGCGATTTTTTCGAGTCCTTCGGCCAGGCGCGTCGTACGGTCCGCGATTCGGGCATGCAGTCCAGGCGTGAGAACCTCGAGGGTCGCTAGCCCCGCAGCCATCGCGAGCGGATTGCCCGAGAGCGTGCCGGCCTGATAGACCGGTCCGACAGGCGCGATCCGTTCCATGATTTCGCGGCGTCCGCCATATGCAGCGGCAGGCAATCCACCGCCCATGACCTTGCCGAGCGTCGTGAGGTCGGACGTTACGCCGAAGCGTTCGCGCGCTCCTCCCACCGCGATGCGGAATCCTGTCATCACCTCGTCGAAGATGAGCAGCGCGCCGGTTTCATCCGCGAGGCTTCGAAGTCCTTCAAGAAAACCCTCGACCGGAGCAATGAATCCCGAGTTTCCGACGATAGGCTCGACGATTATCGCGGCCACACCACCCGAAGCATTCTGTGCTGCGGCTCGCGCCGAATCGAGATCATTGTATCGCGCAGTCAGGGTGAGGCTCGCAATTTCCGGCGGCACGCCTGGCGAGTTGGGTAGGCCAAGAGTCGCGACGCCCGAGCCCGCGCGCACGAGAAATGAATCGGCGTGTCCGTGATAGCAACCCTCGAATTTCAGAATCGATTGATGTCCCGTGAACGCGCGCGCAAGACGAATCGCGCTCATTGTCGCTTCGCTTCCACTCGAGACAAATCGCATCATCTCTACGTGGGGCATCCGTGTCTTGATCAACTCTGCCAGCCGTACCTCGAGCTCGGTGGTCATTCCGAACGTGGTTCCGTCCTGCATCGCTCTGTCGAGTGCGTCCAGCACGACAGGCGACGCATGACCGAGTGCCAGCGCTCCCCACGACAGAACGAAATCGAGATACTCGTTCCCGTCGGCATCCCAGATGCGCGCGCCTTCACCGCGCTGTGCGACAATCGGCTCTCCGCCGACGCCACCGAATGCGCGAACGGGAGAATTCACTCCACCCGGAAACAACTCGCGCGCACGACGCATGATTTCCGCTGAGCGCGCAATATTTCGCTCAGTATCGAGCGTCACCGTCCGTAACTACCAATGGTTGTTCGCAGCACAGGCAAAGCGATTTGCGAGCGACGTGATGCTTGCGGCGCCGGAGGAGGCTCAATCGCACGCACAACGGAAGCTCGGAAATCATAGTCTTCCACTACTTCTTCAACCGCAACTTCAACAAGACTTCCCGGAGTGTGGGATTCGTCGAGGTATGTCACACCATCGATGTCATCCGCCTGCCACGAGAGCCTCGCCAGTGACCCACTCGGCGTCAGTCGATCGACGATTGCGCGCGCAACTTTGCCGACGCGCTCCTCGTAACGCTCGGCTGTTATCGCGCGCTGAAGCTCGGTCAACCGCTCGAGGCGTTCTCTCTTGATCGCATCGGGAACATCGTCGGTCAGCTCGGCTGCGCGCGTACCTTCCTGTGGCGAATACGTGAACGCTCCAACTCGCTCGAAGCGAATCTCCTCGAGAAAGTCGAGCAGCTCTGTGAATTGCGATTCGGTTTCCCCCGGGAATCCGACAATGCAGGTAGTGCGAATCGCAACACCGGGAACTGCATCGCGGAAGCGGGCGACTTTCTCCTTGATTGTGCGTTTCCGCTCCGGCCGACGCATGCGCGCGAGAACATCATCGGCGGCGTGCTGCATCGGCATATCGAGGTAAGGAAGAATTCGATCTTCACGCGCAATGACTTCGAGCAGCTGAGGGGTAATGCCCGCCGAGTAGAGATAGAGCATCCGAATCCACGGGATCGACGTATCGCGAACGAGTGACTCGAGGAGCTGCGGCAATCGGATTGCGTCGCCGCGATCGCGACCGTAATGCGCGAGATCCTGCGCGACGAGATTTATTTCTCGCGCACCCTGAAGCTCGAGCAGCTGCGCTTCACGCACGAGCTCATCGCGGGAGAATGAGCGATGACGACCTCGCATGAGAGGAATTGCGCAGAACGCGCAGCCGTGGTCGCAACCTTCGCTGACCTTCAGGTACCTGACATGCGGCAGATCGCCGGTGTATTGGCGAACGCCCGGATGCACTGATACGGGATCGAACACACCGATTCCCCGCTCCGCCAATTGCTGCCCGAGTGAGTCGCTCTCCGAGGCGCCAATGAAGAGATCGACTTCCGGCAGCGCGTCGACGAGCTCGGACTTGTGACGCTCGACCATGCAACCGATTGCAACCAATGCCTGACATGCCCCTTCGGATTTGTATCGACCCGCCTCGATAAGTGCGTCGATCGATTCCTTTTTCGCGGCGTCGATGAAACCGCAGGTGTTGACGATGATCACTTCGGCGTCGGCGAGATCAGCCGTGTATTCACCGCCGCAATGAGCGAGATCGCCAAGATAGCGCTCGGTGTCGACTGTATTCTTGTCGCAGCCGAGCGTGATGAATCCGACTTTCACCGATAATTGCCGAATTTCAGCTCGACTCCAAAGTCGCGCGATCGCAAAAGTGTCATTGCTGCTTGAAGGTCATCCTTCGATGGCGACGACACGCGCACCTGCTCTCCCTGAATCGCTGCCTGGACCTTCTTGAGCTTCGCTTCCTTGATCGCAGCGGCGACTTTCTTCGCGGTATCGCCATCGAGCGCCATCTTCAGCTTGATCTGACGTGTGACTTTATCGCCGCCGGCGGGCTTGATGTCGCCGATATCGAGGTTCTTCACGGACACGCCGCGCTTGATGAGCTTGCTCTGCAGGACGTCGAAGAGAGCCTGCATTCGGAACTCGCTCTCAGCGGTAAGGTCGAGGATCCCTGTGGCGCGACTGAACTCGATAGTCGCTATCGAGCCCTTGAAGTCATATCGCTGCGCAATTTCCTTTTGCGCCTGATTGACTGCGTTATCGACCTCTTGGAGATCTACTCCTGTGGTTACATCGAATGAGCTTTGCGAGGCCATGGAGGAGAATTTAATCTCTGGTATGGCGAGATAGCAGAGAACGACGTAACTGATGCCGCGAAGGCGCGAAGACGCGAAGGGGGCGGGCACTTACGATTAAGTGCCCGCCCCCTTCGCGTCTTCGCGCCTTCGCGGCATCAGTTACGTCGTTCTCCTATCGGCCAATCCAGTACGTCCCTTTAATCTGGAAGACATTCGTCGGCCGTTCTCTAAAGAGAGCGGAGCGGTCCCTCGAGAAATCGAAATCTCCTAGAGTATCGGATCCGTCTCGTTCTTGAGTCCAAACGAAATAAAGCGTCGAACCAGGCCGATATTCCCAACGAAGTACTCCCGTACCTCTTAGAGATCGGAAGTTGAAGTTCGGATTTCCAAATGTGAACGCGGGCGCAATGCCACTGCCGTCGGGGTCCACGGTGTAGCTGGAAACCCGACCAGTCTGTGGATCGACAGTGGTCTTCACCGTGCTTCCGTTGTCACGCCCATAGAAAACCATCTTTCGTGAGCGAGCTTCGGCGAATTCCTTGAAGCTCGTGTAACTCCCGCTCGCAATGAACGGCTGCGCGAACAGCTGGAGCGTGAGCGTCGGTGTGAACGTCATGTTGAGACGTGTGTCCATCGCGAACGTCTTCTGCTCGAGGCGGCCGAACACATATCTCACGCCCGAAAATGCCGCGGGCGCAGTCGGATCGGTTATCGACGTGACAAACTGCTGGGCCGTCCGATCGTGATCGAACGAAGGGCCAAGGCTGAGCAGCGTGCGGGCAGAGGGTTTGAAAGTGAACGACGGAAAAAACGCGATCCGCCCGCCTTCGGTGTTGTCCAGCGGTGCGCTGTACTGACTCTGGAGATTCCACACCACCCTCGACCGGCTGTCACCGCCGAGACTCGCCGACACCATGTTGTAGCCGTAGTGAATGACGGTCGGACCGCCGCGCGTCAACTTGTCGTCGTAATAGCTCGGATGTGCGATGAAAAACACGCCGCCGTTCCACCAATTCTTGAATGTCGCGCTGACGTTCCCATGGTAATCGATGTCCGTCCGATCTCCCTCGTAGTTCACCTGCTGCTGCGCACCGACGCTTGTCCAGATATTTCGGTACCAGCTTCCGGGCGTCGTCCATTGCCGCACGCCGTTTACGAGCATCCATTTGTAATCAGATCGGTTGAGTACGCCCATGTCGTTGGCTTCGAAGCCCGGGCTGCGCCAGTTCTGTGTTGTTTCCCACAACCAGTCGCCGGTCTCTTTTGCCAGGCGTGCGTAGAATCCATAGCCAGTCAACGAAGTGCGCGTGGGATCATATACCGTCGAGAATAATCCATCGCCGCTTTCCGAACGGCCGGTTCGCTGATAGTAGCGCGCACTCGACTGTTGCGCCCTGCGTATTGCAGCGGTGTCGCCGCCGATGTTCGTAAGCGCTGTCTGAATTGCGAGTGAGTAAGCGCGATTTGCCCAGTGATGATCGAGATCAACGCCCACTGCTTCGGCGTTCGAGCGCAATCGCGCAATCTCGTCGTTGTTATCGAGTTTTCGATTCACCACTGTCGCGATCGTCCCAATTCGCGTCGCACCCCCGTTGAAATCCTTTCTCGCTCGGCCGATGAAATAGTTGGCGAGCGGCTCGACTTCCTCGGTTTGATCGGGTGCGGTTGGGTCGATTCGGAATCGCGCATCCGCTTTATTGGTTACAGCGTCGAGTAATCCGACCGTGAATCCTGATTTTGTTCGTCCCGTGATTTTTCCAGCGCCGAGTATCGTCGTCGCATCGGCGGCATCCATGAACGCTGACTTGCCGCCTACGAGGCCGGCGAGCTGCGGTGATCGTCCAATGCGACGCGTATAAATCAGATTCAAACTCGAGACATTGTCGCAGAAGTAGCAGCTGAAGCCGCCGAACGAGAAATACTGTGAGTTCGAAACGAAGAACGGCCGCTTCTCGCTGAATGTCGTCTCGAACACAGAGAGATTCACGACGGCCGGATCGACTTCGACCTGACCGAAATCAGGATTGATCGTTCCATCGAGAGTGAGACTCGACGTGAGATTGACCTTCACGTCTCCGCCGGCACGATACTGCATTTCGGTATTCGAATGATATGGGTCGCCCGATGCGGCTTTGGCGAATGTCCCACGCGACGTGACGTAGGGAACGATTTCAACCTGCCGCGGCGCCGCAGGGACGATCATTCCATCGAGGGTTCCGAAGTACGCCGGGCCACCATACTCGTTCATACGCCAGAACGCCCACATGTCCTGCTCGTTCCGGCGGTCGACATTGCGCCACACCTGCATGCCCCAGGTTTGCGCCGTGTCGCGTGAGAATCGCAGCTGCGAATAGGGAATTCGAAATTCGGCCGTCCAGCCTAGTGAATCGATGTTCGCCGCGCCTTCCCAGACGGGATCATATGACGCATCGCCGTCCTTGTGGTCTCCTTTCACGCCGAGTGGGTTGAGCTCGAACCATGTCCGGCCATTCTTGTCACGGTACGTATCCAAGACGAGAGCGATCTTGTCGGATGTGAGACCGTTCATTCCGTCAAGCAGCTGATCGCGGCGTGCAAGAACGGCCCGTACGCCTTTCGCGCCGAGCGAATCGTACATTCGCGCGCCGATGTAGATCGCCGACTCGTCATAGACGAATCGAAGCTCCGTGCGCTGACTCGCAGGTCTCCCTTCATCGGGCGTCATCTGCGCGAAGTCAGTGATCGGAGTCGCTGCAGCCCATCCTTCGTCGTCGAGCTTTCCATCGATCACGATCGAGCCTTTGCGCGCGGTCGCGTGAGCGACGGGCCGCGGATCGTTCTGCGATCGAGTTGTTTGCTGAGCTGGAGCGGCTACTGAGGCGAGGACGACGAGGGATGCTGCGGCTAAGACTGACGATGAACATCGCATAGGCCGGCCGGTACGAGTTGTGTGACTGATTGGTCAACCAGTTGGACGCCGCCAGCACGAAATGGGTTTGCAGCGCCGTCCGCCTTTGATTTATCAGAACACTACGTGGCCGTCGAGGAGCGAAGGGTAAGGGTTGTGTCAGATTTTGGAGAAGAAGAGATGAAGGAGAACTACAATTGCCGCGAAAGCGCGGAGACGCGGAGGAACCTTCTGAGAAGGGCGCAGGGAGACCGTGAGACCGTGAGAACTACGCAACTACACCTTTATTGATTTTTTTTACTGCGTAACCGCGCAGTTACGCTGTGAAAAATAAAAAAAGGTGCAGTTACGAGGTTCTCACGGTTTCACGGTCTCCCGGTCTCCCTGCGCCGTTTTCTGTTTGCTCCGCGTCTCCGCGCCTTCGCGGCAAATCGCACTTCTCCCCTGCTCCATCCCCTCTATCTCTCTAACCGAGGAACGACTCCAATGCTCTCCGTCGAGAGTTATGTCGCAGCTTGAGGAGAGCTTTCTCCTTGATTTGCCTCACTCGCTCTCTCGTTATGCCGAGGAGCGTGCCGATATCCTCGAGCGTCATCGGATCTTCACCATCCAATCCGAAATACAATCTCAAGATCTTCGACTCTCTCTCCTTCAAGCCTGCGAGTGATTCTTCGATCGCCTCCGAGAGCGCCTTCTCGAAAGTCTGCTCGTCCGGCGTGCGGTTCGTGGTGTCCGGTAGATAATCGAGGAGCCGATTGTCTTCGCCCGGAGTCATCGGCGCATCGAGCGAGAGATGCACCTGCGAGATGAGCATCGTCTTCGCGACTTCTTCCTCGGTGATGTCGAGCCCTTCGGCGATCTCGAGGTGAGTCGGCTGGCGTCCGAGCTCCTGGAGCAGTGTGCTCGCGCGCTTCCCAATCCGGTGCAGTGCGCCGGCCCGATTCAATGGAACCCTTACGATTCTCGACTGTTCCGCCAGCGCCTGGAGAATGCTCTGCCTGATCCACCATACCGCGTACGAGATGAATTTGATTCCCTTCGTCTCGTCGAATTTGTGTGCCGCGCGAATGAGTCCGAGGTTTCCCTCGTTGATCAAATCGGAGAGGGAGACTCCCTGGTTCTGATATTTCTTGGCTACGGAAACAACGAAGCGCAGGTTCGAGCGCACGAGCTTGTCGAGTGCTTCCTGATCTTTGAGACGAATCCGCTGCGCGAGTAAAACCTCTTCTTCGCGAGTGATGAGCGGATAGATACTTATGTCGCGAAGGTATTGATCGAGTGAACCTTCGTCGTACGTCGTCTTACGATTGGCCGAAACCGCCATACAGGATGCTGCTCCTTCCTACGACCGCAGTATTATGTCTAAACTCGGTCGAGATGACGAGTCCGCGCCGCTACCGAATCATCTCGCCAAAACGCTTCCACCTGACCCGCGTGAGCCAGTCAAACTTCACTGCACCATCGGGGTCGTAGCTATAATAGACAACCATAGGTTGTCCGCGCACAAGTGAGTCCGCAACGAATCCCCAATACCGGCTGTCGAGAGAATTGTCCCGATTGTCACCCAGCACGAAGTAGTTCTCCTCCGGGACGACCAGCGGACCCCAATTGTTACGCGACGGATGATACCCGGGGCTCGCCTCGAGAGGAGTTACTTCCATTGGTGAGCGCGGGCTCGTCGCTACAGGATGATGCGCACTCAGCAGGAATGCCTGCTGCCAGCTGAATTCGTCATCCGAAATATCCGAGCCGGGCGAAGTGTGTGACACGTACGCTTCGTGCTGCGGAAGTCCATTTCGAATCAGCTCGCCGTTCATCATCTCGAGCGTATCGCCGGGAAGTCCAACGATCCGCTTCACGAAATTCTTTGTGCGATCCACTGGCCACTGGAACACGATGATGTCGCCGCGTTTCGGCGTGCGCAGCGCGGGAAGCTTCACGCTGGTGAACGGAATCTCGGCCCCGTAGACGAGCTTGTTCACCAGAAGGAAATCGCCGACCTTCAGCGTTCCTTCCATGCTGCCGGTCGGAATCTTGAAGGCCTCGACGAAGAACGAGCGAATCACGAGGAAAAGAGCGAGCGCAATGACGACCGAGCGGAACCACTCCCACGCAAAGCGGAGTCCCGAGCGTGACTTTCCATTTGCCGTGTTCAGAGCGTTGGCCCGCCGCTCCTCAGTAACGATCGTCGACTGCGTATTCTCCACGTCCTAATCCGGTGTGCCTAGATAGTTGTCGATTTGCGCGCGCTGAAGGGTGCCTGAGAAATCTGCGTAGCCGACTTTGGTCTCCGAGTAGAACTCGTAAACCTGCCAGCCTCCCTCGCGATGTCCGTTGCCGGTCTGTTTTACCCCACCGAAGGGAAGGTGTGCCTCGGCACCTATCGTCGGCGCGTTGACATAGGTAATGCCGTTATCGAGTTCCGAAAAGGCCCGAAATGCGACGTTCGCATCCCGCGTGTAGACCGATGATGAAAGCCCGTACCTCACGTCATTGTTAACGGCGAACGCTTCATCCACGGATGACACTCTGATCACGGAGAGCACCGGTCCAAAGATTTCTTCCTGCTCGATCGTCTGACCCGGCTCGATGTTCGAAAAGATTGTCGGCTCGAAGAAGTTTCCGTTCGCGAGACTGACGTCATGCGAGCGAAGTCCTCCGCAAAGGAGGTTCCCTCCCTCCTCGACGCCGATGTCCACATATCGTTCCACCTTCTCGATTGCCGCAGCATTGATCAACGGGCCCACGTCAGTACCCTCCTTTCGTCCGTCGCCGAGCTTGAGCGCTTTCACACGATCGACAAGCTCGCCGAGGAATTTGTCGTGAATCCCTCTCTCCAATATCAGACGACTGGTGGCGGTACAGCGTTGCCCGGTCGTTCCGAAGGCGCCCCATAGTGCGCCTTCCAGCGCGAGATCGAGATCTGCGTCGTTCATCACTATCTGCGCGTTCTTTCCGCCCATCTCGAGAGACAATCGCTTGTGCATTCGCCCGCACGTCTCGCCAACGAGTCTTCCCGTGTCGGTCGAACCCGTGAACGAAATGAGTGGAACGTTGGGATGTTCGACGATCGCAGCACCGACGTCTTCGCCGAGTCCGTGCACGAGCTGGATTACCTCGGGCGGAAGTCCGGCCTCGAGTAGAATCTCGACGAGCAGCGTGCCAGTGTGCGGCACGTCTTCAGCGGGCTTGAACACAACCGCATTTCCGCAAAGCAGCGCGGGAAACATTTTCCAGGTAGGAATCGCGAGCGGAAAATTGAATGGACAAATAAGTCCGGCGACGCCAATCGGCCGTCGGAAACTCATCGCCCACTTGTTGCGCAGCTCGCTGGGCACCGTGTGACCGAATAGCCGTCGTCCTTCGCTCGACGCGTAGTAAGCGGTGTCGATTCCCTCTTGAACGTCGCCTCGCGTCTCGGTGAGCGGCTTCCCCATCTCACGGGTCATCGCGTCGGCGATTTCTTCCTTTCGACGAGTGAGCATGTCGCCGACTGTGCGAAGGATGTCGCCGCGCGCCGGCGCCGGTGTCGCGCGCCAGATTGCAAATCCGCGCCGCGCGCTCTCTACTGCGCGGTCGACGTCGGTCGCGCCTGAAAGGGGAAACTCTCCGATCAGGTCGCCCGCGTCTGCCGGATTTCTGTTCTCGAAATACGCGCCCGAATCCGGAGCGACCCACTCACCAGCAATGAAGTTGTTGAATCTCCTCATATTGGAGAGATAAGGAGGGGACGGAGAACTACCTTGCCGCGGAGACGCGAAGACGCGGAGGAAACGGAAAACCCTTCCTTATTTATTGGAACTGCGCAAAAACGTGATTGCATCGGTGCTGTTCCCGTGTTGTTCCGCTGTTTAATAAGAAAATCCCGCCCTTCCGTTTGCTCTGTGTCTCTGCGTCTCCGCGGCAAATGTAGTTTCTCCCTCTCTCGATTATTCCTCATGTGTGCTCTCTTGTAAGTGCATACCTCTCAATTTTCTTGTACAGGTTCGATCGCGGCATCTCCACCGCTCGTGCTGTCTCCGAAACGTTCCAATCGAACTCGCGCAGCTTCCCGAGAAGATACGCCCTCTCGGCGGCATCCTTGAATTCTTCGAACGTTTTGCACTGAGTGAGATTGCCGAGACCGGTATCGTCGGCGGTTCTTGCACCGGCGAGGCGATCGACGTCCTTGGCCGAAATCTCCGGACCACTCGCGAGAATCAGCAACCGTTCGACAGTATTTCTCAGCTCACGCACGTTGCCGGGCCAGTCGAGTGATTGAAGCCGGTCGAGTGCGCCCTCACTCATCTTTCGCGGCGTAACTCCCTCGCGCGCTGATAGGACCGCGATGAAGTAATCCACGAGCGCGGAAATGTCCTCGCGATGCTCTCTGAGCGGCGGCACGTGGATCGGCACGACGTTCAAGCGATAGTACAGATCCTCGCGGAATCGTCCCCCCGCAATCTCCGCCTCGAGATTCTTGTTCGTCGCCGTAATGACACGAACGTCGACGGAGATCGGTTTCGCGCTGCCGATGCGGGTAATGACGTTGTCTTGCAGAACACGAAGAACCTTTGCCTGCGCGGCGAGACTCATGTCGCCGATCTCGTCGAGGAAAAGCGTACCGTTGTTCGCCTGCTCGAATTTCCCCGCGCGATCCTGGGTCGCTCCAGTGAACGATCCCTTCATGTGGCCGAACAATTCGCTCTCGATGAGCTCGCCCGGAATTGCCGCGCAATTCACCTCGACGAAAGTCTTTTTTGCTCGCGGTGAGTTCTTATGCAGAGCGCGTGCAACGAGCTCCTTTCCAGTTCCGTTCTCGCCCGTGATCAACACGCGCGCGGGAGTCGTGCCGACTTTCTTGATTTTGTCAGTCAGCGCGCGCATTGCTCCGGAGTCGCCTACAATCTCATAGGGCGTCGTGCTTACGCTCCGAAGCAGCGTGTTTTCTTCGCGCAGCTCGAGGTGCTGGAAGGCATTTCTGAGCATCACGAGAATGCGATCGGTGTCGAGCGGCTTCTCCAGGATTTCGTATGCGCCGAGCTGAGTCGCTTCGACCGCAGTGCGAATTGTCGCGTGTCCGCTGATCATCACCACCGTCGCAGATGGATCGAATTCGCGTAACCGCTTAAGCGCTTCCAGCCCGTCCATCCCGCCCATCTTCACATCCATGAACACGAGATCGGGCCGCCACTTCTGATACTCGGCGATTCCGTCAGAGGCGTTCGAAGCAGTGCGAACATCGTAGCCCTCGTACTCGAGCAGCTGACCAAGCGCCCCTCGTATTCCCTGCTCGTCGTCGACTACGAGGATGCGTCTACTCACGGCGTATTCTTGTAGATCGTGATATGCCCGTTCGCGATGCGTATGTCGGAGATATAGTTGGGCAGTGGCATCGGGAATCCGTTCTGTGCGATTCCATCGGGGATTGTGCCTTTGCGAATTTCCTGAACCAATCGCGGGACAAGCGGCGAGGGGATGCTGAGCGAGCCAATCTTCACATCCTGCACGACGAACTGTCCGAGCCCGGGACGAATCACGTTCATCGTTCCACCGAGCGTTACGGAATCACGATCGGCGAGGAGATTAGCAAGCGGGCCGAGGACTTTTCTCCCCCCGATCTCCTGGAGGTCGACATTTGCGTGAACATACAGGCGGTCGCCAAGGATCGCGGCCGAGACGTTCTGCGCTGATGGCGGAAGCGCCTGCTTCGACGCCGCGAGAAAGATGTACGATGCGGCTTCGCTAGGCGTGAGGTTCGCGTAGACAGGTCCTGAGCGCCTGCCGAGAGACGCAACGGCATTCTGTCCACGAACCGCGTTCGGTTGCGAGAGCGGCGCCCATGTGTTCTCCGCATTCGACGACGTACCGGGGCGCAGTCGGTGCGAGACGGGGAGGTACCAATACCAGATTCCTGCGGCGATGATCAGCAGGATGACGAGACAGCCAATCCTTCGAAGGCAGCCAAACATTAGAGAAATCCGAGGCTTAGGAGGACTACTGCGAGGAATATCCAGAGTGGATGGATAGTGCGCAAACTATGAGCCTGCTGGAGAAAGGAAGAACTGCGATTGCCGCGAAGGCGCGGAGACGCGAAGTAAACGGAAGCGGCGC
>WNGI01013345.1_pt1 | contig 12166 bp, 15 predicted proteins | sample 5400621 | NCBI WGS metagenome assembly WNGI01 (sample SAMN13153374, study PRJNA577476) | soil metagenome | isolation source: 20 cm soil or saprolite under Garry oak tree replicate 1 | place: USA:California | collected 2016-06-15 | reverse complement strand
GGCGGCACGTCGGCCGCCGCTATCGTACGATGCTGGTGCGGCGATCCATCCGGGCCGGCGTAGATCGCCGTCGCCGGCGCCCACCGCGACGGACCGCGCAGCACAACCAGGTCCGAGGGAGTCCGTGCCCGAGATCCGCGCATTCCGAGCCCTCCGCTATGCCCCGGAAGTCGTCGGCGACCTGGCGCAGGTCGTCGCCCCGCCGTATGACGTCATCGGCGAGGAGCTGCAGCGGCGCCTCCTCGAGCGACACCCGAAGAACGTCGTCCGCCTCGACCTGCCGTCGGTCGAGCCCGGTGACGAGCCCGACGATCGCTATCGACGGGCGGCCCGGACGCTCGCGGCGTGGCGCTCCGACGGGACCTTCCACAAAGACCCGCGACCGATGATCTACGTCTACGAGCAGGTGTATGGCGTGCCCGGCAGCGGCCTCGAGCGAACGCAGCGAGGGTTCTTTGCCAGGCTCCGCCTCGAGGCGTTCGGGCCGGATTCCGGTGTCCTGCCTCACGAGCGAACCCTCGCCGCGCCCCGCGAGGATCGCTATCGCCTGCTCCGGGCGACCGGCGTCAACACGAGTCCTGTCGTCGGCCTGTATGACGATGCTACCGGCGGCGCGTCGGCGATCCTTGCGTCGATCGCGTCGGGACGTCCGGAGATCGACATCACGGACGACGACGCCGTCGCCCACCGCGTCTGGCTGGCCCCGGCCGCGGGTGACCATGCCGACGACGTGAGGGAGCTCCTCCGCATCGCTGCCGGCGGCACGGTCACGATCGCCGACGGCCACCATCGCTATGAGACCGCCCTGCGCTATCGCGACGAGCGGCGGATGAGCCGATCGTGTGAGGAGGACCCGGCATTCGACTACCTCCTGATGCTCTTCCTCGAGGCATCCGCAGAACCGTTGACGGTCCTGCCGACCCACCGCGTCGTCCGGGGCCTCGGTGCGACCGGGCTCGCGAACCTTCGCGACGGCACGGCGGCGCTCTTCGAAGCCGTCCCCGCCGGTCGCGGGTCGCTCGAGACGACGTTCGGCGGCGTCGAGACGACGGGCGGTGGCGGGCGTTTCGGCTTGTGGACGCGGGCCGGCGGCTGGATCCTGACGGCCCGGCGCGAGGCATTCGCGACAAGCGAGACAGCGGGCGGGCCAGCCCTTCGCGAACTGGACGTGACGCTCCTCGGGACGACGCTCGAGCGGCTCGCCGGTCTCGACGCGGCTGCGGTCGCGGGCGGTGAGCGAATCGCGTACACGAAGTCGGTCGGGGAAGCCCTCGACTGGGTCGACCGGTCGGTCGAGGGTGCTGACGCCGCCTTCCTTCTCGAACCCACACCGGTCCGATCGATCTCCGCCGTCGCCCGCGAGGGAGACGTCATGCCCCAGAAGTCGACCTACTTCTACCCGAAGGCCTTGACGGGCCTCGTCATCAACCCCCACGAATGGTGAGAATGCAATCGATGCTGAGTGACCGATGACCGAGACAACCCCCGACCAGATCCTGGCCCGGACGCAGGTCCCTTCGACCAACGGCCGGCCTGTCCGCAAGGACGAGATCGAGCTGCTCGACCGCGGCCTGTACATCGAATCCTGGCTGCCGGAGCGGCGTTCACGCCGCAAGCCGCTGCTGTTCGTCCACGGCGAGCTCGCCGGCTCGTGGCTGTGGGAACGCTATCTCGGCTACTTCGCCGGACGTGGCTGGGAGGGTCACGCGCTCAACCTCCAGAACCACTTCTGGTCGCGAACCGCGGACCCCACGGAGCTGTCCTTCGAGACCTATACGGAAGATGTCGTGGCGACGCTGGAGCGGCTGGGGCCGGCGACCGTCGTCGTCGGTCACGGGATGGGCGGTCTGCTCGCGCTCAAGGCAGGCGAACGAATGGCGATGGCGGCGCTCGTCCTGCTCTCGTCCGATCTGCCGCGTGACCTGCGCATCCCTGGCCGTTCGCACGAGCTGCGGGAGATCCCGGACGTGTACGGCAAGGCCTCGATCGGCTGGGCGACGCTGCCGGAAAAGCTCCAGCGCGATCATCGCGACCTGACGATGGACGATGTCCTGCGGATTCAGCACCTCCTCGGCCAGAAGCCGCACGAGAGCGGCGCGGCACGGCGGCAGGTCCTCCAGGGCGTCTCCGTCGATCGGCGGCCGCTGGCCGGCATCCCCAAGCTCGTCATCGGGGCGGGGCTCGACCGGACCGTTCCTGAGGAGGCCTCCGAGCGGCTCGCCGAATGGCTGGGGGCCGACTACGAGCCCTTCGGGGCCCACTCCCACTATGGCCTCGTCATCGGCGAGCAGAGCCACCAGCAGGTTGCCGAGGCGATCCGCGCCTTCCTCGAGACGAACCGGCTCTGAGCGTCAGCGAAGCGCCAGCACCGATGGCGCCGTCTGGCGGTGATTGGTATCATCCCGATCGGTCCACCGGGGATTCACGCCCGGCCGATCCGCGTGCCGCATTCGTCTAGAGGCCCAGGACACCGCCCTCTCAAGGCGGAGATCACCGGTTCGAATCCGGTATGCGGTACCAGCTCCAAATCACCAACATCTGGTGGTCCTCTGCCGACCACCATACTGCATGTTGTGATATTCACCGACCCGCACGACAACGAGCCCATGTGCGGTACCAACCCCCGGAGCCCATAGACCATCGGATGCTGGCCCTCTCGCCAAGTGCTAGAGGGTCGCCGGGCGACCTGGAGTTGAGCGCGCGGATGCCATAAGCAACCGGTTATCCAACGAAGGGCCGCGGCGGGCATTGTCGCGGGGGCGATCGCCTGATCCAGAGTCTGTTGCCCGAATCAGGCCTCGCGAGCCGCGTTTTGAGCATGCGGCGGGCCTCGGTCCGCTGCCGAATCGGGGTGAGTCAGGCGCCCATCCCGAAATGAGTCAGATGCCCATTCCGAAAACGGAAAGAGTCTGTTGCCCTATCTGAGCTACGCAATTTAGACCCATGAGCCCTGAACCGGGAATCACGAAGCCTTCCACACCGCGCCTTCGCCATTGCTCCCTTGGATTCGGGATCGGTCCGACCGCCTGGCCGGAACCTTCCCGATGGCGCCCCCAACCGGTGACGCGCGGCGCGTGATCCCGTCCAGAAGGTCGACGGCTCACACGGCGAAGCGCTCATAGACCGCGATATGCCAGAGGCGATAACGGTCGCGCCGACGGAGCCGGAAGCCGGCGGTGGCGAGGCGCTCCTCGATCAGGTCGAGGTCGTGGACGTAACCTGGACACGGATCCCCGCGCAGGGTGATCCAGGCATTCTCGAACCACTCTTCGAGCCGGGCGGCGACTCCCCGCCAGCCCCGCAAGGTCGGGACCGTGAAGGCGTAGCCTGCCCCGCCGCCGGCAGCGTGTTCGCCAGAAGCGCTTCTACGTCCGGGTAACAGCACATGACGCGGTCCAGGATCACCCAGTCGTGTCGCTCGAGCGAGATTCGCGCGGCGTCACCGACCGACAGATCCGCCGGTTCCGAGAGCTGCGCTCGTTCGAACCGATCGCGTGCGGCATCGATCCCGGCCGGCGAGAGGTCCACGCCGGTAGCCCTCGCCACACCCGCCTGGACCAACTCGAATAGCAAAGCACCCCGCCCGCAGCCTAGTTCGAGCACCGTCTTGCCAGCCGGTTCTCGGGACAGGAGCGCATCTCTGAGGCGCTGCGAGACGGCGATCAGGCTTGGATCCTGGCATTTCGCGGAGCGCTCGGCCACCTTGGTGTCGAAGTGTCGCCCGATCCGAGAATCGGTTGGGCACCCGCAGTCTCGTCCGCTCGAGTCGGGCTTCAGATCCATCGGCGCCGCCTTCGCTGTCCGTCAACCGCACGTAATGACCACGAACGCGATTGCCGTTGCCGCCGCGATGCGATCGAGTCTAATCCAGTCCACCGGGCCTCGATCGGCACTTCTCCTCCGGCCAACACGCGGCTCGTCAGGGCATATCGCTGGCGTGGCGCACAACGATCTCTCGTGACTCGCCGTCGCGATCGATGCGCAGGCGAACCTCCTCGCCGATGGCGTGGCGGCGCAAGGCGGTTTGTAGCTCCGCCGGAGAACGCACCGTCTGGTCGTCCACCGAGACGACGCGATCCCAGCCGGAAGCCGGTGTGGAAATGGAACCCCTGCTCGGGGCGCGCCCGGCGACCGCCGCGTACTCGGCGCGGATCGCGGCCCGCAGGGCGGCGACGTCGAGTGGTGTCCGTTCGGTCACCTGATCCAACTGGCAACTCCGCGGCGAATCCCGTCGGAGGCAAGGACGACGGTGCCCGGGCCGGTTACTCCCGCGATCGACCGGGCAGGACTTCGCCGACGCGCGGCTTGCGAGCCCGGACGAGGACGCTGGCCGCGATCCGGTCGTGGCGCTGCGGCTGCACGAGCCGTCGCAGGAGGTCGAGGAGGGGCTCGCCGAACAGCGGGTAGAGGGCGCACTCGGCGATGCCGAATCCTCCGAGCGGCTCAAGCGAGACGTCCCTGAATCCGGCCCGCCGGAGCCCCTTGTAGAGCGCGACCTCGGACAGCGCGCCGAGAGCGCGACCTCGGACAGCGCGCCGGATAGGCAGCCCGCCCAGGCTGCGGGGTGGGTCTGGATCTCCGGCGGCAGATCGTGCTCGAGCACGAGGTCGACGATCGCCACCCGGCCGCCTGGGCGGAGGACCCGATACGCCTCGGCGAGGACCCGGACCTTGCGCGGCGAGAGGTTGACGACGCCGTTGCTGATGACGACGTCGGCCGACTCATCCGGGAGCGGCAACGCCTCGATCTCGCCCTCGACGAAACGAACGTTCGGAAGACCCGCCTCGCCGGCCGCGCGATTCGCACGGGCCACCATGTCCGGAAGGAAATCGACACCGACGACCGAGCCCGTCGGGCCCACGGCGCGGCCGGCGAGGAGGCAGTCGATCCCGCCGCCCGAGCCGAGATCGACCACGTCGTCGCCGGGCCGAAGGCCGGCGTGCCGCACCGGGTTCCCGACCCCGAGCGCGATCCGGATCGTTTCCTCGGACAGCCCGGCCAGCTCGTCTGGCGAATAGAACCGCTCGGCCACCCGCCGGTCGGTCGGCCGCACGGTCCCGTAGATGCTCCGCACGGCAGACCTGATCTCGCCCTGGGCGAGCAGGTCGGTCCCCTCGAGGTGGATCTTCAACTCGGTCATGCCGGCGCCTCCGTGTCCCCGGCCTGGCCCGTCGCGCGCTCGGCCGCCCCCAACAGGAGACCGTCGATCCGCGCCTGGAGGTCGGCCGGGATCGGGGGCGCGCCCTCCCGGACCACGACCATCTCGCGGAGGTGCCGGTTGAACTCGAGCTCGCCGCAGCACCGGGTGCAGGTGTCGAGGTGGGCTTCGAGCTCCTCGCGCGGCGTCGACTCGAGCGCCCGCTCGAGGTAGCTCCACATCCGCCGCACGGCCTCGGGACAATCGATCATGGTTCGTCCGCCTGCGTTACGAGGCCGTGCGTGACGGCGTAGTCCCACATGCCGCGCTCCAGCTCCTTGCGGCCGCGATGGAGACGCGAGAGGACTGTCCCGAGCGGGACGTCGAGCACGGCCGCCGCTTCCTTGCATGAGAAACCGTGGACGACGGTGAGGATGATTGGCAGTCGGTAGTTCGGGTTGATCGCGCCGAAGACGGCCTGGACATCCTCGTCCTGGAAGAGGCGCAGGAAATCGAGGTGGAGCTCGTCCGAGTACGGGAACGGGTCCTCGATCGCGATCGTCTGGAAGAGGGAGAAGCCATCGTCGTTTTCGAGGGCGTCGAGCGAAGCGGTCGGGACGCGGCGGCCTCGCCCCCGGAGCTGGTCCCGCCAGACATTCGTCGCGATCGCGAAGAGCCAGCCTTTCGCCCGGTCGGGCTGGCGCAGCTCCGAATAGGCACCCATTGCCCGCAGCAGCGTTTCCTGGAGGAGGTCCTCGGCCTCCGTCCGATCGCTGGCGAGGTGGACGCAGAAGCCGTAGAGCCGGTCGAGATGCTCCCGGGCGACGTCGGCGAAGGCCGGGCGGCTCCCGACGGCGTGTTCGACCGACCCGGCCGCGGGCGGGATCGCCGCCGCGCCGCGCTTCGTTTCCACCACCCTCCCGACATCGACCTCCCATGAGCGCGCATTTCAGGTCATGACGTCGCGCTGATCCAGATTATTCCCGAATCGGTGCCGGGAATAACTTGGTCGCGCCGTCCGTCGCAGGCCACAACAACCAGTAGTGCCGGTCGCCGGCAGGAGGTAGCGATGGCCACGATCACGATGCGGAATGGAGTCGACGTCGACCGGTTGGTCGCCACGATCGGCGCGATCCAGGCCACCGAGAAGGTGGGCCAGCTCACGTTCCGCGCCCGCAGCACGTGGGAGACGGGCGCGAAGAGCCACGGCGAGATCAAGGAGTTCGAGCACGCCGGCGCGACCTCCACCGAGCGTCCGAAGGCCTTCGAGCTGATCGGCGACGAGCCGCCTGTGCTGCTGGGCACAAACGCCGGGCCGAACGCCGTGGAGCTCTGCCTTCAGGCGCTCGCGTTCTGCTATTCGGTCGGCTTCGTCTACAACGCGGCCGCCCGCGGCATCGACATCAGTGAGCTCCGCTACGAAGTGGAAGGCGACATCGACCTGCACCGGTTCGTCGGCCTCGGTGGGCCACGGGCCGGCTTCTCCGCCATCCGGGCGAAGGGCTGGGTCCGGTCGCCGAACGCGACCACCGAACAGCTCGAGGAGCTGTGCCAGTACGTCCAGGACACCTCGCCGGTCCGCGACATCCTCGCCAACCCCGTCCCCGTGACGACCGCCCTCGTCGTACTCTCCTGACGCCAGTTCTCGCTCGGCCTCGCGGGTCGGCCTCTGCGCCGGCCCGCGCGACGAGTAGCCTGTCGTCGTGACAACCGCGGAAGACCAGGCTCAGCAGGCTGCAGAGGGCGACCCTTCGTCGCGACTCCTTGAGCGCCTGGTCTCCCAGGTGGGCGGTCACGCTCGCGTCCAGGCTATTTTCGGCGATCCGGTCGAACGGGACGGTATAACCGTGATCCCCGTCGCGCGCGTTCGCTGGGGCGTGGGCGGAGGTGGTGGCGCGGCGCCCGAGGGCTCCGGGTCCGGCGGCGGAGGCGGCGTCGCTGCGGACCCGATCGGCTATATCGAAGTCACCTCGGCCGGGGCTTCGTTCCGACCGATCCCTCGATCCTTCGGACCGGCGGCATTTCTCGTCGCGGCGATCGCCGTCGCCATCGTCCTTCGCTCATTGGCCCGCTTCCGCCGATAGAGCGTTCTGCCGCACTGACCCCAGCTCGCTTGCGCGGCTTGTGTCAGTTTCACCCCAGCTGAGGGAGCCGGGGGCTTAGCCTGGGCCGGGCCAGGTCTCCCGCCATCCGTTGAGCGGAAGAACTCAGTCTCGCGGCTGACGGAGCCCACGACCTCCGTCCGGAGTGGTTGCCAAGGCGACGGCCTGGCCGGTGAGCTGGTTGCGTTCCGTCCCGCCGAGCCTAGTACTTGCCGTTCGACTCCGCCCGCGTCCAGAGGGCCCCAAGCAAGGTCGCCAGCCGGGCCGGTTCGATCCGGTGCGGGGGATCGAAGTGGTGGCGCTCAGGAAAGACTTCGAGCGTGAAGTCCGGGAAGACGCGCGCGAGCCGCTCGGCCATCCGAGCGTAGAGGTCGGGATTGCCGCGGCCGCCGAGCGCGAAGAAGACCGGCCGATCAAATCGACGCAGCGCGTCGAAGTCGGGCTCGAACGCATCGAAGGCAGCCATGAACGTCCCGATCGCCGCGAGCCGAGAGGGCATCCAGGGTGGCGGCGGTCCAGGCTGGGGCGGAGGAGGCTCGACCCCCGTGGCGAGCTGGGTCCGGACGAACGCCGGCATGATCCCGTCAGGCGACAGTTCCGGGATGGCACGGAAGCGCTCGAAGACGGCGGCTTCCTCCGGGGTCTGGCCGGTTCGTCCAGCCCATGCGGGCTCCATCAGGGCGAGGCTGCGGAGCCGTTCGGGATGCCGGGACGCGAACGCCAGCGACGAGGCGCCGCCGGCCGAGTACCCGACGAGATGGAACGTCTCGAAACCTGCCCCGTCGGCCACCCGCCGGATGCCGTCGACCTCGGTCTCGAGGCTGTAACCCGGCGGCGGAACCACGTCGCCGGTGTAGATCTCGAGGTCCTTGGCGCGGGCATCAACGTCGCCGCCGAGCTCGCCAAGCAGCGCCTTGTAGGCAGGCCCGGCCGGAAGGATCCCGCCGGGGAGGAGGATCACGGGCCATCGCCCTGGGGAACCCGGGTGGCGTCGGGTCACGTCGATCCGATCGCCCGGGGATCGTCCGGGAAGGCTGCTCATGTCGCCAGTCTATGCGTGGTACGCGACGAGGCCGGGCCCTTCGAGCACCCTGATACGTGGTCAGACACCTACTCGAGTATCGGCAATTCGCCCGACCGAACAATCTGCTGTTGTCGAGGGGTTGCGAATCGGCGCGAATGTTCGTGACTGGCGTAGCATCGGTTGAAGCAATCCGTTGGTGGCTGACGCATGACTGCCACGCGAACCCCGCGCGATCCGGCATTGCCCGCACAGGAGATCCGGTTCCTCCGAGCGGGTGACGGCGTCCGGCTGGCGTACGCCATCCACGGCGAGGGACCGCCACTCGTCAACGTCGCCTGCTGGCTAAGCCATCTCCAGTTCGACTGGGAGAGCCCGGTCTGGCGTCATCTGCTCGAGGACCTGGGCTCGTTTGCGACGCTCGTCCGCTACGACGAGCGCGGCAGCGGACTCTCCGACTGGCAGATCGCCGACTACTCGCTCGACGCCCGCGTCAACGATCTCGAGTCGGTGGTCGACCAGCTCGGCTTCGGCCGCGTCGCACTGCTCGGGATGTCGCAGGGGGGACCGGTCGCCATCGCCTATGCCGCCCGCCATCCGGAACGGGTCAGCCACCTGGTCCTGCTGGGGACCCAGGACCGCGGGCCTCTCACCGCCAGGCTGTCGGCCGAGAGGATGGTCGAGTTCGAGACGCTAGTCAATCTGATCCGCATCGGCTGGGCACGCGAGAACTCGGTCTTCCGGCGCGTCTTCACCAACCTCTTCATCCCAGCTGCCACCGAGGAACAGGTGCGCTGGTTCGACGACCTCCAGAGGATGTCGACCTCTACCGACAATGCGGTCCGGATGTGGGTCGAGCGGGCCAAAGTCAATGTGGCGCCGCTGCTGGCGCAGGTCCGAGCGCCGACCCTTGTCTTCCACGCCCTCAACGACCAGGCGATCGGCTTTGGCGCCGGGCGCCGCGTGGCGCGCGGGATCCCCGGCGCCCGCTTTGTGCCGCTCGAGAGTGATAACCACATCCTCCTTCGCGACGAGCCTGCGTGGGGGCGGTTCGTCGACGAGGTCCGCGACTTCCTGGCGCACGACGCGGCCCGGATCGAGGGCGGCCTCGACCTCGTACGCGCGGGGCTGTCCGTCCGTGAGCTGGAGGTGCTGCGGTTGGCGGCCGAGGGCCGGACGAATCTTGAGATCGGCGACGCCCTGGGGCTGAGCGTCCGGACCGTCGAACGCCACCTCTCGAACGCCTACGACAAGCTCGGCGTCTCCGGCAAGGCGGCGCGCGCCGCTGCCGTCGCGCGCGTGGTCGCCCACGCTGGTGCCGCCCCAGGCACCGATACGGGCTAGCCTTCCTAGTCCCGCGTGCGCCGCGACAGACGGCGGGACCCCGCTCGCAGTGGATTTGGGTAGTACCCCCGATGGCGGCTACTGCTGGCGCCCATACCTTCGCGGATATCGCGCAGAGGCGCGGGGCAAGGAGGCAGGGCCATGCAGCCGGAGATCATCCACGCGACTGAAGAGCTGTACCGAGCCAACCCGGACGGTGCACGGGCCACACCGGCCGTGCGCGGGCGGCTGGTTGAGGGGAGGGCCGAGCTCAGCGCTGGCGCCTACATCTGGCACTCGGACCTTCCGCCGGCGCTCGGCGGTACCGGCTCAGCCCCAACTCCGACCCAGTACCTGCTGGGTGCCCTTGCCGGGTGCGCCGTTGCCTTCATCCACGACACGCTGGCCCCCCAACTGAGCATCGCCGTTGACGACCTGACCGCCGTCGCCCGCTGCCGGGCCGATGCTCGCGGCCTGCTCGGCATGGACGGCGCGATCCCGGACCTCCAGGACATCGAGATCGAGATTTCGATCGCCACGTCCGCATCCGCGGAGCGCCTCGCAGTGCTCGAAGAGGTCTGGCGCGCGCGCTGCCCGATCTACCTGGCCGTCGTCAAGGCGAACCAAACATCCGTACGGCTCACCCAGGCGGAGCCGGCCAGAGCCACGCAGTGAGAGACACGTTGCGCTAGTCCAGGCCAACCGATGTAAGGAGACGCCGGTGACCAGCTCGCCGTCGATCCTGCGTTCATTCGTGGAGCGGCTCGCCGCGCGCGACCTCGGTGGGCTGGCCGCCTGCCTGGACCCTGACGTTCGCCTCCGCGCGATCATCCCGCCCGGACCCGAGGAGCAGCACGGCAGGGCGGCAGCGACCGGCCGCTTCGGAGACTGGTTCGTCGACGCCGTCAGCTTCGAGCTGATCGAGCACCGGATCAAACCGGTCGTCGATCGGTGGCTCGTGACGTACCGCATAGCCCTCGACGAGGGGGACGGTCCGCGCGAGGTCGAGCAGCATCTCTTCTGCGACCTGGGCGCCGGGGTCATCGAGCGCATCGACCTGCTCTGCTCGGGTTTTCGCCCGGTGGCGGCTGTTCCGAAGACAGTCGCCGAACGCACCTTGGTCGTCGAGAACCAAGGCTGAGCGCAGGCCGGCAGTCATCGCGCAGGTATCGGGCTCAAACACCGACTGCCTGATACGTAGTAAGGCGCACCAAGCTCGGCGTGGGGAGTGTGCGCCCGACAGGATTCGAGCGCCCATACCAATCGATCCGAGCGGGTCGACTCGTCGAGAGTCCCAGCGTATGACGGCTCGTCGGTGGCCCGCGCGTTCGACCGACGAAATCCGCCTCGGCTCTCGGAGGTGTTCCCTCGTTGTCCTAGCAGGTTACGTGAATGACTGCCGCCGCCTCTCGCGGGTCGACCCCCGACAACAGCCGGCAGGCCTCCTCTGTCGGGACGGCAACGACCTCCACGCCTCGTCGCTGGGCCTCCTGGTACAGCTCCGGCATGATGGGAAGCTGGCCACTGGCGCCGGTGCCCACGATCAACCGGGAGGCCGACCAGGGGATCTTCTCGTCGGCGGACAGTGGCGTGTGACCGTATCGGTCCCGGAAGGCCTTCGACGGCTTCTTCTTCCGACGGCGCACGTGTCCAGCCTCGACGACGACGTCGCGGTCGAAGCGGCGTCCGTCGATCTCAATTAGTCCGAAGCTGATGAGCTTGGCGTCCACCGGAGGAAACTGTCCCGTATACACGCGACGGATAGGCGCGAACCGACACCTGGCAGTTGACGGGGACGAAGGAGTCGAACTTTCGATCACCTGGATCCAGAATCAGGTGACCAAATGTCGCGATTCCAAGCCCGTCGTGAGCACAAACCCACGATTTCTGCCCCGAATCTTACCGAGTCTGGTGAACCTTCACAAAATGTGGTCAGGTTGCCACGAGTAAGGTCACCTGACTCGCTGGCGGCGTCAATCAGCCCGCGGCTTTCTTCACGAGCTCGGCGATCCGTGCCTCGACCCCGGCGGTCAACTTCGTCACCGCGAAGGAGACCGGCCACATCTCGCCGTCGTCGAGACTTGCGTCGGGCTGGAACTCGAACGTCGCGTATCTGACCTTGAACTTCGACTTGGGCTTGAAGAAGCAGACCACCTTGCCGTCCTTGGCGTAGGCCGGCATCCCGTAATACGTCCGTGGCACGAGCACGGGTGCCGTCGCGGTCACGAGCGCGTGGATCCGTTCGCCCATCTCGCGATCCGGAGCGGGCATCTCGGCGCTCTTGGCGCGCACCTCCTGCTCGCCCTCCGCCCGTTCGTCGGCCGAGCCGCGCCGGGCCACGGCCGATCGCTCGCGGGCGGTCGCCTGCACGGCGGCTCGCTCTTCGTCGGTCCAGACGTTATCGGACTTGGTTCGGGCGCCGCTCGGGCGCTTGGTCGTCGTCTTCGAGACAGGCATTGGAAGGCTCCTTTCGGGTTGTCAGGCCGTCGCCGCGGCGGTCTTCCGCTCGAGGACTCGGATTGCATTGCCGAACGGATCCCGGAGGCCCATGTCGGTGCCGTAGAAGTGGTCGATCGGCTCCTG
>WNGI01010414.1_pt1 | contig 12169 bp, 14 predicted proteins | sample 5400621 | NCBI WGS metagenome assembly WNGI01 (sample SAMN13153374, study PRJNA577476) | soil metagenome | isolation source: 20 cm soil or saprolite under Garry oak tree replicate 1 | place: USA:California | collected 2016-06-15 | reverse complement strand
TTCAAGGAGCAGTTCTCGCCGATGGGCGCGATGGGCATTCCGCTGCTCAATACGATCATCCTGTTGACGTCCGGCGGCACGTTGACGATCGCGCACCACGCGCTCAAGGCAGGACACCGCGGCGCGCTCAACTTCTGGCTCTTCGTCACCATCGTGCTGGGCTTTACGTTTCTCGGCTTTCAGGCGCACGAGTACACGCATGCGTATACCGAGCAGAACTTGAAGCTTTCGACCGGTGTCTACGGTTCGACTTTCTTCATGCTGACCGGCTTCCACGGCCTGCACGTGACGATCGGCGCCACGATGCTCACCGTCATGCTGGGGCGGACGCTCAAAGGCCATTTCGACGCCGAGCATCATTTCGCGTTCGAAGCCACGGCGTGGTACTGGCACTTCGTGGACGTTGTGTGGCTGTTGCTGTTCGTGCTCGTCTACTGGATGGCATGACGGCTTAGTCGCAAACCGGCAATCAGCGGAGCCCCGTGGGCGCGATCCATCCCATCCAGTACGAGAACACGAGAAACCCTACCAGGCTCGCCGACAACAGCACGCGCACCGCCAGCGCGATCACGACGCGATTGCCGCGGCCACGATCGCGGTACAGAAATACGCCCGCAACGATAAGCGCTGTGACGACGGCAACGAGCCCGATGATGACAACGATTCTCATGACGGGCCAGTGTAGACCTGTTGGCGATGCACATCGACGGGCACGTGACTGAGTTGCCGGCAGCGCGTGCGCGCATCTATGCTGGATGGCCGCCGATGTTGCCGACGTTTGCGATGTTGTTAGCGGTTGCGATTTTTGTGACCGCAGGCAATTGGCAGCGTGCCCGGATGGATGCGAAAGAGTCGTTGCGCGCGCAGCTCGACGCAGCGACCGCCCGTGGGCCGGCGCCGTTGCCGCAAGATGTCGTTGATTGGTCCGCTTGGCGTTTTCGTCCGGTCACTGCGACCGGGACGTTCGACGCCGATCATCAGATCCTGATCGATAACAAAGTTCACGAGGGCAACGTCGGCTTCGACGTCGTGACGCCGCTCCGCTTGAACGATGGCCGTATCGTTCTCGTCGATCGTGGATTTGTCCCGGCGGGACCGTCGCGCCAAATGCTTCCAACCGCTCCGCCGCCCTCCGGAAGCGTCACGGTTCGCGGGCGCATCAATTTGCCGGCAACGCAGTATTTCGAGCTCGGGCACGAAATGCCGGCGGGACCGTTGTGGCAGCACTTGGATGTCCGGCGATATGCCGAAGCGACGCGTCTATCGGTGTTGCCGGTTGTGATCGAGGCAACGATGCCCACCGGCGGCGACGACGCGCTCGCGCGCGATCGGCCGGCGCCCGACCTCGGCATCGAGCGGCATCGGATTTACATGGTCCAGTGGTATGCATTCGCCGCGATGGCGCTCGCGTTCTGGGCTTGGTTCGTCTTGCGACCGCGTTTGTTCCAATCATGACGGAAGGTTTGTCCGAGGCCACCCAGAACAAACCTTCGCCGGGCGCCCGGCGCACGCTTTTGTTGATTGCCGCGATCGGTATCGCACCCATCGTCGCCTCGTATACCGCGTACTATCTGTGGCCACGCCAAGCGCGCGTCAATTATGGTGAATTGCTGTCGACACGGCCCGCGCCCCCGATCGAAGGCATGCGCAGCGATGGACGCCGGTTCCGGTTGCAAGATCTTCGCGGCCGATGGGTGTTGCTGATGTCGTCGCAGGCGCGGTGCGAGGCGATCTGCGAGCGGATGCTGTACGCGATGCGACAGGCGCGAACGATTCAGGGGGGCGATCAGGACCGCGTCGCGCGCGTCTGGCTCGTCACCGGCGAAGACGACGCCCCGCCCGCGTTGCTCGCACAGCACCCAGGACTCGAAGTGGTTCGCATTACCGAACCGGCGCACGCGAACCTTTTAACGTCCGATGGGCGGATCTATTTGATCGATCCACTCGGCAATTGGGTGCTGGCATGGCCGACCGATCCCGACATCAAAGCATTGGCGAAGGACCTTGGCCGCGTGCTGCGTGCATCGCAGATCGGCTAAGCACGTTCCCGCGGGGACGGGAATAAACACAACGCTGCGATGGTAAAATCAGCGATTCCAATGAGTCGAATTGCGCCCGCTTTTCCACGCACTTGCCTTGAATCCCGGCCTAACGGCATTCGATGACGACGCTCGCACTCGCGCCCCACCGCTTCCGTCAGTTTCTCGCGCTCACGAAGCCGCGTGTCGTGTCATTGATCGTGTTCACTGCTGTGATCGGAATGTTTCTCGCGGCGCCGGGGATACCGCCGGCGCACGCAGTGCTGTTCGGAACGGTCGGCATCGCCCTCGTCGCGGGTGCGGCGGCGGCGATCAATTGCCTGGTCGAACAGAAGATCGACGCCGTGATGCGGCGAACGCGCGGCAGACCGTTGCCACGCGGCGAGCTCACGTCGCTGCAAACGCTCGTCTTCGCGTGCGTCGTTGGAACTCTGGGATTGTGGATCTTGTTTCGCTTCGTGAACCCGCTGACGATGGGACTCACGTTGGCAACCTTTGTCGGCTACGCAGGCGTCTACACCGTGTTGCTAAAGCCCGCGACGCCGCAGAACATCGTGATCGGCGGCGCGGCCGGCGCGATGCCGCCGATCTTGGGCTGGGCCGCGGTCACCAACGGCGTCGCACCGGAAGCGCTGCTGCTGTTCCTGATCATCTTCATCTGGACGCCGCCGCATTTCTGGTCGCTCGCGCTCTATCGTCGTGACGATTATGCGCGGGCCCGCCTTCCGATGCTCCCTGTCACCCACGGCCCGCGCTATACGCAACTGCAGATTGTGCTATATACGCTCGTCCTGTTCGCGGTGTCGCTTCTGCCCTATGTAGTCCGGATGAGCGGCGTCCCGTACTTGGTTGCGGCGATGGCGCTCGGCGCCGCATTCGTGCATCACGCGTTGAAGCTCTACCGTGCTTACAGCGACGCGCTCGCCCGCGCGACGTTCCGCTTTTCGATCCTCTATCTCGCCGCGTTGTTCTCGGCGCTGCTCCTCGATCACTATTGGCGCTAGGTTGCTAGCTGGGCCACCGTTTCTCCTATGCGTGTCTTGCTGAATACGTTCCGCTTGGTGCTGGCAGCGACGTTCTGCTTCGCTCTCGCGTCGTGCACGCCGCAAGGCGCGAAATTTCAGTCGTCGGACGTGACGGGGTCGTCATTCGGGCACGATTTCGCGTTGCGCGATCCCGCCGGAAAAGAACGCACGCTCGCCGATTTTCGCGGGAAGGCGGTCGTCGTTTTCTTCGGCTATACGCAATGTCCCGACGTCTGCCCGACAACGCTCGCTGCACTTGCCGAAGCGATGAAAAAACTCGGTCCCGATGCGGACCGCGTGCAGGTGGTGTTCATCACCGTCGATCCCGAACGCGACACGCCCGATTTGTTATCGAAGTATGTGCCCGCGTTCGACCCGCGATTTGTCGGATTGCGCGGAGATGCCGAGCAAACTGCACGCACTGCAAAGGAATTCAAGATCCTGTATCAGAAGCAGCCTGGCGCATCGCCTGGCAGCTACACGATGGATCATTCGGCGGGGACGTTTATTTTCGATCCGCAAGGTCGACGTGTTCGCGCACGATTTGCGCGAGCTGCTGAAATCCGGCTAGAGGTGGACCTCGACGCTTGCCGCTTTCGCGGCTGCGCTGCTCCCTGAGGGGGAGTAATTCGTGCCTTGCGACGGCCCTGCGGCGCTCATGCGCTACGGTCGGCGTTCGATCAACTCGATCTTGTAGCCGTCGGGGTCCTCGACGAAGGCAATAACCGTCGTGCCACCTTTCACCGGACCGGCCTCGCGCGTGACAGCGCCTCCGTATTTCCCAACTGAGGCGCGCACCATCGCACACGTCGCCGCCGCATCGTCGACTTCGACGGCGATGTGCCCGTAGCCATCGCCGAGATCGTAGCGGTCGACGCCATGGTTATGCGTGAGCTCCAGCACCGCGCCCCGGCTTTCATCATCGTAACCAACAAACGCCAGCGTGTATTTGTGCTCCGGACGGTCAGTTCGGCGGATGAGTTTCATGCCCATTACGTTCGTGTAGAAGTCGATCGACCGCGACAGGTCGCCGACGCGCAGCATCGTGTGCAGGATTCGCATAGGTCTAAATCTCAATCATCTCGAAGTCTTCTTTGCGCGCGCCGCACTCGGGGCAGCTCCAGTTCGGCGGAAGATCCTCCCACTTCGTCCCCGGAGCGATGCCTTCTTCGGGCGCTCCTTCGGCTTCGTCGTAGATCCAGCCGCAAATGAGACACATGTATCGCTTCATCGAAGGCATTCGGGACCGGCGTCGTTCGAACGCCTGCCGATATCGCGGAGCGCGCGGTGGGGTGGAGTAGAATTCGTAGTGTAGCAATCTCATTCGCGAATGCGTTGCTGTTCGCGATTTCTAGGCTTGTTCAGAGGTTCCCAAAATGGCCGACGCGCAAGCCGAGTGCCCTCCCATCGTTCTCGCGTTCGCTGCGTCCGATCCTTCAGGCGGTGCCGGTCTGCAAGCGGATATTTTGACGCTCGCCAGCATGGGCTGCCATCCATTGTCCGTCGTGACGGCGCTTACCGTGCAGGACACAGCCGGCGTCGAAAACATTTTCGCCATCGATTCCGATTGGGTCGCCGACCAAGCGCGCTGTTTGCTCGAAGACATGCAGGTCGACGCGATCAAGATCGGCATGCTGGGAAGCGTTGAGAACATCGCGGCGATCGCCGAGATCGTGTCCGACTATCCCGGTATTCCGCTGGTGTTGGACCCCGTGCTGGCGTCGGGCCGCGGGGACGAGCTCGCGAGCGATGAGATGATGCATGCGCTCACCGAGTTGCTGTTGCCGCACACGACGCTGCTGACGCCGAACAGCATGGAAGCGCGCCGGCTCGCCGAGGGTGACGATGACGTCGAGCCTTCACTCGCGCAATGTGCCGAGCGGCTGATTGTCGCCGGCTGCGATCACGTGCTCATCACGGGAACGCACGAGGCGACGCCGCAAGTCGTGAACACGTTGTACGCGAAAAGCGGCGTCGTGCGCTCCGATAGCTGGCCGCGATTGCCAGGGAAATTTCACGGTTCCGGATGCACGCTCGCCTCGGCGATTGCGGCAATGCTCGCGAACGGGCTTACGCTTGCGGACGCCGCGCGCGAAGCGCAGGAATATACGTGGCAGTCGCTTGCAAAGGCGTATCGGCCCGGCATGGGCCAGTTCATTCCCGATCGTTTGTTCTGGGCACGCGATGAGAAGGACGCGCGTGCAGAAGAAACCGGCGAAGAGCCGCGCCGCGCCGATGTTCGCGGCAGCCACTGACACGTTGCGGTGCCGGCGTTCGCGTGTGGAGCGCCTCCGCGGGTTGTATGCGCTGACGCCGGACCTCGACGATACGGCGCTGCTGATCGCGAAAGTTGCCGCTGCACTGGAAGGCGGCGCCAGGGCGATTCAATTTCGAAACAAGAATGCCGCCGCATCGTTACGGCAAACGCAGGCGCTCGCATTGGCGCGCATGCACGCGGCACGCGGCGCGCTGTATATCGTGAACGACGATCCAGCGCTGGCTGCAAGCGTAGACGCCGACGGGGTGCACCTCGGGGAAGATGACGTCTCGATCATGTCCGCGCGTGAGCTCCTCGGCCCGGACCGCATCATCGGCGTCTCCTGCTACAACGACTTCGAGCGTGCGCGCGCTGTTGTCGAAGCGGGCGCCGATTATGTTGCGTTCGGAAGCTTTTTTCCGTCGTCAACTAAGCCGGCAGCGCGCCATGCCGACCTCGGCTTGTTGCAACGCGCACGATCGCTTGGCGTCCCCGTCGTCGCGATCGGCGGTATCGACGCGCTCAACGCAAGAACGCTGATCGATGCGGGCGCCGATGCGGTCGCCGTCATCAACGCGGTTTTCATGCACGATGATGCTGCCGATGTAAAAACGGCCGCTGAATCGATCGTCGCTGCTGCGAGAATGCGATCATGAGCGTCGCAGGGCCTCGGCCTCCTTGGATTTGCGACGAGAATCGATGCTTCGAGCGTCGGCCTCATGTGACGACTCGCATTGGCCGTCGATCCCCGCTTCGCGGGGCCCCTCGCCGGCTGCTCGCGTCACTATCCCGCGACGCGAATTGCTCCCCCTCCGGGGCAGCGCAGCGGCCGCATTGGCCACTGAGGCCGCGAGCGTGAGGGTCCATGCCTAGCCGCAACGACGAGCTCTTCGCGCGCGCGCAGCGAACGATACCGGCTGGCGTGAACTCGCCCGTTCGCGCGTTTCGCTCGGTCGGCGGAACGCCGCGCTTTTTTACGCGCGGGGAGGGCAGTTATCTTTGGGATGCAGATGGGACGCGCTACATCGACTATGTTGGATCATGGGGCCCCGCGATCTTAGGGCACGCCCATCCCGAGGTTGTTCGCGCTGTGCAGGAAACCGCGGCCGGAGGCCTTTCCTTCGGCGCACCGACCGAGCTCGAGATCGTATTGGCCGAGACGCTGGTCCGCCGGATGCCGTCGCTCGAGCTCGTTCGCCTGGTCTCTTCGGGAACCGAGGCGACGATGTCGGCGCTGCGTCTCGCCCGCGGCTATACGGCACGCTCGAAGATCGTGAAATTCGAGGGCTGTTACCACGGACATGGCGACAGCTTGCTCGTGAAGGCAGGGTCGGGCGCATTGACATTCGGCCAGCCATCGTCAGCTGGCGTGCCGAGTGCGATCGCCAACGAGACGATCGTTCTGCCCTACAACGATACGGCGGCCATCGAGGCTCTGTTTGTCGCTGAAGGCGACGCGATTGCCGGCGTCATCGTCGAGCCTATTGCCGGCAACATGAACCTCGTTATGCCGGCGCCGGGCTTTCTGGAAGCGTTGCGCGCCTTATGCGATCGTTACCGCGCCGTGTTGATCTTCGATGAAGTGATGACCGGCTTCCGCGTTCATCCCGGTGGCGCGCAAGCGCGCTTCGGCATCGTCCCCGACCTGACCACGCTCGGCAAGGTGATCGGCGGCGGCATGCCCGTCGGCGCGTTCGGCGGCAAGCGCGCAATCATGGAAAAAATCGCGCCGCTCGGTCCCGTCTATCAAGCGGGAACGCTCTCCGGCAATCCCGTCGCCGTTGCGGCCGGGCTGGCCACGCTCGCTCTCACTGAGACACCGCGTTTCTACGATCGATTGTCGCGTACGACGCAGGCGCTCACCGACGGCCTGTCCGCCGCTGCCGGAAATGCCGGCGTGACGTTTTGCGCCCAAGCGGCCGGCGGGATGTTTGGCCTCTACTTTGCCGCTGACGTACCGGATACGTACGATAAGGTGATGGCGTGCGACAAGGAACGCTTCAACACCTTCTTTCACGCGATGCTCGATGCAGAGATCTATCTTGCGCCGTCGGCTTACGAAGCCGGTTTCGTGTCGGCTGCGCATTCGGACGACGACATCGCGACAACGATCGCCGCCGCGGAGCGTGCATTTGCGGCCGCGGCCACGTAATGCGTCCGCGCGCTCGGACAACCGTTGGTCCGGCCGGCGTGAACCGATCGGCGTAGCGCCGGTCTCAATGTCGCCATCGAGCCGCCAAAAATTACGCGTCGCCTAAGCTTGACGCCGGTTCTGCACCAGCCTACTAACCGAAAAGTCCTTTTACGACACGGCTTTCCAGCGACTTTAGAATGACTGCCGTGTTATTATCCACGCCCGATTTTTCGACGGAAATTGATCCGAACGGCGTGGACGCACTCGCACAAAAACCCTTGGGCGAACTCTTGATCGAGCGCGGCAAGCTCGATCACCAAGCGCTCGAGCGCGCGCTGCGTCTGCAGGAGGAAAGCGGCGAAAAGCTCGGACAACTCCTCGTGACACTCGGGCTCGTCGCGCAGCGGGATGTCGCTGAAGTTCTCGCCGCGCAACTCGGACTGCCGCTGGTCGATGCGGGCGGCTATCCCGAGTTTCCGATTCTTGAAGAGCGCGTATCAGCGCGTTTCCTGCGCGAATCGCGCGCGCTGCCGGTGCGCGAAGATGAGACCGAGGTCACGTTGGCGATGGCCGACCCGACCGATACGTACACGATCGGGGCATTTGAATTGGTGACCGGCCGGACCGTTCGCCCGATGATCGCCATTCCCACGGAGCTCGAAGCCGCGCTCGAACGGCTGTACGGCAGCGGCAAGTCCGCGCAAAGCCAGATCATCGGCGACGTCGAGACGCGCGTTGACGAGCTCGCGTTCGACGCCGACATCCAGCAATTGAAGGACCTTGCGTCCGAGGCTCCGGTCATCCGCCTCGTAAGCCTGCTCATCACCAATGCGCTCGAAATGCGCGCATCCGATATCCACGTCGAGCCATTCGAGAATCGCCTGCACGTCCGCTACCGGATCGACGGCGTGCTGCACGACGTCGAATCGCCGCCGAAGCGTTTGTCAGCCGCGGTGATCTCGCGGATCAAGATCATGGCCAACCTCGATATCGCGGAACGCCGGCTGCCGCAGGACGGACGCATCCGCCTGCGCGTGCAAGGCAAGGAAATCGATTTGCGCGTTTCCACGGTACCGACGATGCATGGCGAATCGGTCGTCATGCGGATTCTCGACAAGGGCGGCGTCGCGCTCGACTTCGAGCGGCTCGGATTCGAGTCCGATACGCTGAAGCGCTTTCTCGAGGCGCTGATGCAACCGCACGGGATCCTGCTCGTTACGGGACCCACCGGCTCCGGCAAGACGACGACGCTCTACACGGCGCTCGATCGCCTGAATCAACCCGACGTCAAGATTTTGACCGTCGAGGACCCGGTCGAATATCAAATGGCCGGCATCAACCAGATCCAGGTCAAGCCGCAGATCGATCTCACGTTCGCGAATGCGCTCCGCTCGATTGTTAGGCAGGACCCGGACGTGATCATGATCGGCGAGATTCGCGATCTCGAGACTGCGCAGATCGCCGTGCAGTCGGCATTGACAGGTCACCTCGTGCTGTCGACGGTGCACACGAACGATGCGCCGTCGACGATGAACCGGCTGCTCGACATGGGCGTCGAGGACTACCTGTTGACGTCGACGATCGTCGGCATCCTCGCGCAACGGCTGGTGCGGACGTTGTGCCCGCACTGCAAGGAGACGTACATCGCGTTGCCGGAATTGGTTGAAGAAATCAATTTGCGGCGGTTCACCGACGATAAGGACATCACGCTGTGGCATGCGAAGGGATGCAGTCATTGCGCCAATACCGGCTACATCGGCCGGATCAGCATTCTCGAGATGCTTCCGATCACCGATACGCTGCGCAGCATGGTGATGAAGCACGCCACCGCCACCGACCTTCGCGCCGAAGCGATACGTGAGGGCATGCTGACGATGTACGAAGACGGCCTGCGTAAGGCGCTCAAAGGCGTGACGACGTTCGAAGAAGTGTTGCGTGTCACGCGCGAGAATTAGCCGATTCACTGCGCGTTGCGCTCTCGCCTTCCTTTTCGCCCTCGATGCCGATCTTCCGCTATCGCGCCGTAGCCCCGAGTGGCGAAGTCTCGACCGGGGAGTTCGACGGCACTACCGAATCCGACGTCGTCGAACGGCTGCGCGAACAGGGCTTGATGGCGATGCAGGTCGCGCAAGCATCGGACTCCTTTATCGCCGCAACGTCGGCAAGTGCGCCCCTAGGGCCAAAGCGCCGCCTGTTCCAATCGAAAAACGTCACACGTGATCAAGTGCTCGGATTGACGCGCGAGCTCGCGACGCTCTTGCGCGCCGGATTGCCGCTCGATCGCGCATTGGAAATTCTGATCAGTCTGGCGCCGACGCCGCCCGCTGCAGCGCTGATGCAAGGTATCCGCGACAACATTCGCAGCGGCAAGTCGCTGTCGCAGGCGCTCGATGCGCGGCGCGAGGTGTTCTCGCGCTTCTACGTCAATATCGTGCGCGCTGGCGAAGCCGGGGGCGCGCTCGGCGTCGTGTTGCAGCGTCTTGCCGAAACGATGGAGCGCAACAAGGAGCTTCGTGAAAACGTCCGCTCTGCGCTGATTTATCCGACGATCCTGATCGGCGTCGCCGTCGTGTCGGTGATCGTTTTGCTGATCTTCGTCGTGCCGCAGTTCCAGCAGACGTTCGCGCAAGCAGGCAAGGCGCTGCCGCTGCCGACCCAGATCGTGATTTTTCTCGGCACGTTCATGCGACACTGGTGGTGGGCGACAATCGCTGTAGTCGTGCTCGGCGCCCTATGGTTCCGCCGCCGCGGCAAAAACCCGTTCGTGCGCCGAGCGCGCGATGCACGTTTGTTGCGAGCGCCGCTCGTAGGCGACATTGTTGCGAAAGTCGAGGTTGCGCGGTTCGCGCGCACGCTCGCAACGCTGCTCGGCAACGGCGTCACGCTGCTGTCGGGATTGTCGATCGTCAAGGATACGATGGGCAACGTGGTCCTTGCCGGCGCGCTCGACAGCGTGATCGGGAAGCTGCGCGAGGGAAAGGGCTTCGGGCGCCCGCTCGGCGACAGCGGCATCTACCCCCGCCTTGCGACGCAAATGATCATGGTGGGCGAGGAAAGCGGCCGCTTGGAAGAGATGCTCGTCCGCGTCGCGGACATCTATGACCGCGAAGTGCAGCTCGCCGTCAAGCGCTTTCTCGCGATCCTCGAGCCGGCGATGATCCTCGGTCTCGCCGTGCTGGTGGGCGGAATCGTGTTCTCGATTCTGCTGGGCGTCATGGGAATGAGCGAACTCGTCGGCTGAAACCTGTCTAAGATTCCGCCTCGGTCCGGTATGCGCCGCCCGAGAGGTTTAGTCCCCCGCGCTTGCGGCCGAAGTGGCCAATGCGGCCGCTGCGGCGCCCCGAGGGGGAAATATTCGCGCCTTGGGATAGCCCCCCGGCGCTCATCGAGGCACTACAAGCGTAGGGATGCTGAAGGAGGAAAATGAATCGTTCACGCAAACACATGTCGGGCATGACCCTGATTGAGATATTGGTCGTGCTGGTTCTCATCGGCGTCGTGCTCGGCATCGTCGGCGGCAACTTCATCGGGCGCGGCGAAAAAGCCAAGGCGGACGCCGCGAAGATCGAGATCGGCCAGATCGGCCAAACGCTTGATCTCTTCAAGCTCGAGATCGGCCGCTATCCGACGGCGCAGGAAGGCCTGCAGGCGCTGATCAGCGCGCCGGCAGGCGTCAACAATTGGAATGGTCCCTATTGGAAAAAGGCCGAAGTTCCGAAGGATCCGTGGGGGAACGAATACAAATACGCCGCACCGGGCCAACACGGCTCATACGACCTTATCTCCTTGGGCGCCGACGGCAAGGAAGGCGGTGAAGGTCCCAACAAGGACATCACGAACTGGTAGCGACATCGCTCCCCGCTTCTCACCCGTCCATGCATTGCGGTCTTCATCGTAGTCGCGCAAAAGGCGTCTCGTTGCTCGAGCTGCTGATCGTGCTTGCACTGATTGCGCTCGTGGCTGGAATGGTTCTGCCTACGTTCGGCGACGGCGTGCCGACGAGCGAGCTCAAAGCAGCGGCGCGACAGCTTGCGGCTGGCCTCCGCATTGCGCGCAGCGAGGCGGTATCGCAAAAGCGCGAGGCGTTTCTCACCGTGGACCTCGAGGGCCGGCGCTTCAAGGTCGACCGTGATCCACGCGAGTATTTGCTGCCGCCGCGCGTCGGCCTGAAGCTGTTCACGGCGCAAAAAGATATCGTCAACGAAAGGACCGGCGCGATCCGCTTCTTCCCCGACGGCGGCAGCAACGGCGGGCGCATTACCGTCGCGGCAGGCGAACGGAAGTACGAAGTCGACGTCGATTGGCTCACCGGCCGTGTCGCGATTCTCGAGTAGATGCGTTCGACCGCCGACATGTGCACGAGGGAAAACGGCTTCTCGCTGCTGGAGGTGCTTGTCGCATTCGTGATTCTCTCGCTCGTCGCTACGGCGCTGTTTCGTTTGTTCGGCGGCGCGCTCGGCAATGCGGCAGCAGCGAGCGACTGGAGCCGGGCGCTGTTGGTCGCGCAGACACGTCTCGCCGTTGCGGCGAACGCGTTGCCTCTGCGCGAGCGCGCCGACCAAGGTACCGAGATCGACGGTCGCATTCGCTGGGAAACGAAAGTTGCGCCCTATACGCCACCCAACACGACCGACGATCTCGAGCGCGCATCGGAAGCCCTGCCGACACGCCTTTTTCGAGTCACGGCCGACGTACGATTTCCGAGCGACAACGG
>WNGI01010167.1_pt1 | contig 12169 bp, 10 predicted proteins | sample 5400621 | NCBI WGS metagenome assembly WNGI01 (sample SAMN13153374, study PRJNA577476) | soil metagenome | isolation source: 20 cm soil or saprolite under Garry oak tree replicate 1 | place: USA:California | collected 2016-06-15 | reverse complement strand
TGGCCTGGAGCGAAGTTATGAGATCCGAGTTTGCGTCGCTGCGCGTTGCCGATCAGAGCGGGATACCAACGTTGCTCGATACTTATGGAGCGACTGATCCAGCCGAGTTCTTCGCCGTATCGGTCGAGGCATTTTTCGAGCAGCCGCGTGCGTTACGCGCTCGTCATCCAAAGCTATATGCAGAATTGCAAAGGTATTTTAATCAGGACCCTTTGGAATATTCTGCCGAGCAGACGTCTGCCACGTTGTAGTTGGTAGGGACGGCTCGCCGAGCCGTCCGTTGGCGCGCCCGGCGGTCGCGCCCTACCAAAACCGGTCCTCGCTGTTAGTGAGATCGCTCGACTAGGGCGATGCCAATTATTGTGGCTGCGGAACGATCCGGAGATACGGCTTCGGCGCCTTCCAGCCTTGTGGATAACGCTTCTTCGCCTCCTCGTCAGACACTGAGCCTGCGATGATGACGTCCTCGCCCGGCAACCAGTTTACTGGCGTAGCCACCTGGTGCTTCGCAGTGAGTTGGAGCGAGTCGATCACTCGCAGCACTTCGTCGAAGTTGCGGCCGGTGGTCATCGGATAGACAAGGATGAGCTTGATCTTCTTATCTGGACCGACGACGTAAACGTTGCGCACAGTAGCGTTATCGGCGGGCTTACGCGCTTTGGCGTCGCCTGCGGTATCGGCTGGAAGCATCCCGTACAGTTTTGCGACCTTGAAATCAGCATCGCCAATAATTGGGTAGTTTGGCGCGTAACCCTGAGTCTCCGCGATGTCCTTCGCCCATCCTTGATGGTCTCCGGTCGAATCGACCGACAACCCGATGATCTTCACGTTTCTGCGGTCGAAGTGTGGCTTAATCTTTGCCATATAACCGAGTTCAGTCGTGCAGACCGGCGTGAAGTCTTTAGGGTGCGAGAATAAAACGGCCCAGGAATCGCCGATCCAATCATGGAAACGGATCCGGCCTTCAGTGGTTTCTGCTTCGAAATCTGGTGCTGTGTCTCCGATTTTCATTGGTAATTCCTCATCTTCTGTTTGTGTTGAGCGAATTCATTCCAGATCACGAAGCGAAAGTCAACGCTCAGATGAGTTCTCTTGCGCGATCAGTTCGCAAAATTTTTTCAGATCGATATTGCCCCCGGACACAATCGCGACAACCGGTCCTTTGCCAGCTTTTCCCGTTAGCGCTGCGGCCAACGGCAACGCGCCTGCGCCTTCTGAGATAATCCGCGCTTTTTCGGCCAGAAACCGCATCGCGTTTTTTGTTTCTTCGAGAGTGACGACGAGACAACCGTCCACGACCGGTCTCATTCGCTCCCACATGCGAGGGAACATGCTTTGGCCGCCGGCGCCGTCCACGAATGAAGCTTTCCAGTTTGGAAAAACCTGCGGCGAACCTTTCTCGAACGAAAGCGCGGCGGGCGTGGCTGTCTCCGGTTCAACTCCGAAGATTTTTACCTGCGGTTTCAGCGCCTTGATTGCGCTGCCCACGCCCGTGATCAGTCCGCCGCCGCCGATGCTTGCAATCACGGCAGCGGCGTCCGGGGCGTCCTCGAGAATTTCCAAGCCCATCGTGCCATGACCCGCAATGAAATTGTCGTCATCGAACGGGTGAATAAATGTTCCGTCCACTCCCGGAAACGATCTTTCGTCGAGCGCTTTCCAGGCAATCTCGTACGGGACAGGGATGAGTTTCGCCCCGAGCGTTTTCATTCGTTCCAGCTTTGATTTCGGCGCCGTCTCAACAACCACGACGACGCACGGCACGCCGGCCGCTCGCGCTGCGTAAGCAACGCCCTGGCCGGCGTTCCCCGCGCTGATTGTCCAAACTCCGCGCTCACGTTCGGACTTAGAGAGCAGGGCGACGGCATTGGCGGCGCCGCGCAATTTGTAGGCGTTTATTGGCTGCAGGTTTTCCAGCTTGAGTCGAATGTCGGAATATTCGGGTCCTAGTTGGAGACGAATCAGTGGCGTGCGAACAATGGTGTTTGCGATTCGCTCGCGTGCAGCGCGTATTTGAGCCAGCTCAATTGGTCTGACAGGTTCCAGTGACGTGGACATTACCGATTTCTTCTAACGCGTGAACCAATTCGCGCCAGCTCTATTTCCCGATGGCGAAAATTGAACACTGCAGCGCCAAGTCGGTCTGAGCATTTACCATGATTAAAATTGCTACCACTTTAGTTGCAGTTGCGATGCTTATTGCGTCGAGCGCATTTGGGGGAGACAAGGCATGTTGCGCAAAAAGCGCAGCGAATGCGAGCTCGGCCTGCGTTAACTTCGCCACGCTGAGTCTCACGGCTGATCAGAAGGCTAAGATCGAAACGTGGCAGGCGGAATGCATGAAAGCAGGTTGCACGAAGGAAAGCCGGCAGACATTCCTGGGCCGCGCGAAAGCAATTCTTCCCGCAGAGCAGTTCGCTCAGTTAAAAGCGCAGTGCAAGAAAACAGCGAACGCGAAGAAAACCGAAGCCTGATTTGGATCTGACAACTCTGAAAAGAAATCGTGCCGTGGAAGAATCCCGGCGCGATTTTTATGTCCTGTTCCTGTTCGTGACCGCGGCAGGCTAGAACGTTTTGTCGGAATCGAGCAGGATTGTGACCGGGCCTTCATTGACCAATTCCACTGACATCATCGCCTGGAAGACTCCTGTAGCGACGGTAACACCCAAGCCATGTAGCGCCTCGCTAAACTCTTCATAGAGTTTCTTCGCCTCTTCCGATGGCGCTGCGGCAATAAAGCTCGGCCTACGTTGACCGCGCGCGTCACCGTAAAGCGTAAACTGAGAGACGACCAGAGCGCTGCCTTTTACATCCAATAGCGACCGATTCATTTTTCCCTGATCGTCCTCAAAGATCCTCAGGTTTGCGATCTTCTCGGCCATGCTGATAGCGACAGCGGATGTATCGGCACGGCCGATCCCAAGGAAAATCACGAGACCGGCCGCGATTTCTCCTGCGACAGCGCCCTCGACGGTTACATGTGCGCGGCTCACACGCTGGATAACGGCTCGCATTATCGCTACAGAATTTTCTCCAGAAGATCAGCAAGACGCCAGCCAGCTTTGTGCAGCTCGTCACGCACGATCTTGGTTGCCCATTCGCGATAAAACGAGTGATCCGTGACTGATTTCTCGATTGCCTCACCTGCCGCAACGATACGGTCGCCATCCCGCAGCGGTTTTACGTTCCGAAATTCTAAACGCGTATGCGCCTCGCGCGCCATCGGCAAGATTTCGTCGGCCCACATTTCAGCATAATTATCGACGGCGATGTTTGACGGCATTCGCCAATTTTTCGGTTCGTGGGTCGCCATTTCGTGGACAACCTCTCTTTTTAGTGGTTCGATCTGTGCCTGTATCTTGCTCTTCGGCAGCCTGCCGATCACTTGAGGGAACAGCGCGTTCACTGCGTCGTAGTCCCAAAAACCGTGTAATTTTTTCTTGTGAATACCGCGACGACGCGGCGGCTCGTCACTTAGTTCCAAAGTGAATGTATTTCCACCTTCGTCTCCGAGGGCTGATCTATTTTTCTCCGGATCGGTGACCTGGCCCTGCTCATCGAAATATTCCGCGCCTACGTGCAGTGGCTGGTGGATGTCGGCGAGCAAATGAGCCAATAGAAGAAGCGCCACAGCTTTGGTGATCTTGCGCTCGTTTTGTTCGGGCACTCGCCCCTGAAGAACCTCGACGCAATAGGGAATCATATGGACGATGTCCCATTTGCTGCGACCGGCCGCCCCTTCGTGGTAAGCTTGTGGCGGCACTACCGGAACGTCAGTGTAGTGAAACCAGTGATGCGAAGGCGCAGCCGAATTCATCTCGTGCGTCGGCTGATTCGCGCGCCAGAAATCACGCAGTTGCCCGTCAATTTTCCAATGTGCCGAGAAATGGAATGACTTTGGATCGTCCACTCCTTTTTTGTCCCAGCCTTTGATCTCGTCCGCAATTACCGCAGCTTTTTCCAACGTTAGTCCGTCGAGCAACGCGCGAATTTTCGCAGCCGTAGGTGTATTCGCCAGGCGTTCATCTGCGATCGCGCCGACGATCTCATGACCCAGTGGACCGTAAGCAAGAGTCGAAGCCCGGAGCGCGAGGACAGCAAACGCAATCAACACTCCTCGACGCCTAAAATCCATTAATGGGGCAGGCCGATTAGAACCTTAGCGACGTATCCAGCAGATGGTATTGCCAGGCGAACAACCCAAACGCGCTTCCGCCGATCGCTAGGAGAATGGCATGAACGCGAAACCAGAGCCCGTGCCCCGGAAGCCTGACAAAGCGAGCAGCGGCTACGATCAAAACAACGACGCCTACCATCAAAAGCCACCCGAAGAAATGGAATGCCTGTAACCACGGATTGATGGCGTCGCCGAGGATCACGATGTGTTTCAACCCCTGGCTAAAGGCAATCACGGGCGTCAGAATAAAGATCAATTCGCCAAGGCAAATGATTCGCGAAAGAAAATATAGAACACGATCTCTTTTCGCGCTGAACAATGGGCGTTCATACTTCCTACGGATCAAAACTGCGACGGGCCAGAGTACAACGGTCAAAAGCGCGAGCACCAAACTTCCACCAATCACCAAACCGACAAAGATCTTACTCGCGTACCACGGAACGCGCTGGCCCTCGTAAATCGCAGGGAAGGGGAGCATTTCGCGCACAGTGCCGGACGCGTCGCGACGAAACGCGATTCTTTCCAATCCGTCGACCTCGCTATAAACGAGCGGCGCTATCTCTTTCCATTTTTTTAATTCGCCACGCTGATTCTTGTCTCCTTCGACAGTAAGAACGCCGTCCTTATCGCTGCTAACGCGAACCTGACCCAGCAATGCCAGAATTTTTAGTAATGTTGTTTCTCCACGACGCGTCCCGTCATAAACACCGCTCACGGCGTGTCCATCCGATTTCGCGGTGTTTGGATCGACTTCCACCTTCGGTTCGCCTGGAATCGGGAAATAGCGATTCACAAAAGTGCGCCAGACTTCGCCCCGGCCGCCGTCAACATTCTTACCGAGGCTGTTGTAGGAAACAAAATAACCAACGTGCGCATCGGGTACGAGGACCATGTCGCTGTGGAAATAAACTGTGTCGCCGCCGTGAGCGATAACGCGCACCGGGTTCATGCAATATTCCATGAAAGTGAGGCCCAAGCCGCTGATCATCGGATGGAGTTCAAACTGGCGCGTTTCCATTTGCCGCACGGTTTCAGGTTTCAAAATAGCGACTCCATCGACGCTGCCATCCTGAAGAAAGGCGAGCATGAAACGTGTCATATCCGCGGCGGTAGTTGAGAGTGAGCCGGCGGGCGCGGCTTGGACGAATTCGAAATCGCGCGGCTTCTTCGCGGCGTTGAGATAACCTTTTGACATTTGGGCCGCGAGCTCCGGTGGCAACGGTTGGTCGAAGGTCGAGTTGGTCATCCTTAGCGGCTTTAAAATGTGATTGTCGATATACCGTTCGAATTTTTCACCGCTCACACGCTCAACGATGTATCCAGCCAGCGTGAATCCATAATTGGAATAGGAAGGGACTTTGCCCGGAGGAAAAATACGGGCTGGCATTTGGTTCACGAGGTAGGCACGCAGCAGTTTCAGGTCACTCTCGTGGGCCACGAACAAATTCTTCAATGTGTCCTCGAATCCGGCCGTGTGGGTGAGCAATTGCCGCAGCGTGACAGGCTCCGGATATGTTTTCGGAATTGCAAAATCGAGGTAACCGCTAACGTCGCGGTCGAGATCGAGTTTGCCTTGTTCGACCAACTGCATCACGGCTGTGGCAGTGAACAATTTCGAGATCGAGCCCGGCCGAAACAAAGTCTGATCGGGGAGCACCGGCTGCTTCGCTTCGAAATCAGCGTAGCCGTAACCCTTTTGAAATAACACCTGCCCGTCCTTCACGACTGAGACGACAGCGCCGGCAATGTTTCGGTTTCGCAATTGCGACGGAATCAGCGCATCGAGAAAAGTGTCGAAATCGGCTTTCGTCAATTCAGGCCCCGGACTTGTCTCGGGCGCGACTGCAGGAACTTGCGCTGGCGGCGGTGAAGGCCCCAATATTAGCGGCGATGGCGCTGGTCCCTGAGCCTGTACCACACTTATCAGCGTCCAGCCCAGCATTGCAGCCAAATGGCAGCCAAGAATGGCTCTTTGCATTGAAAGCCAGTGTGCCAGTTGTGCTACGCCTGACAAGATCGTGATTTACACGTCCCTCTTCCCCATAAGGCGTGATTGAATTATTTCGATCCGCTTTTGCAATTTTTCGAAGTGCGATCCGGTCCAATAAATCTGGCCGCAGCCTGTGCAACGCCGGAATTGCTCGTAATAGATCTTGGTAAGCGGCTCAAGCTTCTCAATCACCTCGGTCTTGGCAACCTCTCGCAGTCTCTCATTGCAGCGAAGGCATCGCGTAAACGGAGCAATCGATTCAAAAAGTTCAAAGCGGCGGATCACTTCAATTGTTTGCTCATCGGCATTTTGGGAACGCGGATAATATCCGTGCCGGACAATCGCATGCATGAGCAGGCGCCGGTCACGCGTCAAAAGCGCCCGGTTTTCGCGCTCCATGACGTTTAGCAACTGGTGGTCATCAGCCTGTCGGTCGTAGGCAACATCAAACCCGAGCAGGCGAAGGTTGCGTGTGAGCTTACCCAGGTGGCCATCTGCGATAAATCTAAGATCACCACTGTATTGCAATCGTTTTTCCTTTATTTGCGGTGGACCCGCTCCGACGGGAAAAACCTCAATTTCCACATCGCCCGCGACCGTATAAGCGAAATCGATCGGCTGTCGATTCAGCAGAATCAAATCGACTTCTGGATGCGGCACGCCGCAGGATTCGATCACATCTTTTACGGATGTCTTTTCCGTTAGAGTCCGCTCAATAACTCCGCGGCCTACTCTGGAGCCGAGGAAAAAATTAAGGTCAGCGTGAAAGTTAAGCCGGACTGTGAACGGCTTCACGTTACTTCACGATTCGCGCATTGGCGTAAGCATACTCAAAGGTGGTTGCACGCGGTCGACCTTGTAATTTGCCGGGACCAAGAGGTTCATCTTCGCCGAAGTAGCAGTCAATTTGCCACCGGCGTAGGCCGCCACCGGTATCCATGATCCTCCAGCGATTGCTGCGAAACACCTTTTGGACTTCGGGAGAGAATGTCTCGACGATGGCTCCGTGACGTAGGCTTCCCTGGCTTGACTTTATGGCAGCGGAATAACGCGCCACCAGAACCCCGCCACCGCCTGTGGGGTGAGAAGCGAACGCATACGAACCACCGCCGCTATAGCTAATGTAGTGCTTTCCGTTCACCGGCGTACTGATTTGGCCGAAGCCCTCCTTTTTTACGGAACGAAGAAAATCACGCGGATACATTCGTCCATGTAACCCGGGCTTTGTGGTCGGCGTTGCATCAAAGCCACGCTCGAAAGTGAAACCGGATTCTTTTGGTGTGTAATAGAGTGTGCATACCACGAAGTATTCGCCGTTATGTCCTTGTGGACGCCGGGCTAATTTTTCGTTCTCGTAGGCAAGCCGCTGCACTACCTCAGGCCATGGAATGTCTGCGCGAAGCTGCGAACAGCTCGCTGTTAAGATAGCGAAGCTCGCGATCAGTCGCCGAAAACCGGTTCGACTGGTCCGCCGATTAGAATTTCGATGGGGAGTCGTTTCCATTCGTATTCATAAGGAGGTTGTTTCCATTGAAATTGCTCCGGGTAAGTCTTGCGGATGTGCCTGATAATTTCCACTCCGCTGAGAAAAGGCCGGAATTCATTCCGATCAAGCACGTGAATCTGCGCGCCGCCGCAAAGCTGGTCCGCGAATTTCTGAAACGTCGGTTGAAAATAATTTTCACGAAAGAAAACGCCTGGCAGCTTTAACGCATTCAATTCGCCGCAAAGCTTCTCCGCATCAATGAACGGCGCGCCAAAGATTTCGAACGGCCGCGTCGTGCCGCGTCCCTCAGAAATATTTGTCCCTTCAAGCAGACACATGCCTGGATAAACCGTGGCCGTGTCGAGTGTCGGCATGTTCGGTGATGGCATGACCCATGGCAGACCTGTCTGATCTAGCCACATTTCGCGGTTCCAATTCTTCATCGGCAAAACCGATAACCCACATTTTGGAAACGCTTCGTCTCGAAATTGCTGCGCCAGCTCGCCGATAGTGCGCCCGTGCCGAACAGGAATGGGATGCATCCCGACAAACGATTTGTAATCGGCATTTAGCACAGGCCCTTCTGTCATCACGCCGTTGATCGGGTTCGGTCGATCGAGCACAACGACTGCGACGCCGCGTTGTTCACAAGCGCGCATGCAAAGGTACATGGTCCAGACGAAAGTGTAGTAGCGTGCACCGACGTCTTGGAGATCAATAAGCAAAACGTCGATATCCTTCAGCATCTCCGGACTCAGCTCGCGATGTTCACCGTACAGACTGTGAACAGGAATACGGAGACGCGGATGCTGAAAGACATCATTGTTGTGTCTCTCCAGAATTCGCGACGTGTGTTCAAGTGCTGATGAAACCGATGCCGGATGAAGCAATGCGCCGACGCTCGCGCCGCGAAGTTTCTCCGGCCAAAGTTCGTCCAGATGATCGAGTGGGAGTTCAACACGCACGTGCTTTTTCTATCACAACGCGGAAATTGCGGCGAGTTATAGCGGTACTCGCCGCGGCGAACGTCTCTACACCCGCTTCCAACGACGGGTGCCGAAAACAATCAAAATGGCAACCGCTGTTATCGCTGCGCAGATCTTCGCGAACAGCTCGCCATGTCGTGTGTAAAATGTTAAATCGTGTTCGGTTGGAACGTTGATCTCGCCAGTGAGCACGCCTTCAGTGAATGTGCTGCCTGTGTCATCCAGTAACACTTGAGTGACACGGCCGAATTGGTTTACGAAACAGGTGACTCCGGTGTTGGCGGCCCGAACCATCGGGCGACGTGTTTCTACGCACCGAAAAATTGCGTTCGCCAAATGTTGGTGTGATCCGGCGGAATGCAAAAACCAGCCGTCATTCGTTATGTCTACGAGCAAATTCGCGCCCAGGCTTGTTTCCGAGGGGAGCACGAATTTTCTCACAAGTTCGCCTATGGTATCTTCAAAACAGATTAACGGCGCCACCTGGACGTCGCTGTTCGTCAGACTGAACACTGTAAATTCGTTTCCAGCTTTAAAATCACCAGGTACCTGATCGCCTACAATTCGTGCGAGCAGCGGCACCGAATGCCGACCGGGGACATATTCGCCGAACGGCACCAGGTGAACTTTCCGATAGACCTGCACTCTTTCGCCGCCGTCGGAAATGAGCAGCGCGGCATTGTAAACATCGTGGTTTTGTTCATCGATCGTTCCTAGGAGAAGGTCGGTCTCCGCCGACGTGGCCAGGTCCATCACAAATTTGTTGCTTTCCTGCTCTGCAAGGACCGGTCCTGGCATCGAACTTTCTGGCCAGATCAATAAGTCAGGCGGAGGATTTGAACGCAGCGCAATTTCGCTCAGGCGCCGAAATTGATCGAAAATCTTTGTCGTAAACTGCGGGTCGAACTTTTGATGTTGAGGGACATTCGATTGCACAGCAGCAACGCGAAGGGGTTTTGTGGGCGGCGAGATCTGACCTGCACGAAGCCCAAAGGTCAGAACTCCCACAATGGCCGCCATCGTGAGCGTCAGGTCAAAATGTGGTCGCGTCCTATGCGTGCTCGCCTCAAGAATCAAGCGGCGCACAGTTGTAACTAAGATCACGTTGGCAAACGCAACCATAAACGATAAGCCAGCAACACCAGTGGCCTCTGCGATTTGAATCAGTGGCCAGTTGCCATGTAGCGCCACCCCCAGGCCATTCCAGCCCCAGCCCGAGAAAACCCAACCGCGCAACCATTCCTGCGTCGCCCATGCCGCAGCGAGAAGAAACGCAAGCACCAAGTTGTTTGCCGATTTTGTCCATGGCGATCGCGGCGGAGCTGCTGCACTGCGAGCCTGGGCCAGCATCTGATCCCATTTTGTCGCGCTCGATTCCTTCTTTTTTTCTCTCGGCCGGAGCAATCCGCAAAAGCACGCCCACAATGCGACATAAATCGCCATATAGAATTGGAGAACAAACCAGCCGAGGACCGTGACAGTTGTGAGCCACGAGAGAGCGGTCCAGAAAAATGCTAGTCCCGCGACGTACCCCAGCCCAAGATTCCGAAGCCAGCGATGTCGCGATTCCTCTCCGGAAAACCAAATGGCGGCGATTAGCGGCATAAGCGCGATCCAGCAGAGCCACGTGAGATTAAACGGCGCAAAACAGCCGGTGTAGAGAAGCCCGCTACAAATCGCCGCCAACCATGGCCATACGCGCATCACTTTTGATGACCAGCTTACCGGCATCATTTATTCAGCCGTGACTCAGCATCTTTTTGCAACCAGTCCCACAGACGATCGAGTTTTTCGCTGACTTGCGCTTTGATTCGACTGAGGTGAGCAAAATCAAATTTGCCATTCTCCGGCCGGCGCTGCGCGAAGAGGTAGTACTTGATCTTCGGCTCTGTTCCCGACGGGCGTATCGCGATGCGCGTTCCATCTTCCAAAGCAAATATCGACATCTTCTCTTTGGGAATCAGATCGCCTTCGACGTCTTCGATCATGTTCGTTTCGAAATTCTTGATTTCGACCACTGTCGATCCGAGCACCTGGGAAAATGGCTTGGTGCTGTACGAGTCAGCCAGGCGCTCAATTTTTTTTGCGCCTTCTGCTCCTTCGAAAACGAGCGAGCCGTTTTTCTCCGCAAAATACCCGAACGTCGAGAAGATTTCGTCGAGTAATTGATCGACTGTTTGCCTGCGCGCCTTCGCGTAGGCGGCTACTTCGCAAAACATGATTACTGCGCCATTGCCGTCCTTGTCGCGAACAAAATCGGCGCCACTGTAGCCATAACTCTCTTCACCGCCGAAAACATAAAACGAAGAGTGTGCGAGACGAAGCCGCCGCGTTTCTTGTTCGGTGAGATCGACATAATTCTGTCGTAGCTGCTCCGGGATTGCCCGCTCGTACTTCCCGAGCTTTGCGCCGATGTACTTAAAGCCGGTCAACGTTTCAACACAGCGCAAACCATAATGCTCGGCGATCGCCTTTTGTAGATCAGTCGTGACAAAAGTCTTAATAATCACAGCGCGAGGTGCGTTTTGCTCATTGAGCACACCTTTGTCTAACAGTGTCTTGATGCGATACCAGGCAAGGAGCGAACCCGTCTGATTTCCCGTCAGCAACATCATTTTTCCATCCTTCCTACGAACTGCGGCTCCCATTCGATCGCAGTCCGGATCAGTCGCGACTACCAGATCGGCGTCTTCCTTTTGAGCAAGATCAACTGCCATGGTTAATGCCTCTGAATTTTCCGGGTTTGGCGATTTTACGGTGGGGAATCGACCGTCGAAGCGATCCTGCTCCGGCACTACTCGAAAATTGAACCCCAGTCGCGTCAGCATCGGTTTGATGATTACACTGCCCGTCCCGTGCAGTGGCGTGTAAACGATCCGGAGCGATTTCGCTTCGCGAATCATTTGCGGATCGAGAATCAATGTTTCGAGCCGCCGCATGTAAACTTGATCGATGTCCTTCCCGATCATCGTCACTTTTCCCTGTCGATCTTTTGGAAGCGGTGTGAACGATTCGGTCATGATGGCATTCACTTTGGCAATCATCCCGCTGGCGTGAGGCTCGATCACTTGCGCTCCGTCGCTGAAGTAAACTTTGTAGCCATTATCGTACGGTGGATTGTGGCTCGCCGTAATCACGATGCCGGCGTTTGCTTTGAGATAACGGACAGCAAACGAAAGCTCTGGCACGGAGCGCGGCCCGTCGAACACGCACGCGTCGCAACCGTTTTCAGCTGCGACTTTCGCCGCAACTTCGGCGAACTCTTTCGAGAAAAAACGCGGATCATACGCGATCACGATCTTAGGCTTCGCCGAAATTTTCTGCCGTTCGTTCCAATCGTGCAGGTAAGCGACGAGTCCTCGTGTTGCGCGGTTGACGTTAAAAAAATTCATCGCGTTCGTGCCGACGCATGGGAATTGAGGTCGCTCGTCCTCGCGCGCGGCTCCGCACTCCGCAGTCGTAACGATTTTCCCAATCGTGCGCCCACGCAGACCGCCCGTCCCAAACGCGAGCGTTTGGTAGAAACGATC
>WNGI01012175.1_pt1 | contig 12172 bp, 13 predicted proteins | sample 5400621 | NCBI WGS metagenome assembly WNGI01 (sample SAMN13153374, study PRJNA577476) | soil metagenome | isolation source: 20 cm soil or saprolite under Garry oak tree replicate 1 | place: USA:California | collected 2016-06-15 | reverse complement strand
TCTTCGGGTGCAACGCCCGGGTAGCTCCAAATCACGCTTACGACCGGGATGTTGATAGTCGGAAAAATGTCCGTGGCCATCCGCGCGATCGTTACGATCCCAAGCAGCACGACGAGGATGGCCATCACCGTGAAGGTGTATGGCCGTCTTAGAGCTAAACGAACGATCCACATTTCCGCGAGTCAGAACTTCCGGGCGGACAAAGTCTGTGTAGAACAATCGCGTCGCGCGCTCTCGCCGGTCTCACTTTGGACCGGCGTTCCGGGCGCTGGATCATTCCGCCTGTGAATCCGTGTCAACTCCGCTACGCCGGCAAAGGATTTCGGCTGATTGGAAGTTCGACAAATCCTTCGCTTTCTTATCTCTATTGCAGGCGGCGGCATCAGGGTTGCTTTGCCTTATTCCGCTAGGCCGGTAAAATACCAATCGTATGGCGGACGCAGCGAACAAATATCCGGAGAACGCGCCTGGGAAATTCTACGTCGATGACCAGTGCATCGATTGCGATCTATGCCGCGAAACTGCGCCAGCCAATTTCAGACGCAATGACGATGGCGGTCACTCCTATGTTTACAAGCAACCTGAAACGCCGGAAGAAGAAGCCGTTTGTAAGGAGGCGATGGAAGGTTGCCCGGTCGAAGCGATCGGCAACGATGGTGGGTAAACTGTAGCCGCCTCCCTCTGTCGAGGCGCCCGAAGAGGTCAATTAAAGGCAAGTCGATTGCCGATCTTATTGCCGCGTTCAGACCTGTATCGCAAGCGGCTTACGACGCCGAAGGCTGTAGCAGCTGCTGTCCCCGCTTGAGACTTATCTAAATACCCTTTCTGATTCGCCCGAAAGCTATCGTAAACGGCTTACCATAGTCGCGCGCAACCGAATCAGCCGCCAGTCTGAGAAGGGCTCGCGCCGGCAGGTTGGGTAGATCCTGCCCCGGCCGCCGGTTTCTTTTTTGCCGCCGCTTCGGTCAATTTCGCATCGACTTCGGCCGCTTCCGTCGGATGAATCTGGTGATAGTAGCTATTTGACTTCGCCAGCTCGTTCTTGCGCGTGAGCAACGCGTCGAAGCGCTCCCGTCGGCTCAGCTCAAATACCTTGTCCATCTTAATGGCTTCAAAGGGGCAAACCTCGACGCAGATCTGACAACTCATGCAGACCGAGATATCGATATCGAAGACCGCTGGATAGAACTGCGGCTTACCCATGTAGTCAGGCTTCTTATCTTCGCTCTTGGTAATATAGATGCATTGCGGCGGGCATTCCTTCTCGCAAATCTTGCAAGCTACGCAACGCAATCCGGCTTCGGCGTCATTCCCGTCATAAATTAGAAATGGAAAGTTCCGATAGTTCTCTGGAAGCGGATTGCGCTCCTCGGGGTATTGGACGGTAATCAGGCGATCCTTCTCGAAGTAACTTCCGACAAAGTTCCTCGCTGTAACGGCCATGCCCTTCAATATACCTGTGCCGATCATGAGTTTGTCATCGGTAAGCCATTGAATCGTTAAACGTTAAATGGAGGGAGGATGGTTACAGAGTTTCAAGTTACCTCTTGGGCTGGTTGTCCAGCTATGCACAGGATAGAACATTATGCCCTATCGGAAGCTTTGCCAAGTAGGTCTCGAGGAAGCGGCCGAGTGACTGCTAACCTCTGACTTCAATCACGGATCAGCGTATATGGAGGAATTTTCTTGAAACGGCCCATTGTCTTTCCGTTGGGGCGAGTCACATACCAACGCGTTGGTTCAGTCGCGCCGCGCGCGACATAAAGTCCACCCTCATGCGCGAAGACGGCGACATCATCGACGACGACTTTGGTGGGAGCTTCGAAATAGTAACCGCCCCGATCTTCGTAAAGCGGGCGATATTTTCCTGCGGGAAATGTGTCGGTCGCGCTCTGATCGCGCACCGTTACCGGCGCGCTAAGGACGATTGCGGATTCGGGCGGCTTGGACGAAATCGGATGCACCGATGGGCCTTGCCAGAGGCTACTGCAACCCGTCCCAAGTAGAACGACGAGGAGAATCACTCGACTGTCGTCGCGCATAGAAAGTGAAACTCACGTCAGCAACGGTATGACCGATGCAGAGATCCTCGAGGATAGTAAGATTGATGAAACTCGGTGGTCGGATGCGGTACCGATACGGGTTCCCCGAACCATCGCTGATTAAATAGAAGCCAAGTTCTCCCTTCGGGCCTTCGATGCGCCCATAGGCTTCACCAAGCGGCGGCCGAAAGGCCCGAATCTTGACCTTCGGATTCATGACCGGACCGCCTGGTATTTGCTTAAACGCCTGCTGAAGGATTCCGATGCTTTCGCGCATCTCCAGGACACGCATCATCAGTCGATCGTAGGTGTCGCCATGTTCGCCGAGTGGCACCCGAAATTTAAACCGGGGGTAAATTCCGTAGCCATCCACTTTGCGTATGTCGTAGTTCACGCCACACGCGCGCAACATTGGTCCGGTGATACCGGCATTGATCGCTAGGTCAGCGGATAGCTTGCCTACTTCCTGTGTGCGGGCGATCAGGATTTCATTTGAGACGACCAGGTTTTCGAACTCATCGAGAAAGCGTGGAAACGCATCGACTACTTTCTTGGCCCGTTCTATCCAGTCCGTGCCGGCGTCGACCCGGCACCCGCCGAAACGCATGTAGTCACACATCATGCGCGAGCCCGAGAGCGACTCGAACAGGTCCAGAACCTTTTCTCGTTCGCGGAATGCATACATGAGCGGAGTGCCCCAGGCCCCCATGTCATTCAGAAGAAATCCAAGAAGTGAAGTATGGTTTTGAAGTCGGGTTAATTCGGCCAGAATGACGCGCAAGTATTCAGCGCGCTCGGGTACTTCGATCCCGGCGAGTTTTTCAACACTGAGTGCATACGCCCAGTTATTAGTCATCGAGCAGAAGTAATCGAGCCGGTCGGTGTAGGGCATCGAACCGAGATAGCTGGTGTTCTCGCCGATCTTCTCGTGGTTGCGGTGAAGATAACCAAAAACAGGTTTGAGCTTGACCACGATCTCGCCATTGAGCGCCACGTTCATGCGAAACACGCCATGGGTGGAGGGATGCTGTGGTCCCATCGAGACTTCCATGAGCTCGCCCTCGAGCCTGGAACTCATTGTCGTCGGCGGGCGCTCAATTGGTTCGAGTACTTGCTCGTTCATACGAATAGTGAAGTTAAAAAGGTGAAAACTATTAAATCGTTAAAACGGCAGCGTTTCGTTCCCGATTTAACATTGTAACAATTCAACAATTTAACCGGCCTGAGGCCTGATGCTCTCCGCTCCATCTAACTCCGGCCGGGCCGTATAATGTTGTTTTGCCTTCTCCAGCACGTCATCATGCGGCGTGGGTTCATATTCGTAGTCGTCCGGTTCGCGATAATCCTTCCGCATTGGGTGATCGACGAACTCATCCCACATCAAAATGCGCCGCAGATCCGGATGGCTCTCAAAGTGAACGCCGTACAAGTCAAAAATCTCGCGCTCTTGAAATTCAGCGCTGCGATAGATTGGAGTAAGCGACGGTAACCGCGTGCCCCGAGCGCGGTTTGCCGTCCGCATTCGGATCACGACCGGACCATGCTTGTGCGTAATTGAGAAAAGGTGATAGACCGCTTCGAGATAGCCTGGAACTAACTCCTCCTTGGTCTCATCTACTTCCTTTTCTTCACCGTCGATGACCTTCTTTACCTTGATCGTCTTCTTTACCTTTCGATCGAGCCAGTCAACCCCAGTCACGTTTGAACAATAATCGAGTCGCAGTATGGGATCATCTCGCAGAAACGTCGCCACCGCGCTCGCGCGTTCGTTATCAAGTAGGAGTGAAGGCTGGTTCGCCGGACTCGGATTCGGAATGACCCTGATCTGTGCTCCGGGAACAGCCGCTTCGGCGCGCAATTTGATTTCTTCCAAAGACTCCAGGGCCACGTTACAAAAGTTAAAAAGGTTACAAAGTTACAAAAGCGGATCGTCGAGCAGATCCGTGCTTGCTGAATAGGAATCATCGGACTCTTGGATGGAAGAGGAACGACTTCGAAGGTAACGCAAATACCCATTGATCAGGATAAGGACACCCGAAGCTTGTTCTTTCAGCTTCACAACGTCATCAGCAAGAAGGTAATTCTCGTCTGAACAGATGTTTAGGTCGTCGACAAGTTCCTCCAACGAACCGCGCGAGTGGAGAATAAATCGTATTTGATAGATCGTATTTCTCAGAGTCGGGCAGACGGCGACTAACCGCGTACATTGCTTTTCGAAATTCGCGCGCTGTCCGGTAAACCCCGAGATCCTTGAAGGTCTGGAATCCATTTCCATCTGAATTCCCGGCATGTTCCCGCTCCGAAGCATTCCCCTTTGTAACGTTGTAACTCATGTAACTTTTTTAACTCTGCCTCTCCATCTTGGGCGGATGAAACACATCCGGGTTCGCCACCGGTTCCAGATCATGCTCCCCAAATGCTGGCACCGGAAACTCACTCGGCTGACCAGGATCAAGGTGCTCCGCCTTGGTAATACCGGTCAGTTTTTGCCCGTCGATTTTCCGCTGGAGTTCCATGAAAGCGTGCAGCAACGCTTCGGGCCTGGGCGGGCAACCAGGAATGTAGACATCGACCGGGATATAGCGGTCGATCCCCTTGAGCACATTGTAGCCTTGTTTGAATGGTCCGCCCGAAATGGCACAGGCGCCCATGGAAATAACGTACTTCGGATCGGGCATTTGGTTGTAGAGCCGAACAATTTGTGGCGCCATTTTCTTCGTGACCGTGCCGGCGACAATCATGAGGTCGGCTTGGCGGGGCGATGGCCGGAACACTTCCCCGCCAAAACGCGCAATGTCGTAACGCGAAGCCGCCGTGGCGATCATTTCAATCGCGCAACAGGCCAGCCCGAATTGCAGCGGCCAGATCGAGTTACGCCGGCCCCAATTGTAGAGGTCCTGCATCGAGGTCACCCAGATCCCTTGTCGTTGCAGTTCGTTACGAAGTCCCTCGTCGATTTGCTCAGTCATTCTCCCGTTTTAACAATGTAACTGTTTTAACGGTTTCAACTACTGCGCGAGCGCCCAATCTAAACAGCCTTTGCTCCAGGCCCAAATCAGGCCTTCAATCAGAAGTAACAGGAAAACAAGGATGGCGATAAACGCGCCCACCGGCAGACCGGTGAATGCCACCGCAAAGGGAACCAGAAACACTGCCTCCACATCGAAGATCAGAAAAATAATGCAGTAGAGGTAATACTGCGATCGAAACTGGACCTGCGCTTCCCCGACCGATTCAACGCCACATTCGTAAGTTGCGTTTTTTTCCGCACCCGGTTTCGGCGGCTGAAAGAACCGTCGCCATAACCATGCCAGCGCCAGCGGCAGGATGGGAAATACCAATGCGACACCAGCGAAGACGACGATAAAAAAATAGGGATTCGGCGTCACGCTATAAACCATAGCAAAACAGCGGCAGATGGATACCGATTACAGCATAAAAGAACACCATCGAAAACGCATCAACCCCTTGAATCCATTGTTCGCTCTTGATTAAAAAATGTTCGCCCGCTTTCTTCATCGGCGGGGACTGACGTGATCGACCAGATTTTCATTCGCGCGAAGCAGCATTTACTTTCACCCCTGGCCGGTGCGCCCGATTGGGTGATGCAAATTGTCTCCGCGCTCATCAACATCGCCGCACTGCTCGCGGTGTTTCTGACACTCTTTGCCCTCATTTCCGTCTTGGAGCGAAAGATTCTTGGACGCATCCAAAATCGCTATGGACCAAATCGCGTCGGTCCTTTTGGACTTTTTCAGCCAGTGGCGGACGGGATCAAGATGTTGATCAAGGAAGACATCGTCCCTGCGCGCGCCGACAAGGTTGTGCATTTCCTTGCGCCGATTCTCATCGCGGCGACCGCAATTCTCACCCTCGGAGTGATCCCGTACGGCCGGAACATGACACCGTTCGCGATCGATGGCGGCATCTTATTCTTCTTCGCCATCGGTTCTACCACGGAGCTGGCGGTTTTCATGGCCGGCTGGGGCAGCAACAATAAATTTTCCATGCTCGGCGCCATGCGCGCGATCGCACAGATGATCAGCTACGAATTACCTCTCATTATCACTGTTCTCCCGGTGGTGATGGTTGTTGGTTCACTCTCGCCTGACGCCATCGTCGCAGCCCAGGACGGTTATTTTCTCGGGATCCTTCCGCATTGGTTCGTCATCACGCCGTGGGGCGCGACCGCATTCATTTTGTTTTTCGTTTCTGGCCTGGTCGAATCGAATCGCACCCCCTTTGACGTCCCCGAAGGCGAGTCGGAAATCGTGGCCGGTCACATGACCGAATATTCTGGTTTCAAGTACGCGACATTTTTCATGGCTGAATATTTTGGGATGTTCGCGATCAGCGGTCTGGCTGTGACTTTGTTTCTCGGCGGCTGGCATGCGCCTATGGCTCCGCTTCAGCTTATTCCGTCGTACTTTTGGTTTTTCGCCAAACTGGCCTCGCTGCTATTGGTTTATATCTGGGTTCGCGGAACGCTACCACGCACTCGGGTGGATCAGATCATGAACTTCGCCTGGAAGTTCATGCTGCCGATGTCCTTTACCTGCATTCTTTCCGCCGCCATATGGCATTACCAGGGGCGCGGAATGGCTGGATGGCTTTGGTCGCTTGCTGTGATCGCGGTTGTTTATCTCGTATTGTCGCGCCTACTCGACACGCGAAAGAGATTCGCCCCTCGCACCTATCGCTTCGCCGAATGAGCAGCGTGGCCTTCGTCATTATCGCCATATTGACTCTCGCGGCCGCGATTGCTGCCGCCTCGCTTTCCAAACTCATTCATGCCGCGCTCAGCCTGGCCGTGGCATTTGTCGGTGTCGCCGCCTTCTATTTCCTGCTCGGGGCCGAGTTTGTCGGACTCGTACAAGTGTTCGTTTATGTCGGCGCCGTCGCTGTGTTGATCGTATTCACGATTCTGCTGACGCGACGCGATGCGATCGCACCTGAACGTTTCAATTGGGCCGGGATTGTCATCGCCCTGGCTGTCTTCGGTGGGCTGATCTGGGCGATTTACAAGACGCCGGCGATTTCGACCGTCGCGACACCGATCGAACCGCTCACGGTCAAGCGAATCGGCCAGGTATTGATGGTCGATTACGTCTGGCCGCTGCAATGCGTCGGGCTGCTGCTGACCGCTGCACTGCTCGGTGCGCTTATTCTCGTGATGGAGGAAAAGAGGTGAACCACCGATTCGCTGCACGGGTAGCGCACGCGTCTCGCGTGTTGGTTTCGGCGTCTCGCCGAAAGTCTTTCAGAAATGTTCGCGACTGCGAGGACGCGATCGCCAGCACGCGAGACGCGTGCGCTACCCAATTTGTAAGGCCTCGGCCATGACCCCGACGCTCCAATTCTTCCTCATTATTTCGGCCACGTTGTTCAGCATTGGTCTCATCGCCGCGCTCAGTCGCCGTCACGCCATCTTCATTCTGATTGGCATCGAGATGATGCTAGCCGCCGCCAACCTGAATTTCATTGCCTTTTGGCGGTTTGCTCCTAATCCGCAGCAACCTACCGGAGTCATGATCGCAATCTTTTCCATCGCGATCGCCGCGGCAGAGGCGGCTGTTGGTCTGGCCCTAGTGATCGCGATTTATCGACATTTTCGAACGACCAATGTCGATCAACTCAATCAGCTCAAAGGATGATTCGGTGGGTCGTCGCTAATCTTTGGCTGATTCCCGCAGCCCCTCTCGCGGTTTCTCTGCTCATCTTCGCCCGCTCGAGCTCACGGCGCGGCAGTGCTGCGGCGCTCGCGATCGCCGGCCAGGTCATCGCGTTCGCGTTTGCCAGCTCCGCTTTCCTGCCAACGCTGCAAACACCTGGCTACCGAGTAGTCCACAATTTCATCTGGTTCACGTTTGGCGATCAACCGCTGCGCATCGGTTGGATCCTCGATCCTCTCGCCACGGTCATGCTGGTGATGATCACACTGGTCGGTCTCTGCATTTTTGTCTTCAGCGTCGGCTACATGGCAGACGACAAGAATTTTACTCGGTTCTTTTCCTATCTGTCGTTTTTCTCCGCCGCGATGCTCGGCTTGGTTATCGCCAACAGCCTGCTCCTTCTCTTCGTCTGCTGGGAGCTGGTCGGGCTCGCCTCTTACTTGCTCATTGGATTCTGGATCGAGCGGCCAAGCGCGGCCGCCGCCGCAAAAAAAGCGTTCATCACTACACGCATCGGCGACATTGGATTCTTCCTCGGCATTCTCTGGCTCTACGGTCGAACCGGGACGCTGGTCTTCTACGATGCAAGCAACGGCTGCCTTGAAAACACCGGCCTTGTTGCCCTTGGCGGAAGCGCCACCTTTATTGCGCTGCTGATTTTCTGCGGCGCCATCGGCAAATCCGGACAATTCCCACTCCACGTCTGGTTACCGGATGCCATGGAAGGCCCGACGCCAGTGAGCGCATTGATCCATGCCGCCACCATGGTAGCTGCCGGCGTATTTCTGGTTGCGCGCGTTTATCCGCTCTTCACCTTCGGTGCGATTAATGGCGTCACGCCGTCGCTGACCGTGGTCGTGTGGACCGGCGTGATCACCGCCTTGATGGCGTCGCTCATCGCACTCGCGCAATTCGACATCAAACGCATTCTCGCCTATTCCACCGTCTCTCAGCTGGGATTGATGATGGTCTCCCTCGGCGTCGGTGGTGTTGCTGCCGGCATCATGCACCTGATCGCGCACGGCTTCTTCAAAGCGCTCCTGTTCCTCGGCGCCGGCTCGATCATTCACGGATGTCATCACGAACAGGACATCCGCAAGATGGGCGGGCTCCGCTGGCTGATGCCGATTACCTTCCTGACTTACGTCATCGGCATGATGAACCTCAGCGGTGTTCCCCTTTTCTTTTCCGGTGCGTGGACGAAAGAGGAAATCCTGCACGCGACTGGGCATTGGTCTGCGTCGCACCTGCCTCATTACCTCATGCTCGCCGGTGTTGTACTGACCGCCCTCTACATGATTCGGCAGATCATCTACGTCTTTTTCGGCAAACAGCGGAGCGCGTCAGAGCATGCCCACGAAAGCCCATCTGTGATGACCATCCCGCTGATCGCGCTCGCAGCTTCCTCCATTCTTTTCAGCATCGTGGCTACTCCGGCCTGGCCGTGGCTGCATGCCTATCTCAGCGGAGAGTCTGCGCACTTTGACTTATCCTTGCTTGTTCAGCCGATGCTTTTTGTTTCGGCCGCGCTTGTTTTCGGCGGCATCCTCTTTGGCATCTTTATTTATCGCAAGGTCGATGAGACGGATCCGCTCGCGCAAGCGCAGCCTGCGTTATTCGAATTTCTTCAGAACAAAATGTGGCTGGACGAATTCTATCGCTCGACGGTTGTCGCCCTGAGCCGAATGGCTGCGCGTATGTCCGATCTGCTCGACCGCTATTTCTGGGACGGTCTGGTGCGCGCCTTCGCGGGTGTGGGCCAGCTCTTCGGAATGGTCACAGCTAACTTCGATGAACGCGGCATTAATGCCGGAGTGGACGAAACTACTGCGGGCACTCGTGCCCTTGGCCGCGTGATGTCGGCCTGGCATTCGGGACAAGTGCAAACCTATTTGGGGGTCATCGCCGTTGGCATGCTCGCCCTGTTGATCCTTTACGCATGGCTCACCTGATCACGGCTCTCATTCTGCTTCCGCTTGCTGGCGCTTTTTTCATCAGCATTGTGCCGCGGAATTACGCCCGCCCATTTGCGCTGGGATTCAATGCGCTGAGTGCCGTTATCGCCTTGGCCTTGTGGCAAAACTTCGATACCGCCGGAGCCGGCCTTCAATTGGTCGAACGCCATGCCTGGATTCCAGCCATTGGCGCTGAATATCTCGTCGGCATTGACGGTTTGAGTCTGCTCCTTGTCCTCCTGACCTCGCTCATTTTCCCATTCGCATTTCTCGCGCAACGAATGGATCGCGGGTTCTGCGCGCTCATGCTGGTAATGCAATTCGCGCTCTACGGCACCTTCACTGCCCAAAATTTTGTTCTTTGGTTCCTGTTCTACGAAATGAGTCTGATTCCCGCATTCCTGCTCATAAAAATCTGGGGCGGAGAAAATCGCGATCGCGCCGCGACCAAGTTTTTCCTCTACACCTTCATGGGCAGTGTCCCGATGCTGCTCGCTTTTCTCGGAATCTATTTCGCCAAAGGCACCTTCGATTTCGCGGCCCTGGCGAATCTAGGAAAAACCGGACTAGTCACAGGTAACTTTGGGTGGCTCGCCTTTGCCGGAATCTTTCTCGGCCTCGCGGTGAAAGTGCCACTTTATCCATTCCATACCTGGCTGCCCGACGCCTACGAAACCGCCCCTACCGGCGTCTCGATGGTATTGACAGGGGTGCTTTCGAAAATGGGGGTCTATGGATTCGTTCGCCTGCTCCTCCCGCTCTTTCCGAACGAAATACGAATTCTTGCCCCATGGCTGCTTGGGTTAGCCGTCTGCTCGATCGTCTTTGCCGCCCTCGCGGCCTGGGCCCAGTCCGACCTCAAACGGATGGTTGCCTATCTCTCGGTGAACCATCTCGGCTATTGCATGCTTGGTCTCTTTGCCGTAACGGCCACCGGCGTTCGACCGTTGCCTGAGATGCAGGCAGCTTTGAGCGGCGTCTTCCTGCAAATTTTCAACCACGGCATCACCGCCGCCGCGCTGTTTTACTTCGTCGGATTACTCGAGCAGCGCCGCGGCTTGCGCGGGATCGACGATTTCGGCGGACTGATGCAACGCACTCCGTTGCTCTGCGGCTGGATGAGCGTTGCCATGTTTTCCTCGCTTGGTCTTCCCGGGCTAAATGGGTTCATCGGCGAGTTCTTAATCTTCAAAGGCTCCTTTGCCGTGGCTGCTTCTTTCACCGCTGTTGCAGCGCTCGGTCTTCTGGTTACCGCGATCGTTTTCATGCGCGCCATGCAAGCGCTCTTCAGCGGTCCATTGGCAGAAAGTTGCAGTGCATTTTCCGATCTGCGAGCAAACGAGAAATGGACAGTAGTTCCTGTCGCCTTACTGATGTTCGCTATCGGCATCGCGCCCCAATTCATTCTCAACATCTTTAACGCGACCGTCATTCAGATGGCGCGGTTGTTCGCCTGAAGGGGTTGGAATGAGCAAGGAAATTGTTCCAGTCGAGCGGATCGCGCAACGCATCCTGTATTTGCGCGGGCAAAAGGTGCTGCTCGATCGTGATCTTGCGGCCCTCTATGGCGTAGAAACGCGGGCTCTGAATCAAGCGGTGAAACGGAATGCCGATCGTTTCCCGGGGGACTTCGCTTTTCTGCTCTCTCGCCAGGAGATAGGAAGGATATCACAAACTGTGATATCCCAACGCGGGCTAAAGTTTTCTCAACGGGTCCGCGCGTTTACGGAACAAGGCGTGGCTATGCTCTCAAGCGTCTTAAATAGCGAGCGAGCAGTGAAGGTGAATATCGCGATCATGCGCGCTTTCGTAAAACTGCGCCAAACACTGGAGACAAATCGCCACCTCGCGCGAAAATTTGCCGAGCTCGAAAAACGCGTCGGTAAACACGACCAAGGTATTGACGCGATCCTCGAAGCGATTCGGCAGCTAATAGCCCCGCCCGAAAAACCTCGCCGCGAGATCGGATTTCATGTCCGGGAGACGGCGCCGCGCTATGAAAGTCGGCGGCGCGCATGATCGCCTGGACAATTTACATCACCTTCGTCGGAGCGGTCGTGCTACTCCTAATGCCGAGCGGGTTTGCCCGCTGGATCGCGCTGGCGACAGCCATCGCCGGATTGGCGATCAGCCTGGCTGCATTCTTCTGCGATGATATCGATCTCGCACATTTCAGCACCATCGTGCGTGTTCCGTGGGTGCCGATGCTCGGAATGAATTATCATCTCGCCGTCGATGGGATCAGCCTGACGCTCGCTCTCGTCACCGGTATCACAGCGGTAAGCGCGGTGCTCTTCTCTTGGGATGTCGAGCAGCGTCCCAATGAGTTCTTCTTTTGGCTACTTCTTGTGGTGGGTGGCTCTTACGGTGTTTTCCTCAGCGCCGATCTCTTTCTCCTCTTCGTTTTCTACGAGCTGGTCATTGTTCCCAAGTATTTCCTCATCGCCATCTGGGGATCGACTAACAAGGAGTACGGCGCGATGAAGCTGACTCTCTATTCTTT
>WNGI01010305.1_pt1 | contig 12172 bp, 9 predicted proteins | sample 5400621 | NCBI WGS metagenome assembly WNGI01 (sample SAMN13153374, study PRJNA577476) | soil metagenome | isolation source: 20 cm soil or saprolite under Garry oak tree replicate 1 | place: USA:California | collected 2016-06-15 | reverse complement strand
TGGAGGAGGCGCGCGGGCAGCGGGCGGGACTGGTCGTCTTCCCCGAGCTCGGCCTGACCGGCTACCTGCTCCAGGACCTCGCCTCGGAAGTCGCGATGCGCCTTGACGATCCTCGGCTCGCGGCGCTCGCCGCCGAGACCCGCGACTTGTCCGCGGTCGTCTCCTTCGTTGAGGAGTCGGGCGACCATCGGCTGTTCATCGCTGCCGCCTTGCTCGAGGACGGCGCGGTCCGGCACGTCCACCGAAAGCTGTACCTGCCGACCTACGGCCTCTTCGACGAGCGCCGGTTCTTCGCCGCCGGAGATGTGCTGCGCGCCTCCCCGTCGCGGCTCGGTGTGGGCGTCGGGCTGGTCGTATGCGAGGACTTCTGGCACCTGAGCGTGCCCGCACAGCTGGCTCTGGACAGGGCGCAGATCCTGATCAACGTGTCGTCGTCCCCCGGGCGCGATGTGGCGGCACTCAACGAGGTCGGCCTGGGGACCGCCACGTCGTGGCGCATCCTGATGCGGACGTATGCCCAGTTGACGACGAGTTTCGTGGTCTTCTGTAATCGAGTCGGGGTGGACGAGTCGATCAGCTTCTGGGGTGGCTCGGAAGTCATTGCGCCCAGCGGTCGGCCGCTCTTCAGCGCCCCTCTCTATGACGAGGGCCTGTACCTCGTCGACGTGGATCTCGCCGACGTGCGCCGCGAGCGGATCGCTCTGCCCCTGCTCCGGGACGAGCGGCCCGAGCTGCAGGCGCGCGAGCTCGAGCGGATCATCTCGGAGCGAGCCGGCCTGGCCTCCGACTCGACCGGCCAGGACGGCGCACGCCCGGGCCTGAACGTGACGTCCGCGCCGAGGTCGAGTCCGTCACGGCAGGAGCGCCGAAGGGGGACCCGTGGGCGAGAGGGCGCCCAGTGACCGCACGGGAGCAGGGGAACATAAGTTCGCCTGGCACGCGGGAGGCTTCTGGCGAGGGGGCGCCCTTCGAGCTCCCGGCCGAGCTGGCGATCGACACCGAGGTGGCTCGTCGCGTCATCATAGGGTTCATTCGCGGCCAGCTTCTTCAGGCGGGCTTCGAGCGGGCCCTGGTCGGCCTGTCGGGCGGTATCGACTCGGCGCTGGTGGCGTACCTGACCGCCGAGGCCATCGGTCCCGAGCGGCTCCTAGCCGTCCTGATGCCATATCGCAGCTCGGCGCCCGAGTCGCGGGCCGATGCGACGACGGTCGTCACCGCGCTCGGCTGTGCCTCGACCCTGGTCGACATCAGCCCCATGGTCGACGGCTACTTCTCGACGTTTCCCGACGGGGACCAGGTGAGGCGCGGCAACTACATGGCGCGTACGCGCATGGCCGTCCTGTACGACCACTCCGTCACCTGGCGCGGACTTGTCGTCGGCACCGGCAACAAGACCGAGACGCTGATCGGCTACACGACTCTGTTCGGCGACTCGGCGTGCGCGTTCAATCCGATCGGCGACCTGTACAAGAGCCAGGTCCGGCAGATGGCCGTCGCGATGGGTGTTCCCGAACCCATCATCCGCAAGGCGCCCTCGGCCGACCTGTGGGCGGGCCAGACGGACGAATCGGAGGGCGGGTTCAGCTATCCCGAGCTCGATCGGTTGCTGTACTGGCTGGTCGACAAACGGCGTTCCACCGACGAACTGGCGGCCCTCGGCTTCGAACGCTCGATGGTCGAGCGGGTCGAGCGAATGGTCGCCGGCGCCGAGTTCAAACGGCAGGTACCGCCAGTTGCCAAGCTCGGGCCGCGGACGGCCGGCATCGACTACCTGTACCCGCGGCGGCGGCCGGGCTCTTCCCGAGAATCGTGACGCGCGGGGGGGGACCGCCCGCGAGGGGCGGGCAGCCCACGCTGGGCGGGCGGCTATTCGTCGTCGCGACTCCCATTGGAAATCTCGGGGACGTCACATACCGCGCCGTCGATGTGCTGCGGAGGGTGCCGCTGGTCGCGGCCGAGGACACTCGACTGACGCGGCGCCTTCTGAACCGCTACGAGGTCGCGACCCGAGCGGTGAGCTACCACGCCCGGAACGCCGCCGCTCGGGCGCCTGAGCTTCTGGACCATCTCCGATCCGGTGCCGACCTGGCCGTGGTGACGGACGCCGGCACCCCGGGCGTGAGCGATCCCGGCGAAGACCTGGTCAGGGCATGGGCGGCCGAGGGCGGCGACGTGATCCCGATCCCGGGCGCCTCGGCGGTTCTCGCCGCCGCGGCTGCGAGCGGCGTCGCCGGCCCACGCTGGTCGTTCGAAGGCTTCCTCCCTCGGAGCGGCCGAGAGCGACGGGTCCGCCTCGCCCGGATCGCCGCCGACGATCGGGCGACGATCCTCTTCGAGGCACCAAGTCGCGTCGGCGCCACGCTCCATGACCTGGCCTTCGCGTGCGATGCCGGCCGGGGCGCAGCCGTCTGCCGGGAGCTCACCAAGCTGCACGAGGAGATTCGTCGCGGAACGTTGGGCGACCTCGCTCGCGCGGCCGCGTCGGAAGAGATCCCGGCCCGCGGCGAGTTCGTCGTGGTCGTGGGACCGGCCGCGGTGGCCGGCGCGAGCAGGCAGGCGCCACAGGCCGCTGAGCTCGAGGCGGCCCGCGAACAGATAGCTCGCCTGCGGGCCTCAGGCATTCCACGCGGCGAGGCCACGCGACAGGTTGCAGCCGCAACCGGCCTGCCGCGCCGGCACCTGTACCGGGAACGCAACGAGTGAGGTGCCGACCGGCGGCGAGGAGGGGGAGGTACTCGCCGCCGGCCCGTGGGGGTAGGAAAGCTGGTCAGGCCGCCTCGGCGTCGGAGCCTTCGTCGCTGGGTTCGCTCTCGGCGCGCGCTCGAAGCCTCACTCAGTGCGCCGGCCTGGATGGCGAGCGCATCAGCGGCAGTTTCGGCTTCGTAGTCCTTCTTCTTACGGCCCGAGAGCATCTCGACGTTGGACGCGACGACTTCGGTCTTCCAATGTCGCTGTCCCCGGTCGTCATCCCACGAGCGGGTCTGGATGCGACCCTCGATCGCGACCTGCTGGCCCTTGCCGAGATACTGTCCGCAGATCTCCGCCAGCCGGTCCCAGGTGACCACGTTGTGGTATTCCGCCCGCTCCTTGCCGTTGGCTGCGTACTCGTTCGTGGCAATGCCGAACTGGGTGACGTTCTTGCCGCTCGCCAGGCTGCGCATCTCGGGGTCGCGCGTGAGGCGTCCGGTCAACAGGACCTTGTTCACGGTCCATTCTCCTTCCCGGTCGGCCGACGGGAATCGGGCCGACCCTGCGTCCGGCGGGACGTCGCACGGCGGGCGGCGGAAGTGGGAAAGCCGGCCCCGGCGGTCGGACCACGAACGGACGGCGGATCGGCGATTTCGGCGATCCCGCGGTCGGCGGTCGGCGGTCGGCGAGGCCGGCGTGGCTGGCGGGCCAGGCAGAACCTAGCAGGGACCTCTGCACGGCGGTGTGCCCGCCCCGCACCGGCCCCTTATCGCCGCGTTAACTCCTGGCGCCTCGCCCGGTCTGTCACGCTCACAAGCTCCTGCAACTCAGCCGGCCGAGGCCTGTGGCTCGTCGGACGTAGGTCCCAATCCGGGATCGGGTGCCGGCTCCCGCCGAGTTCGGCGCTTGCGTGCGGGAGTCACCGTCCGCGCCCGTTCGGCGGCCGCGGCGGTGAAGGGCGTCGGATGCAGGCTCAGTCCGGCCAACAGGGCGAGCGCCGGATCGGCGGACGGCGCGTGCCGGGCGAACAGGTCGCAGAACAGGCCGACGAGGTCTGGATCGAACTGCGTCCCGGCATGTCGGCGGAGCTCGTTGATCGCCTGATCGTGGTTGATCGCTCGCTTGTACGGCCGGTCGTGGATCATGGCGTCGTACGCATCGGCGATCGCCACGATGCGCGCTCCCAGCGGGATGTCGTTGCCCCGGATGCCGTACGGATAGCCGTGCCCCGCGAAGCGCTCGTGGTGGTGAAGGATGATCGGGACGGCGTCCTTCAGTGCGCCGGCCTGCTCCAGGATGACCTGGCCTATGCGCGGATGCTGCACGACCGAGCGCCACTCGCTGGAGGTGAGGGGCGAGGGCTTCTCGAGGATGTCCTCCGGGATCGCCACCTTGCCGACGTCGTGCAGCAAGGCGGCAACGCGAATCCGGTCGGTCTCCGCCTCGGGCAGATCGAGGTGGCGAGCCATCGCGACCACAATCGAGGCGATCAGCGCAGAAGGCTGGCCGCGATAGTGGGGCAGTGGAGTGATCATCGACGTCAGGGAGGCGGTGGCCGCCTCCCGAGCGGCGCGCCCGATCTCCTGCGCCCGCGCCCGTCCGGCCGTGGAAATCGGTGCCCTCGGGATCCGTGCGTCGTCGTCGGGTTCTGCAAAGACATAGGTCTGGTTGCGACCGAGTGACTTCGCGCTGTACATCGCTGCGTCGGCGTCGCGGACGAGCTCGTCGAAGCGTAGGGCCTTGCCGAGGCCGCCTGCGATGCCGATCGACACCGTCACGCTCAGAGCCGGGTTGCCCTCGACGGCGAAGCGCTCGCGCTGCACGAGGAGGCGCAGCTTCTCGGCGAGTACCGCCGCGTCGTCGACCTGAGTCTCGGTGAGCATGAGCATGAATTCTTCGCCGCCATACCGCCCGATCGCGTCTGTGCTGCGAAGGTTGGAGCGGATGACCTGCGCCACACCCCGCAGGACCATGTCGCCGGCGGCGTGACCGTACGTGTCGTTGACGGCCTTGAAGTGGTCGATGTCGACGAACGCGAGCGAGAATGGCCGGTCATAACGGCTCGACCGCTCGACTTCCGTGAACAGGGCGTTCACGATGACGGCGCGGTTGCTGACCCCCGTGAGGCGGTCGACGGTGGCGGCGTCGGTCGTCTCGGCCAGCGCCTGGGCGATGCCGTTGATGGACTTCGCGAGACGCCCCTCGACTCCCAGGCTCGAGGTCTTGACGCGAACCGACAGGTCTCCCTTGGCGACCCGTTCTGCGGCGCGCACGAGACGGCGAAGTCGCCACTGGAGGAACAGCCACGCGACGAGGGCGGTGCTCGAGGCGCCGATGGCGGCCGCGACGAGGATCCGCGCTGTCGCGTCGGACAGCGGATCGAGGGGCCGCACGAGCGCGCCCGGGGCGACGAAGTTGGCAATCAGGAGGGCCAGGGGAGCGAGCAGGCCCAATCCCCCGAGAAAGCGGGTCACGTCCAGAGCGTAGTCGCGAAGGACGCCCGTATCGGCTAGCCGAAGGTACTGGCTGGCGCTGGCGAACGTCGAGCGGCGACCGTTTGATGTCGCTGCCCGCGTCGGGCGAGCCACGAGCGCCCCGAGCCAAGCGTGCCGCCTTGAGTCGGAGGCCTGCCGCGGGTCCTTCCCGCGCTGCTATACTCCCGGCCGTCGCCCAACCCCCGCATCGGAGATCGCGCGATTGGCCCAGGAAGGCGCCGCGTTCGGCCCGTGAGACGGACGAGCACCTTCGACCAGCCCAGGTACCGCAGCGGCGGCACAAGGGCGGAGTGTATCCCGGTCCCAGACCGCAAGGTCGGGGCCTTTTTCATGGCCCGCCGTCGATCTCAAAGCACCACCGCCGATGCAGGCGCACCCGGGCGCTATTCGCCAACCTGGCATCGTCCTGGCTGGTACAGCGAGCCACAGTCGGGGCGACAACCCCCCGCACCGGCGAGCTTGTGCCCGCCTGTACCAGTCGGAACGGTGAGATGGGCTGATTCCAGGGATAAGGTCATCCTGTGTGATCGCTCGTCCCGGGTTATGGATGCCGGCTACCCTCGGCGCATCAGCCAGGCCGATAGCCGGCATGGCAGCGCAACAACCCGGCACCGGGAAGCAGGTATCTCGAGGCTCGCACCACGCCAAGCCGGCCAAATGGCCGGGTGCGGGGGCGCCTGACGATGCCGGCCACCGTGATCGTCGGGCTTCAATGGGGCGACGAGGGCAAGGGCAAGACCACCGACTTCCTGGCCGAGCAGGTGGCCATGGTCGTGCGCTACCAGGGCGGCGACAACGCCGGCCACACCGTCCAGTCGGGAAGCGAGGTGTTCAAGCTCCACCTCGTGCCCTCCGGCGTTCTCTATCCCCACATCAGCTGCGTCATCGGCCCCGGCGTCGTGGTCAACCCCGACACGCTGATCCGCGAGCTCGACACGCTGGCCGCGCGCGGCATCGAAACCGCGGCGGTGCGGGTCAGCCGCAACTCTCACGTGATCATGCCCTACCACCTGGCCCTCGACCGGGCGATGGAGGCCCGGCTGGCCGGGGACGCCGTGGGCACCACGCATCGCGGCATCGGCCCGGCCTACGCGGATCGGGCATGGCGGGTCGGTGTCCGCATGGAGGACCTCCTCGACTCTGCCGTCTTACGCGAAAAGCTCGAGCGGCTGGTGCCCGACCGGAACAGCCTGCTGGCGGCCATTGGCAGCGAGGAGCGCTTCGAGAACGACGCCCTGGTCGAGCTCGCAGCGGGTTGGGGAAGCCGGTTGACGCGCCACCTGGCCGACACCACGTGGCTCGTCCAGGATGCCCTCCGCCGCGGGGATCACGTCCTCCTGGAGGGTGCCCAGGGCACGTTGCTCGATCTCGATCACGGGAGCTACCCCTTCGTCACCTCGTCCAATCCGATCGCCGGTGGCGCCTGCACCGGAGGAGGCATCGGCCCTCTCCAGGTGGACGAGGTCATCGGCGTGATGAAGGCGTACTCCACGCGCGTTGGTGCCGGACCCTTCCCGACCGAGCTGAAGGACTCCATCGGCGAGGGGATCGCTGGTCGCGGCCGCGAGGTGGGCACCACGACCGGGCGGCCCCGCAGGGTGGGCTGGTTCGACGCCGTGCCACTGCGCTATGCGGTGGCGGTGAACTCGGTCAGCGCGATCATGCTCAACAAGCTCGACATCCTGAGTGGAATCCCGGAGCTGTGCCTCTGCGTGGCCTATCAGATCGACGGCCGCCGCGTCGAGTCGTGGCCGTCCTCGGCCGAGCTGCTGGCACGCGCCCAGCCGATCTACGAGACGTTCCCCGGCTGGGCCGAGGATCTTCACGGGGTCAGGGCGCTGGCCGACCTGCCCGAGAATGCGCGACGCTACGTCTCCGCTCTCGAAGAGCACGCCGGGGTGCCGATCGTCCTCGTTTCGGTTGGCCCTGAGCGCACGCAGACGATCGAGCGTGCCTACCGCCCGATGCGCCGCCGGGTGACGCCTACCCCGGTGGGCCTTGCGTGAGGCCCCTGGAATGAGCCTGCCCGTGATGCCGACGCGCATCCTCATCGTCGGCGGCGGAGGCCGCGAGCACGCGCTGGCCTGGAAGCTCGCGCACGAGCCCGGGGTCAACCGTGTGGTCGTTGCGCCGGGGTCCGACGGGATCGCCACCGAGCCGCGGGTCAGCGTCGTGCCCGAGGCGGATCCGTTCGACGCGCAGGGGCTGGTCGAAATCGCCCGGGGTCACTCCGTCGAGCTCGCCGTGGTCGGCCCGGAGGCCGCGCTGGCGGCCGGCGTCGCCGATGCCCTCAATCGGGCTGGCGTGCCCACATTCGGGCCGTCGCGTGAGGCCGCACGGATCGAATCGTCCAAGGCCTTCTGCCACGAGATCGCTCTGGCGGCCGGGGTCCCGATGGCTCGCGGCTCGGCATTTACAGACCTCGAGCCGGCACGCCGCTTCGCCGCCCAGCTCGTGGGCGCTGGCGGCGGGATCGTCATCAAGGCCGACGGACTGGCAGCGGGCAAGGGGGTCTTCGTGTGCGACGACCTGTCGTCCGCCGAGGACGCGCTTCGCGCGCTGCTGGCGCCCGGCAGCTCTGAGGGGGTCGTGATCGAGGAGCGGCTGTTCGGTCGCGAGGCGAGTCTGATCGTGCTTGCCGACGGCCATGCTGCCCTGGCTCTGCCCGCAGCGCGTGACCACAAGCGGCTGGCCGATGGCGACGTCGGCCCGAACACCGGCGGCATGGGTGCGTACTCGCCCGTGCCGGACCTGGCTGACGAGCTCGTCGAAGAGATCGTCGGAAGCATCCATCTACCGGCCCTCGCGGAGCTGGCCCGCCGCGGCTCCCCGTTCCGCGGCGCGCTGTACGCCGGTCTGATGCTGACGCAGGACGGACCCGTGCTGCTCGAGTTCAACGCCCGCTTCGGCGATCCTGAGACGCAGGTGATCCTGCCCCGGCTGGCCGGGGCCATCGGGCCGTTGCTCCTCGCGTCGGCTCGCGGGCAGCTGGCCTCCGCAGCCGTGGCCCTTGGCCTGAGCGGTCGAACGGCGACGCTGCCAACGACCCGCTCCGCCGCCGTCGGAATCGTCCTCGCGTCGGCTGGCTATCCCGAAGGATCTCGCGCCGGCGATGGCATCGACGGTCTGGCCGAGGCTGCCGACACGCCCGCGCTCCTCTTCCATGCCGGGACGCAGCGGGACGAATCGGGCGGCTTTCGAACGAGGGGTGGTCGGGTGCTGACCGTCGTCGGCGAGGGCCCGGACCTCGCAGCGGCTCGGGCCCTCGCTGAGCGCGCCGCCGACGCGATCTCGTTCCAGGGCCTGCAGCGCCGCCACGACATCGCGGCCGACGTGCCCCAGCCGGTCGGGATCGGACGATGATCCCCCGCTACACGCTGCCGGAGATGGGCGCGCTCTGGACGGACGAAGCACGCTTCGAGCAGATGCTCCGCGTTGAGATCGCCGTCGCACGCGCAGGGGCGCGGCGCGGCGTCGTGCCGGCCGAGGCGCTTGCTGCTATCGAGGGACGCGCCCGGGTGGACGTCCGGCGCATCGCCGAGATCGAGAAGACGACCGACCACGACGTGATCGCGTTCGTGTCGCAGCTCGCCGAGGCGGTCGGTCCCGAGGGCCGCTTCCTCCACCTGGGACTGACCAGCAGCGACGTCGTTGACACGGCCCTCGCGCTGCAGCTGAAGATGGCCGGGGAGCGGCTGCTGGCTGATTGCGACGCGCTCCTCGCCGCCCTCGTGCGGCGGGCCCGCGCCGAGGCCGACACCCTCATGATGGGCCGCACGCACAGCGTTCACGCGGAGCCGATCACGTTCGGTCTGAAGCTTGCGGGCTGGGCGTTCGAGCTCGACCGCGACCGCCGCCGGCTCGCGGTGGCCGTCGACGAAGTGGCGACGGGCAAGATCTCCGGCCCCGTCGGGACGTACAGCCACCTGCCGCCTGACCTCGAGGCGGAAGTCCTGGCGGACCTCGGCCTGCACGCCGACCCCGTCTCGACGCAGATCGTCCAGCGCGATCGCCATGCCGCGCTGCTTGCCACGATCGCGATCACCGGCGGCTCCCTGGAGCGGTTCGCGACCGAGATCCGGAACCTCCAGCACACCGAGATCGGGGAGGTGCAGGAGCCGTTCGCGGCCGGCCAGAAGGGGTCCTCGGCGATGCCCCACAAGCGCAACCCGATCCTGTCGGAGCGCATTGCCGGCCTGGCCCGCCTTCTCCGCGGCTACACGCAGACGGCGCTCGAGAACCAGCCACTCTGGCACGAGCGCGACATCAGCCATTCCTCGGCCGAACGGGTGATCTTCCCCGACGCGACGATCCTGCTCGACTACATGCTCGTGAAGATGACCGGCCTGATCGATGGCCTGGTGGTCCGCAGCGAGCGGATGCGCGAGAACATCGAGCGGGGCCTCGGTCTGCACGCGAGCTCCCGCGTCCTGACGACCCTCGTCGGGGACGGCCGGCTGCCACGCGACGAGGCGTACGCGATCGTTCAGCGCGCGGCGCTTCGGGCGGCCGACGAGCGCAAGTCCCTGCGCGAGCTCCTGGCCGTGGATCCGGCAGTGGCACGACACCTGTCGCTCCAGCAGCTCGATGCGTGTTTCGACGATGCCGCTGGACTGCGCCACGTCTCGTCCGTGATCGCGCGTCTCGACCAGCTGGAGGCTCGTGCCCGTGTCGCCCGCTAGCCTCTTCGAACGCTCGGGCAAGGTCCGCGACCTCTACACGATCGATTCGGAGCGGCTCCTGCTCGTGGCTTCGGACCGGCTGTCGGCCTTCGACGTGGTGCTGCCGACGCCCATCCCGGACAAGGGGCGCGTGCTTACCGGCCTGTCCCGGTTCTGGTTCGCGGAGACACGATCGATCGTCCCCAACCACCTCCTGGGAGTCGACCTGGCGGGCATTCCGTCCGACGCGCAACCCATGGCCGATCCGGCTGAGCTGCGCGGGCGCCTGATGATCTGCCGCCGAGCAGGGGTGCTGCCCTTCGAATGCATCGTGCGCGGCTTCCTGGCGGGTTCCGGCTGGAAGGCGTACAGGGAGACGGGTGTGCTGTGCGGCATCGCCTTGCCCGAGGGCCTCCGCGAGAGCGAGCGCCTGCCCGAGCCGATCTTCACCCCCTCGACCAAGGCTGACGGTGGGGCGCACGACGAGAATGTGCCGTTCGCGACGGTTGCGGCCGATCTCGGCGACGCCCTCGCCGATCAGGTCCGCGACGTGTCCCTGGCGCTGTACCGCCACGGGGCGGAGGTCGCCGAGCGGGCCGGGATGCTGCTCGCCGATACGAAGTTCGAATTCGGGCTCGACCCGACGACCGGCGAGCTGCTCCTGGTGGACGAGGTGCTGACGCCCGACTCTTCGCGGCTCTGGGACGCTGCCACGTACACGGCCGGCGGTCCTCAGCCCAGCTATGACAAGCAGTTCGTACGGGACTGGCTCGAGAGGGAGGGCTGGAACAAGACGTACCCGGGCCCGGAGCTGCCGGCGGCGATCGTCGAGGGCACCCGGGAGCGCTACGTGACCGCCTTCGAGCGGATCGCGAGCGCCAGCTTCGACCGTTACCTGCGCGAGGATGTGGTCGCCGCATGAGCCCGACCACGAGCTTCCGATTCGCGGTCAACGTGACGCCGAAGCCCGGGATCCTCGATCCGCAGGGTCGAGCCGTCGAGGGCAGCCTCGGCCACCTCGGCCTGTCGGGGATCCACGACGTCCGGGTCGGCCGCCGAGTCGAGCTCACCGTCGAGGCGGCCGGCGAAGCCGCGGCACGCGAGGTTGTCGAGCGGCTGGCGTCGGAGCTCCTCTCCAACCCGTTGATCGAGGCATACGAGGTCGAAGCGATCGGGGCGGCATCCTCCGCGCGGGGCGACGGCGCGGTGCGAGAGGCCAGGGCGTGACCGTTCGCGTTGGGGTGGTCACCTTTCCCGGCTCGAATCGTGACGCGGATGCGATGGCGGCGCTGGCCCTGGCCGGTGCCGAACCGGTCGCCCTGTGGCACGAATCGCCCGACCTTCAGGGGGTGTCCGCGGTGATTCTGCCCGGCGGTTTCGCGTACGGCGACTATCTCCGCGCCGGTGTCATCGCCCGCTTCAGCCCGGTCATGCGCGCGGTCTCAGCCTTTGCGGAGCACGGCGGGCTCGTTCTGGGCATCTGCAACGGGTTCCAGGTGCTGGCGGAGGCTGGCCTCGGCCGAGCGGCGCGACACACCGTTCACTCGGGCGATCCCCGACCGCCATCCGCTGCGCATGCCGGTTGCTCATGGCGAAGGCTGCTACTACGCCGACGAGGCCACCCTGGCGGAGCTCGAGGCCGGCGGCGGAGTCCTCTTCCGCTACGCGCGCGAGGACGGAACGCCTGCCTGGGCGGCCGACGACCAGGCCAATCCGAATGGCTCGCTGCGAGGAATCGCCGGCGTGATCAGCACGCGCGGCAACGTGGCCGGCCTCATGCCGCACCCGGAGACGGCAGTCGAGGCCGCCCTGGGTTCTGACGACGGGCTGCTGATCATCCGGTCGCTCGTCGAGAGCGCCGCCGAGCGCGCCGCGGCCGGCGGCCCGGCACTGGTCGGTGGGCCGGCGCTGGTCGGGGCCCGATGACCGCGCTGGAAGAGCGGCCGGAGGTGGCCGATCTCGGGCTCCATCGGCAGCTTGGGCTGACCGACGAGGAGCTCGATGCGATCCGCTCCAGGCTCGGACGCGATCCCAACGACCTGGAGCTCGCGATGTTCAGTGTCATGTGGAGCGAGCACTGCTCGTACAAGAGCTCCCGCCCGTTGCTGCGTACATTGCCGACGAGCGGCGCGGGCGTCTTAGCCGGGCCCGGCGAGAACGCGGGCGTGATCTCGATCGGCGACGGGCTCGCGGTCGCTTTCAAGATCGAATCGCACAATCATCCCTCGGCCATCGAGCCGTACCAGGGCGCGGCAACCGGGGTGGGTGGCATCCTGAGAGACATCTTCACGATGGGCGCCCGGCCGATAGCCGTGCTCGATGCCATTC
>WNGI01004743.1_pt1 | contig 12172 bp, 11 predicted proteins | sample 5400621 | NCBI WGS metagenome assembly WNGI01 (sample SAMN13153374, study PRJNA577476) | soil metagenome | isolation source: 20 cm soil or saprolite under Garry oak tree replicate 1 | place: USA:California | collected 2016-06-15 | reverse complement strand
CTTCCTGTCTGCCTCGGCCGACAAGCATCTTGCATGTCGAGCCTCTCGCTTTGTTCGCCAGACTGGAAGTCCGGTGGCCGAGTCAGACAGGATGTCTAACTTCCAGGCGCTTCACACCTGTGTGTGACGGGCGTAGTGAAGCTCAACGCCTTTCGGGAGCAAACGTTTGCGTCCGCGTTGTCGCCGGCGCGCCAGCGTGGCACGGCCCGCTTTTGTCTTCATGCGGGCACGAAAACCGTGCTGACGTTTGCGTGTTCGCTTGGATGGCTGATAAGTCCGTTTCATAAAACCGAGAAATAGCTTCGGTCCGATTTAAGAGCGGTTACACTAAGAGTGGGTATAGCGTTGTCAATGTTGCTAAAGCCGACAAATTAACCGCCAATCCCGCGACTGCGGGACCAATGCACACGAATACCGCCAGGCGAACCGTGAATCGTGATTCGATGTGACGATTCACGCTTGAACGCTTCAACGCTTGGTGTCCATTCGCGGTTAAACTGTGGTGTTGATTTACGGGATTGCTAGCGCCTCCAATTTTTGAAATAAGCAGTACGAACAATGAGCGCAAATGTCATAATCGAGCCAGCAACCGAGGCTGACCTGGACGAATTGTCCGTAATGCTCGGCGAGTTGTTTACCCAGGAAAGCGACTTTCGCCCGGACAAAGAGAAACAGCTTCGCGGTTTGCGTTTGATTTTCGAACAACCCAGCCGCGGCCGGGTTTTCGTGCTTCGGCGCGACGGCGCCATTGTCGGAATGATCAACTTGCTTTTTACGATCAGCACGGCCGAAGGCGGTTTCGTCATCGTGCTCGAGGATCTGGTGGTCCACAAACAGTACCAGGGCAAGGGTTACGGCTCAAAACTTCTCCAACACGCAATTGATTTCGCGAAACAGAAAAATTTCCTTCGCGTCACGTTGCTGACCGACCGGCCCGAGAACCTGGCGCAGGAGTTTTTCCGGCGGCACGGCTTCGTCGAGTCATCCATGATCCCGATGCGCCTGTGGATCACACCGCCGAACGACCAGACGGAATAGGACGTGTAATGAGGCACCGCTGACCGGCTGCGGTAGCGGTAACCTTATTGCAGGCGAGACGCCTGCCTCTACAGTTTCCTGCCGGCAGGCGATGACGCGCTCTTATCGTCGCGACTTTTTTTATCTATCCAGGCGCTCAATTGAGGCGTGAGACGTTTTTTGAATTCCGATCGGAATTGAATTTCATCGACGGCTTTTGCAACTTCCGGCACACTCTGCGGGGGCAAATTAGTCTTTGCGTACGCCTTTAGCTCAGTCGCGTGCGATTCTTCTGAGAAGAAGTTGAACAGACTGGGCGCGTACCTGTTCGCGCCGAGCGCATCGGTCTTAGCGAGCAACGCTTTCATATTCGCCTTCGCAAAATCCCACGCGATATCCGTATGATCGCTTTCGCGCGCGACCATCGAAACGAGAAATATCGCACGGCTTGTTGGCAGCTCATCCGTGAGCGAAATAGGAAGCGTTTTCTTCACCAGCCCGGGATCGGTCGCACCTGCCAGCGCGTTGTAATAATTTTGCTTTTCTTCGACGCTCGTTGTCTTCAAACCAAGCTCGTGGAGCTGGTTCCAAATTTTCTCGTCAGCATGACGGCCAACGACCGCAAAAACTGGCGAACGCAGATCGGGCGCAAGCGATTGAGGATCGGTGAGATATTTCTCGAAACGTTCGCGACAGCCCGCGATAATTTCCGGATCGTCTAAATCTCCCAGTGCGGTGATTAGGCTCGCGCGCAAGTTTCCGGCGGCAGGCGCTTCGCTCGCTTTCGGCTCCCAGCCGAGCCTCTCAAACGTGGGCCGCAAGAGGGAGCGTGCGTAACGCTGAAACTTTTCCCGCTCCGGACTGCCAGCGAAAAGCCGGTTGAGAAAATTCAGCACGTTGATGAGCTGTTCACGCTCGGCGAGCTCGGTCGAGGCGGGCAATTTTTCCACCAATTCAAAATACAGTGAAACCGGCGCGCGATCGGCCTGGACCAGTGCCCACGCGTCGCTCAGGAGGTTGACGCGATCTTCAACACCCAAATTCGGCAGAGTCCGGAGCAATAAATTCCATGAGCGCTCGTCGTATTCGACGCGATAATTTCCAGCGCCGTTTACATTCAATTTGAGAGCCCGATCTGCGGGGATGTTTTGCAAATTGTCGGTTTTACCGGTCATCAGCAAAGTCGCAGTGGGTTCTGCGACCACCGCATAAGTTAGCGGGATTTCCCATTCCAGCGGCGGAGCGCTCTTGAAATTAATGGTGAAGCGCTCCTGCGTCAGAGAGACCTTGTCGTCTTCTTCTCGCTCGACCTTCACGACCGGAAATCCCGGTTGTTGCGTCCAAACGGCTGCGATTTTCCCGACTGGTTTCTTCGAAGCTTCCGAAAGCGCATTCCACAAGTCGGCGGTCGTGGAGTTCGAATATTTGTGCCCGGCGATATACTGACGAATTCCCTCGCGGAAAATATCTTCGCCAAGAAAACTCTCCAGCATTCGCAAAAACGACTGGCCCTTTTTGTAAGTGATATCGTCGAAGGCGCTGCTGGCTTCGGCCTCGGTGGCGATGGGCTGCTGAATTGGATGTGTTGTCGATCTTGCGTCGCCTTCCATCGCCTGCTCCCTGGCCATACCAATGCGCCGCGTGGGATCGCGCGGCAGATTTCTCCGCAGCCAAACCTCCCATTGCGGATTGAAATGCGCGGTGCACTTCGTGCCCATCCAGGAGGCGAACCCTTCGTTAAGCCACAGGTTGTCCCACCAGGCCATGGTCACGAGGTCGCCGAACCATTGATGCGCCATCTCGTGCGCGAGCACTTCATAGATGTTTTGCTTCGTCTCCGCAGAGGAATTTTTCGGATCGAATAGAAGCGCAGACTCGTAATAGGTAATGCCGCCCCAGTTTTCCATCGCGCCGCCAAAACCGCCGGGCAGAGCGATTTGATCGAGCTTCGGCAACGGATAAGGCACACCGAAATAATCGTTGTAATATTTCAGAATTTGCGCTGTGGCTTCGAGCGCGTAGCGGCCCGTTTCCGCTTTACCCTTTGTCGCGATCACACGAATCTGCGTAGGGCCACTTCGCGATTCGACGAGATCGAGTTCGCCCGCGACGAAAACATTCAGATAACTCGACATCGACGGAGTTGCGGCAAAGCGCACCTCTTTTCCGTCGGCGATTTTTTTCTCACTTTCGATCGGCATGTTCGACACTCCGAGCCAGTTTTCCGGCACGACTGCCGTCAATTGAAAACGAGCGCGAAAAACCGGCTCGTCCCAACAAGGAAAAAATCGACGAGCATCGGTGGCTTCAAATTGCGTTCCGAGCATGATCTTTTTCGTCCCGCTGCCTTGCTCCTGGTAGCGCATGTAGAAAAGTCCCTGGCCTTGCTGATTGATCTTGCCGGCAAAGCTCATCGCCAGAGTATGGTCGCCAGTTGCAAGGTCTGATGGCAGCCTCAGAGCGAGCAGCTCGTTCTTCTCGTCGATCTTAATTGCAGAGTCGGGCAATGCCTTGCCATCGAGAGACGCGTCTGTGATTTTGAGGTCGAGCGCATTCAGCACAAGCTGACGAACCGGGCTGCGAACGCTCAGCTTAACGGTTTCCGTCCCAGTAAACGTAAATTTGTCGATGTTCGGGACGATCCGAACAGAATATTCTAGGGGGACGACCTTTTTGGGGAGCTTTCCCGGTGTACTCTCGAAGTTGAAAGGTTTTTCTGCGTGCATGCCGGGACGGAACATAATGAAAAATACACCAACGAAAAAAAAACGCGGAATGCGCATTTCCCGCACTAAACAACGTGCGGCGACGTTTGCATCTCCAAACGCGAATTTTGTAGTGGCAGCCGTGTCGGCTGCAATGTTTGTGACGCAGGCGACACGGCCGCCTCTACAGATCCGCCTACTGCACAACCAGTATCAACAGTAATTGCCCACTTCCCACCTGTGGACCTTTGATCACAAGTGGACTGCGTTTGCTCAATTTGGCATCCGTCTCGAGCAGGAGCTCCTTCTCTTTATAAAGCTTGAGATTCAAAACATAACCGGCTTCGCTCTCGCCCCGCGCATCGACATGCAGGCCGAAGAATTTACTGGTCGCGAGCCAATCTTCCTGGCCGGTTGTCAGCAACTTGCGCGACTGACCAATGACCTGAAATTGGTTGTAGCCGAAAAGTTTCTTCAGGGACCCCTCGATCCGAGTTAATTCCGACGGAATCGGTTGTGGCTGCGCGACATTTTCCGCGATGACGAGTCCGCTCCAAACTGTCTCCACGCCCTGCAACTTTGGCGATGCGCTCATAATCAGCGCGGTAAAAGCGGCGACTAGCGCGAGCGAGCGACCCATGAGCGGTTGGTTATTTGGCTGCGTAATCAGACGGCAAGGATTGTAATCCCTCAGTCCAGAGAACCGTTACGCGATCCTCTTTTGCCTCGAACATCGAGATGGTGGCATTTGGGCTTACCACCGGATCAACGCGCGCGTTAAGAATTTGCGTGAGATATTGCGACTGCTCAGCAGGATTCTTGTCGCGCATGACGAAAATCGTAAAAACCAAAAAAACAGCGAGCGACGCGGTCCCCGTCCACAGCAGCCGGTGAATCGTCCACCAGGTGGGAACCTCGATCCGGCGGCCGCCGGACTCCCGGGATGGCCCAGCAGTTTCTCGTGCGATTCTTTCGCGCAGCTGGTGACTGAAAAATTCTTCATTCATCAGCGTCTGCGCGCCGATTTCGCGTTTCAAAAGAGCGCCGAGTTTTTTCGCCTCCGCTTTTTCCGCTTCAGCAGCGGCCTTGTCCGGCAGCGAGGCTTCAAATTCAGCGAGTTCCCTGCCGCTGAGCTGGCCGTCCAGCCATGCAGTCCACTTTTCTTCAAATGTTTTCATAAACGTCCTTCAGCAAATTTTGCAATTTCTTACGCGCATAAAACAGGCGCGACATCACTGTGCCAATCGAGCAACCGAGCGTTTCTGCAATTTCGTGATACTGCATCTCTTCAATTTCCTTCATTAAAATTACCGCTCGATGGTCAGGCGAGAGCTGGGCAATTGCGCTCTCGATCCGCGCCCGGATCTCGCTCCGTTCCATTGTTTGATACGGCAACGCGGCCGCTTTCGGTACCGTTTTGGATGCCGGATCGATTTCCTTTAGTTCGACCGCATCGTCGAATTCGGGGCCGCCACCCTTTACCTTTTTTTTCCGCAACCAATCGATGGTCACATTCATGACGATCCGATAAATCCAGGTATAAAACGACGAGTGCCCGCGAAAACGTTCGATCGACTTCCACGCTTTCACGAAGGTGTCCTGAGCCAGATCCCAGGCGTCCTGCTCGCTATGGACCATGTTGTAAATCATGCCGAATACTCGTGTTCGGTAACGAGTTACCAGCTCGTCGAATGCTTCGGTGTCACCAGCCTGGCATCGTTTCACCAGGTCCAGTTCCGACACATCGGCCTGAGCCGGAGTCGTTTCCGTTTGCATGATTGGACGGAACCGGCTTTGTTTCATTCAACTCCGAAAGCCTTCGGAGCCGAACCGGCGACGCCACTCGCCGCGATATTCACCCATTAGGGTGATAATGCCATCGCGCACCTGAAAGAGCCTCTGCTGCAACACTGAATACTGCGCCCCCGTAATCAGCTTCTCGGATAAAAGTTGTGCCGCCGCGTCCATCGAAATCGTGATCGCCTTCAAGGCTCGCTTCAAGTACGCAATCGTCATCCCGATTTCATCGATAGTGTCGCCGCTCAAGGCCGCGGCCAGCTTGGCGCTAGCTAGTGCAGAATGCGTAGCGAGTTTCACTGCCGTCGGCTCGTTTTGAAGCGACTCGGTTTGATCGAACAGTTGATCGATCCAAATCGTCAGGGCAAAGGCGGCGCGATACAGGTTGTGCTCCTCAAACGTTTCGGCTGATCTCGCTGCTTTATCCATGCCGAAATCGTCCTCTTCGTTCGCGTCTTCGTCGAGCAGCGCGTCCACCTCCGCGCTCCAATCCTTCGCGTCCAGCAATTGGGTCCAGCCCATCTCACGGGCAATGATTTCATCGCGCTGCGGATCATCAAGATATGTTTCCAGCAATTGCATGTACTTCTCGGTCTTGTGGTCCTGCTGCTGGAGAAAACGCTCCCAGTCGTACTCATCCCACATCGGTTCGGACTCGCTCTCGTAACCGGCCATGCTTGACTAAACGTCAGCTTCCGTTTCTGCGCAAAAGGTTTCGCATCGAGCGACCTCGTTTCGTGTGGCGTCGCGATCCCTTTGACCGAATCGCGGATGTGCGCGTAAGGTGAGCTGTGCCTGCGCGGCACTCACGGAACTGGTCTCATGACGGACGAGAGCAATGATGAGCAATTTTATCGCGATACCGAAAGCGTCGCCTTTCCGAAACTTGACGATCGCCAGCTCGCGTTGCTCGAACCTTTGGGGAAGCGGCGCACCTTGGAGCGCGGAGAGTTTATCTTCAAAGCAGGGCAACGCGATCTTGGGCTGACGGTTATCCTTCGCGGCGAAATCGAAGTCTTTGAGGCGCGGGAAGGGACGGAGCAGATTCTCGCTACTGCCAGGGAGCGCGGCTTCATCGGGGACGTTGCTATGTTGCAAGGCACCTCCGCGCTGGCCACTGCGCGCGTAAAGTCGGAAGAGGCCGAAATTCTGGAAGTCCCGGCAGGAAAGATCCGGCGCGCGCTCGCCGAATTACCGGGTTTGGGCGGCCCCATCGTCAACGCTTTGATCATGCGTCGGCGGCGGTTGATGCGCGACCGTGAGTTTGCTGGCCTGCGCATTATCGCGTTGCGGGATACGCGCGAGGGACATCAGCTCGATGATTTTCTCGACAAGAATCGCATTCCGCATCGGCTGATCGAATTTGAAAGCGAGCAGGGCCAGGCGCTCTGTCAGCGCCTGCACCTAACGAGTCGCGATTTGCCGACGCTCCTGACCGCGAATGGTGCTCCACTGCGTCGGCCCTCGCTCCGCGAAGTTGCGCAAGTGGCCGGATTGCTTCGCCCGCTGGCGTACGAGAACGAAACCGAAATCGCCTGCGATCTAACGATCGTTGGCGCTGGTCCGGCGGGTCTTGCCGCAGCGGTTTATGCGGCATCGGAAGGATTGAAAACGGTCGTCCTGGAAAGCTATGCGCCCGGAGGCCAAGCCGGCTCCTCTTCCTTGATCGAAAACTTTTTCGGCTTCCCTACTGGAATCAGCGGTGGCGATTTGACCTATCGCGCACAGCTTCAGGCCTATCGATTCGGCGCGAAATTTTCCACGCCAGCGCAGACGCTTTCGCTCGACTACCACGATGGCGAAGAATATCGCGCGAGCCTGCAAATCGAAGGTTGCCCCGCCACCCTGCGCGCAAAATGCGTCCTCATCGCGACTGGCGCGGATTACCGGCGATTGGACGCCGAGGGACGTGAGCAATTCGAAGGCTCGGGCGTTTATTATGCCGCGACAGCGTTCGAGGGGCAGCTCTGTCGCGGTGCAACAGTGATTGTCGCAGGGGGTGGCAATTCGGCGGGGCAAGCCGCCATGTTCCTTTCCGAGGGCGCGGCGAAAGTGTTGCTCGTCATCCGCGGCGACGATCTCTCGAAAAATATGTCGAGCTATCTCTCGCGGCGCGTGCAGGCGCGCGAAAACGTCGAACTCCTGCGCCAGACCGAGATTCGGACAATGACAGGCAACAAAATGCTTGAGGCAGTCGAGCTCGAGAACACCGCGACGCACGAGCGCCGTGTGGTGGAGACCCCAGCGGTCTTTTCCATGATTGGCGCCATGCCCTGCACAGACTGGCTGCCGTCCCAAATCGAACGCGACAAAAAAGGATTCATTAAAACGGGACCCGCAGTCGCCCATGCGCCGGCATGGAAGCAGAGCAAACGTCCGCCGGGTGCGCTGGAGACGAGCTGCCCGGGTATTTTCGCGGCGGGCGATGTGCGCTCCGGATCGGTGAAGCGTTGCGCCGCTGCTGTCGGCGAAGGTGGGATGGCGGTCGCCGGCGTGCAAGAGGCTCTCGGCACTTTTGGGTGACAGCGGCTAAGAGGTAGTGACCTGCCGTCGCTCGTTCCGACTGGTTTGTAATCGCAGCTGCCCGCACGCGGCGTCGATGTCATGACCTTTTTCTCGACGAAGTGTCGCCGGGATTTTGTGCGCGCGTAAGATGGACAAGAACTTTTCCTGTCGATTGCGCGAAGGTCGGGACCATTCCAGACCCTCGACGGTGTTGTACGGAATCAAATTCACTTTTGCGAAAAGCCTTCTGGCGTGCTGCGCGAGAACATGCGCCTGCTCGTCGGCGTCGTTTACACCAGCGATCAAAATATATTCGAAGGTGAGTCGCTGGCTCCTGTGAGCCGTATAATAGTCGCAAGCTGAAAGTAACGTCTCAATGTTGTACTTGCGATTGATCGGCATGATCTGGTTGCGCACTGCATCGGTCGCGCCGTGCAAAGAGACAGCAAGACGAACTTGCAACGGTTCGTCTGCAAGTTTTTTAATTTGCGGCGCCAGACCGCTGGTCGAGAGGGTGATGTGCCGCGCTCCGATACCGAGGCCCCACGGCGCATTAACGATCCGAATCGCTCGCATCACGTTCTCGAAGTTCGCAAGGGGTTCGCCCATTCCCATGAAAACAATGTTGTCTATCTTCTCCCCGCTTACGCGCTCGATCGCGATGATTTCATCGATAATTTCGTTCGCGCGCAGGTTGCGAGAAAATCCTTCCAAACCGCTCGCGCAAAATTTGCAACCGTAGGCGCAACCAACCTGTGTCGAGATGCAAATTGTCCGGCGGTCCGATTTTTCCCCGTAAAGGGCGGGCGACGCCGGAATCAAAACGGATTCGATTAGATTTGCATCGCTCAAACGGAAGAGAAACTTCCGCGTCGTGTCGTGCGACCCAAGCACGCGCACAACGTCGATCTTACTGAAGGAAAATTTCTCCGCGAGACGCGCCCGCAGCGACTGCGGCAGGTCGGTCATTTTCTCGATTGAATCAACGCGCTTTTTGTAAAGCCAATCCGTGATTTGGCCGGCACGATAAGAAGGTTCGCCCAGTTTATGGAGCTCCTCGTGAAGCTCGTTAAACAGGAGAGACTTGATGTCGATATTGCCGATGCTCGTCACGCTAAAGGTTACCGGACAGCGCGGCTTGCATCAAACATCGCAGTGTTTAGGTTTCATCAGAATGATCGCGCGTTTTGCATCATGCGCCGTTTTGTTTTTGGCGACCACATTCCTCATCTCGGCATGTGCCTCGCGCGACGAAGCGGTAACGGACGAATCGGCCTCTCAATCCGCGGCAACCGTTCCTGGAGAAAAAATGTCCGACGACGGAAGCTACGCACCCGGACCGCCTGGATCCAGCGGAAGCGTGCGCTGGTAATTTCGCCGCTGTAAACGCGCATACGAGGCTATCGCGTCTGCGTAACCAAGATTCTGCTTGATCGCCTGGGGACGCGGAGAAGTATCTGCGGCGATGCAGAAATCGCGGACCCCTCTCATGATCGGTTGGGAAGCTGCACGCGCGAATGCGGTCCCGGCGCTCATCATTCAAGGAATAATGCTTGGGTTGTTGATCGCTTATTACACAAATCACGCCGTATTTTCGGCGCTGAATCAATTGGCCAATTACAAGCGTACGCATGGCCTGGTCTTTGTTATCGCCGCGTCGATCGCCGCCGGCGCGCTCATCCCGGAGATTTTCTTGATTCTTTTCTTTCAACGCGGAGTCCCAAATTCGCGGAATCTTCGCAACCTGCTTTTTACGGTTCCAGTCTGGGGATTTGATGGTTCACTTGTCGATCTCTTGTATCGAAGCGAAGCCATCTGGCTCGGCGATGTGGTGACGCTGCCGGTCGTTTGCGCGAAAATTTGTGTCGATCAATTCGGTTACAATCCATTTTTCGCCGCCCCGTTCGGCGTGCTCACTTACGAATGGAAGAACAGTGGTATCTCGATGGGGCCAGTTTGCGACCTTTTCACGTGGAAACATTACCGCGACAAGATCATTCCGACGCTGCTAGCCACGTGGTCTGTCTGGATTCCGCTGATGGCGATCATCTATTCGTTACCCCTCGCGCTCCAATTTCCGCTATTCGGGCTGGCGCTCTCGTTTTGGGTGCTGCTTTTGACTTACATGACCAATCGTTTTGCTGGAAAAATTGAAGCCGATGCGCCGCTGGCGCTGGCTGTCGCCAGTAACGTTGAAGCGTTGAAGGAATCGGAAGCTTCAGGCTCCGTTTAAACGCTTTAACGCTTCAACGGCCTCCGTTCGTGAAATGCATTAGCGCCTCGTAAACTCCGGCGCCGTGCGCCTTCTCGGCAACGTAACCACCAGCTGCGCGGACAGCGGTTTTGACTTCGCCAATCGCATTTGCCGGGCATGACGGCATCGCAGCGAATTTCCCATCCAACATCGAGATATCATTGTGATGATCGCCCGCCGTGAAGATGTTTTCTCGCGGGACTTCGATCAAGCGTGCCAGCTCGGCGAGCGCCGCCCCTTTATGGTAATCGGCATGGCAAAAACGCAGATAAACTGTGTTCCGTTGGTAATCTAACTTCGGGTGCCTGGCTCGCGCTTGCTCGATAAATTCGGTAACAAGATTCATTTCCTCCTCATTGTTTGCAATCAGGCCAGCCGGTCCGTCCGGCTCGTAAATAACGCGTGCCTGCGTTTTTTGAGTCACAAAATCAATAACTTCCGCAAGCACGGCTGAGGCAGAGCTAAAAAGTTCACGATGTTCGCGCGCGCAACGCTCGTTCCAATCACCGAACGCTTCCCATTTGTCTCCATTTTGCCCGGGTCGAAAAACGTCACGCTCCTCCGTGAGGATGAAATCCGGCCGGATCGGGAACGCGAAATCCGCCAGGCCGGATTCGAGCAGATCGACGGAGCGACCGGTATTAATTGCCCAGATCGCGCCGGCATCCTGCAATTCGCGAATCATCTCCATGCACTGCGCATCGAGAACCGGTTCGCCAGCGCGCGAAACGAGCGTACCGTCGAAATCCAGGCTGAGCAGTTGAATTTGTGAATGCATCGAGGAAGTAACTTAGGAATTGATTTCGCGAACGCAATCCACGACCGTTTTTCAGATCGATTACGAGAACAAGACCGGTAGGGCGCGACCGTCCGCCACCGGATGGATTCGCCGTGGCGAGCCTGGCCCGCCGTCTAGAGCAAGAGTAAGAAACGTCGACAATGAAATCAGCTTACGAACTGGCGATGGAACGGCTGGAAAAAGCGTCGCCTTCGATTTCGCTCACCGAGGAGCAGAAAAAGCAAATTGCGGAAGTTGATTCAGTCTATCGCGCGAAGATCGCCGAGAAAGAAGTTTTCTTGACAGATCAAATTCGCAAAGCACAAGGCACTGGCAATCTTGAAGAGGCGGAATCACTCGAGAAGCAGCTTGTCTCGGAGATCCGCCGGTTGCAGGAAGACTGCGAAGCAAAGAAGGAAAAGCTGCGCGCAAGCTTCGGAAAATAGCCGTCCTCGGCTGTTATGGCAGACGGGCTTCCGAGCCTGTTGGTTCGGCATGACATGCCAGAGGCGTGTCTGCCATGACAGAGGCACCTGTCTTCCGCTTCGGTAAATCAGGATCGAGAAAGCCGAACATGTGTGCGCGCCTGATTGTGCGGACACCTTCCTGTTTTTGCAGATCGGTGATCTGCTGCCGGAACGCCTCCATTTTCGTCCAGTGAACTTTGGGCCGGAAGTGGTGCTCGGCGTGATAGCCGTTATAGAAAAAGAGCCAGTTGTAGATTTTGCCGTAGCTGCTCACTCCCCAGGCGATTGGTTTGTCAGGATTCGCGCCATAATGGCGATAATAACCGTTCAAGTAACTGAAGCAGTGGCCGAGATAGAAAAACGGCAGGAAATAAAGGATCACGTAGCGCCAGTTAAAGAGGAACATCACGAGAAGGGTCGTGGCGAATGCGGCCAATTCGATGTTGCCCCAGAACAAGTCGCCATTGCGGCGTCTGCCAAGGTCTCTGCGAATCGCGCCCACGTCATCACGGAAGAAACTTAGGAAAACATAGCTCCACGGATTTTCCGGCTCGCCATCGTGCCCGTGTTTGTAAATGGAGATCCAATCGATCGTCTCTCCATTTTCGTTTGGCCGGTCGGCATTCCCCTTGTGATGCTGCATGTGGAC
>WNGI01016368.1_pt1 | contig 12173 bp, 6 predicted proteins | sample 5400621 | NCBI WGS metagenome assembly WNGI01 (sample SAMN13153374, study PRJNA577476) | soil metagenome | isolation source: 20 cm soil or saprolite under Garry oak tree replicate 1 | place: USA:California | collected 2016-06-15 | reverse complement strand
GAGACCGGAATCGTTGTTCCAGTGTCGAACCCCCAAGCACTAGCCGATGGCTGGCGGCGGATGCTTGAACTGGACCGAGCAACCAGGCTGCACCTAGGCGTTTTGGCCAGGCGACGAATCGTCGAACGATATAGTCTCGCAGGTGCGGTTGCTGCACACGAGGACTTGTATAGGTGGTTGTTGAGTTAACCTTGCGAATCACCCTGAATTCAAGGGGTCTCGTTAGCGGTGCCAAGCAATCAACGTCAGCCGGACGTCCAATTATGAGGAATGTCGACAAGTCATTCACCCCAATAGCAGTGGGCCGAAGGCGTGCGAGCATGGCGAGCGACCGATGAAAAGCACCCGAACGTCTGGTGAGCCGGAGGCCGAAACCCTCAGTGCCAATCATAGATTTCTTCTTTCGCTCGTCATGAAGGAATTCGCCCGGAATCCAGGGTACAGAGTTTTGGACTACGGCTCTGGATACGGAGAGGTGGTATTCGCCCTGCGTAGACTAGAAGTGGACGCGTACGGTGCCGATACGTTCTACAACGGGGAGGAACAGGAAGCACTCGCTGCGGTTCGCGCCCTCGACCCGGACAGTCGCATCGTGCGTCTGATTGTGGCGGGACGTTTGCCCTTTCCGGACAACTACTTCGATCTCGTCTTGTCGAACCAAGTTTTCGAACATGTGGTCGACCTTAGGCAGGCCCTCAAGGAATTGCAGAGAGTAACCAAGCCGGGGGGAAAGATGGTCAGTCTTTTCCCGACGCTCGATGTGCTTGTCGAGTGGCATCTCCGGTTGCCCCTGGTCCACTGGATTCCCCGACGATCGCGCTTGCGGAGATGGTTCGCGTGGTTGCTGAGAGCGGCCGGCTTAGGCGTGGACTTCTGGGGAGAGTCATTTGACGAGTGGTTCCTGAAAGCTTTCGGGTTCCTCGACAGAAGCGTGTTCTACCGAAAGTCGAGAGAAGTTATGGACGACTATCGTCCTTTTTTTACGATCAGCCATATTGAGGATCAGTGGCTGCAGTTTAGAGTCCCTCACATTCGCAGCCTACTCCGTATCCCCGGGGTAGATCGCGTTGTACGACTACTCGTAAGGCAAGTTAGCGGCATGGTGATCCTCAGTAATCGGAAAAAGTGTGAGGCAGACGCGAGGCAACATTGATCGAGGCAACGATACGAGTGACTGCTGCCGAGGGTTGCCCGCCTGTGGAAACCTCCGTGTCGGCGAGTTCTCCCCCTCGGGCTCTCAGCTGCGGATGGTCCGAGAGCTCGGCCCGTACGGAGCGACCAACGGCTAAAGGGCGATGCCCACGACCTTACAACGGAGGTAAGGGGTCTGAGGATAGCAATCGTTGCTGACATCGACCTAGTGGCCCCTCTAGGCGATTCTGTCCGAACGGTTGCGTTGGCTGACGCCCTTCGAAGGGAAGGTCACGAAGTACAATTGATCGCGCCTCGAGCAATGGAGATCTCCCCTTCACTTAGACCGGTGCTCCGTGGGATCGATCTCAATTTCATCGGTCAGGATTACGTTGGTCTAGGGTTCAGAGAAGTTCTCGGCAGAAAGAGGCTACTCGCTGCTGCTGCACGTCGAGCCCGTGTTGATCGAGTTCAGGTAGAGGGAACGGTGAACGCTGGATTGTTTAGAAGATGGGGGTTGAGAAATTACATTGTCGACGTCCACGGACTCACCTACGCCGAGGTAGCCGTATCGCATGGCCAATTCTATTGGAGAGACCCACCGGCCCTTGCCTTCTTCCTCGAGATGCAGGGCGTAAGGGCTGCATCAACGGTAGTCGTCGTGAGTAATACAATGAAACGACTAATCGGCCGCAAGTGGGGCGTCGATCCGAGTCACATTGCAGTGGTCCCCAATGGCTATTCGAGAAGAGTGCTAGAGGGATTATCGAAAGTGTCGACGGAACCCGGGCGCGTGACCTTTGTCGGCACCCTGTCTCGCTGGGCGAATGTCGATAGGTTAGTAAGAGCGGCACAGCTACTCGTTGATACCGACCTGACGTTTAGTATTATTGGAAGCGGCCCGGACCTGGGCCGGCTTAGACAGATGTGTTCGAGACTCGGGCTAACGCGTGTCAGCTTCGAAGGGTTCTTGAATCAAGAGTCAACATATAGGTTCATAGCGAGCTCCCAATTGGTCGTTGCACCTTTGCCGGATGTTCTGGCGCTCCAGGTGGCGGATCCCATAAAGGTCATCGAATATGGAGCTATGGCAAAACCCATGGTACTCGATCCTGTTGGAGACCTGCCCCGGGCGCTGATTCACCAACGTGCGGCAATAGCTCCAATCGACAAGACGCCGCGCTCATTTGCGTCTGCGATTCGATACCTGGCCAGCGACGTCCGCTTGCAAGAACGGCTCGCAGATTCCGCACAGCGCGTGTGCAAACCCCTCACTTGGGAACGAAGCGGAAGTCTCCTCGCCCAGCAATACGCGGCGATCGTAACTTGACAAGACAATCAGGATAGCAGTTGATGTCCACGCAGTTCCAAGGCTCGCGGAATTGTCTAGGGAGACTGAGTTGCGGGTCACGAAAAAAATTCTAGTACGTCGTAGCATTTCCGGAGGGCGAGCTCAGGCGAGGATGTCTCGCTCACAAGGGTCAAACAGGCAGGTTGGGCGATCTAATGACCGGAGTTTGGATCGTTATTCTGAACTTTAACGACGCCCAGTCGACAGCCAGCTGTATCAGCTCGTTAAGAAGGCACCTGACTCTTCCGGAGCTGAAAGTAGTAGTCGTAGACAACGGGTCGGACACTTCAAGAGTCTCCGCCGTCGAGCAGGGTTACCCCCCTGTAACTCTTGTCTGGACAGGCAAGAACCTTGGATTCGCTGGTGGCGTGAACTTTGCTCTGAAGCGAATCTTGGCTCACGGACCGAAATATGTAATGTTGCTCAATAACGACGTAATCGTTACCGAAGATTTCCTCTCTCCGCTCCTGCATTACATGAATGACAATCCAAGAGTGGCGGTTGTTGGCCCAATCGTCGTTGATCTTGAATCAGGGACCATTCAGTCAGCAGGCCTGTGGCTGAGTCGCTTCCTCCTCCAAACACGAAATCCATTCTTCCACGCAGATCGCAACATGATCTCGAGCAATAGAGAGCCAATGGCGGTCGACTATGTTTCGGGATGTGCCATGCTCGTTCGGGGATCGGTTTTCAGCGAAGTAGGCCTGTTTGACGAGCGGTTTTTCCTGTACGAGGAAGAGGTCGATCTTTGCCTCCGGGCGAAGGACAGTGGTTATCGCATTGCCGTTCTACCGGTCTGGGGCGTGCTGCACAGAGGGTCAGTCACCGCAAACCGAAGACCAACTCAGAAGGAATACCACGTAGGGAGGTCGCACGTCCTACTATTGAGGAAACGCTGCTCGCCGCCCACTGCAGCTCTCGCTGCTTACGCATTCATCGTCAAAGAGACTGCCATTCGGTTTGCACAAACGCTACTAGCCAAACGAGATGTTCGACAAGTTGTTTCGTTTGTGCATGGTGCCGCCTCGGGTCTACTACGAGCGTAGCTTGGTCGGCATGTTGAGGGCCGAGGGGGCGCAATTCCGCCTTTCGTCCACACGAGTTATATGTGGGCGCGTCCTTCGGGTTGAAGTCATCGCCCAAGTAACCTCGTCCGCCCCAGAGGCCTTGTCATGAGGATTGCGAATCCAATTCAGATGAACGACTGGGAAATTAAGAAATTCCTCCGAATCGTACTATCAATCCAGGTTGCGCTTTGGGGGATATCGGCCTGGGACACAATAGGTCTTGATGCAGGTATCCTCAGGGCATTGGTAGGATTCATCTACCTTTCATACGTTCCTGGAATAGTTGTCCTGAGAGCGCTACGACTGCACGGACTCGGGAACATCAAGACCCTGCTCTTTGCAGTTGGCCTCAGCCTCTCAATTGTGATGTTGATCGGACTGCTCTTGAACACAATTTTCGACGCACTCAGCCTTGGCGGACCAATCAGTGCCGGGCCCGTTATTGCAGGTACGAGCCTCTTTGTCATCGGGTCTTCAGCAGTTGCCTATCTCCGAGATTCCGATTACGCGGAACCGAGATACTTGGACCTACGGGAAATCGTGTCTCCTCCTGCGCTTTTGCTGTTCCTGCTACCAGTTCTGGTGATCCTCGGCGTATATGAATGGGACTACTTCGAGAGTAATTTCCTCCTGATGGCCTCTATCTTCCTCATTGCGGTCACAGCCGCCCTTGCCGCATCGGGGAAGGTCATTCCGACAGGATTCTATCCGCTTGCTGTCACAGCCATTGCCGTATCCCTGCTTTATCATACCTGGCTGTTGTCTTCATTCATTTGGGGGCGCGATATTCATTCTGAGTTCTATTATGCGGATTCTGTCCTGCTCGGGTCACGATGGAACCCGGGCCTTTTCAGTTCCACGAATGCCATGCTCGGGATAGTGATGCTAGCTCCAATCTATTCCCTGGTCCTAGGATTAGACCTCACATGGACTTTCAAGCTCGTTTACCCTACTTTGTTCGCGCTAATCCCCCTTGGACTCTTCTGGGTTTTTCGGGAGCAATTCGATGACAGAACTGCGTTTCTCGCATGCTTCCTCTTCATGACGATGGGCTTCTACGAGGTCTGGCTGCTTTCTGCAAAACAGCTCACCGCGGAACTATTCTTGGTTCTCATCGTCGTGCTCTTGATGTACGATCGGTTATCGAGCTCCAAGCGCGCCGCTCTTTCTGTTACGTTTGGATTTTCTCTCGTTGTGACACATTACGGCACGTTTTACATCGTCATTTTAGTCCTTGTAATCGCTTGGTTGACTCTCACTATTACAAGAAGAAGACCATTCACACGCAAATCCGAGTTACGGATCGAGGAACATGATGCTCTTAGGCTGCCAAACTCCAGATTGCGCCCTCTCGTTGCCGTGCCGGTGCGGCTTGTAAGGGTGAGTTTCATTCTCCTCCTGTTTGTGGGATCAGTTGTCTGGTACGCATACGTGGCGCGTGCCACGGCATTCAATGATGTCGTGAGGGTCGGCCGCCAGGTTCTGGGGAGCAGCCTCACGGAGTTTCTTAACCCATCGACTGCCCAAGGAGCCCAACTTCTCCTAGCTCAGGCCGGGAGTCTTTTTGGGTATGTCCTGAAAATAACAATTCTGGCCACGCAGGTTCTCATCGCGATGGGCGTCGTCGCTTTGTTCGTCTCCCGCAAGACAGCTGAGATTCGACCGGAATACGGCGCACTGGCTACTGGCTCGTTTGTATTATTAATATTCAGCATTGTTCTGCCGTACTTCGCGAGCGCGATCTATTCTCCGAGATTGTATAACATCGGGCTAGTCTTCTTGGCTCCGTTCGTTGTTACTGGCGGTTTGTTCTTGTTACGAACAATGAGAGCCGGAGCGAGGGCGCGCCTCATCGTGGCTAATCACGATGTGGTCATAACGGCAACGGCTCTGCTCGTCGTTACAGTCTTCCTCTTTGGAACGGGATTTGCCTCTGAGATCGGCCAAGGTCCACCCTTTTCAGATTCCCTCAGCGGTGTGCGAATGATGCACTCTCCAGATCCGAACGACCGAGCCCGCTTTTACTACGACGTTAACGTGTTTGGAGCAGATGTACGTGGTGCAGAATGGTTGCATGACTATGGCAAGGCTGGAAGCCTTATTTACAACGATAGCTCGGCAGCGGCGCTCACAAGCTATGGGCTCAGCCTCCCTTATGTCAATCGTAGGCTTTTGACCGACTCCGTATCCTCAGTTCCTTCCGGTGCATATGTGTATCTTGACTATTCGAATGTCGTCGGTGGCGTGCTCAATAGCTTCCTTCCTTCAGGAACGTTCAGGGTGGCCAACGTGGAGACAATCGACCCTCTCCTGAGTGGTCTAAACAAGGTGTACTCTAACGGCGGAGACTCCATTTTCTACGCTAGCCAAAACTAAGCAATCGGCCCACATCTGACAAACAGGAAGCGGGAAGCCCGCTAGGCACCTCGACCCTCGGGACCTCTACGATTCCGTCGACCCAGCGGCTCTCATAAGCCCATAACCACCTCTCGGATAAGGTGTGCCGCTTGGTCCACCAACAGAAGCTTCACTTCATCGGACCTACCGCCGCGAGCTGAGATTGTTTAGTCGGCTGGGCGATTCGCCCCCGCTTCTATCTCCGGACCCCTCGGCGCACCTACGGCTCTGCCATTCCCTTCCGTTCCAGGCGTGCGGTAGATGTATCGCCGCCTGCTCGTGCTTCGTATAGGTGTAGGTGATGAGCTGCCCTCTTGCAGATGAACGTTGGCAAGGAAATCGTTAACCGGCAGGCTCGCCTCCACCCGCCGAGGGATCTTCGGTGTGGCTACGTTTTCAGGAGACCCCTAGGGACCTTTACGCCTCTGTCGGCTACGCTGTCGTCGTGGCGGTGGCGCTGCTCGCTTTGAGCATTTCTAATCCGTTGGCAATCCTTCTGGTTCTGTTCGTCCTCGGCTATGTTCTCGTCGCAGCCATATTCCCGAACAACACGAGTCTAGGCTGGATTGACCGGATTGCATTGTCCTTCGGCCTAAGTATCGGGGTCGTCCCTCTGTTTGGCATATTGCTTAACCTCACACCCTTCGGACCTAGCTTCCGGCCGGTTCTGTTCGCAGTCACCTTTTTTACCGTAGGGCTCGGGTACGCGGCATACTGGCGCCGGATGCGTCTGCCAATCGAGAGGCGGCTCTCCTTGACCGTTGAACTCGGGCTTTCGAAGTGGAAAGAGCGCGGCGCCGTCGAGAAAAGCTTTGTCGTCGTTTTGGCCGCGAGTTTTGTTGTGGCTTGCGCCGCCCTCGTGTACGTCGTCCTGACGCCGCGTCCGGCACAGACGCTCACCGAGTTCTACGTAAACCTGTCAACGAACCAGCTGGGGAGTGTAATCCTTGGCGTCGTCAACCACGAGGGAGCAATGCTCAGCTACACGATCCGTGTCGATTTGGTAGGGATGCGAATCGCTTACAACGGGACAGCCGGTGTCAACGAAACAGCCGAGGTTAACCGAACTACCTTGTCGATGCTCAACTTCACAATCTCCGAAGGTCAGAACCGGAGCCAGCCTTACATGTTCCGGATCAAAGACATTGGACTCTGGAAGGTCCAGTTCATCCTCTTCAGGAACGGCGATTTCTCGAACGCGTATGCCACAGTACACATTTACGTCCGGGTCAGCTAAGGTCCCCTTCCGCTGAAGGGTTAGCATAAGTCGCTTGCCGCGACGGAGGCCCCGCCGGCTTCCGGTCGGCTATGGGGGAAAGCTCGCTTTTTGCATTCCGAATGAAGTCTTCCACCCCTTCGCGGAAAGATATCACCGCTCGCCATCCGAGCTCCCTCTCAGCCAGCAACGATGAGACCCGCGCCGGTGGTGCATCGTCCTCCCTGGATGGCCCGAAGGTAATTTGAGTGGGCACTAGCCGTCCTACCAGCTCAGCAAGCTGCTTGATGGTTATACTTTCTTCGGCCACGATATTGTAAACGGGCGATCCTCCGCGCGCTTCCAGAGCCAACCGAAACGCAGTTCCGATGTCCGTAACGTGCGTGAACTGCCTGAATTGGTTTCCAGTACCGTTTATTACGATTGGCTCGTGGGCCTTGGCTCGGCGTACAAATGAGGCTAATACCGCCGTGCTCCGAATTCGGGGTCCGTACGCGGTTCCAAGCCGGAGGACCGTGGTGGTGAGCCCGTCAGCGATATTTGCGTGTTGTACCAGGAGATCCGCAGCAAGCTTGCTTACCGCGTACGGATGCCCCGGCGAGCAGGGGTGGTTCTCGTCGACGGGCTGGTACCGGGGTGTTCCGTATACTTCCCAAGTTGATGCGAAAACCAGACGTGGGATCTGGTTTCGCTTGCAAGCCTCAATCACGTTGATTGTTCCGCAGGCATTTACATTCAGTGCGAGCTGCGGATCACGGCCAGCCGTATAGACATCACCGATGCCGCCCAAATGGCAAACGGCATCCGCGCCTCGAGTCAGTTCCATGACATCGTGAAGTGAGAGGAGGTCTGCCTTTTTCCAGACATCCTCGGCCGGCTGCGGGCGAACGAGATCGCTTCGAACGACGTCAAGTCCACTCGCCTCGAGCAGGTGGGCGACGTGCCATCCAATGAAGCCTGCTGCCCCAGTCACTACTACACGCTTCACGACCTGAGAGATAACGTTTCAGGATAAGAAAACATCGCCAAACTTGCCAAAGAACGGAGGCAGAACCCGACAGTATGTGCCGCGCTATCGAGCAATTTGGTGCGTGTCGAAGTTCAATAGGATTCTAATCGGACGAGGGACGGACACCCCCCGACTGAGAAGCGCGACACAGCACTCCCGTACCATCGGGACGATGATAGGACTAGCGAATGATCAGCGAGGGCACAAGATCAAGTCCCCTCTTGTCAGCTTGCGACGGACTACGACTCCACGGCTGGGTGGATCGAGGAGGTCGGCGCCAACCGCTCGACCCGGCCAACTTTCAAGGTTAGGGTAGCAGGGGGCGGGAACTGGGCCAGCTTCCAAGCGGTCGGCATCTCCAGCCCGGGCCTCTGGAAGCTCCGGTTCCTCTTCGTTAAGAAGGGCGGTTTCTCGAGCGCACAGCGCAAACTACACCTGTTCGCATGCACGACCTAGCAGATGCGGGACGAATAGCAACCACCGCGAAGACACCCCCGAGAACGCATTGAACAATCGCATCCATCGACCATATCAGGCCCATACGGGGCTGGCGAATGGTTTTCTGGATAGAATTCGCGGTGCTCTCCAGAGCTTCTCTGTGGTCACTCACCGCAAAATTGCCCCGTTCCGCTAGATGGCTTGGATGGGCGAACTGTACTAGGCTGGTCAAACCCGATGTAAGGGCCTTAATCTCCGTAGTCGTCAGGGCATGGGAGAACAAACGGACCTCGTCGACGGCTCCGACGAAATCACTCGCTACGTGACCCACTTGGACAAGAGTCGATGCCCGCACCGACGCAATGGGATTCGTCGCGTCCTGAGCGATTAACACGCCATCCACGTATAGTTCAGCGAGGCCGGATCGGAGGACGCCCGTGACGTGATGCCAATTGCCGTCGTTGTAGACCAATTGGCTCTGGACTTCCGTCACTACATCCGGTCCAATAGCCTGATAGAAGACGACGGCGAACCGACCGTCGGCATTCACTCGGAGCTCCCACGAAAAGCCGCCTCCTTCGATCCCACTGTAAGACGGCGACGGATTCGTCGTCCAGTTGAACCACGCATCAACAGTGAAACCTGTGATCGGGGCAGCTATCGGCGAAGTCGTAATCTTGTCCCCGGCCCCATTAAAGGATCTTGCCCGACCGACTTTTCCGATGATGTCCGTCGTGCCTGTCATCCTGCCGTTATGTCCCTGTTCGGAGAGATCCTTCATCCAGCCGCCAGCGGTGAGATTCTCCATGTCGTAGGACAAGACGAGTCCGTCGGGACGAGTTGGCGGAGGGGGCGCGAGGGCAGCGACCTCCTGCTCGGTGAGGGCACGGTTGTACACGCGCACCTCGTCGATCGCTCCGACAAAGGAACTCGCGACATGACCGAACTCGGTAAGCATTGACGTCCGCACCGAAGTAATGGGACTCGATGTCGCGTGGGCGACGAGAACGCCATCCACGTAGAGTTCGGCTAAGCCGACCCGAAGGACGCCAGCGGCATGGTGCCACGTCCCGTCGCCATAGGCGAGTGGGCTTGCAACAGCGGTAAAGATGTCTGGGGCTATTGCCTGATAGAAGACGACGGCGAATCGACCGTCGCTCTGTACGCGCAGTTCCCAGGAACAGCAGCCGCCTCCTTGGATCCCACTGTAAGACGGCGACGGATTCGTCGTCCAGTTGAACCACGCGGCGACAGTGAAGTCCAATGCGGGCACGCGTATCGCAGGAGCCGAGATCATCTCTCCTCCGTCAAAGTGTCTCGCCCGACCCACGCTCCCTAAGACGTCTGTGGTGCCCGCAAGCGCCCCATTGCGTCCCTGCCCCGAGAGATCCTTCATCCAGCCGCCAGCGGTGAGATTCTCCATGTCGTAGGACAAGACGAGTCCGTCGGGACGAGTTGGCGGTACGAGAGCCGCAATCTCCGTGGCAGTCATGGCGCGGGAATAGATGCGGACTTCATCGACGTCCCCGATGAAACCGCTCGCTACTTGTCCCCCGATGGTCTGAGTCGACGCCCGGACTGATGTGATGGGGTTCGTTGTATCTCTCGCCAAGAGCACGCCGTCCACGTAGAGTTCGGCTAAGCCGGACCGAACGACCCCGGCGGCGTGATGCCATGTCCCGTCGTTATAGGCATCCGGGCTCGCGATTTCCGTGAACACATCGGGCTGGATAGCTTGGTAGAATACGACGTCGAACCGGCCGTCGGCCCTCACGCGAAGCTCCCAAGAATACCCGCCGCCCTGGAGTCCGCTATAGGAGGGCGCCGGATTCGCCGTCCAATTGAACCACGCGGCAACAGTGAAGCTCAGTCCCGCAGCGGGAATCGCAAGTGCCGTTATTCGCTCGCTCCCATTGAAATGGCGGGCCCGACCGACTTTGCCTGGGATGTCCGTCGTTCCCGACATCGTACCGTGATTCCCATTTCCGCTCCGGTCTTGCATCCGTCCGTCCTGGGTCAAGGTCTCCATGTCATACGCCAAGACGAGCGGCGACGGCGGCGCCACGAACTGCACTTCCAAGGATGGTCGGTCCCGCACGGACTCGCTCGCGTTGTAGTCGACGCCGTCTCCATTGGTCGACGTGAGCAGTACGCCATCGTTCGCTTCTCCATTGGCCCAACGTTGTGCCATGGGCGTAACATTCACAGAGAACCGGCCGACGTGGGTAGGCGAGAACGTGATTTTGGGAGTTCGAGTCCCCGGTAGGCCCGGCGGCGTGAAGCTGTTCCACGTCGCAGCGGACTCACTCCACCCCTCCGTGATTTGGTACGCGTCTTCGGTCACGCCGCTATTCGTGACCATCAGCTCGAGTGTTGCGTTCACAATGCGCGAGCCAACCGGTATCTGCCCCGGAGCCGGACCCAAAATCGCTGGGAACTGGATGAGAGACTTGCACACCGATCCCGGGTAGGCCTTGATACAGTCCTTCGCGTCGACGAACAACTTCGTCTCCGCGCCGTAGTTCGTGGTCGGGGCGCCACTCTGCATGTATACGTCATCCGTCTCGCTGAATCCCCCTCCGTCTCCTCGTCGGAAGGTAAGCGAAACTCGGTCGGTGATCGTCAGAGGGAACGGAACTGTCGCGGTCAGCGTGCCCCTCGACGCGGTAATCGATAGGACGTACGTACCTGGAGGCGACAGGGGAGTCGTGTTCACGATCAATGCGGATGTGAACCGGGTCGGTCCGCCTGATGGGGAGACAATGCACGTCGTATCACTGGGGCACCCGGAGACACTCAAGGAGACGGGGCCGGGCGCGTCCCCGTAGATCCGCACGGTCGCGGACGCCGAGTAGTTCTTCGTCGTCTGGAGGGACGCCGGCTCGACCGTGGCCTGCAAGCCCGTGGACAGCCGCACCCCGGTCGTCGGGTGGAGATCCCAGTTCTCCCCGTCCCAGTAGACGAACCCTTGGACGTCGAGGGAGATCTCCCCGCTCGACACCCACGCCCCCAGGGTGACGTTGTCGCACGGCGGGTGACCTGGCCCGCAATAGCCCCGGGCCATCCAGTCCTGGTCGATCTCCATCTGCATGAACCCGGCCGACGTCCCGAGCGTATAGATCTGGCCTTGGCTGTCGCACAGGGTCACGCCACCCGGGTACGGCGAGCCGCCGTTCACGCCCTTGTAGTGGTTCGAGCACTCGATCGGCTGGACGTACCAGGTGGACAGATAGATGCCGTCGATCTCGACGAAGGTCGCCTTCGGCTGACCGGTGATGTTCGTGATCGTGCAGAGGGGGGACAGCGCCCTCTGATGGAAAACGCCTCCCGCGGTCGCGGTCCGTTGATACGGCGTGCCGACGAGGGTCTCCGACGGATACGTCGGGCCCAGGACGTCCGCGATCGTCATCCGCTTGGCCGCGCACTCGACGGCCGGATTCCACGACGGCAGGTTGTCATCCAAGGCCAAGGGCGAGAGCTCGGTCACCGTCCTCTCGTCCGGAGACGGAGCGGAGGAGGGCTCCTGGATCAGGAACACGCCGGCGAGGGACGCGCTCACCGCGA